>ENA-OQEX01000487-OQEX01000487.1-human-gut-metagenome-genome-assembly--contig:-NODE-487-length-21100-cov-6.754255_pt1 | contig 21100 bp, 25 predicted proteins | sample MGYA00242802_ERZ504649 | MGnify/ENA primary metagenome ERZ504649 (study PRJEB26092, sample SAMD00036194) | human gut metagenome | host: Homo sapiens | study: EMG produced TPA metagenomics assembly of...
ATCGAGAAAATTTCGATAAGTTACATTAATTATAGCAGAAAACGAGAGATTTAGTCCAAAAATTTCTTGTTAAACCAGTAAAATTTAAATCACGATGGAATTTACTCTTGCACTGGAATTTACTTTTTCAAGTCAACTGTGCTGCAAAATAGACAAAAGAAAAAAACACATCATATTTATCAAACAATTGCAAATATGATGTGTTTTATAATTATGTCAAAATTCTTAACTTAATGACATTGCAGTTTAGCGGTCTTTTTGTTTCCTGATATATTCTGGCAGCTTTGGTGACCATGGAAGAAAATCTTCCAGCTTTTGTTGCTATATCAGTATCCGTGTATATTTTGGGAATTTTACATATGAATTATGAATTTACAGCCTTTGATAAGGGAATGAGATTTATAATAGAGCTTACTCCTTTACGCACTGCATCAGTTCCGATTGTCACATAGGTAATTACGAAACAAGAATAGTAAATAGAAAATTTCCCACAAATTTTACACAGCCACCTCAATATATTTTCAATTATTTGTTACGCTTATAAGTGCAGAAATAAAGATTACAAAACATGTACGAATATTTTTATGAAAAGCAGACTATAATTTATGATTAAGTAACAAAACAGGAGGCAATAATTTGACATACGATGAGATAAAAAAGAATAAGGAGGTCTGTGAATGTTTAAAGAAAGGGAATGAAAACCTTGGAGTATTGGGCTTTACAGACCATTCGGCAGCTCATTGCACAATGGTAGCCAAAAGAGCAGCATATATATTAAAGAAATTCGGTTACAGCGAATCTGATATTGAAATGGTAAAAATCGCGGGATTTATGCATGATATCGGAAATGTGGTAAACAGAAGCCGTCATGCGGAATATGGTGCAATACTGGCAAACGAGGTACTCAAAGAAACAGATATGAGTCTGAAGGATAGGATAACGGTTGTGTCTGCGATAGGACATCATGATGAGTCAACCGGAGGGGCAACGGATCCTATTTCAGCAGCACTCATCATAGCAGATAAAACCGATGTGCGCAGAAACCGTGTAAGGAACAAGGCAAAAGAAAATTTTGATATACACGACAGGGTAAATTATGCAGTAACAGATGCAGCTCTTAAGATAAATATGGATAAAAAAGTCATAGCGCTTAATCTGCAGATTGATACGAAAATCTGTTCTATGTATGAGTATTTTGAAATTTTCCTGGGTCGAATGATGATGTGCCGTGGCGCAGCAGAGGTGCTAGGTGCAACCTTTAAGCTTACGGCAAATGGTTCAAAGGTGTTATAGAAAATCGGCTTAAAGTTGATTGGATATTGAAAATGAAAAAGAAATGAAAAGACGTACAGAATGCATTTTTTAAAGAGGGTAAAAGATAAGTTTGTTGACTTACAACAGTTGACAATTTAAAAGCCACATGCTACTCTAGAAATGTATGAGATAAAAGCAACGAAAAAGAGAGTACTTTTATGGCAGATTTACAGAGAAATCCCACACAGGCTGAGAGGGGATGACCTAAAGTAGGAGGAACATGGCTTTGGAGCAGCAGTATCGAACCATTGGCTAGATACTGACAGGAACCGCCTGTTATAGCGGAAAGAGGCGTAGCAGTGCCGGTATATGATGTCTGGTGATTTTGATAGCTGCGTGAAGAGAAGTGGTACCACGATATAATCGTCTTCTTGGGAGTTTTCTCCTGAGGAGGCGTTTTTTAGCGTATAAAAGAAGTATGATGAGCATAAAGAACGCGCAAACTTGTTTGCAGAAGTGCTTTAATAACTGTTCAGACGCAAGCTTGACACCGCGGTGTCAAGCTATGCGCCATAGTGTTAATTATTGTGTGATTACAGCCCCGCCTCGTAGAGGCATTTTAAATGGGCTGTAATCGTTGCTGATCACACTGTCAGGTGTGAACAGTAACGTGCTTTATGCGAAATCAGACGGCATAAGTTATGTATTTATACGCATTTTAAGAAAATTAGGAGGAAACTAAATTGGCAAACAAAGGTAAATATTACATGACAACAGCCATTGCGTACACATCAGGCAAGCCTCATATTGGAAACACATATGAGATCATCCTTGCAGACGCAATCGCCAGATACAAGAGAGCAGAGGGATACGACGTATATTTCCAGACAGGAACAGATGAGCACGGACAGAAAATCCAGGAAAAGGCTGAGGCAGCCGGAATTTCACCGAAGGAGTTTGTAGATCAGATTTCAGGTGAGGTAAAGAGAATCTGGGATATGGTAAATTCATCATATGACAATTTTGTCCGTACAACAGATGAGGATCATGAGAAATGTGTAAAGAAAATCTTCAAGAAGCTTTACGATCAGGGTGATATCTACAAGGCTCATACGAGGGACTTTACTGTACGCCATGTGAGTCCTTCTGGACAGAGTCACAGCTCGTGGACGGAAAATGCCCGGACTGCGGACGCGAGGTACAGCCTGCGAAGGAGGAGGCATACTTCTTCAAGATGAGCAAATATGCAGACAGACTCATCGACTACATCAACACACACCCTGATTTCATCCAGCCTGTTTCAAGGAAAAACGAGATGATGAACAACTTCCTGCTTCCGGGACTTCAGGATCTTTGCGTATCGAGAACATCATTCAGCTGGGGAATTCCGGTAGATTTCGATCCAAAGCATGTAGTGTATGTATGGCTTGATGCCTCACAAACTATATCACAAAAATCGGCTACGATCCTGACGGATCATCAGAGCTTTTCAAGAAAAACTGGCCTGCAGATCTGCACCTTATCGGAAAAGATATCGTGCGTTTCCACACTATTTACTGGCCTATTTTCCTTATGGCACTTGACCTTCCGCTTCCAAAGCAGGTATTCGGACATCCATGGCTGCTTCAGGGCGGTGACAAGATGAGTAAGTCAAAAGGAAACGTTATCTACGCAGACGATATGGTCAGACTTTTCGGCGTGGATGCCACACGTTACTTTGTGCTTCATGAGATGCCATTCGAGAACGACGGAATCATCACATGGGATCTTGTAATCGAGAGATTCAACTCAGACCTTGCAAACATACTTGGAAACCTTGTAAACAGAACAGTTTCCATGAGCAATAAATACTTTGACGGCATCGTAAAGAGCACAGGCGCAACAGGCGATGCAGATCAGACTGCCATTGACGCAGATCTTAAGGCTGTTGTTACCGGCACAAGAGATAAGGTGGCAAAGAAAATGGAAGGACTTCGTGTGGCAGATGCCATCACAGAGGTATTCGCACTTTTCCGCCGCTGCAACAAATACATCGACGAGACAACACCTTGGGTGCTTGCAAAGGACGAGGCACAGCAGGATCGTCTTGCTGAGGTGCTTTACAACCTCACAGAGTCTATCACAATCGGAGCAAGCCTGCTTCATTCATTCCTGCCAGAGACAGCAGAAAAGATTGTGGCACAGCTTAACACAACACTCCGTGATTTCGATGACCTTGACCAATTTGGTCTCTATGAGAGCGGCACAAAGGTTACAGACAAACCTGAGATTCTCTTCGGCAGATTAAAGGCAGAGGATGTGATGCCTGAGGTAGAGAAAATCCAGGCGGTACAGAAAGCAGAGTTTGAGGCTGAGCAGGCTAAGCTTGCTGCAGTTGAGGGTAAGGAAGCATGTGGCTGTGGCGCAGGTGAAAATGCCGCAGATGGTGCAGACCTTGAGCCTATGGATGTGGAAGCAAAGGAAGAAATCACATTTGATGATTTCGAAAAGCTCCAGTTCCAGGTTGGTGAAATCGTAAAATGTGAGGCAGTTGCGAAGTCAAAGAAGCTTCTCTGCTCACAGGTAAAGATTGGAAACCAGACAAAGCAGATAGTATCAGGTATCAGAAAATACTATTCTCCTGAGGAGATGGTAGGCAAGAAGGTAATGGTTCTCGTAAACTTAAAACCGGCTAAGCTCGCAGGTGTTTTATCAGAGGGAATGTTACTCTGCGCAGAGGATGCAGAGGGCAATCTCGCACTCCTGACACCGGAGAAACCAATGCCGGCAGGAGCACCTATCGAGTGATTCGGACGTAAACGACAAGAAAGGAGTCTCATATGGAATATTTTGATATAGTGGACGAGCAGGGAAATCCAACAGGACAGACCGTAGAGCGCAAGCAGGCGCACAGAAACAATATACTTCATAGGACTGCGCATGTCTGGATAGTCAGACACCGTGGAAATTCCATACAGATACTTTTGCAGAAAAGGTGCATGGAAAAAGACTCCTTTCCGGGCTGCTACGACATATCAAGTGCGGGACACATACCGGCCGGTGTGGACTATATACCGTCTGCGCTCAGAGAGCTTAAGGAAGAGCTGGGCCTGACAATAGAGCCCAAACAGCTTATCGACTGTGGACTGCACAGGCACCATGCAGACGAGGTGTTTCACGGAGAAAGATTCCTGGACAACCAGATAAGCAAGGTGTTTCTGCTGTGGCTCGACGTGGATGAAGCGGATATCACCGTGCAGAAGGAGGAAATCGACTCTGTAAAGTGGTTTGACTATGCAGAGTGTAAGCAGGATGTAATAAACGGCACGATTCCAAACTGCATAGATGTGGCGGAATTAGAGATGCTTGAACCACACTTCGATTCGAATATGGAATAAATATAGGATAAACATAGCTCTAAATTATATGAACATGCCAGTACACTGGTTACCGGACTCACGAAGATGGGCCGTAATAAAGAATGGGGAGGAAACCATGAAATCAACAAAAGACTCTCTCTTAGAGGATATCAAGGCAGAATTTGCCGAGGTCAATGCCATGATGGAGGCGCTCGAAGCAAAGGAGCCGGAGGATGAGGCGAGTGAAGCATATGACAAGTGGATTGAGAAGTGTGAGCAGCTCGCCATCGAGTCAGAATCACTCATGACACTTATAGATTACAAGATGACACAGGGACTGTAGAGGGATATCCTGTATATATTATACAAAAATAAACACCCGGATATAGATAAATTGCTATATCCGGGTGTTTTTTATAAAGAAAAACTTCAAAAAAATGAAATTAAATATATAAAAAATTGTTCAAACCGTGTTATACTTTATACGTTACACTAAATTCAGTAGGAGAAAAAGATGTTATCAGTAATAGAAAAAGTCAATGACGTGGTCAACAATTTTATCTGGGGCGTGCCTGCGATGATATGTATCATAGGTGTCGGGCTGCTTTTGAGCTTCAGAACGGGATTTATTCAGATTAGAAAGTTTCCATATGCGATGAAGGTTACGCTTGGCAGGATGCTCAAAAAACGTGAGGCATCCGACGGAGCGCTCACACCGTTTCAGGCAGTGTGTACGGCACTTGCGGCGACGGTCGGTACAGGAAATGTGGCAGGAGTTGCGGGAGCCATCGCGATAGGCGGACCGGGAGCGGTGTTCTGGATGTGGATTTCAGCACTTCTGGGCATGTGCACCAAGTTCTCGGAGGTCACACTTGCTGTACATTTTCACGAGAGAAATGCAAACGGCGACCTGGTAGGCGGCCCTATGTACTATATTAAAAACGGTCTTAAAAAGCACTGGCACTGGCTGGCATATCTGTTCTCAGCGTTTGGCGTGCTCACCGTGTTCGGTACAGGAAACGCTACACAGGTAAACACCATAACCACAGCGATTGATTCAGCTTTATATAATTACAATATAATTTCAAAAGAGTCGGCATCAACGTTCAATCTCATAATAGGAATAGTGCTTGCCGCTCTCATTGCGCTTATTCTGCTTGGAGGAATCAAGCGTATAGGCCAGGTTACTGAAAAGCTTGTGCCATTTATGGCAGTGATGTATATTTTGCTGGCACTTGGAGTAGTAATCGTCAACTTTAAAGCTATACCGGGCGTATTCGGAGCCATAATAGAGGGCGCGTTCAATCCGTCAGCAGTGACAGGCGGAGCAGTAGGAAGCTTTTTTATGAGCATGAAAAAGGGAGTTTCCAGAGGAATTTTTTCAAACGAAGCAGGTCTTGGAACAGGCTCTATCGCACATGCCTGTGCAGACACCAAAAAGCCTGTAAAGCAGGGCTTCTTTGGCATATTTGAGGTGTTTGTGGACACTATCGTGATATGTACACTCACAGCGCTTGTCATACTTTGCAGCGGAGTTTCTGTGGGCTATGGAGAAGCAGCCGGCGCAGAGCTTACCATCAGCGGATTTACATCCACCTACGGCGGCTGGGTATCAATCTTTACAGCGGTTGCCATGTGCTGTTTTGCATTTTCAACCATCATAGGCTGGGGACTTTACGGAACCAGATGTATAGAATTCCTATTCGGAACTAAGGCAAATAAGCCGTTCATGGTAGTATACTCGCTTGTTGCGATTGTCGGTGCGACAATGAACCTCGGACTGATGTGGAGCATAGCGGAGACCTTCAATGGCCTTATGGTCATACCAAACCTTATCGCGGTATTTTTGCTTTCGGGTGTAGTTGTAAAGCTGGTGAAGGAATATTTTGCCGGCGAGGGAGCTGCATCTACCTTGAAGAATAGCCGGGAAGAGGCAAAAAGCTAAATAAGAGAAGGACTTCTTTTCGCGAAAAAAACATTTTCTATAGTGAAGCATACTCATAAAAAATACTTTGACTGCACTCAAAGTGCAGTTCTATGCTTGAATTAAGTACTAAATTAACAGCATGTAAAAAGTATTTAAATGTACTAAAAGAGAGGAGAATCACTATGTACTGTAACAATTGCGGACAGGAGGTCCCTAACAACTCAGGATTTTGTCCGAGCTGTGGAGCAAAAATAAATCCACAGAATCAGACAGCTCAAGACGCGCAGAGCACAGAGCCACGCACCATCAAGCTTAGATGCAAAAACTGCAATGCAACTATGGAGGTGGATGCCTCAAAGCAGGAGCTGTATGCCCATACTGTGGAGCTAAGGAAAAGATACTCGACAGCGATGCGGTTGCCGTTGAGAAAATCAAGAGCAACACCTACAAGGAACTGGAATATGCGCGCATGGAGAAGGAGGAAAAGCAGAACGCTAAAAATCAGAAAGAGCAGGAAAAGAAAGCTTATAGCAAGAGCTTTCTAAGTAAATTCACTATCATTATGACGTTTATCTGTCTGATTTGCGCTTTCACCGCTTTTGGCTCAAAGCACATCCTGGCAGGAATTATCGCACTTATCCAGACTGTGATATTTGCGGTATCATGGCTCATGGGCAAGCAGATTATCGGAGAAAATAAAAAGGCTGTCTACAAGGCACTTGCGTTACTTGGATGTCTGTTCATTATTCTGTTTTCCATTACAGCAATGCGTGAATCTGTAAGCAAGCTTGAATGGCCTAAAAGTGGTCTTGCCGATAAGCTTCCGAAGCCTGACAGTCAATATGGAGAGATTGATTTCGATGAAGATGATTTTTTCGAAGCTAATGTGGAAAAAACATCTGCTGATGACTACAGAAGCTACATAAAGCTTGTGAAGATAAAGGATTTACTGTTGATGCGGAAAAATCCAATTCATCATACACTGCCGCCGATTTAGAAGGATACAAGATTGATTTGTACTACAATTCATACGACAAAGAATTGAGAATCTCGCTTGATGCTCCTAAACAGGAAACAGATTCAGCAAACCAGACTGACAGCACTGATACAAGCGAGGCAGATACTGCTGCAACAGATACCGGCACCGACACAACCACTACAACTGATAATTCCGGTTCTGACAACCCTGCCACAACAGATTCAACCACTGACTTAGGCTCCGTAACACCGGAGCTCAAAGAGTTCTTAGACAGCTACGAGTTATTCATGGATGAATACATTGCTTTCATGCAGAAATACAATAGCTCAAGCGACACACTTGGCATGGCTACTGACTATGCAAAGATGCTTGCTAAGTATGCTGAGTTCTCAAAGAAGGCTGATGCCTACAACACTGATGAAATGTCAGCTTCAGATGCAGCTTACTATCTCGACGTAATGAACCGGGTGAATAAGAAGCTGGCAGATGCAGCATTAAATTAAGGTGTTCATTGTAAGTGAAATATAGGGGTTATTAATCATAAAAATGAGTCTGATTTGATATCGAATCAGACTCATTTTTAGAAGGTATGGTATTATTTTATTGGAAAAGTAATTGGATAAAATTAGGGCTATTCTGATACGTCAACCCATTTTATAGTGTATTCCTCATTAAATTCCTCACCGAGATTATTGATGTATCCTTGCAGAATTAGTTTTGCATGTTCTTTTGCCTGAGCTAACAGTGAAGTATCTTTTTGAGCTGTTTCTTTCATGTTTTGCTGTGCTGAAGAGAGAGCTTCGGTTTTTTCTTCTGTGGTTATCTTGGTGAAAACACCTTTGTCAGTTAGTGGTTCTGATAGTGTGGATTTATCTAACTGGTACTTTGGACTTCTGCGTCAGGAATTTTTATAGTAATCACATTGTTTGTGTCGGGCTCAGAAATATCTACTTTGTTAATATCTATTCCTAAGTTGACTATGCCACTGTATTCGATCCATATTTTTTTATACCCACTCCCGAAAACCTTTAGTAGACCATGAGCATTTTTTTCATATGTAGCAACGTTGTGATAATAACATTTTAATGTACTTAGTTCACAAACTGACTTAATAGAAGAAAAATCAGGTTTTGTTTTTGGCTTCCGCAGCCAAATAAGCAATTAATGCTGAGTAGTGTTATCAAAATTACACAAGTAAATTTCGTATTTTTCATATATAAATCCCCCTTGTTAATCCCATTTTATTTTATAACCTTTAGTATCAGTAATAGGCTTTAAAAGTGCCTCAACCACTGTTTGTAAGTTTTCTTTTGCAGTGTCATAAAGTTCATCGGTGTTAGAAGCTTCGTTTTGAGCATCTATTTGGCAACAATCTAATATTTCGTTTAATTCCATATCAGGATTTTTGGGAATATAGCTAAGAGAACTTTCATCAACTGATATGGAATTTATTTTAATTTCAGGTAGAATAGGTGTTATTGTTTTATTCGAGTTGTCTATATTAAAGTCAATATCATTCATGTTAATACCGACCTTTACGGAGGCATCATATTTAATGTTGTATTTTTCTTTCTCAGGATTGTCATCCTTATATTTTTCAGCAATTCCGTTGTATACAAATTCTGCGGTAGACAGATCGCTGATATTTACAGCTTTTTCAAGCTGGGAAGATGTAACTATTTTGGCAGAATTAGATTTATTGGCAATTAGTGGAATTATTATGGTGGCAATGATAATTATAATGGCTAAGCCCGCAATTATTGGAATAATTCGTTTCTTCTTTAGCATAGAGTTCCTCCATCGTTCAAATATGTATGATAAAATATTATAGTACTAAAATTGTAAGATGTCACGAATAAAATAGGATAAAAGACTTAATAATAAAACGAAGGCAATAAAGTGAAGACCAAAAATTTAATGACAAAATGTCTCTTCTGTGCTACAATTAACTCAAAGCATTATATTTCTGTAAGTACGACACCACAGCATATTTTTTACCGGTGCGTATCACTTTGAAGAGGGCAGACCACTTCGCATTTTTCGACAAAGACATGGAAATTTTCAATGCTTTATGTTACCAGTTAATAGCAGGAAAATTGAAATGTCAGATGTGAAAACATTGCGAGAAAAGCGGGTTGTGGGGATTTTGCCGGCTTTTATATAAGGGATTATTGTACACATTATATACGTGGAAAGCATAAGTATACAGTATTTTTATTCGACTTCAAATTTTCCTGCTCACACAAGAAGAGGAGGTTAATTTGGGTACAAAGGACTCGAAGGCAAAGGAGTATTTGTCGGACAATACGAGGTTTAGTGAAATCTGTAATTATGTATTGTTTGATGGAGAGAAGGTTATCAAACCGGAGGATTTAAAGGAATGTGATACCACAGAGGTGCTATCAGTTTTCGGTATTGATAAGAAGCAGATTGTTAAGCAGAAATGGAGAGATTTGCTAAAAAGTGTTTCCGTGAAGCATACAGGGCAAATGTATGTTATCTTAATTGGAGCAGAAGCGCGGACAGACATTCATTATGCGATGCCTGTTAAAACTATGATTTATGATGCATTGAATTACGGAGAACAGGTCAACGAGGCAAAGAAACGTCACCGGAAAAATAAGGATTACAGGTCTTCGTACGAGTTTCTGTCAGGCTTTACACTTGATGATAAGCTGACACCGGTGATTACAATCACACTGTATCTTGGAACTGCACAGTGGGACGGGCCAAGAAGCCTTGCAGAGATGATGCCACAGATGGATGAAAGAATACTCCCATTTTTCAATGATTACAGGATTAATTTGCTGAATCCACTGGAAATTACAGACTTTTCCAAGTTCGAGACAGGCTCAGGCCATTGTTTGAGTTATTGAAAAATGCGTCAGATGAGGAAAAGCTGAATGATTTAATTACAAACGACGAAACCTTCACAAGGGTTGATGTTGAGACAGTAGCAGCTATCAATCTATTTGTAGGAACTGACATTAAGTATGATGAAAAGGAAGAGGTGGTAAATATGTGTAAGGCATGGGATGATCATAAAAAGCGTGGCATTCAGGAGGGAATACAACAGGGAATACAGCAAGGAATGCAACAAGGAAGATGCCTTGAAGTATATTCACTTGTTCAGGATGGTATATTAGAGCCTGAGGTGGGCGCAAAGAGAGTAAGTATGTCATTAGATGACTTCGCAGACGCAATGCAAAAAGCGGGCTACAAAATTCCTGAATTGGTGTAGTTTGATAGCTTAAAAGTATAACAGTAATTGCCCCGACCTATGTGTGTTGGGGCATGATTTTTATATGACAGGGGAAAGTAGATGTATCTTGTATCTGTATATTTTGACAAGACGGCAGAGCATATTTTACAACGATATATAAATAAAATAGCTGAGAAATCAGGTAATTCATTCATGACGGATAACAATGTGCCGCCACACATGACGATATCGGCAATAGAAGCCCGAAGTGAAAATGCTTTATTGGGAGCAATGGATAATCTGCGAAATTCACTTTCTAATGGGACGATTAGCATTGTGTCAGTGGGGCAATTACTGCCATATGTATTTTATGCCACGCCGGTGCTTAACGGATATTTACAGGATTTATCGGAAAAAGTATTTGATGAGATGAAAAGCATTCCGGAATCTACAGTGAGCAGATATTACAAGCCAATGAGCTGGCTGCCACATATTACACTTGGAAAGACACTGACAAAGGAACAAATGCAGATGGCATTTTCAGTAATGCAGGAAAGCTTTGTGCCTTTTGAAGCGACAATTACGGAGATTGGACTTGCCAGGGTTAATCCACATAGAGATGTGGTGCGATGGGAGTTAAAACAGCAGCAATGAAGCCACGATAAGCCGTTTTTTTGAAAGGATAATAAACATGATAATAGATAGAGAACGAGTAAAAAACACATTCGCAGAGTACACATCAGGATACAATGCCACAGACCCAAAGATTAAGCTCAAAAAAGACCATACCTATAGGGTAGCGGAGCTTTGCGAGCTGATAGCAAGGGAGTTAAAGCTTGATGAATATGAGACAGATGTGGCATGGCTCACAGGGATGCTGCATGATGTCGGAAGATTTGAACAGATTAAGCGTTATAACACATTTAACGATGCGCAGTCTGTTGATCATGCAAATTTTGGAGCAGACCTGCTGTTTAAGGAAGGACTTATTGACACATATGTGGATGGATTTCATGATGATAAATATGGTGTAATTGTTGAGAATGCGATAAGAAATCACAGCGCTTTCAGGATAGATGAGAGGCTTGACGAGTATACGGTTATGTTTTGCAATATACTAAGGGATGCTGATAAGGTGGATATTTTCAGGGTAAATGTAGATACTCCGGCAGAGGATATATATAATGTGACAACGGAGGAACTGAAAAACTCGCAGGTGAGTCCTGAGGTTATGGCAGCCTTTGATGAGAGACACGCGGTACTTCGTTCCTGTAAAAAGACCGTGGTAGACCATGTGGCAGGGCACATTGCACTGACATTTGAGCTGGTTTATCCTATCAGCCTTCAGATAGCAAAGGAGAGAGGATATCTTGACAAAATGATGGCGTTTGAGTCGGATAATGAGGTTACAGGAAAGCAGTTTGAAGAGATAAGAGCGAAGCTAAACGAATACGTTGAGTCAGTCAAACCATTATAGTGACTAATGCAGGGCAGATGAAAAATATAGGGGAAAGGGATATGGCAGGCTGATGGTTGATCATGTGAAGAAGCTTGCCAAAGCGCGTGGCTGCAAGGCAATCATATTGGATTCAGGTATGCCTCGAAAAGCTGCACATACATTTTATGAGAAGTATGGATTTGAGAAAAGCTGTTATGGGTTTGAGTTGTTTTTGGAATAGCAGGTAGCTGAAATATAAAAATATAATGACAAGCTTACTTCTGTGTGCTACAATCAACTCAAAGCATTATATTTCTGTAAATACGACACCACAGCATATTTTTCCGGTGTGTATCACTTTGAAGAGGGCAGACCACTTCGCATTTTTCGACAAAGACATGGAAATTTTCAATGCTTTATGTTACCAGTTAATAGCAGGAAAATTGAAATGTCAGATGTGAAAACATTGCGAGAAAAGCGGGGTGTGGGGATTTTGCCGGCTTTTATATTAGCATACAGTATTTTAATTCGATTTCGAATTTTCCTGCTCACACAAGAAGAGGAGGTTAATTTGGGTACAAAGGACTCGAAGGCGAAGGAGTATTTGTCAGACAATACGAGGTTCAGTGAAATCTGCAATTATGTATTGTTTGACGGAGAGAAGGTTATCAAACCGGAGAATTTAAAGGAATGTGACACCACAGAGGTGTTATCAGTTTTCGGTATTGACAGGAAGCAGATTGTTAAGCAGAAATGGAGAGATTTGCTAAAGGGGGTGTCTGTAAAATATACAGAATCAGTATACATCGTACTGATGGGGATAGAGGCACAGACAGATGTTCATTATTCGATGCCGGTTAAGACCATGATTTATGATGCCATGAATTATGGAGAACAGGTCAACGAGGCGAAGAAGCAACATCAGAAAACAAAGATTATAAATCATCAGATGAGTTTTTATCAGGGTTTACACATGAGGATAGGCTGACACCGGTGATTACAATTACATTATATCTTGGAACAAAAAACTGGGATGGTCCAAGAGGTCTTGTTGAGATGATGCCTCATATGGACGAGAGATTTCGGCCATTTATCAACGATTACAGGATTAATCTGTTGAATCCACTGGAGATTACGGATTTTTCCAAGTTCAAAACAGGACTGAGACCACTGTTTGAAGTGCTGAAAAATGCGTCAGATGAGGGAAAGCTGAATGATTTAATTACAAAAGACGAAACCTTTACAAGGGTTGACGTTGAGACAGTAGCAGCTATCAATCTATTTGTAGGAACTGACATTAAGTATGATGAAAAGGAAGAGGTGGTAAATATGTGTAAGGCATGATGATCATAAAAAACTTGGCATTCAGGAGGGTATGAAGCAAGGAATACAACAAGGAATGAAACAAGGTATGCAACAAGGAAGATGTCTTGAAGTATATTCGCTTGTTCAGGATGGTATATTAGACCCTGAGGTAGGGGCAAGTAGAGTAAGTATGTCATTAGATGACTTCGCAGACGCAATGCAAAAAGCAGGCTACAAACTTCCTGAGATGGTGTAGTGTAATAGCTTAAAAGTATAGAAATTGCCCCAACTGATTTGTGTTGGGGCATGATTTTTATATGACAGGGGCAGTAGATGTATCTTGTATCTGTATATTTTACCATGTAGGTGATTAATAGATATTTGCAGGAATTTATTTTGAATATGAAAAGGAATAATTTATGAATTATATAGGCACACAGAATTTTGAAACAAAACGATGCTTTTTACGAAGAATCAAACTATCCGATTATACTATGATGTATGAAAATTGGGCTAAGTATGATGAAGTTTGCAGATACTATCCATTTAATCCTGTTGATGACATAGAAATATATAGGGACAAGGTAAAGCATTGGATATCTAATTATGAGTCGGATTCATATTTTCATTGGGTAATTGAGTGGAAAGAAACGGGAGAATTGATAGGAACAATTAATTTGGGAAATGTGGAAGAAGCATGTCATATGTGTGATACATGCTATATGCTGTCTCCCGGATTTTGGAATAAAGGCATTATGACAGAAGTATTGGAGGCTGTCTTAGATTATGCCTTTGATAGAGTTGGATTTAACAGAGTTCAGGCAGAAGTATTCTATGGAAATGATGCTTCCTCTGCGGTATTAAAGAAATGCGGCATGGTGTTAGAAGCATTGCCAGACAAAAATATTATAAAAATGGTGAGTATATCGATACTGCTTTATGGGCAATTATTGTAGGTGATAGGTTATATTGAGACAAGAACTGATATTAAGTATGATGAAAAGGAAGATGTGGTAAATATGTGTAAGGCATAGGATGATCATAAAAAGCTTGGCATACAGGAAGGAATACAACAAGGCAGATGCCTTGAAATATATTCACTTGTTCAGGATGGTATATTAGAACCTGAGGTAGGCGCAAGTAGAGTAAGTATGTCATTAGATGACTTCGCAGACGCAATGTAAAAATTAGGCTACAAACTTCCTGAGATGGTGTAATAATTAGAACAAGGATGTTGATAGTAAATATCAATGTCCTTGTTTCTTTGTAGAGCTGTTATGGGTTTGAATTGTTTTTGGAATAGCAGGTTAATAAAGTGAAATTGAAAAATTTGGATCCACACCAAATCAGCATAGTGTCATTGACATTTTGCCAATGTGTAGTATAATACTTATACAAGAGATTGCCAGTTTGTCCTCCGGTGTCCTTCGGACCCGGGGGCTTTTTATATATAGGAGGTACCATGGCAGATAAATCATACAAAAAGTATTAAAAATTTCTCCGTTTTAGGGATTGTACGTGCCAAAGATGGCGCCTATACTTATGGAACTAATGATGCATACGCCATAGCTATAATGTTTGCGCTATTACTAAGCAAATCCGACTTAAAGGACTTTATTTCATCTATGAGAACTGCTTTTGGCAAACTTCAAAAACAGTTACATACCATTTCAGCCACAGATATCATGTCCATAATGGGTTATGATGCAAATTGGACGAACTTAGCAAACTTAATATAATATACATTTTGCCAGAGACACTGACCTCTGGCTTTTTTATTAAAACACCAGCATGGAAAGGGTTAGGCACTGTTAACATCAAAAGCTATATTCTGTGTAGCTGAAATGACAAATAAAAAAATAAAGCAAAAAGTTTTAAAAACATTGCAAGCAAAAGGGATCGAATCCGTACTTAATAAATAAAAGAGGGTTGTAATGGACGATAGAGAAATAATTAAACTATATAATTGCCGATCCGAGGATGCATTGCTAGAAACAGAGAAGAAATATGGGAAACTTGTATCATTTATAATTGGCAGGCTGATAAAGAATCAGTTAGATGTTGAAGAATGTACAAATGATACATATTTAGGTGTCTGGTTTACGATTCCCCCAAAAACACCAGATAACTTGAAAGCTTATATTTTAAAAATTGCAAGGAATCAGGCGCTAAAAAAGTATGAACATATTCATGCGGCAAAAAGAGATATAGATATGTGTTTGCCATATGAGGAATTGAGTAATTATCTGGCGAAAGCGGGAGAAGAAGATTGGGAAAATAATGAATTGAAAGATATTGTTGAGGATTTTTTGGAATCGTTGCAAAAACCTCATCGACAAGTTTTTGTATTAAGATATTGGTACTTTATGTCGGTAAAAGAGATTATGAAATGTTGTAATATGAGCAAAAGCAAGGTCGAAACAATCTTATTTAGAACAAGAAAAAAGCTGAGAGAACAATTAGCGGAAAGGAAGTATTTATGAAAACTTTGAAATCAGATATTTTTTATGCAATGAATGAAATAAACGATAAATATATCCTAGAGGCTGCACAATGTTTAGAGCAAAAAAAAGAAAACGATATTTCCTTACAAAAGAATAGTAAACTATTTCATGAAAGTAACGCACATAGCCGTAAATGGTTGGCTCGCGTTGCAACTGCAATGGCGGTAAGTATCATTCTTTTTACAACAGGAGGAATTGCCAATGCAGCGACAGGAGAGAAACTGGTTCAATGGATTAATGGGCTGTTTGGTGCGGAATTAGTTACAGATGAAAACGAAGGATTGATCGGAAAAGAAGTCATAGATAATTCGGAACCGGAGGTTACGCATGGTGAAGAAAGCGATATAGGGAATGCTGAGGGAAGAGCTATAACTGAAAGCCATATTATAAAGAGTGTCGCAGATGATAATATTGTGCTGCCATTATCTGTTTCTGAGTTTAAGGTGGAGAATGATACGACACCTGAAATTATTATGACTAACGGAAGTATGGCAGTATTTTATCTGGAGGATTATGCAGGTTGGAATTGTAAAGCAGGGGATATATTAACCTTTTCGTTTGAAAAATATGAGTCAGATGCGGTTTCTAATCAGGCGCTGGTTATAGGATATATTAAAGATGGGGTTATGTATGACGGAGAAAGTTTTGGAAGTCTAAGCGGAAGTTACGAATTAAAAGTTAGAGAGGGGGGAGAATACAATTTATATATTATTAGCGCAACTTCCGATTATTTAACATTGAAACAAGGCACTATCAATCTTAGTAAATAGAGAGGAAAAGTCAAATGAAAAGAATGAAAAAAATTATAGTAACTATTTTATCTTTGGCAATGATGATGGGTTTGTGTGTAACTGTAAATGCAGCAGAATCATATCAAAATTATAATGAAATTTATTACACTGTATATAACGAGAATGGAGAAGTTGTAGACGAAGGTATTATACCGAGAACTACAAACGCAAGGTATCACTGGTCTCCGAATATTACATTGGATAATGGTTGGTATACAAGTTTTCGTATGCCCGGTCCGAATGCATTTTATGTTACATCAAATACAGCAATGAAATTTTCGTATTCGTTAAATCGAAGCGCAACAATAAAATATCAATTTATGAAATCTAGCCAACGCTCCACTCCATATGCTGATGTATGGAAAACAGGAACTATTACAGCCAAAAATGGCTCAGTAACTAAAACGGCTGATTCTACAGCATATTATTATGTTGGGATAACTAATGCTTCTTCGGATGCGATTACAATTACATCAGTAGACTTTACATTTTAGGGGAACGAAAAAGTTTTCATTTTGTTCATACTTACCGCTAATATATTCGCTGAAGTATTTGCTATAATATAAGTGGTTAAGGGTGCCTGTTGGAATGTTTATGTGGAGGTGATTCGGCGCAAACAATAATTATAATGTAGCTTTTGTTTTACAATATTTAGAAATGGTGTGAGGTAAATGCAAAAATGCAGAAAGCTTTTGATGGCTCTCCTATGTTTGTGTTTGTTTTTCTCTATTTCTGTTATTCCTGTGTCTGCTGCTACTACTGCTATTTTGAATTGGTACTTGGTTGATTCTGGCAAACATTTGGATTGGAAAGGGAGTACATCTTACCAAACTCAATTTAATTCTGCCGTAAGCACATGGAATAATTATAAATCTGGTGTTATTCGCAAAGACGCTTGGAATACGATTAACGATGTTACCATTTCTGATTACAATGAGGTGAGCTCAACTGCTGGAGTTACTTCTTCGGCTGGTACAATTAAGTTCAATACATATCAGATGGATAATTTTACATCTGCTCAGAAACGGAATGTATGCACACATGAGTTGGGTCATGCCTTAGGATTAGCTCATAATGCGAAAGGCGATGTTATGTATGCGTATGTAAGCTCAGTAACAAGTCTTTCTGCCAACGACAAGGCTTCCTATGACGCAAGTTATAAAAGATATTAAAGAAGGGCGGAATATCTATGAAATTTCAGTCTAAAACCAAAATTGGTATTTTTATCGGAGCTGTTGTGATTTTGCTGGTTATTGGTGTGCTGTTTTTTGCATTGCGAAACCTTCAACTTCTGACGAAATTAAGACATCATATTTGAGAGGTACTTTTTCGATTGATTATAGCGATCTGAATGCAGTTGTAGGCGATGCTGATTATGTATTCGTTGGTACGGTCGCAAGTGAAGAAGGTACTGTTTATAAAGATGCTGTTACGGTTGAAACAGACGATGGAAAGACTCGTGAAGTTTCCGGCCCATACACAAATTATACTGTGAACGTCACAAAAAATATCAAAGGCAATTTAGTTACTGACACGGCTATCCCGATTCAAAAATCTGGCGGACTTTCGGAAGATGGCTCACAATATTTTGTTTATGAGGGTGATGAGCTTCCGTTTGTAGGAAATGAATATATCTTTTTTGCTTATGCCCAGCCGGACGGGTCATTGTTAATTTCCGGTCCTGTTTCTAACATGAGTGTATCTGACAATACAAGCGATATTGCTCCTTTTAGCGATTCAACGGAATATAGCGACATTGTAGATGCGTATAATAATCAAGTCGATTCTGGACGGTCTAGGTTTACTTCTTCTTATGAGGCAAAATAAATTAAAATTGCAGGAAATGTAAGAATGCTTTCCGATAGCTATATGATACTTATAACTTCGGATCAATGCGATCCGAAGTTATTTTTAGGCGTTGAAGAAATGACTTGAACATGTTTATATTGCCCGATAGTATCTTAAAAGGCATATTTTGATATGCTTTTTGGATTCACTTTAGGAATCAGTGTAAAAAGATTGCAGTATGGGCGAATTTAACTCGGTCGCGGAAAAAATAGGGTTTATATTGAAATGAGCTTTGGAGAAAGATGCCAACTATTCCAGCACTTTAAGTTTCTCTGTCAAGTAAGAATATTTTCCAGTAACTATATAATACTTATTTTTTGGAGCATACATGTTTGGTATATGGTAATTAGAGTGATAGGAAAAAAACAGGAGGGGGCAATATGATTAAGAAAGTCATTAGCGTGGTAATTGCAATATGTTTGATGTTTATTTCAACCATTGGAAGTTCTATTCAGCCGATATATGCAGCATCATCGGCTCGGATTAATCCGGATGATATGTTGACAGTGCTGAACGATATAACAGTAGCGGGACAGTCATGGGAGAATATTGGTTTTGATTCGGAGGATATTGCCAATATAATGCAGATGCAAAGGAAAGATGACTCATATTATGCGTCGTTGAACACGGACATAGCTAGATTATCAGTAGAAACAGTAGAAACAAAGGCATTAGAAAACGCAATAGCAGGGCAAGGGTATATTCAATCTTATGCACAGAACGGTAATCCGCCAGCAACCCCACAAGAACAGAATGAAAGGATGCAATATGTTACACAAGTAGCATTAGAGAGATATGGTAATACATATAACACAGCAGATTTTAACAAATATGTACTTTATCTTTATATGTCCCATTATATAGACAATCCTAATTATACTAAAGAAAGTCCAGGATTTGATAATATATATGCTTATGTTATTACTTCAGATGATATTACAGCATATGAGAATTTTATAGCACAAAGTAAGTTTTCTATGTTCTCTACAAATCTGGTTAATTTTATGGATGAGTTCAAGTCTGCGGTAAATAATTCGTCAGACATTCTAACCGCGGTGGATGAGGGAAAAGTTATATCCATAAATACCGCAAATGCGATATATGGTTTATCTACGTTTGATCCGGAAAAAACCGCATCAAGAGCAAAGTTAATTGTCACTTCATTTAAGGACCACTATGAGAGTACGGCTTCTGTAAATGAATTATTAAATGCAATGTATGTAGATTTGGAGCCGGAGGATGTCAGCCAACAGTATATTGATGCATGTGTTACGGGATTTTTAGGAGTATTGGCAGGAACAACATTATTTGGCTTTGGTATGTCAATATCGCTATGTTATTATAACGTGTATGCAAATTTGTACGATAAGGCAAAGCTAACAGCATTGCATTATTCATTGTCAGGAAGAGTGGCTATCAGGCTTGATGAACTGATTGGGGGCTAAGTTATGAACGACGACAATGAAAATGTGTTGATTATTGCATATAACTTGTTCTGCACCATACTAATACCAGCAGTAATAGTATTGACAGGAATTTGGTCTTTGGAGTCGGAGAGCGATTTCACACATGGACGAACAGGAGGATTGCCGATGGGGGCATTGACTGTATTCGTTCCAGAGGTTATATTGGGTTTGAAGTGGAAAATGAAAAGGGCGTTTACAATTCCATGCTGTATTGCGTGGTGTATCTTCCTTCTTAAGATGGCACATTATTTCTTTGCTGTGGTTACAAATGCACCAATTACATATTATGGAACGGTGTGCATTGTGCTGTCTGGATTAATGTGGAGTATAGTCATGGAATTGAAGCAGGAATTAAAAGAATACCTTTTGGGGTTTCCACAGGAATATTGGCTTGTTCCGTGTTCTAATAGTTCGAGATATAACAAGGTGTTTCGCTTTATATGGTTAGTAGGCGTCGTTTTAGGAACGATATTTTTATTAATGATTAAATGGGGATGAGTCTTTGATAAAAGTTATATTTTATTTTTTGCTTGTAAGTATAGGAGCAGGTTTGGTGCAGATGAAAATACCGCTGTTTGGTCGTCATAGCAAGCGGTGGGAAGAACAAAATTATGCACAGCGGTTTGGCGGTATCTTTTTTCCGACATTCATTGCGCTTGTAGTTATCTTTTTATTTAATGAGTATAAGACGGCTCAATTACCCACTTTGAATGAAGAAATGCTGATGAATGGAGCGGAGTATTGTTTGGTAACTGATCTGAATGAGATAGGAGATGCGGATTATGCTTATGAGATAAAAAGCGGAAGCTCACAAGAGGAGATTTGCGGAATTATATCAAGTATATGTATAGACTTAAAAAGGGAAGATGATTTTGTAAATGTCAGATATGAAAACGGAGAATATATTATCATCAACAATGGCATAACAATAGGACGGGCTGTCATAAATGACAAAGCAACAACAGATTTGTTGAAAATATACTTTTGCAACTAAAAGTGGATGAGCGTTTCAGTGTAACCTTTAGGCGAGAATATCAAAAAATACAAA
>ENA-OQEX01000489-OQEX01000489.1-human-gut-metagenome-genome-assembly--contig:-NODE-489-length-21009-cov-2.033905_pt1 | contig 21009 bp, 27 predicted proteins | sample MGYA00242802_ERZ504649 | MGnify/ENA primary metagenome ERZ504649 (study PRJEB26092, sample SAMD00036194) | human gut metagenome | host: Homo sapiens | study: EMG produced TPA metagenomics assembly of...
CGTCATTCGGTGAATAAAACATTTTCAAATTAATTCTTGCATTTCATCACATAAAAACTGCGGCATTTTTATTGTTCGATTGCTTTTCTCCGTTTTCGGTGGAGTAATAACATCTTCTCCGTGCAATCTTTGATAAGATTTGTTGATTGTAAGCATATTGTTTTTAAAGTCAAAATCACCGGCAGTTAATGCAAGCAACTCGCCTACACGAATACCTGTCCAATAAAGCATTTGAAATGCGTAGTAAGAGATCTGCTTATCCATCATCACTTCGGAAAACTTCTTGTATTCTTCAAGAGTCCAAAACAGCATTTCTTTTCGTTCTTCTGTTCCCATATTTCCTGCAATAGCAGCAGGATTGGATTTTAATCCATAATAGCGAACTGCGTGATTGAACAGCGCACTCAACTGATTATGAACGGTTTTAAGATAAGTCTGCGAATATTTCTTGCCGCTTTTGTCGGTAAGCTTTCTAATCTCGTTTTGCCATTCAATCACATCTTTTGCCGTAATATCGCACAGCTTGCGTTTTTGGAAATAGGGCAGAATTTTCTTTTCGATAATACTTCCTTTGTCAGCCAAGTGTTTTCTTTTAATCGGGGTTTTATATCCCTTTCATAAAGTTCTACATAGCTGTCAAAGCTCATTGTTACATCTGCCTGCTTTTGCATAAGAAACTCTCGTTCCCATTCCTGTGCTTCTCGTTTGGTGGCAAACCCTCGCTTGAATTTCTGCTGTCGTTCGCCTTTCCAGTCTGTATAGCGGAACTGCACATACCAAGTTCCATTTTTTTCGTTCTTAAATGCTGCCATTATCAGTTGTTCCTTTCGTCAGTTGTTTTTGTAGAATAGAATTTCTCGTGAAAGAATTTACGATCAATTCTGCCCGGGATAGTAATGCACCGGTTGCCTTTAATTCTTTGTTTAACTTGCGGATTAGCTTATACGCATAGGAAACGGAAACGCCCATTTCTTCTGCGACATCTTCAACTCGCATAAACATTGTGTTTGGCATAACCATCCTCCTTTCGAATTTTGATATATTTCATTTATTTAGTGTCGGAATACTTTCTGACCGCCTTCCGATTTGCCCGAGCGGACACACCATTACTGTGATGTGCGACAGCTATTTAATTTTTACTAAGCGTATTTGCTTTGGCTCATTTTCTATTATACTAAGCATATTTGCTTTCATCAAGCTTTTTATTAAACTATTTTGTTTTATTTGTCTTGATATACACTAAGCGGGTATGTTATACTGTTTTTGTAATAAGCGGAAAGGAGCTTAAAACTATGGCAATCGGTGAAAGAATACGCTTTCTTCGTAATTTAAGAGGTATGACTCAAAAATATCTCGGTACAGCTATCGGATTTCCTGAAAAGACTGCGACATTCGTATGGCACAATATGAGTCAGGCACAAGAACTCCAAAAGCTGATGTGACAAATGAACTCGCAAAGGTATTGGAGGTATCTCCGCTGGCTTTAACTGTTCCTGACATTGATAGTTATGATGGCATAATGCATACGCTCTTTACTATGGAAGACTTATATGGTCTTCGGATAGATACACTCTCCGATGAGGTCTGTATTCGCCTTGACAAAGGAATGGGTACAAATTACATAACGATGTTTGAAATGTTCTCTGCTTGGCAGAAACAAGCTGAAAAACTTAAAAACGGCGAGATTTCAAAAGAGGAATACGACAAGTGGAGATATAACTATCCTGCAGGTATTGTAAAATAAGGGAGTATATTATGTGGTCGATAATTTCAAATATATCCTCAATCGTTACTTGCATTGCCTTTCTTTTATATTTAGCAGGTCATATTTGGATTGTTATAAAAAACAAGGATAATATTTATGAGAAATTTTCAGTTATTCCATATGATTCAAACATTGATATTGAGAATGAGGATAATGTTTTAATTGTTGATTCCGTTGGCTGCGAATTTTCATAGAATCCAACTATGGAATTAACAGTGTTAACATATATAAAATTAATTGTAATATCAAAGAAGATGGAACTCTAAAAGTTATTTCAAAGCACTTAGTCGAAACATTTAAAGACTTAAAGACAGACAAACTTTTCATTCGATGTGATTTAGGCGAAGTTGTTCAGACGACACAGATTGAAATTAAACGATCAGACTATACTGTAATAACCTTTGACATATATGAGAGTGGAAAAAACGGACATGTTGTCACTGAAAATTATAAGTATAGGTTAACATTTAGAGGTCTTCTATATCATCTTTGCATTTAAATGCAAAAAGGCATTACCGACCACATAAGTCAGTAATGCCTTTTAGAATTTATTAAGATAATTGTACTCACAAACCACTTGAAACACACAATAAATGCGTTTTGCAGTCTGCTATCATTTTGCTATCAAATCGGGGGTTCTAAAGCCACAACCCCAGTGTTTATGCGGGTTTGCAGACTTTACGATTTACTCCCACTCAATCGTCGCCGGAGGCTTTGGTGAGATATCATACAACACGCGATTAACACCTGCCACCTCGCTTAGAATGCGTTTGGTGATCGTTTCGAGCACCGCCCAATCAATGCGCTCAATCTCCGCCGTCATCGCATCCACCGTATTGATGGCGCGCAGGATCACCGGGTATTCAAAGCTGCGGGCATTATCGCGCACGCCTACGGATTTAAAATCCGGCACGACGGTAAAATACTGCCACACCTTTTTGTCGAGCCCTGCATTGTGAAACTCCTCGCGTAAAATCGCATCGGATTCCCGCACGGCCTCCAACCGGTCGCGCGTGATCGCGCCGAGGCAGCGCACGCCGAGGCCCGGGCCCGGGAAAGGCTGGCGGTAGACCATGCTGTCTGGCAGGCCCAAGGCCACGCCACAAGCGCGTACCTCATCCTTAAAGAGCTGGCGCAGCGGCTCAACGAGCTCAAACGCCAAATCCTCCGGCAGGCCGCCAACGTTATGATGAGATTTGACCATTTTAGCGGTTTTCGTGCCGCTCTCGACGATATCCGGGTAGATCGTGCCCTGTGCAAGAAAATCGATTCCCTCGAGCTTGCGGGCCTCTTCCTCGAACACACGAATAAATTCCGCGCCGATAATTTTGCGTTTCTGCTCCGGATCAGCCACACCCGCGAGCTTTGAGAGGAAACGCTCGCTCGCATCCACATAGACAAGGTTTGCGTTCATCTGATTGCGGAACACCTCAACCACCTGCTCCGGCTCGCCCTTGCGCAGCAGGCCATGGTTGACATGCACACAGGTCAGTTGATTGCCGATCGCCTTTAAAAGCAGTGCGGCGACCACCGAGGAATCTACGCCGCCTGAGAGCGCGAGCAACACCTTTTTATCACCCACCTGGCGGCGGACAAGGTCGATCTGATCCGCAATGAAATTCTCCATATTCCAGTTCGCTTGCGCCTGGCATTTGCCGAAAACAAAGCTTTCCAGCTCCTTTTCACAGCTGCTTCCTCCTGCGGCCAGGGCTCCTTGCGCACAAAAACCTGCGCGCGATCCGTATGCGCCTGCGCCGCCGGGTGGCAGACGGCCAGCACAGGCAGGCCGCAAGCGTAAATCTCCGGAGCTGCGTCGATGGAAACGCCGTCCACAACGCGGTTCGGCCCGCCGTTGAGAATCACGCCCTTCACGTTTGGCAGAGCAGCAAGCTCCTCCGGCGTGACGTCGTGGGGATAAATTTCACTGTATACGCCCAACGCGCGGATGGCACGGGCGGTGGCGGTGTTTTCGGTGCAGCCGAGGTCTAAAATGACAATCATATCCTGCTTCATGCGGGCAACAACCTTTCTATCTCAATACAAAATGGATACGAACAATTGCTTTTTGCTTACAGCAGCGTGGCGCGCAGCTCCTCCGCGGAAGCCGGGTGCAAGTAAGCAGGGGCGATATCCAACACCGTTTTGCAGCCGGTCTGCCCCTCCTGGTGGAGGCGATGGGCAGCCCTTGCATAAGCAGTTAAAATGCTCGAGGTGAATTCCGGGTTGGAATCGAGCTTCAAGCTATATTCGATGATGTGATGGTTCGGAAGCTGATCCCCGTCCGGGGAGTCGGATTCCCAGCCCGTGGCGCCGCAACGGAACACCCTGCCTCCATGCGGAATACCGCTGTGCTCTCGCTTCATCTCTTCCTCACTGATGAAATGGACGGTGGTATCATAATCCGCAAAATAGTTCGGCATGGTCTTAATCGCTTCCTCAATCTTGGCGCGATCCGCACCCTCTTGCGCAACGACAAAGCATTCGCGCGTGTGCTTTTCCCGCGTGGTGAGCGTCGGGTTTTCCCCGCTGCGCACCCGCTCAAGCGCAGCTTCCACGGGGATGGTATATTGCCTGGCATCCTTCACGCCCTCAATGCGGCGCACTGCGTCGGAATGCCCCTGCTGACGCCCTTGCCCCAGAAGGTATAGTCTTTCCCGTTCGGCAGAATTGCCTGGGAAATAACGCGGTTGAGAGAAAACATGCCCGGATCCCAGCCCACGGAGATAATTCCGATGGTATGGGCCTTTCTACAGGCCGCGTCCACCCGGCTAAAGTGCTCCGGGATTTTTGCATGGGTGTCGAAGCTGTCGATCACGTTGAAATACTGCGCAAGCTCCGGCGTTTGCTCCGGCAAATCGTTCGCACTGCCACCGCAGAGGATCATCACGTCAATCTGATCCCGAAGTTTTGCAGCGTCGCTCATGCGGTAAACGGGCACGCCCGTGTGCGTTTTGATGGAGGCGGGGTTGCGCCGGGTAAGCAAAGCGACCAACTCCAAATCAGGCGCATGATGCACGGCGCATTCCACACCGCGGCCTAAGTTGCCATATCCTGCAATACCAATTCTAATCTTCAAGTAGGATCTTCCCTTCGCTGTAGATTTGCCTGGGAGAAAGCCCGGACTTCCAAACCGGCCGTTTCATTGTTTTACCCGGGCATGTCCAACTGCTGATAATTTTAAAAAAATCGTATTTAGTATACCACAGATTATTTCTTCTGAAAAGCATTCGTTTTCCACAAATCAAACCATTTCAAGACAATATATTCTCAGTCAATATCCCGGACGGCACTCTGCTGTGGGAGGAGAAAGGTTTTGAGAATCCGCCGTGCACCGAGCTGGACTCCTTCAATGAAGTGGTCGAGACCGTTGAAGCGCCGCATTTCGCCCTACGCGATAACCTGAAATACAAATGGCGGGCAATCGGTTTGATTGCCCGCCGCAAACCAAAACAAAAAATCAAGAGACAAATCCGTTTAATCTGTCAGGTTATCAAAATACCCCTGCACGAGCACAACCGGCGTTCCCTTATCCCCCGACCCGCTCGTCAGGTCGCACAACGAGCCGATCAGGTCGGTAATCCGGCGGGGCGTCGTGCCTTGAGAGGCCATGTCGCCCACCAAATCGTCCTTTTTCTCCCGAATGCGTTGTTCAACGGCCTGCCGCAGCGCGTCTCCGGACAAATCCGCAAAATCGTTATCCGCCAGGTATTTGAGCTTGATCTCATTGGGCGTGCCTTCGAGCCCCGGCGTGTTCGCAACCGATACGCAGGGGTCGGCAAGCTCCCAGATCCGCCCAACCGGATCTTTGAACGCTCCGTCGCCATAAACCATCACTTCGATCTGCTTGCCTGTCTTTTCCAGAAGGCCCTTCTGGATATCGAGCACCAGCCCGCCGCAATCCCGCGGGAACAGCTTGACCGTGTTTTCCGTGGATTTATTCGAGCCGAGCAGACCATATGCTTCATTGCAGCCGCTGCCATTCACCGGCGCGTTTAGAATATCGTCCAGTCCGCACACGCGGCGCGCGCCCGCTTCCCGCAGGATGCGCTTGGTGCGTACGCGGGTATGGATATCGCAGCAAAGCACATCCTGCGTATGCTGCAAAATGACGCGCGGGTCGTTTGCAAACAGGATTTCACATTCCGCGCCTTCCTCTCGGATCAGATCGCCATAATACTGGACATAATCAACGTTTGTAAAGGGATGCCTGTTTTCCCCAAACAACGCGCGATATTTTCCAGCGTCAGCACGTCGCTGTAGGGGTTCACGCCAGCCTGATCGACCTGGTCAAGCGTAATTAGCTCATTGCCGACTTCATCGCTCGGGTAGCTGAGCATCAGCACCACCTTCTGCGCGCCCTGCGCGATGCCACGCAGGCAGATGGCAAAACGGTTGCGGGAAAGGATCGGGAAAAGAACGCCGATCGTGCCGCCGCCGAGCTTTGCCTTCACGTCGGATGCGATGTCAGCGGTTGAAGCGTAATTGCCCTGCGCGCGGGCGACGACCGATTCCGTGATCGAAACAACGTCCCTGTCCCGCAGGGAAAAGCCCTCTGCCTTTGCGGCTGCCGTGACGCTTTCAACGACGATCCGGGCGAGATCGTCCCCTTCCCGGATGATGGGGCAGCGGATGCCCCTCGATATGGTTCCAACTTTACGTTCCATTGCATGATCTCCAAACTGTAATGATTTAAAACGTTGCCTTTCCTATCATAATACAAAAACGGCGAAAGGGAAAGAAAAATTGAGAAATTGCATGCAAAAAATCTTTTGCCCAGCAATATGCGGGCGGCTGAAACCCCGCCCGGAAAGGGTACAAAATTCACGCACAAGCCCTTCTCCTCCTTGCATATCGTATGGCTGTGTGCTATTGTACAAACAACCAACAAGGAAGGAGGGCTTGTTTTGTCAATGAAAAGCACCATGACAATCCGCTTGGATTTCGGCCGCGGCAGCTTTCACGCGAGCGCACACATCACATGCCCCCAAAACAGAAAAAACGGCTCACGTTTGCTTTGAACAACGACCTCACAATCACCTCTCTCACCGGAAATGTGCCCGTTACCTTCCGTAAGGCCGGGGAAGCCTCGCTCCCGTTCAGGCCCTTGGCCCAAAGGTCGAGATTACGGGCAGCGGGCCGGTCAAAGAGGCGGTGATCGAATACGAAGGCTCGGTGCAGTTTGATCCGGCGCAGCGGAAGAATTGGAACAATATCATCACGGAAGATATCGTTTCAATGAACTGGTATTCCATCTGGTATCCACAGGAGCTATCCGTCAGGCTATCCCATGGCAAGATCATTGTGCTTCACGGGCAGCATTGGGTTGTGGTGAAAGCAGCCTGCAACAGGGAGAACGGCACATGGGAATATGGCTCCAACGGGGTTGACCCCTATAATATCGTCGCCTACCGGAAAGAAAAATTGCAGGTGATCTCCAACCGTTATATGAACATCTATACCGTTGACAGCAGCATCGCGGCCATCGCCCAAACCGCGCAGCGCGCGTATCAGCAGGTGATGGAATATTACAATGGGAACTTATTCCGCAAGAAAAAGCTCCCCGTTCTAGATGTAACTTGCATCGCCCCGGCGATTTCCATTCCCGAAGCGGCTTACCAGCGAAAAGGGTTGATGTGGTGTTCCTCCATCGGGAGCAATGAGATTGAAGCCGCTAGGCTTCTTGCGCATGAAACCGCGCACAACTGGTGCCGCGGCGCGGATTGTAACAGCTGGGAGGATTGGTTAAATGAAACCACAGCGGAGTGGTCCGTTTTGCTGTTCGCGCTGAGGACTCATCAAAAAGCCTTATTTGACGCCGTCTTAATCCCCAAGCTGGAGCGTTACGGCTCCCTGCCGCCGATTCGGACCCCCGATGGGTCGCGCCCGGAAGGCGTGCATGATAAGGGGACTGTTCTGTTTTATCAAATCTATCAGGCAACCGATTGTGAAACGATGGAAAAAACAGTCAGATGCTTTTCACAATTGATCGTAAAGAATACCCGCAATTTTTTGAGGCAGCTTAGGCTGATTGGCCTTGCGAATGTGGCCGACCTGATTGAGCGGGGCCTGACCGAATAAATCCGCCGCGACCCCAAGCTCGAACAGCACTTCCTCCACCATCCCCTTTTCCGTTTTGTTCAAATTGGCGGCCAGCATTTCGTCGGGCTGCTCCTGCCGCTGCTTTCGGCATTGTGGCCTGGAGGTTTTTCAGGGAGCGAGCCAGCAGGTTATCTAAGAATTCGTTCCATTCTTCATTTTTGCTCATTGCTTTTAATGCCTTTCAAAAATCGTGCAACCCTTGAACGAAATCACATGCGCATACATAGGATCATTTGCAAGCATCTGAATTTCTAGTATAATAGCTTCAAACAAAGTTTGAAGCATTGGTAAATGCCTGTCGGCGCGAAACGCTCCTGCCGCGATGCGGAACGTCATTTTTCGCAGGGAGTATTTATATATGTGGTATAATATTTACGCTGTAATTGTCTTTTAGACAGTTGCCGGCTGGGGAAGCGGCTGATTCTTTCGCGAGAGGGAGCCGCTTCCTTTCATTTTTTGAGGTCATCATGCATTTTCCGAACACCTCTGCGAACCACTTCGTGATCCCTGATTGATAATGATAAACATCGGGGCCGTCATTCCAGTGCACCCTTCCGCCAGGGAGCACCCAAACCCAAAATAAATGTGGCAGGCAATCAAATTGATTCCCTGCCACATAAATAAAAATTATATCCATTGCCGAAGGCAAAGCCGCCTTCCCGCCCAACTGGAAGAAACGCGGCGCCGCCGCGCGGAGCGGGTGATTTTTATCCCGACAGCGCTTCCTCATTCCCACTCCACCGTCGCCGGCGGCTTCGTCGTGATATCATAAACCACCCGGTTTACATTTGGCACCTCGTTCGTGATCCTGCTCGATGCGCGCGCGAGCAGCTCATACGGCAATTGCGCCCACTCGGCCGTCATGAAATCGGTCGTCGTCACCGCGCGCAATGCAACGGTATAATCATACGTCCGCGCGTCGCCCATCACGCCGACGCTGCGCACATTCGTCAGCACCGCGAAATACTGGTTGACCTGCTTTTCAAGCCCCGCAGCGACGATCTCCTCCCGGAAGATCGCGTCCGCCTCGCGGAGGATTGAAAGCTTCTCCTCCGTTATTTCACCCATAATACGGATCGCCAGGCCCGGGCCGGGGAACGGCTGCCTCCAGACGAGATTCGCCGGGATGCCAAGCTCCAGCCCCGCCGCGCGGACTTCATCCTTGAACAAATCGCGCAGCGGCTCGATGATACCCTGAAAATCCACGTCGTCTGGAAGGCCCCCTACGTTATGATGGCTCTTAATGACGGCCGCGTCGCCCATACCGCTCTCGATGACGTCCGGGTAGATCGTGCCCTGCACGAGATAATCCATCCTACCGAGCTTTTTCGATTCCGCCTCAAACACGCGGATGAATTCTTCTCCGATAATCTTGCGCTTGCGCTCTGGCTCCTTCACGCCTGCGAGCTTCAAGAGAAAGCGCTCCGCCGCGTTAACACGAATCAGATTCATATCGAACTGCTCGCGGAACACCCGCTCGACATCGTCCCCTTCCCCCTTGCGGAGCAGGCCGTGGTCGACGAATACGCAGGTCAAATTCTTGCCGATCGCCTTGTGCAGCAGCACGGCGGCCACAGAAGAATCCACGCCGCCAGAAAGGGCGCACAGCACCTTTTTGCCCTTTAGAGCCTCGCGGTAACGCTCGATCGATCGCTCGACGAAATCGTCCATGCGCCAATCGCCATTGCAGCCGCAGATCTCATACAGGAAGTTATGGAGCATCTGCTTGCCAAAGGCCGTGTGCGTAACCTCCGGGTGAAACTGGACGGCATAAATTTTCTTTTCCGCGTTTTCCATCGCCGCCACCGGACAGATACCCGTATCGGCTGATATGCGATAGCCCGCCGGAAGGGTTTTGATATAGTCCGTATGCTCATCCAGCACTGGCTGCACGCCGGAACATCTTGGAACAAAAGGCTACCCGCACGGGCGGATACCTCCACCTTGCCGTATTCGCTCCCATTCTCCGCGGCCTCAATCTCCCCTCCCTCCAGCCAAGCGATGAGCTGCGCGCCATAGCAGATGCCAAGCACCGGCACGCCGAGGGATAGAATCTCCCGCTCATAGTGCGGGGAGTCGGGGTCATACACGCTGTTCGGCCCGCCGGTAAAAATGATGCCCTTATAATGCTGTTTCTGAATCTCGGCAAGCGGGGTCGTGTAGGGCTTGACTTCGGCATAGACGTTCTGCTCGCGCACGCGGCGCGCAATCAGTTGATTGTATTGGCCTCCAAAATCGAGCACCAGGATGGTTTCATGCATGCGGGGACCACCTTCATTTCAGAATAAGTCGCAGTTTATTTGCGCTTGAGAATTTCACTGCGCTTTGGGCCGTTGGAGACCATTGTGATAGGCACACCGATCTCCCGCTCGATAAACGCCACATAATCCTGCGCGGCCTGCGGCAAATCTTCAAACCGCCCCACGCCGCGGATTTCCTGTTTAAATCCGGGCAGGGTTTCGAGCACGGGCTTTGCCTTTTTCAGCTTTGCGGTAACGGGAAAATCCTTCGTTACCACACCGTCAATTTCGTAGCCGGTGCAAACCTTAATCTCGTCGAGGTAGGCAAGGCAGTCCAACGCCGTGAGCACCACCTGCGTCGCGCCCTGCACACGGCAGCCGTAGCGGGTAGCCACGCAGTCGAACCAGCCCATGCGGCGGGGGCGGCCCGTCGTCGCGCCATATTCGCCCTTATCGCCTCCGTGATCGCGCATCAGCCGCGCCTCTTCCCCGAAAATCTCCGAGACGAATTCGCCCGCGCCCACCGCGCTGGAATACGCTTTCGTCACCGCGACGATCTCCCGGATCTCATAGGGCGGAATGCCCGCGCCTACCGCGCCATAGCCCGCCAGCGTCGAGGAGGAGGTCACCATTGGGTAAATGCCGAAATCTGGATCCTTCAGGGAGCCAAGCTGGCCTTCCAGGAGGATATTCTTGCCCGCTTTCAGAGCTTCGTGTACGTAAATATTCACATCACCCACATAGGGCGCGATCAGGTCGCGGTACTCCATAAGCGTATTGAAAATTTCTTCGAAATCCAGCAACGGCTTATGGTAGATATGCGCAAGCATGAGGTTTTTCACTTCCAGCACGCGCGTTAGCTTTTCTTTTAAATATTCTTCGTCAAACAGCTCGTTGACCTGGAAGCCGATCTTCGCATATTTATCCGAATAAAACGGCGCGATTCCGGATTTGGTGGAGCCGAATTGTTTATCCGCCAGCCGCTCCTCCTCATAGGTGTCAAGCAGCACATGGTAGGGCATCATCACCTGCGCACGGTCGGACACCATGATGTGCGGCGCCGGAACGCCGTTATCCGTTACGCTCTTAATTTCGGCAATCAGCTTTGGAATATCAAGCGCAACACCGTTGCCAATAATATTCATCGTGTGCTGATAGCATACGCCGGAGCAGAAGGTGCAGCGCAAAACGGCCGTAGTCGTTGATGATCGTGTGCCCTGCGTTCGCACCGCCTTGAAAACGGATGACGATATCCGATTCGCTGGCAAACAAATCGGTAATTTTCCCCTTGCCCTCATCGCCCCAATTTGCACCGACAATCGCTTTCACCATGTGGAATGCACCTCCATAAAACTAGGAAAGCACGCAGCAAAATGGCTTTCCCCCGCGCAAATCTCCGCTCTTAAAAAGGAGGGAGCCTGCAAACAAAAATACAGTTTATTATAGTATACCATGTCCATACTGTCAACGAATTTTGAGGGCAACGGCAAAAAGAGAAAGAAATCTTGTAAAAATAAAAAATAGGAGTTGCATTTTTAAAAAGGATGTGGTATTATACTCTGGCAGTCAAGAGGCTGCATATGCGCTGGTAGCTCAGCTGGATAGAGTGTTTGGCTACGAACCAAAAGGTCGGGGGTTCGAGTCCCTTCCAGCGCGCCAAGATACGGTTTTCAGAAATGATATCGTTTCCGAAAACCGTATCTTTTTATTTTCGATAATGCGAGCAACAAAATAAAGCCTGCATGGCCGCACAGACAGAATGAAATGGGCGCATTGCAAAACGCTCACTGTGGAAACTCGTCATGAGACAAACCATGGTTTCGAGCGCGCAAAGCCCGAAATTTGTCTGCGTGAGGCAAAAAGTTTTTTAAAAGGGGCTGTTGCAAAATGCCTTGCATTTTGCAACAGCCCCTTTTCAGCCGGCTAATACATCATTAGGGTTCCTCAGCGGAACGCGTGGGATTCCCGCGCCCGCGTATTTTTACAATTGAAACGCCGCTAATGCGGCGCTTCACATATTTCTATCCGCTTGACGCCCGCGCCTAAAAAGCGCGGGTCAGCTCAGTCAGCTTCAAGGCTCTGAAAAACGGCTCAATAAAGCTGGCTTTCCGCGCCTAATAATGCAGCCAGCGCGATCGCCTTGCGCACTTTCCGCCAGGAAAAACGCTTTTCGCTTGCCAGCTCCTGCATTGCCCTAACGCTGCACTCATGATATAATTTTCTTTCCTGATAGGCTGCCAACATCGTCATCATTCCTTTCCTGATGTTGTCTTTAGTCTAGCATCAGACTGCGCATTTGTCAAGGCAACATGCACAACTATAGTTCTTCATAATTGTGCAAATTGACTAATCCAAATTTTGATATTTGCTTGTCATTCTCTCACAGAAGCTGTTGGAATCGCCGCTGGCAATTGGATAGATTGCCTGCTTTTAATGAAAATATTTTGTTAGGTTATTCTCCAAGGGCCTATATTGCTCGGATAGCTTTGAAAAGTTTGTGAAAATTTCTCAATATTTTCCGCCATTCCGCCTTGAGAAAAAGTGTAATTATCTCTTGACAAGCCCAGGGATTATGCTATAATACCTTTTGCAAAGAAATGCGGATGTAGCTCATCTGGTAGAGCGCCACCTTGCCAAGGTGGAGGTAGCGAGTTCGAGCCTCGTCATCCGCTCCATAAGATAATCCCCATAACAACGTAGAATGTACGTTGTTATGGGGATTTCTCATTTTTGGTTTCTGCTGATATGATGCAGGCGATTCCAAAAAAGGACGAAAAAGATATGCAGCAGCTCTAACCGATATCTTTTTACTTATCTGTTTCTCTTTTGTTTTAAATGCTCATTGAGAAGCTTTTCAGCGTTGTCAATCATGCTGGGCTTCAGATGTAAAGAAACTTCATGGATCATCTATGGCAAACATCCAAAAGCAGCGAAGAGCTCTTTTGGGATACACTCCGGCTCGCTGCGGCACATTATCGTCCGCAGGAGCCTGAGAACGTTGTACATGGCTAGCTGTTGCCGGACGCACGCCCAGCTAAAAAATAACTGGCTATTTCATATTTCCAGATGCAGGGGGTACCTTAATCAGGGAGCTATGCCACTGCCCTGCACGGTGCACAGTCCCCTTTCCAACTATGGAGCAGATTCTAGCCATACCTTTCACGCGTGCATCCTTAACTATGCATTTTCATTGACAAAGCGTGAGTAGGCGCATAGAATAAAAGGAAAGAATTTGTCGGTCTAGCGGTCATTGCGCCGCACATTCCGCATCTGGAGGTCTTACGGTATGCAACGTAAAAATCATTTGCGCCTGATTCTCGGCATCATCCTCATTGGGTCCCTAGCCGTGCTACTGATTGGTTATTTCGCCCTGCGCAAGCCGGCGGCTGAAAATCCCAGCATGCCTGCCCCCAGCATATCCTCATCCTCGGCAAGCCCTTCTGCTACAGAGCTACCCACCGGCCTTGCAAAGCTGATCCAACCAATCAGCCCACAGCGCCCGTCACATCCCAAAGGGGCTTCTTCTAACCAGACGGCATCCGCTCCAGCCGAGGAAAATGGAATCACGCCAGTGACTGTAAAAATTGATTCTCAAAAATGGTACCTAACTTTAGTTAGCATCAAATACCGCCTACCAGACAATTATCAGCCGGAGCTCACCTACCCTGTCAAGGGCATTGATCGCCCGCTGGATGCGCGCGTAACACCGCATTATGTCGAAATGTATAACGCTGCAAAGGCAGATGGCTGCACGTTAACGCCCTATTCCGGATGGCGCTCGATCTCCAGGCAAAAATCCAACTATGAAAACAAAGTATCCACCTACATGAAAGAAGGCCACAGCCGCTCAAGAGCAGAGTTGCTTGCAGCGGAATGGATCCTCCCGCCCGGCGCGAGCGAGCACAATATGGGCGTTGCGATGGATATTGTCAACACGAAGGAAAGCTTTGAAAACACAAAAGAATTTAAATGGTTACAAGCGCATGCCGCTGACTATGGCTTCATCCTCCGCTACCCCAAGGATAAGGTATCTATCACAAAAGTGGCCTATGAGCTTGGCACTGGCGGTATGTCGGCGTAGAGGATGCAAAAAAGATGAAAGCGAGTGGAAAATGCCTCGAAGAATATTTGGGCATCTACAACAGCTAAAATTGAATCTTATGAAAAAAACAGCCGGCAGATTGCCGTTTCTAAAGCAAAAAGTCCATCTTTTATCACGCAGCGTTTGAGAAGCTCTGTTTGGTTACGCCGCGTTATTTCGTAATAAAACAATCCGGAAGGCATCCCAAGGCGCCTTCCGGATTGTTTTCTCCTACCTCTATGTTTGCAATCAAAGCCAATCGTTCTGCCATTCTTGCATCTGGTCGATGTATTCTGATTTCAGGATTGCGTAATTCAGCCTATCATATTTTCGGCCATTTAAATAGACAGCTCCCGCTCTCTCCCCTCTAAGATAAAGCCGCATTTCTCAAGGGCCTTTGGCGCCCCCACATTCATGGAAAGCGTGTTTGCACAGATACGCTCCATCCCCAAAAATTCAAACCGGTATTTCAGCATCAGTTTGACCGCTTGCTGCTCAAATCCCTGAGCACGGTCTTTGACGCGTGCAATTCCCATTCCAATAGAGCATTTGCGGTTTACGCGGTCAATCTTTTGCGGAGCAATATCCCCGATGGCGCTTCCATTCTTGCCAAAAATGCCAGGCCGCACATTTTGACTGCCTGAAGCGCCTGTATTTCCTCAAACCAAACCTCTGCCTTCTCATCAGACAACCCCAACTTCAGCTCTTCAGTCGGATTTTGGAAATCATATTCCGTGGCATTCCACAGAGCCTTGCAGCCCTCGCTGGTCAGTGTATCCAGATAGATATCCTTTCCCTAAGTTTTATTACACGCCTCCATAAATCGAATCCGCAAGTGGGAGACACCCTTATTTTTTTTGGCGGTAGGACCACTCCTGCTCAAAACGCAGAGCTCCCTCCACACTCCGGCGCCCGCGCTCATCTAACATGCGATACTGACGGATCAACTCGATTTCCTGCGGTGTATAAAGCTCCGGCGGAGAGGAGATATCCGTGCGGCCCAGCAGATAATCTGTGCTGACGCCATAATACTCCGCTAAAGCGCAAAGCGTTTCATTGCTCATTTGCCTCTTTGCACTCTCATACAACGTATAAGTTGATCGGGAAATGTTTAAATAGTCCGCGATTTCCTTCTGCGTTTTCCCTGCGCGGATTCTCAGCTCACGAACTTTGCGGTCAGGCAAGCCATCACCCCTGAAGCTAAGATAGATTCTGTTCACCCACAGCATATCATCTGCCCAGAAAGAAAACAAATCCAGTTTCAAAAAGCATCAAATATGCATTTTATATTTCTAAATCGTTTAATTATGTGTCAATTTGCAACAAAAAATCCAACCCTCTTAAATAAAGAGAGTTGGAAATTATTTTATATTTATGGGATTATTAGGAATTCATGTTTTGCTTGAGCCTAAGAAACCTTACGCACAATCGCAATTGGCGTTTGCTGAGATGCCTGGCCGAGCGGATTATCTTTAAAAATTTCCTTACACAGCTCAATATCCACCTCTGGAGAGGAAACTCCGAGGATTTCACGGCCGATATCGTTTGCATCCATAACAACAACCGCCTTGCAACCCGTATATTCCCGCAGCATGGCCGCGACCTTATCCGGGTCCTTTGGCGCAAGCTTTGCATAGTGGTTATAGGGCGGGAGCGTATAGTCGCACGGGCCGTCGATCGCGCGGCCGCATCCCCTACAATTTTATAAAACACCCCGCGCTTGCCAAACGGCTTTGTGACAGCAGAGCAAAAAGCGGCGAGCAAAATCTTGGGAACGCCGATATCACGGATGGCAAGTTCCATCGTCCACGGGCTGCCAAGCCGATGCTCATAGGTGATTTATAGACGAATTTGCACAGGAAGTTTGCAAGCGGCGACACCTTAATTTCATCAATATCGAAAGCGCGCCCCTGACTAATAGCGATGATCTTCTCACTGATAAAAATCATATCCTCCTGCTCCAGGTAGGGCTTGACATACCGATCCATGATCTCTGTTAGGCTATCGCCCGCCATGACTACATGGGTTTTGACCGGATAGCGCTGATAGGTCCCTCCGCTCGTTTCGATCTCCAAACTTTTCTTTTCGTTGGGCTTGAGTGCACTCATATCCATTGGCTTTGAACCCCTTTGTTTTTTAATATGCTCCTATTTTATTCCACTGTTGACGCTTTTGCAAGGTTTCTCGGCTTATCAATATCACAGCCGCGCGCTTTCGCAGCATAGTAGCCCAGCAGCTGCATAGGCACCACCTCAATGGAGGGCATAAACAGTGGATTGGTCCGGGGCACATAAAAAACATGGTCTGCCGGCCCGATAGCGGCTCATTTCCCTCCTGTGTCACACAGAGCACCTGCGCACCGCGTGCTTTGACCTCACGGATGTTGCTCACGGTTTTATCAAAAAGCCGTTCGCAGCAGGCAAGGGCAGCAACGAAGGTGCCCGGCTCGATCAGAGAGATCGTGCCATGCTTGAGCTCGCCCGCGGCATACGCCTCCGAATGGATATAGCTGATCTCTTTGAGCTTCAGGGAAGCTTCCAGCGCCACCGCATAATCAAGATTGCGGCCAATGAAATAGGCATGGTCCAGGTAGCAGAGCCGCTGAGCGAATTGCTCAATCGCCGGAGCCTGTTCGAGCACCCGCTGGATTTTTTCCGGCAGTGCGATCAGCTCATTGAGCGCATGGCGAAGCGTTAGCGTATCGATCCTACCGAGCGCATCTGCAATATAGAGGGCCAGCAGGTAAATCAGCGTCAGTTGAGTGCTATAAGCTTTGGTTGTGGCAACGGAAATTTCCGGCCCAGCCAGGTGTAGAGCACATCGTCGCTCTCTCTTGCGATCGTGCTGCCAACCACATTGACGATCGAAATCACCCGAGCACCGTGCGATTTTGCCTCGCGCAGGGCGGCGAGCGTATCCGCTGTTTCCCCACTCTGGCTGATAATCAGCACAAGAGAGCGCTCATCAACAAGCGGCATCCGGTAGCGAAATTCGGAGGCGATATCCACCTCCACAGGGATCCGGGCCGCCTGTTCAATCACATACTTGCCCACCACGCCCACATGGTAGGCAGAGCCGCATGCGAGAATAAAGATGCGGTTAAAGGCCTGAAGCTCCTCCTGCGTCAGGGCGATGCCGTCCAATATGATTCGTCCATCGTTGCCGATACGGGGCGAAATAGTAGCGCTGATGGCCTGTGGCTGCTCCATGATCTCTTTCATCATAAAATGCTCGTAGCCACCTTTTTCCGCCGCCGCAACGCTCCAAGTGATCGTTTTCAGTTCTTTTTCAACCGATGGCCCTGTGCATCATAAACGGACACATGATCCGATGCAGCAGGCGACCTCGCCATCATCCAATTGATAAATGCGGCGCGTGTACGGCAGTACCGCCGTAATATCCGATGCAATAAAATTCCCGCCGTCACTGAGCGCCACAATCAAGGGGCTCGCACAGCGCACACAGGCAATTTCATCCGGGTGCTCCTCATTGAGGATGCCGAGCGCGTAAGAACCTTCCAATTGCGCAACTGTCAACCGGATCGTTTCCAGAAAATCACCCGTATCGTTTTGCTCCAGCAGATGTGCGATCACCTCTGTATCGGTTTCAGAGGCGAAGATACAGCCTTGCGCCTGCAACTGTGCCTTCAATGCCGCATAATTTTCGATAATCCCATTGTGTACAATCGCAAATTTTCCAGAGCTGCTGCGGTGCGGATGAGAATTCGCATCCGACGCTCGCCATGCGTCGCCCACCGGGTGTGCCCAATCCCAACAGTGCCAAAAAGCTGCGCCCACCCTCTATCTTATCAGAGAGAATTTCCAGCCTGCCCTTCGATTTTGCAATTTCGATCTTCCCATCCTCCAGGATGGCGATCCCTGCTGAATCATAGCCACGGTATTCCAGCTTTTTGAGCCCGCCCAACAGAATAGGGGCCGCTTGCTCTCCACCAATAAAACCGATGATGCCACACATGTGCTTCCACTCCTTTTGGATATTTAGAGCTTTCCAAGCGGAAAAGTTCCACACCCACTATATACCGCATGTCTCCCGTCTGCAATCTGACTGAGCGCACGTAGCTCGCACACTCTCCAGTATGCGCTTGTTTACGACTGCTTATAATAATTTTCAAATACTCGCCGGTTTCCCGGCATTCTCCTGCAATCGCATACAGTTTTTAAAATACGATTTTTTAGTTGGAGATATGCATCGCCCTGCAATGTTTTCAACTGCGGACGCAGCTTTAAAATCTGTGCCCGGATCTGAGCGGATTGTTGGTATATTCCTCTCCCAATTCATACAATGTCATCAAACGAGCCATCCTTTCTTTGTCAAAGTGGGAATGAAAATAGACTTCCGGCCTTTTCAAGGCTATTTTATTCCCAGTCAAATGTCGAATCCGTTTCTTCTCGAATGCTTACAGGCCTTTTCGGCGTCGATAAGAACAAATGTTCGATTACAGCTCCAAGTATACACGCTTGTCCCAAAAAATGCAAGGGCCCTCCATCCCCATCCTGCAATCAAAGTCCCAATGATGGGACTCAGATCATTTCCGTCTTTCTGCGTGGATGTTGTATTGGTGGAAATACAAAAGGTAGGCAAAAAAACAGAAAATCCGGTTTACTTTTTAAACAGATAATATTATACTGAAAGCGTAACTTTTGGGCAGAGCGGACAATTCCGCTTTGCTTACCGTACAAATCAGAAAGGATGAGGTTTATGGCAACCCTGCCGAAATGGCTTGAAACGGCTCTTTTTTATGAAATCTATCCACAGTCTTTCCGGGATACAAATGGAGACGGGGTCGGCGATCTGCCCGGTATTCTGGAAAAGCTCGATTATATCCAGGGGCTCGGCTTCAATGCCATTTGGATGAACCCGTGCTACCTCTCCCCTTTTGGCGACGCAGGCTACGATGTGCAGGATTATAAACAGATCGCGCCCCGCTATGGCACAATGGCGGATATGGAAAAGCTCATCGCTGAAATGCACCGCCGCGGGATGCACCTTCTACTTGACTTGGTGCCGGGCCATACCTCGGAAGAGCACGAGTGGTTCCTCAAATCCAGCCAGAAGGAGCCAAACGAATACTCTGACCGTTATATCTGGACGACGCCCGACACAAAAATCGTTTTCGGCCTGAATAAAGCCCGCGGTACAAGGGAGGGGTTGTATCACTATAACTTCTATCCCATCCAACCCTCTTTGAATTACGGCTTTGCAAAGGTCACGCAGCCATGGCAGACGCCCGCAGGCGCACCTGCCGTGCAGAAAACGATTGAGGGAGTGAAAGATATCATCCGCTTTTGGTTGCAAAAGGGGGTGGATGGCTTCCGTGTAGATATGGCCTTCTCCCTTGTTAAGGATGACGGCCCCGGCCGCCCGGAGACAATCAAGGTCTGGCAGAAAATCTTCCCGGATATTTACCGCGAATTCCCGGAGGCCGCATTTGTCTCCGAATGGGGTGTGCCGTCTGAATCCATACCGGCGGGCTTCAATATGGATTTTTATTTGCAGATGAACGCGCAAGGCTTTTCCAAGCTTTTCGACTTCGGCGATCCGGAGGATCTCGATGCAACTCCCTTCTTTGATCCACGCGGCAAGGGCGACCCCAAGGTGTTTGCGGAAGAATACACGGATTTTCTCGCCAAAACAAAAGGCAAGGGCTATATCTGCCTAATCACGGGCAACCATGATATTTTCCGCCGCCCAAAGAGCATTCGTGATCTGGATATCAAGCTCGCCTATGCCTTTATTTACACGATGCCGGGTATCCCGTTTTTATACTATGGCGATGAAATTGGCATGCGGCAGATTAACGACCTGTATCCGGTGGAGGGCAGCATGTTCCGCACCGGAGCGCGCACCCCGATGCAATGGGATACCGGCAAAAACGCCGGCTTTTCCACAGCGGAGGAAGATGATCTGTATCTGCCCCTTGACCCGGATGAAAACCGGCCCAACGTCGCCCAAGAGGAACAGGCTCCGAACTCCATCCTGAATTTTGTCAAAGAGATCATCGCACTGAGAAAGGAGAATCCCGCGCTGGGCAATACGGCGGATTTCCGTATCTTATTCGCGCAGGAGAATACCTATCCGCTCGTCTATGAGCGAGAAGGCAGTGGGCAAAAGCTGATCGTCGCCGTCAACCCCGCTGCGCGGGCATGTGAAGCTACACTCCCGCATCCTGTGGGGGATATTCTGTATTCCCTGGGTGGAAAAGTGGACGCCTCCGGCTGCACGCTGCAAATGGAGGGAGAAAGCTTCGTCATCTATCAGGTATAACAAAGCGCGCCCCACTCGCAGCCTGCCCGAAGCAGGGCCGCGGGTGGGGCAGCCTATTGGAATCCGGTTTTTTTTTAAGAGGGGAGAGGTTGTTCATGCAAGCAAAAAAAATTTTTTGTATCCTTGTGGCGGTCTGTATTCTTCTAACCGCCTTTCCCGCAGCAGCGTTCGCCACAGACCGCTGCGCATGTGGGAACGATCCTGTCATCGTCGTTCCCGGTTACACATCGTCATCGCTCTACCTCCATTACGACACACCGCAGGAAGAGCAAATTTGGAACCTGACGGCGGAGAATACACTCCCCGTCCTACTCAAATATGTGCCACAACTCGCAAAAGGGATTGGAAAGGCCTTTTCAGGCAATTGGAACACGTTGGTGAAAGGATTGAGTAAAGCCTGTGCAGAACGGTTTGAAACGCTGCGCATGAATCCGGACGGCAGTTCCGTTTACCCAGTTTCTGTCTATCCCGACCGCGCGGAGGACGCCCGTATGAGCACCCTAAAAGCCCGCGGGCAGGAGCAGTATATCGCAGAGGCG
>ENA-OQEX01000491-OQEX01000491.1-human-gut-metagenome-genome-assembly--contig:-NODE-491-length-20993-cov-2.457539_pt1 | contig 20993 bp, 27 predicted proteins | sample MGYA00242802_ERZ504649 | MGnify/ENA primary metagenome ERZ504649 (study PRJEB26092, sample SAMD00036194) | human gut metagenome | host: Homo sapiens | study: EMG produced TPA metagenomics assembly of...
TTATGGTATTCCGCTCTGCGCTGGATGGCCGGCGGCAGTGTTCGTGCATTGTGGCAAAGAATGCCGCATCTGTGCTGACCCGCAAGGAAATACGACAAACTGACAGAAAAGGCAAAAGGGCATCGGCGCAAAGGGACTGGCATTCATTCGCTGGAACGACGAAAAGCCACCTGTTCCTTTGCAAAGTTCCTGCCGGAGGGCAAGCTGGATGAGATCCTGTCGCACCTGGGCTGCGAAAAGGGCGATGTGGTTCTCATTATGGCAGACAAGAACAAGGTTGCACTGCCGGTACTGGGCGCACTGCGTCTGGAAGTGGCAAAGAAACTGGATCTGATCCCGGAGGCAAGTTCAACTTCCTGTGGATCACCCAGTTCCCGTTCTTTGAGTGGAACGAGGACACCCAGCACTGGGATGCGATGCACCACCCGTTCACCATGCCGATGGACGAGTGCCTGCCCTATCTGGACAGCGATCCGGCACGTGTCACCGCAAAGGCATTCGACCTGGTACTGAACGGCACGGAACTTTCCTCTGGTTCTATCCGTATCACCGACTACGAGCTGCAGGAGAAGATGTTCCAGGCACTGGGCCTCACGGACGAGGAGATCGAGGCAAAGTTTGGTTTCCTGGTAGAGGCATACCACTACGGCGCACCGCCGCACGGTGGTCTGGGCATTGGTCTGGATCGTCTGGCAATGGTTATGCTCCAGGCAGACAGCCTGCGTGACGTGGTCGCATTCCCGAAGGTACAGAACGCAAGCGAACTCATGAGCGCCTGCCCGGCTCCGGTGGATGCCGAGAGTCTGGATGTTCTGGGCATTCAGGTCACACACAGCGAAGACGACGAATAAGGCTTGAGAAAGCTTTTAGAAATGGAAAAGCCAGTTTGTGGGAACTGTTCCCACAGACTGGCTTTTTGTGTAATATCAATTATCGTGACATCAATTATTTTTGCTGTTTTAGTAAGGCATCCATCGCCAGAAAAGCGTTTTCCTCCGGCTGAATCTCCCCGTATCGCAGGGCGCTGTACGCCTGCGTTACGGTCTCCCACTGAGAAAGCGAACTTTCCGCCGGGAGCAGTGTCTGTAAATGTTCCAGGATCTCCGCCGGGCTGTCTGCCGGTCTTGCCGCATCTTCCGGCAGTTTCGCCAGCAGCAGCGCATAGCCCAACCGGAACCGTTCTGCTCCGTTGGACAGCCTGTGATAGCGACGGTACGCCTTTTTCCAATTGCGGCGGCTTTGCAGTGTGACTGTGTCGACTGCCGTTTTTCGTGGTACAGCAGATCTTCCACATAATCGCAGTATGCACCGCCGTTCTGGTTTTCCTGGGCGGCGTGGTTCTTTTGCAGATGCGACCGGAACCACTGCCGCAGGCTAAGCCAGGCGGATGCAATGGCATCCCCGATCTCGTGCCGTTTCCAGATGACCAACGCCAGCACAGCCGCCAAAGCACCAGTTCGATCACCAGTCTCACCCAGCCGGATGTGCTGTTCTGCGGCAGTTCCATCAGCTTATCCCTGGCGCTTTCCGGTATCTCCTCCGCTGTGTCGGAACTGCTGCCCAGCGACAGCAGCCAGCGCAGTGCGTAAAAGAATCCGGTATAGATCCAGCGCCACAGCCAGCGCATTCCCCTCGCCAGAGGACGGCTGCACAAAACCAGCGCAAGTCCGACACCACAGAGAATCCCCATGAGCCTGCCGTTGCTGCGGCGAATCTCCGTGGGCAGTTCCCAGGTGTCGCCGTCTCTCCCGGACAGCATCCGCTCCATGGCGTCCCGGTTATGCACCAGGGCGAAGAGCGCCGCATTGGCGGCAAAGAGCAGTACCATAGGCAGGAAAGGCAGCTTTACCCCGGTCAGATAGATCAGAAAGCCGGAAAAGCAATCCCATAGGCACAGCCCGACAAACACGTTGGGATGCACCAGGTGTTCCAGCGGATGAAAGACCAGCCGTGCGCCGCCGAAAAAGCAGCCGCCGGCAGTGATACCCAGAAGAACCTGCGCCAGGCGTGTGGGATACGGGGCAAAGAGACTGCCCAGCACGCACAGCAGCAGTGTCAGCGCCCACACGCCGCCATTGACCCAGCGAGGATGCCGGGCATACTGCCGACGCAGCAGCAGGATGTACAGCGTGCCGAGCCATACACAAAGCACCAGCGCCGCAGTCATCACCGGAGCCGTCCATCCGGCACTGCCGCTCCATATCGCAAGCAGCAGCGGAAAGGGATACAAGGCGGCAGACAGTGCCGTAATCAGCAGTAGGTGCAGCAGAAAGCGTGCATTTTTCATGATGCCACCTCCTCGCTGTGCAGGTATTCCGGCAAGGGAATCCTCGCATCGGCACAACTGCCGCCGTCATGGGCGTGACCCGTCACCAGCACCAGACCACCGCAGCGCTGTTTCCACTGCGCCGTTGTTCTGTCCGTGTACGGTGTGATGAGCAGCAGTGTTTCCTGGATGGAAGATCTGCCGTGCATGGAGAGCATCTGAGACTGCGGCACGATCTCCTGCAGGCGGAGCAGTGCCAGCTGCTGCATGAGCTGGTGATACATTCCGCTGCCGCCATAGGGCGACATGATCGGCAAACCGTCTTTTCGGCGCTCTCCGATGCACAGTCGCACCTGCCAGCCGTTCCGGAAGAACTCCCACAGGCACTGCGCACAGACCCGGATGGTATGCTCCAACAGTGCCTCGTCCTGCGTCATAATACCGCTGTCCGGGCTGTGGGATTCCAGCGCCAGCAACACCGTGACCGTTTGCTGTGCGGTATGCTCTTCCCGGCGCATGAGCAGCGTTCCGGCGTGCGCCGAGGCTTTCCAGTGCATCCGGTGGAGCGGATCGCCCGGCACGTATTCCCGGACACCTGCGGAAAGGCAGGGGTCCGTCAGCAGGCTGTGCCGGACGGACTGATCCCCGAACTGTTGGCGCAGCAGCCGTGGCAAAATCATTCCAGCCTCCGTCATACGCTGCGGCAGAACCAGTAGCGTTCCGCCGGTATCCTCTGCCTGAAGCGACAGCCGCACCACGCCCAGCAAATCTGATGTGACCAGCACCACGTGTTCCATCTCGTATGCCCCACGCTTTTCACAAGTGATGTTCCAGACACGGCTGACCTTGGCGTGTCCACGCACGGAAAAGAAACTGGTGACAAAGCGGTTTTCTCCGGTCTGCGAGGAATTTGTCTCCGGGAAGTCCAGCCAGCAGGACGTGGTCAGTTCTGCCTTGAGCCACGGCACGGGCATTCCCTTTTCGTTGAAGACCGTCTCTACAAACTGCAGAGAGTCGCCCTCGGTACATTCCGTCTCCGAAAAGCGGCAGCGGTAGGACAGCCCTTTTAAGCCGTTCCGGCGGTAGAGTCCGATCTCGCCGAACAGCACCAGCAGTACCAACAGAATAACAGCGATCAGTTCCATTGTGATTCCTTTGGCACGGGAACAGTCTCCAGCAGTTCCAACACGATGCGGCGGCAGGTCTCGTGATTTTCTTCCCACATTGCCCACGTGCTGCCATGCGGTGCGCCATGCAGTCCGCTGCAATGTGCTTGATGTCGTCCGGTGTGACATAGTTTCTGCCACGTATCGCCGCAACTGCTTGGAGACCTCCAGCAAGGAAAGCATTCCACGGTACTCAGTCCCAGCTGTATCTGATGATGCGTCCGGGTGGCGTGTGACAGTTCCACCAGGTACTCCTGCACCGCAGCAGAGACTTTCACCTGCGCCAGTTCCTTTCGGGCGTTCAGCAGCTGTGCCGTGGTGACAACCGGTTTTCCCTCTTCCGGAACAGCTGTCCGGGACAGCAGTGCCAGTTCCTGTTCCTTATCCGGATAGCCCAGAGAAAGGCACAGCAGAAAGCGATCCAGCTGTGCCTCAGGCAGCGGAAACGTCCCCTGCATCTCAACCGGATTCTGCGTGGCAATGACGAAGAACGGCGACTCCAGCGGATAGGTCACGCCGTCTGCGGTCACCTGGCGTTCCTCCATGCACTCCAACAGGGCAGACTGGGTGCGTGGCGTAGCACGGTTGATCTCATCCGCCAAAAGGATCTGGGTGAACACTGCACCTTTCCGAAACACGAATTCGCCGGTTTTCGGGTCGGGGATGCTGACACCTACCAGGTCGGTGGGCAGCAGATCCGGCGTGAACTGGATGCGGTGAAAGCTGGCATCCAGAGCGTTTGCCAAACTCCGGGCAAGGGTAGTCTTTCCTGTGCCGGGAATGTCATTCAGCAGCACATGACCGCCGCACAGCAGCGCAGCCAGCACCTTATCAATAACATCCTCTTTGCCGTAGATGTGCGTGGATACGGCATCCCGGAGCAGTGTGGTAATGGTTTTGATCTCTGACATAAACAAATGTCCTTTCTGGAAATCAGCAGCTTGTCTCATCTGCTGTCAATAGCACTATTATAACATATTTCTGCCGGAAACACAAGCAAAAAAGCCTGTCTCCGGAGACGGAAACAGGCTTTGAAATGCGTGTTGGAATTAAAGGAAAATATACTTGAGGATAAACAGCAGCGCAACCACGTATAGCAGCGGTTTCACCTTCTTTGCCTTGCCGCAGACAACGTGCAGGACAACATAGGAGATGATGCCCATGGAAATGCCCTCAGAGATGCTGTAGAACAGCGGCATAGCCAGGATGCACAAATACGCCGGGATTGCCTCCAGGAAACTGTCCTCTGTGAACTTGATCTCGGTGATGCTGCTGAACATGAGGAATCCGACAATCACCAGTGCCGGAGCAGTTGCGAAAGACGGGATGGCAATGAAGATCGGCGCAAAGAGCATGGAGATGAGGAACAGAATCGCAGTCACAACCGCAGTCAGACCGGTTCTGCCGCCTTCTGCCACGCCGGCGGAGGATTCCACAAATGTGGTGGTGGTGGAAGTACCCATCACTGCACCGGCGCTGGTTGCGATCGCATCCGCCAGCAGTGCCGGCTTGATCTTCGGCAGCTTGCCGTCCTTGTCCAGCATACCGCCCTTATTGCAGACACCGATCAGCGTACCCAGGGTATCGAAAATGTCTACGAACAGGAACGAGAAAATAACCACAATAAAGTTGATGATGCTTACGCCGTCAAAGTCAAACTTGAAGCACTGTCCGAATGTGGAACCCAGTGCGGTAAAGTCTGTCATAGAGAATGCCGGGATCAGGCTGTTGTAGCCTGCCTCAACATCTACGGTGTACAGCCCGGTCAGCTGGCAGATGATGCCCAGCACCCAGGTGGAAAGAATGCCGATGAGGATAGAACCCTTTACCCGCTTGATGTACAGGAATGCGGTGAACAGTGTTCCCAGGATCGCCAGCAGCGCACAGATGCCGCCGGTCTGGAAGTTATCACGGAACGAAACGATGGTCACCAGCGTCGAGTCACTGTTGACAACAACGCCGGCATTTTGCAGACCGATAAAGGCGATGTATACGCCGATGCCACCGACACCGCCTTTTTCAGCGACATAGGGATAACATTGAACAGCGCCTCACGGACATTTGTCAGCGAAAGGACAATGAAGATCAGACCCTCGACAAACACGGCAAGCAGTGCGACCTGCCACGGATAGCCCATGTTGCCGCAGACGGTATAGGCGAAAAAGGCGTTCAGTCCCATGCCGGCGGACAGGGCGAAGGGCAGGTTCGCCATCATGCCCATGCACATGGTTCCCAGGAAGGATGCCAGACAGGTTGCCAGCAGAACTGCCGTGGGATTCATGCCGGTAGAACTGAGGATACTAGGGTTTACCGCCAGGATATACGCCATGGTCATGAACGTGGTAACACCGGCAATGCACTCCGTTTTTACATTGGTGTTGTTTTCTTTCAAATGGAACAGTTTTTCAAACATTACTTGGTTTCTCCTTCATCATATTCTGCAATATAGGGCAGGTTGCGGTAAATCTCGCCGCAGTCCAGTCCGTAACCGATCACAAAGTGATCCGGAATGGTAAACAGAGAAATATCGGCATCCAGTTTTACCAGACGGCGCTCCGGCTTGTCCAGCAGTGTGATAACTTTCAGCGAAAGCGGATTTCTCGCCTTCAGCAGCTTGATGACGTCGTTCAGTGTCCGTCCGGTGTCGATGATATCCTCGGCGATGATGACATGATAGCCGCTGATGTCCTGCATCAGATCCATAGTGATCTTTACGATGCCGGAAGAGGACGTGCCGTTGTAATAGCTCTTGGCGCACATAAACGCTGTCTCACAGGGAATGGTGATGGCACGGCACAGGTCTGCCATAAAGACGAATGCGCCGTTCAGAATGCTGACCAGCAGCAGAGGCTTTCCCTCATACTCCCGGCTGATCTGTGCGCCCACTTCCCTGACTTTCGCCTGGATCTCTTCCTCTGTGATGAGGACACGCTTGATCTTCTGTTCAAATTCCTTGGTTGTCATAGATAAAATACGCTCCTTATGTACGGGCAGCTTTCATTGCCCGTTTATTTTCATACATTCTTTGGTCTGCCAGCTCATACAGTGTGGTATATGACCGGTCCGGCGCCTCCTCGGCAAACGCATATCCCACTGCTGTTCCCAGCTGCCAGCCCCTGTCCTCTGCCTGGTTGAATGATTCGATCTGCTCCTGGATATTGGAAATGATCTGTTTCACACGAGTCTCATCCGTATTGTAGATGATGCCCACGAACTCATCGCCGCCGCTTCTGCCGATAAAGTTCCCTGCCGGGATACACCGGCGCAGAACCGCCGCAAAGGACTCGATCATCTGATCCCCGGCATCGTGTCCGAAATTGTCGTTGGTCTTTTTCAGACCGTTCAAGTCGAACATCATAAAGCAGAGGTGCTTATCGGAAATGACGCCTGTGTGAATCAGTTCATTGCACTTGTTGCGGTTATAGAGACCGGTTGCCTTATCCCGGAACAGCTTGTCCTGTGTACCACGCATGGTGAAAACGCCCACTGCGATGATGTACACCAGCACGCCGATCATAATGAAAAACAGCGAGTTGGACGAACGAACAAGCAGGAAGTGCAGGATGTCCAGCGTTCCCATTGCCATGAGCAAAATCATGGAGAGCAGGAACAGCCGGTGCCGCATATCGTCCTTGTGCTTAGGATAGATGCAGATCTCAAAGACCAGCAGGAACAGCGCCTGCACCAGGATGCAGTAATTGTACAGTTCCTGGGACTCCCGCAGCGCCAGCAGACGCAGCAGATGCGCCGCAAATGCTGCCAGAACAAGCACTGCGTTGACCACCAGCAGCACGCTGGTTACTTTTCGGATCGACCGGTTTTTCTCGCCGACATATGGATGTACAGCGCAACAAAAAAGGGTGCAAACATGATGGAAAACATACTCAGATAGGAAAAGAACAATGCGTGTCCCGGAATCAGCCAGGTGATAAGACGGGTATCTGCGATCTTCCACAGACCGACCAGAACGGCAACCATTCCGAGCGGCGACAGATACAGAGCTGACTGCATCTTCATGCGGTAATACACCCCGATCAGCAAGTAGAAGATGCCGAAGATCACCAGGAGAACACCGATCAGCAGAAACAGTGCGTCGTGCCGGAACAATTTCCAGAACAGCGGATACCGGACACCCTCATAAAAGGTAATCGTTCGGTCTACGGTTGCCCGATAGATCGGCTGTATCTCAACGACGACTTCCTTGCCGCTGTCTGCACGGATCAGCGGCAGATTCACCCAGTAGCAGCCTGTGCCGCTCACCGGATTGGACGTATTTCTGCTCCAGTCGTACACACGCTTTCCCTGGATGTAGACTCTCGTGTTGGCGTTGATGACGTAGAACATCAGCTGTTTTCCTGCCAGATCGCTGTTCAGCTGAAAGTGGAAAATACGGGTCACACCCACAGGCGCATCCGGGTCGTTTTCCTCCACCATTTCCGTGTAGTTGATTTCCTGGCAGGTCGGCTGTACACGGCGGCTGTCGATCACGCCGCCGGTATCTGTACGCTCCACGAACATTCCGAACAAGAACAGCAGACAGAAAAGCAGCAGCACTGCGTGGATCACAACGGGATATTTTTTATGCAATTGTTTCACCTCCCAGAAAAGGCTTTTGCCGATTCTGTCAAAACAAAAAGCGCATCACGCTTTTTCGGCTGTCTTTTTCTTCTCCGTCACCTTTTCTGCTCCATGTTTTTCGGCAGCACCAGATTCAGCAGAATGGACACCAAAAATACAACTGCCACACAGTTCTGTGCAAAGACATTCTTCACCATATCCGGGAAGATATTGAACAGGTCTGCGCACTGAGTAAAGCCCAAACCGATGCTCAGCGACAGCGCCGCAATAATCATGTTCCGCTGAGAAAAGCCGCATTTGCTCATCATCTGCAAGCCGCTGACAACGATCGTACCGAACATCATAATGGTACAGCCGCCCAGAACGGCATCCGGCAGTGTCGCCAGCAATGCGCCGAAAATCGGAAAGATGCCGGCAAGAATCATGATGACTGCACCGGTGGCGATGGTAAAGCGGTTCACTACCTTTGTCATAGCAACCAGTCCCACGTTCTGGCTGAACGAAGTGATGGGCAGACAGCCGAACACCGAGGACAGGGAGCTGACAAAACCATCACAGGCAATAGAGCCGGAGGTCTCCTCCCGTGTGACATCACGTCCCAGTCCGGAGGCAGCCAGCGCCGAAGTGTCACCGATGGTCTCTGTCGCAGACACCAGGAAAATCAGCACCACGGAAATGATGGCATCCGCATGGAACTCCATCCGGAACGGCATCAGATGCGGAACGGCGATGATGGAAGTCTCCCGCAGTGCGGAAAAGTCCACCTTGCCCATGCAGATCGCCAGAATGTACCCCACGATCAGACCAAACAGCACGGACAGCTGCTTGAAATAGGACTTGGCGAAAATGTGAAACAGGATGCAGCAAAGCAGCGTCACTGAACCCAGGATCCAGTTTGTGGCAGAGCCGAAGTCCTCACTGCCGCTGCCGCCGCCAAAGGAATTCGCACCGACTGTCAGCAGAGAAAAGCCGATGGCAGTCACCACGCTGGCAGAAACGATAGGGGCAATGATCCTGAGCCAGAATTTCGCAAACAGCCCCAGGATGCCCTCGACCAGTCCGCCGATGAGAACGGCGCCCATGATCGCACCGTAGCCGTACTGCGCTCCGATAAAGCAAAGCACTGACACAAAGGTAAAGCTGATGCCCATTACAATGGGCAGTCCGGAACCCACCTTGTGAAAGATGGGAAACAGCTGGATGAGTGTACCGATGCCGGCAATCAGCATGGCGCTCTGAATCAGCATTGCCGTTTCAGAAGATGCCAGACCGCACGCTCCGCCCACAATGAGGATGGGTGCAATGTTGGCAACGAACATGGCGAGAATGTGCTGCAATCCAAACGGGATCGCTTTATGTACCGGCACTAAGCCGTTCAGCTGGTACAGATTGCTGATCGAGGCATCCCGAAAATTCAATTTTTTCATCCGGCACCCCGCTTACTGTTCCTGCTCCCGGAACACAATTGTTCCGTTGGATGCGTCCATGCTCTCCACGATTGCCAGCGATTCCAGCGGATAGCCAGATTCCGGATGATGCGGCCGCCCTGCTGAAAGCCCTTTTCGACAGCGATACCGATGCCTCCACGGTTGCGCCAGCCTGCGTCACAATGGAGATCAGTCCCTGGAGCGCACAGCCGTTTGCCAGGAAGTCGTCAATAATCAGCACCTTGTCCTCCGGGTGCAGGAACTTCTTGGAAACGATCACCTGGTTCTTGCACTTGTGTGTAAAGGATTCCACCTCTGCCACATAGACCGCACCGTCAATGTTAACGCTCTTGGACTTCTTGGCGAACACCACCGGAACGTGGAAACAGCTTGCCACGATACAGGCGATGCCGATGCCGGATGCCTCAATGGTCAGAATCTTATTGATCTCCTTGTCTGCAAAGCGGCGTTTGAACTCTTCCCCCATCTGCTGGAACAGCTGCACGTCCATCTGGTGATTCAGAAAGCTGTCCACTTTCAGAATGTTGCCCTCTTTTACGATGCCGTCTTTTACGATTCTCTCCTCTAAAAATTCATGTCACTTTTCCTTCCTGGATGTTTTGGCAATGCCGCAGTCTTTGTGCGGCAAAAAGCCGGTTATATGTAGTCTATTATACCATTCTCTGCCGGAAAAGTCAATTCAAAATCTGTGGAAATCCGCCGAAATATGCAGAAGTTTTCGATTTTTTACGTTTTTTCGGATTTGGAGGAATCCAGGGTGTCATGCCGGTATTTGAGATACTCCAGAAAGCACTTGACGGCGAGTGATGCGCTTTCCCGATCCCGAAGTGCGAGTCCGATCCGGCGGTATGCGGGAACATCCAGTTCCCGGACACAGATGCGGTACGGCACACGCTGTAAAATCAGTTCCGGCAAGATGCTGACACCCAGTCCGCTTTCCACCATGGACATAATGGCGTAGTCGTCCCACGTGGTAAAGCGCACCGACGGAGAAAGTCCACAGCGCTCGAAGATCTCCGCCGCATCGGCACGGGCATCCTTTTCCAACATCATAAACGGCGCATCACAAAGGGCTGCCACCGGGAACTTTTCCAGTCCTGCCAGAGGATGATTTTCCGGCAGCACCGCCATAAGGCGATCCTCTTCCAGAAAAATGGTATCGAACTTTCCCAGGGTGGGCAGACGCACAAAGCTGCAGTCCACCCTGCCTCTGTGATCCACTTTTCCAGTTCGGTATAACTGCCCAGCAGCAGCTCGTATTCGATGTGCGGATAGTCCTTCTGAAACTCCCGGATGATGTTGGGCAGCCAGTGAGTGGCGATGCTGGAAAATGTGCCGATGCGGATCAGCCCGACTGCATCCCGTTCAGCGCATTCACCTGCATCTGCATCTTCTCATAGTCTGCCACCAGTTCCTTGGCATACGGCAGCATATGCAGCCCGTTGGAAGTCAGCCGCACGCCGCCTTTTCCACGTTCCAGAAGTACCATGTTCCAGTCCTTTTCCAGGTCGCCGATCATCCGGCTGACCCCGGACTGGGAATAGTGCAGGATCTCTGCTGCTCTGGTAAAGCTGCCGTACTCCACGGTCTTGACAAAGGACAGATACTTCTGCAAATTCATATCCATGTGCATTCCTCCTGTTTGTCTGCAACGAAAAAAAGCCGGCAGCAAGAACCTGTACGCATAGAAAAAGTGCTGAACAGGCTCTGAAATACCGGCTCTCTATAAACGGATTTACTCGTTGACATACCCATCCAAAAAGCTGTGTGTCACATGATCTTTCTGGTAGGAAATGATTTTGTTCAAGTTGATATTTTCCACGCTGCGGAAAAATATTCTTTTCGATCTGCGGATTCTCCTCCGCCAGCTTGGCAATCAGCTGTTTTATCACCATGCGCTTGGAAACCGTCCGCTCGTCCGGGTCGCAGGTGGTGCAGGTGTCTGTGAAATGGCAGGCGCACTGGATAAACTGCAAGTCGTGATAGCGGCACCAGTGCTTGATGTCCGCCTCCCGGATCAGATACATGGGACGTATCAGCTGCATCCCCTCGAAGTTGGCACTGTGCAGCTTCGGCATCATGGTCTCCACCTGTCCGCCGTAGATCATGCTCATGAGGATGGTCTCGATGACATCATCGAAGTGGTGTCCCAGGGCGATCTTGTTGCAGCCCAGTTCCTTTGCCTTATTGTAAAGGTGTCCACGGCGCATCCGGGCGCATAAGTAACAGGGATTATTCTGCACGTTATAGACCGAGTCAAAAATGTTGGTCTCAAAAACCGTAATGGGAATTTGCAGCAGCTTGGCGTTGGACTCGATGATCTGCCGGTTTTCGGCGCTGTAGCCCGGGTCCATTACCAGAAAGACCAGTTCAAACGGAAACTTTCCGTGGCGCTGGAGTTCCTGGAACAGTTTCGCCATCAGCATAGAATCCTTGCCGCCGGAAATGCAGACGGCAATGCGATCGTTGGGCTGAATCAGATCGTATGTCTTGATTGCCTTTGCAAAGCGGCTGAAAATGACCCGGTGGAACTTCTTGCGCAGTCCCTGTTCCACTTCGGCAGCCTTTTCGTTTTTCGTCTCCCGGCGAATCTTGTCCTGGAGCCACTGCACATAGCCACCCACCAGATTTACCGCCTGGTATCCCTCATCCCGGAGTTGTTCCGCCACGTCTGCACTGAGGATGCCGCTGCGGCAGTAGATGACCAGCATCTTGTCCCTGGGCAGTTCCCCGTGGGATGTTTCCAGTTCCTTTTGCGGAATCAGCACTGCACCGTCAATGTGTCCCAGCGCAAATGCCGTTTCGTCTCGCATATCAATGATCTGACAGGCAGACGGTTCCATCTGTGCCAGTTCCTGTATCGTAATTTCTTCTACCATGCACTTACCTCACCAAACCGCTGTGATAAGCGGCGTTTAACTCTGCGATCTCCTTTTCGCCGTTGATATACGGCTGGAAATAGCTGTCCACCATACCGCCGCCCAGATTGTCACAGCCATTGCAGAACTCACAGGTCTGACCGCAGACCTGGAGCGACTGGGTCACGATACGGATGCGCTCCTCCCGTGTGGTGTCCTTGATTAAAATGGATTTCATCGTGATATCCTCCCACAGAAAAACCTGCTTTCAGTGGTATTCCTTTCCACGAAAACAGGTTTTCAAGGCAGCACAATTATGCCTTGCCGTCTAACTTTTCGATTGCCTCACGCAGGGTGCGCCATCCAGAACGGCACACTTTACACGTGCCGGCATATGGGAAATATCCTGCAGCGCCGATGCCTCTTCCAGTTCGTCTACCTCGCATCCGTTGCTGTTCCCTTAATCATTTTCAGGAACAGATCTGCCAAGTGCAGTGCCTCTTCCTTGGTCTTGCCGAGTACCATGCCGATCATAATATCCGCAGATGCCTGCGAAATGGCACAGCCGTCGCCGTTGAAGGACGCATCCTGGATGACGCCGTCTTTCATTACCAGGTTCAGCCAGATGTCGTCGCCGCAGCTGGGGTTTACGCCTTCCAGCTTGATGGTGGGACATTCCAGGTCATATTTGAACTCCGGACGGACGTTGTGTTCCGTCAGAATCTCATTGTAAAAGTTATTCATTGCCAAAGCCCATCCTTCTTCGAATATTGGAAACACTCTCCAGGAACCGGTCGATCTCTTCCTTGGTGTTATAGAACATCAGACTGGCACGAGCGGTAGAATGTACGCCCAGATGGTCATGGAGCGGCTGTGCGCAGTGATGGCCGGCACGGATGTCCATGCCGTCGCTGCTCAGCACCTCGCTGATATCGTGGGGATGTACCTGGTCTACGGCAAAGGAAACGATGCCGGTATGGTTATCCTCCCGGTCAGAACCCAGCACATGGATGTGCGGAATCGCTTCATGCCCCGGAACAGATACGCCGTCAGTTCCTGTTCCACAGCATGGAGCTTGTCCATGCCGTAGGATTCCAGATAGTCAATGGCTGCCGCCAGACCGACTGCACCGCCGGCGTTAACTGTGCCTGCCTCGAACTTATGGGGCAGTTCCGCATAAACGGCATCGTAACGGGAAACGGTCTCGATCATCTCGCCGCCGGTCAGAAACGGCGGCATCTTTTCCAGCAGTTCCTGCTTGCCGTACAGCACGCCGATACCCATAGGTGCCAGCATCTTATGACCGGAGAACGCCACAAAGTCTACGTCCAGTTTCTGCACGTCAATGGGCATATGCGGTGCGCTCTGTGCCGCATCCATGAGAATGGCTGCGCCGCAGGCTCTGGCACGCTTGACCAGTTCCGGGATATCGTTGACACATCCCAGCACGTTGGAAACCTGGGTCACCGCCACCATCCGGGTGTGTTCCGAAAATGCTGCGTCCATCTTTTCCTTGGTGATTGTGCCGTCCGGCTCACACTCCAGAAAGACCAGCTTTGCTCCGGTGGCACGGGAAACCATCTGCCACGGCAAGATGTTGCTGTGATGTTCCATGATGGAAACCAGGATCTCATCCCCGGCTTTCAGATTTGCCATGCCGTAGCTGTATGCCACCAGGTTCATACTCTCTGTTGCGTTCCGGGTGAAGATGATCTCTTCCGGACAGGCAGCATGGATGAACCGCTGTACAGTTCTCCGGGCAGCCTCATAGCGTTCGGTCGCCTCCACGCTCAACGGATACAGCCCACGCAGTACATTGGCGTTGTATTTCTGATAGAACTCCTCCACTGCATCCAGAACGCACTGGGGTTCTGCGAAGTTGCCGCATTATCGAAATAGACCCGGTCGGTGTTCCGGAGCAGGACAAAATCCTGCCGCACTTTTTCCGGATTCCATGCTGTCATCTTAAATCACCTCTTCAATGATCTGGTGCATATATTCTGCTGTTTTTGCATCTTCTGTATCCTGGCAGAGCGTTCCAGCCGTGCCTTTGCCACGATTTTTTCAGCCTCTTCCCTGCTGATGCCACGTGCCTCGAAGTAGAACAGCATTCCCTGTTCCAGTTCGCCGATGGATGCGCCGTGGCTGCCCTTGACATCCTCTTCGGTGCAGAGGATCAGCGGAATGGTCTTGTTGATAACGTCATCGCCCAGCAGCAGTACGTTCTCTTCTTCCTTGCCCTCTGAGCCGGCACAGCCACGCTTGAGGTCAATCGTACCACGGAACGCCTTTTCTGCGCTGTCATACAGCGTACCCTCGGCACGGATATCGCTCTCGGTATTTTTGCCGATGTGGTTAGCGATCACATTCATATCCAGTTTCTTTCCCGGCTGGACCAGATAACCGGTCTTGTGGGTAAAGCTGCTGCCGTTTCCTGCCAGTTCGGTACGGATGCCGGAGATCACATTGCCCTTGCTCAGATACAGGCGGATCACCTCAAACGATGCCTTTTCGCCGGTCACACAGCCCACGTCATTGATGCTCTCTTCGCTGGCATCTGCCAGAATCTGAATCAGACGAACTCTTGCGCCGGACTCTGCACGAACGACTGTCCGCAATGCCGCATGGGACGCATTGGCTTTCCAGATCTGCACCAGTGTCAGATCACTGCCGGACTCTGCCTGGACGTTGACGAATGCAGCACAGTCGCCGCCGTCCTCGCTGCCGATCTCCATATGCACGGTATCCTCGGTGTTTTCAGCCGCAGTCACCGTTATGCCCCACTGGAACAGATCGTCCACGACCTTGCCGACACCGGTCTCAACAGCGCTGCAGTCGCTGCCGGATTCCAGTGCGGAAACAACCGCCTTGCCCTTTTCCGATTTTGCCTGGATAGCACAGGCTTTGCCGGAACATAAGGTTCTGTCTGGCAGGCATTGACGTGCAGTCTGTGCCATGTCAGAGTCGGAAGTGCATTTACTCGAATTGTATTATTTTCCATCATGCTCACCTCACCCAATGCTGCCTTTCATTTCCAGACGAATCAGATTGTTCATTTCGATCGCATATTCCAGCGGCAGTTCCTTGGAAACATTGTCTGCGAAACCGCTGACGATGCAGGCTCTGGCATCCTCTTCGCTGAGCCCTCTGGACATGAGATAGAATATCGCCTCGTTGCTGATCTTGCCGATCTGTGCCTCGTGTCCCACGTCTGCCTTGCGGGTGCGGACATCAATTGCCGGAATGGTATCCGACTGAGACTCCGCATCCAACATCAGCGACTCACAGGATACCGAGGACTTTGCACCCTCTGCGTTCTTGTTGACTACAACAGAGCTGCGGAATGTGCTGATGCCGCCGTCCTTGGAGATGGACTTGGTGTTGATATACGATGTGGTATCCGGCGCAGCGTGTACTACCTTTGCACCGGTATCCAGGTTCTGTCCCTTTCCGGCAAAGGTGATGCCGGTAAACTCCATCTTTGCGCCCTTGCCCTTGAGGATGCTCATGGGATACAGATAGGACACATGAGAGCCGAACGAGCCGGAGACCCATTCTACCTTGCCGCCCTCTTCCACCTGCGCACGCTTGGTGTTCAGATTGTACATATTCTTCGACCAGTTCTCGATGGTGGAATAGCGCAGGGTTGCATTCTTGCCGACGAACAGTTCTACACAGCCGGCGTGAAGGTTTGCCACGTTATACTTCGGTGCGGAACAGCCCTCGATAAAGTGAAGGTATGCACCCTCATCTACGATAATCAAAGTATGCTCAAACTGACCTGCGCCCGGTGCATTCAGCCGGAAATAGGACTGCAGCGGAATTTCCACGGACACGCCCTTCGGCACATACACAAACGAACCGCCGGACCACACTGCGCCGTGGAGCGCTGCGAACTTATGGTCAGTAGGCGGAACCAGTTTCATGAAATGCTTCCGAATCATCTCCGCATACTCGCCGTGCATGGCGCTTTCCAGGTCAGTATACACAACGCCCAGGTCTGCCACTTCCTGGCGTACATTGTGATACACCAGTTCGGAGTCATACTGTGCACCAACGCCTGCCAGAGACTTTCGCTCCGCCTGCGGAATACCCAGGCGCTCGAATGTATTCTTGATATCCTCCGGCACGTCAGACCATTTCGCCTTCATCTTGGTATTCGGGCGAACGTAGGTAACGATGTTGTCCATGTTCAGCCCGTCGATGGACGGACCCCAGTCCGGCACTTCCAGTTCGTTGTAGATCTGGAGCGAGTGCAGACGAAACTGCTGCATCCATACCGGGTCGTTCTTCTCTTTGGAGATCTTTTCGACCAGCGCCGGTGTCAGACCGGCATCCACCTTATAGAAATCGGTTTCTTTATCTTTAATATCATAGACACTTCTGTCAATGTCTGCGATCTGCTGTTTTTCTTTCACGTTTTTTCACCCTTTCGGTCATCCTGCGGCAATTATTTACTCAGCGTTTTCGTAAGCTGCGAAACCATTCTCGTTGACTTCTTCGATCAGCGAGCTGTCCGAAGTTTTGACGATCTTTCCGTTTACCATGATGTGTGTATAATCCACCGGCAGAGCTCCAGGATTTTGGTGCTGTGGGTGATGACCAGCAGGCTGCCCTTGGACTGTTTCCGGTATGCCTCGATGCCCTTGGAAACGGTGCGGACTGCGTCTACATCCAGACCGGAGTCTGTCTCGTCCAGAATAACGAATTCCGGATTCAGCATCAGCATCTGGAGAATCTCAGTCTTTTTCTTTTCGCCGCCGGAAAAGCCTACGTTCAGATCACGTTCTGCATAGGACGGATCCATCTGGAGCAGTTCCATCTTCTCTTCCAGCTCTTTCTTAAAGCTGAACAGACGAATGCGCTTGCCGGTCTTTGCCTCCAGAGCGCTGCGGATAAAGGCGCTGACGGTGATGCCCGGAATCTCGATGGGGTTCTGGAACGACAGGAAAATGCCGTTCTTGGCACGCTCGTTGTCCGGCATCTCGTTGATGTTCTGTCCCTTATAAATGATGTCGCCGCCGGTTACGGTATAAGCCGGATTGCCCATGAGCGCCGCACCCAGTGTAGACTTACCGGTGCCGTTCGGTCCCATCAGTACGTGTACCTCATTCTCGTGGATATCCAGGTCAATGCCGTGGAGGATCTCTTTTTCTCCGGCACAAACTTCAGATTCTGAATACGCAGCAGATCGTTATGACTCATGTTACATCTTCTCCTTCTTCATCTTTATAATTTACCGCATCGGCAAGGGTAATGGAATTCAGATAGTTGTTTATCAGTGCAGAAAGCCCTTTCCAGATCGGAAGGGTGTGGCAGGAATCTGCCGTTTCGCAGATCGGCGTGCCGTTTTCGATGCACTTTACAGGTTCGATGGACTCTTCCACCGCACGCAGGATTTCTCCCACGCTGTATTCTTCCGGCGGACGGGACAACCGATAACCGCCGCCTTTTCCGCTGGCAGCCTCTACAAATTTCTGCTTGGACAGCATAGATGTGATGCTTTCCAGATATTTGAGAGAAATGTTCTGCTGGGCAGAAATGACTTCAGCGGCGTGTAAGAATGGTCGTCCACCTGCGCCAGGCACATCATCAGCTTGAGCGCATTGCGTCCTTTTGTGGACACGATCATAGGTTACCACTTTCCTTTGCTCCGGGAATTTCTGAGAACAGTTTGACATATTGCTTTCAGTATTTCCCTGTTTGTCCCTATTATACACCTACCAACCTAGTATGTCAATGGGACGAAATGCAGGTTTACAAATTCTTCACGGAGAATTTTCATGATATGGGATGTGGATTTCTTGGGGAATATGACGACAAAAAGCGCACCGTTTTGAGAACGGTGCGCTTTTTCAAAAGTTATTCCCGGTCATTCCGTCAACAGAAGTTTTTCCGCTGTCTGCATCATTCGCTCCAATGCACCATCCAGCTGTTTCTGCCGCAGACAGGACACAGCCCTGTCCATAGTCACGGGACGCAGTGTACAGTTGTGTGCATCACTGCCCAGAAGATGTATCCTTTCTTCCTTGATCCAGCGGAACACTTGATGCCGCCAGACGGGATCTTTGCGAAGCAGTGCGCTGCAGCTGAGCTGTTTATATACCGGCAGTGCATTACGCTGTCCCACGTCTTTCTGCCCCAGAGACGGCGATATCGTTCTACGTGTGCCAGAACGATTGTAACTTCGTTCCGGTCAAGAATCAATACGCTCTATTTCATGACGAACAACGGCTATTCTGAGCTCCAAAACGGCAGGGAATTCTACATTGCTGCGATTCCGATAGCACAATGATTGCCAGAACATATAATATTACAAACCGCACCGGTGTGTCACTTAGTTACAACACCGGCGGTGTGTACGGCGGATACTTGTATATAGGCGGTTATAGCAGTAACCTAAAGAATTACAAGATCAATCTGGAAAGCGATACAGACTATGCACAGCTTTCCGATGTTAACACGGTATTGGATTTCAACCGGTGCTGTTTTTGGAATCACGGGCGTATTTTTGCAAATTGTGGCGGTTTGAATTCCTGGAACTACCGGCTTGCAGCTGTAGATCCGGCGACCAATAAAGCAAGATATACGCAAAACTATCTTAACGACAGTAAGGGTAGTACAAAGAAGTGGGTTGCTGTAACCGGCAGCCATGTTGCATTTGCAGTGATGAATGATGGGAGCGGTTTCCTTGTCCCATGCAATTATCTTGCGACTATCAATAACCTGTCATCTGCGTCACAAAGACGGAAACGCAGACCATGAAAGTGATCTACACCATAACGGAGGTGTGATATGCGTATCCAGTACAACGGAAAAAGCAAGATCTTGATACGGTTGGCTGAGCTGGTCAATCAAAAAGCGGATGCCGAAGATCTGGAACAGACCGCCGCCGACCTGCAAAAAGAGATCGACGAAAAAGCCGACAAATCCGCTATCCCGACTGTAGGAGACGGCGTGCTGTCTGTGCAGCGCAACGGAAAGAGTGTAGGGACGTTTTCCGCAAATGCGGCAAAGGACACGGCTATCAACATTCCCATCCCGAAAAAGTATCTGAACTGGAAAACGATGCCGGCTATGGAACATACACCAAGCTCTCTACGGGTATCCCAAAGAGCGACCTTGCAAGCGGTGTGCAGGCAAGTTGGGCAAGGCGGATACGGCGCTGCAAAAGCATCAGGATATCAGCGGCAAGCAAGACAAGCTGACTGCCGGTGCAAACATCACGATCAGCGGTAATACAATCAGCGCAAAAGACACGACCTATGGCAATGCGTCGGCTAGTGCTGCCGGGTTGATGAGTGCGGCGGACAAGAAGAAGTTGGATGGGATGGGCTTGTCTAAGTATCTGCCATTGGCTGGTGGGACGATGGCTGGCGACATCGATATGGCGACAAATCAAAAAGATATTGTTGTTGGAACACATCGTTCCTCAACATCAGAGTTACCAACAGCTGTTGCTGGTGGGACAGTTAGTAGAAAATTATCGATTGAAACCGGACTGCCAAAGCGAAAGTCGCTAATTGGCTCTTGGCTCGACCAAAATAGTGTATGGCACAATATCATATCTGTACGTCATAGAAATGGTTATGGTGACGGTGTGAATTACGGCTTTTATTTGAGGTCGTTACTAACTTCTGAAGGAAATTTAGCTTGGAACAAGTAAACTGGTGGAAGCAAGTGGCAGGGTGAACGGGTATTGCTGGATAGCGTTAACTACACGAACTATGCAGCGAGTAAAGATCATAGTCATGGATTGCTTAATAAAGCTTTAGGCATTACAATTCCTAGCACAACAGAAGATTCTGGCTGGGCTTTACTTAACGCCACCTATACCGGACATTTACTAAAATCTATCCGTACAAGTGCTAACGCCCCAGATTGGTTGTTTGGCAACTATGCAGCCAGTATATGTTTTGGTGGTGCTGACACTCATAGTGTTATCATGTGTGCGTATGACACTCCAAAAGTAAAAATAGCTGGCGGCAATGGCACAAAGCCAAAATGGTATTTTACATTCCAAGCAAGTCGGGAACGATATATGATTTCGAATCGATGCCGTATGCAAAAGCGGCTGCTACGCTCACCGACAGCGGCTGGATAGCCATGACCATAGATAGCTATTACGCAAAATCCGGCAGTGTCAAGTACCGCATCTATGGAAAACAGATCACGATAACCAGAAGTGTTGTCTTGGCGAAAGACATCGCCATGTCTTATCCGGCACCGCAGAACATCGCTTCAACGTCCTTTGACTTTTCCAGCATTGTCGCTGCTCCGGTGTTGGACGGTCATCGTCAGGCGTTGGGGTGTATGTTGAAGCAGAGAACTACAGCGGAGAAAACCTTGTACACGTGTTTTCCCTTGGCAGCAAAATCGCTGCCGGCGCTACGCTGTATTTTACAATCACTGGATTTATTGACTAGGAGGTAATTATGAAAGAAACCATTTGCACGATTGCCGGCGTTGTCGGCAGCGCTATTGCCGGGCTGTTCGGCGGCTGGGACACGTCTCTGGTCACGCTGCTGCTGTTCATGGGCATAGACTATATTGGACCATAGTCAATAAAGTAGACAGAAGAAGAGAAAAGAATCAAAAAAGTTCTTCAAATTGAATGGGAGATAAAAGGTCATTAGCAGAGTGAGGTCGTTTGAAATTGTAAAAGTGAATATATTCA
>ENA-OQEX01000492-OQEX01000492.1-human-gut-metagenome-genome-assembly--contig:-NODE-492-length-20944-cov-3.406831_pt1 | contig 20944 bp, 25 predicted proteins | sample MGYA00242802_ERZ504649 | MGnify/ENA primary metagenome ERZ504649 (study PRJEB26092, sample SAMD00036194) | human gut metagenome | host: Homo sapiens | study: EMG produced TPA metagenomics assembly of...
GGTCTGGGCATGGTCGTGGATGCCGAAGATCTTCGGGATAGACGGTCCGGTAATATCGGCATCCAGGACAGCGGTCTCATAGCCGAGCCGGCGTGTCTGGATGGCGAGCAGGCTGGTCACCAGGGATTTTCCCACGCCGCCTTTTCCGCCGACAACACCGATCACTTTTTGACACCCTTTGTATTGTTGATGGCACGTTCGTTCTGTTCTTTTCCTGACATCCGCCGCTGGTGGCGCAGGAACTGCATTCATGATTGCAATCTGCCATGATTTTTTACGCTCCTTTTTGATGATTGTCCGCCTTGGCGGAACAACTTTATTATACCACATTTTGCGGTTTCTTGCAAGTCACTATGGAAAACAATAGATTCCCTTGTCCCTTTTCAAGGTGACTGGACAGCAATGTATGCTGAATGCACAAATGGATTGGATTTCTCTGAAACAGCAGCGGCATTATAATTCCGCATACGGCAGGGCATCCGCATCGCTTACAGTGAAAAACTGCATCTTCTCCCGGAGCGCATCCGCCAGCATTTGTAGGCGTTGTGCCGGTTCACCGGCAGGAATGTGGAAATTGTCCAGAATTTGTGGAAAGGACTCTGCCGGAACGAAGTCCCACGATTCCGGAGTCCGGTCGTCTCCGGTGAACAAAGGCAGATAGCTGCCTTGCAGGGGATGCCGATGTCGTAGTTGTACAGGCTGCCGATCTTTCCCTGTGCCATTCCCAGCAGATGTCCGTATTTCAGACAGCCGATGGAGACGGTGCGGTCTGACCGGACGCAGAACCCGTCGCCGGAATCGCCGTTCATGCCGCTGTTGATATCCACGCTGAGGACAGCCGCACCGGACTGGTTGATCTGCTCCACGATATGCCGCATAGAAGGGCGCAGTTCTCCACGAAATCCTGTCCCCAGCAGGCAGTCTACAAGGATGTCCGTGTGGGAAAAGTCCACGCTGTCCGTGACGGGAATGCCCCGTTCTTCACACTTGGCGAAGAAATAACCGCCGTCCGGGGAAACTTTTTCGCTGGTGCGGACGATCCGGCAGGGAATGCCGTGCTGATGGAGCAGGAGTGCCAGCACATAGCCGTCACCGGCGTTGTTGCCGCTGCCGGTGACGATGTCAATTTTGCCGTGCCAGTCCCAGCTCTGAAACAAGCCCAGTCCGGCACGGTACATCAGGGTCTTGCTGTCTGTGCCGCCGGCGATCTCTGCGGCATCGCTGGTACGCATGACGGCAACGGAAATGAGTTTTCCATGAGAATTCCTCCGATTTCAAAAAAGGCAACGCCATTCCAAAGAACGGCATTGCCCTGTTTTTTGCTTTTATCTCGCTTACTGCAAGCCAGCCAGTGTGGTGAACTGTGCTTTCAGAGCCGGTAGATCTCCCGGTACAGTTGGTAATAGGACTCATATACCGGAACATTTTCTGCCTGCGGTGTCTGCGTCTTGTCGGTCTTGACGATAGCGTCACAAGCCTCCGGCACGCTGCTGTAAATGCCTGCGCCAACCGATGCAGGATCGCTACGCCCAGAGACGGACCTTCTTTGGATGCCACTGTCTTGACCGGGCAGTTGTACAGGTCTGCCAGCATACTCCGCCACAGGGAGATGTGCCGCCGCCGCACGCCATCATGTCATCTACAGAGATTCCCATTTCCCGGAATACCTCTATGCAGTCACGCAGGGAATAGGTCACGCCCTCCAGAACGGCACGGAGCATATCCCGCTTGGTGTGCATTGCAGAAAGTCCGAAGAATACACCACGTGCATTGGGATCCAGGTGCGGTGTGCGCTCGCCCATGAGATACGGCAGATACAGCAGACGGTTTGCGCCAACCGGAACCTGTTCTGCCTCCTTGTCCATAAGGTAGTATTCGTCTACGCCCATGAGAGATGCGGTCTGCTTTTCTGCGGCGCAGAAGTTGTCACGGAACCATTTCAGCGACAGACCGGCGCCCTGGGTCACGCCCATCACGTGCCAGCTGTTGGGAACAGCCGCACAGCAGGTGTGTACTCTGCCCTTGGCATCCATTGCCATGGAAGAGGTGTGGGCGAATACCACGCCGGAAGTGCCGATGGTGGTGAACGCCTTGCCGTCTTTGACTACGCCGGTGCCTACCGCAGCGGCTGCATTGTCGCCGGCGCCGCCGACAACCACAGTTCCCTCGCACAGTCCCAGGGTGTCTGCCATTTCACGGGTCAGCCTGCCGGTCACTTCGCAGGATTCATAGACCTTGCCCAGCAGTGCCTTGTCGATCTGGAGCAGGCGCAGCAGTTCGTCTGACCAGCAGCGGTTTGCCACATCCAGCAGCTGCATTCCGGACGCATCCGAAACCTCGGTGGCATACTCGCCGGTGAGGATCAGACGCAGATAGTCCTTGGGCAGCAGGATGTGACGGCACTTTTCGTACACGTCCGGCTCGTTGTTCCGTACCCACAGGATCTTTGCGGCAGTCCAGCCGGTGAGCGCCGGGTTAGCGGTGATCTCCATCAGCTTTTCTCTGCCCACAACACGGTTCATTTCGTCCACTTCCGCAGCGGTGCGCTGGTCGCACCAGATGATGGACTTCCGCAGGACGTTGTTGTCCTTGTCCAGCATGACCAGACCGTGCATCTGTCCGGAAATACCGATGCCTTGATCTCTTCCTTGGACACGCCGCTCTTGGTCACAACGGTCTGGATGGTGCGGATCATGGCATCCTTCCAGTCCGCCGGATCCTGTTCTGCATAGCCGTTTTTCGGCTGATACATGGGATATTCGATGGTGGCACTCGCCATAACGGTGCCGTCTTCCCGGAATAAAACTGTTTTTGTGCCGCTTGTGCCGCAGTCTACGCCAATTACATAAGCCATAATACTGATTCCTTTCTATTTCACGCTGTTTACACGAGTTTTGCTGGTTTTATTTTAACAAAAAACAAGGTTTTTGTCAAGCATTCTTCTATGGGTATCGTATATTTTGAAAAGTTCAGATTTGTACGATTTTGATATTCCGGAATGACTTTCATTTTGTTTTGGAACACTTTTTGCAATGCGGCTGGAATGGGAGACGGCGGAACGTGTGCTGGTGCATACACAGATTTTCCGGCAGCTGCATCTTGCATTTTTCGGCACAGTATGCTATAATAGACTCACCGTCCGGGGCGATGGCATCCGGGCGTGTGCATTTCAAAAAACGGAGCGTGAAACATATGCAGTATTCTTATACACCCCATGGCGTCTGTTCCCGTGCGATCCTCATTGACGCAGAGGACGGCATCGTCAATAAAGTGCAGTTCATCGGCGGATGCAGCGGCAACACCCAGGGCATCGCAGCCCTGGTAGAGGGAATGCCGCTGGATGAAGTGGTAAAGCGTCTGGAGGGCATCAAGTGCGGCAGCCGTCCGACCTCATGTCCGGATCAGCTGGCAAAGGCACTGAAAAAGGTGGCAGAGGAGCAGTAAGCTTTCCTGCCGGAAAAGAAGAACGGGACAGGGTTTCTGAAAATGGAAACCCTGTCCCGTTTTGTGTTGGCATAGGTTATTTGATCCACCACTCCGGCGTGATCTCGCCCAGCTTGACGATGCGTCCGGCGGCGTAGTCCATCATGATCTCGATGTCCTTGTACCTGCCGTTTGGCATCAGCTGCACCATAAGTTCCCGACACGCCCCGCAGGGTGCGCCGCCGGAACCGTCCGGCAGAATGCAAAGCACCTTGTCGATCTCCTGTTCGCCGTTGGTAATCATGTTAAAAATGGCGTTTCGCTCTGCACAGATGCCCAGCGTGGAACAGGTGTCAATGCAAACGCCGGTGTAGATCCTGCCGGATTTGGATAACACCGCAGCAGCCACGCCGCCGGCAAGCACATAGTCGGAGATTTGCCGTTCCTGCTGTACCGCCTTGGCAGCGGCGTAGAGCTTTGCCCAGATTTCGTCCATGGGGAATGCCTCCTTGTGAGCGGAAATGATTTGATTTAGCGGATAAGTTTTTGAATCTGCAAAATAAGTTGAGGAAGTTCCTCGAAAACAACATCTGAAATGATGCTCCAGTTTGTACCATCATAATCATGCACAAGACGGTGACGTAATCCGGAGATCATTCCCCATGGAATATCGCTGTGTTCCGCTTTGTATTCTTTTGAAATATAGTATGCGTGTTCTCCGATATTGTAAAGTGGTGTTGTGACCAGCCATTGCAATGCGTATTCACGCATAAGCTTTTCTTTTGTGATGCCATTTTCCTCGATGTAGTCATTGAGCTTTTTAGAATACATGAGAATTTTTTTGTATGCGCTGTTCGTCAGAATACTTCATGCAACAAGCAACCTTTCCCGCATAATGGTGTCAAAAAATGTGCTTTCCCGGTTCACCTCATGGATTTCAAAAACGTCTACTTCTTTTTGAAAAGCCTCACGAAGTTCCTCTGCCAGAGAGAAAATCATCGTCAATTTGAAGTCTTTGCCGCCAAAGACAAGAAAATCAAGGTCACTTTCTGTGGTCGCTTCATTTCGGGCATAAGAGCCAAACAAATAGATTTCTTCTGCATGATATTTCAAAGCGATTGGTTTTACGATTTCTTTGATTCTGTCTATGGTGAAAACTTCGTTTGACATAGAACCAGCTCCTTTCTGCACCACCCGATCTATCGGACACTCATTCCCGATACCCGGCACCGAAAACTTCCTTTTCCTGGTTTACATAGAGAATGATCGGACCGAGCATACTATCTTCCGTTGTGGAAAAGGTGACCGCATAATAGGGACCGGTTCCCGGTTCTTCCGCCAATGCGGCGTAGATGTTTTCTGACGGCGGATTTTTCATCTCCTGCACATCCGGTGTGTCCATGTCGAGGATGCTCGCCAGGGTCTCGTCAGTCTCGTTGTTCTGCAAAAAATCCTGGCAGATGCGGATGATGTCGGAATGCGCATTTTCAGAAACAGATGTTTCCACGGCACTGGTGGTTTCGTTTGCGGTTTTGGACGAATTTGTTCCGTTGCTGCACGCTGCCAGTGAGGCCAGCAGGAATGCTGCAAGTGTCAGTGTAAATGCTTTTCTTTTCATAATAACACCTCCGGGGATATTTTGGATTTGGTTTTGAAATTGAAAATAAAAAATATTATTTTTAGCTTATTCTTTACTTTTCTAAATCAAAAACTGTGTTTGCAGTATGCTGCTGAACGATATTTGAAATTATTTTGTCTAACAGTGGCTTGTTCATCTTAAACTTGCTTAGTTCTATATTGAGTTCCCTACACTCTTCATTATATTGTTTTAATATTTCTTCCTTGCTCTTTTCATCCTGTTCGTTTTTGAAAGAACTTCCATTTACCCAGAAAACAGATTTAGTTTTATATGCAATATATTTTTCAACTTTTTTTCTGCTTTCAATGTTACTCAATTCGTTCCCTCCGATAATACATATAAAAGCAAAATCTTCATATGCACTATCTATTTGAAAGTACACATTCCTTCTTCTCCAATGATTATAATTTTTATAATCGAATATTTTCTCGCCAAATTGATTTACATAATTAATAGAACCTAATTCTTTTGGATTTCCAGTACGCATATATGCTATATCTTGTTTGATTTCTTTTCCGATGTCTTTATTTTGACCAACTTGCAAACAAACAAATCCATTTTCGACTTCTTTTTTTCTGTCTTTCTTTTTTCCTAATAAAATCCAGACACCTGGCATATTATTAATAGCGCTAATATCTATATTTTCAAGTTTGTTATCTGAAATCTTTATAATATCTACCATTTCTTTTTTTCCCAAAAAGTGTCATATAAGATTACGAACGGAGTAGAATTCAATTGACTTCTTTCATTCACTTTCCCAGCACATTCTCACCCCAACAACGACCGATACAACTCCACATACTTTTCCGCCGAAACGTTCCAGCTGTAGTCGCACTTCATGGCGTGGCGCACCAGAGCGTTCCACTTCCGCTTGTCGGCGAACAGCTCGCAGGCACGCTTCACAGCATCCAGCATATCGTATGCGTCATAGGTCTTGAACGTAAAGCCGTTGCCGTTCTTGCCGCCGGCATCGAAAACGGAGTCCTTCAGACCGCCGGTTTCCCGTACCACCGGAATGGTGCCATACCGCATGGCAACCATCTGCGCCAGACCGCAGGGTTCGTTCTGGGACGGCATGAGGAAAATATCTGCGCCGCCGTAGATGCGCCGTGCCATTGCCGGGACAAAGCCCACGGTCACATGCACCTGATCCGGATACTCTGCCTGCATTTCCCGGAAGAAGTCCTCGTACAGCCGCTCGCCGCTGCCCAGTACCACGAACCGGCAGCCCAGCTGCAGCATTTCCTGGAAGGTCTGCTGTACCAGCTGGATGCCTTGTGTGCCACGAAACGGGTCACAATGCCCACTACCGGCGCATCGGAATCGGTCAGACCGCATTCATGCAGCAGGGCAGCCCGGCACTCTTTTTTGCCGGCGATCTTGGTCACGGAATAATGCTTTTTCAAGTTGGAGTCCGTCTCCGGGTCATAGCCCACGACGTCAATGCCGTTGAGGATACCCACAATGCCGTCCTGCCGCCGCACCAAAGCACGATCCATGCCGTAGGAATACCACGGGTCGAGGATCTCTTTCGCATAGGTGGGGCTGACAGTGGTGACACGGTCTGCTGTTTCAATAGCGCCTTTCATCAGATTCACCATGCCGTCAAATTCCAGCAGGCTGGTGTGATAGGTGGGAATGCCCATCAGCTCTGTGACAACTTCCTTGCCGTAAACGCCCTGGTACTGGATGTTGTGGATGGTGTAGATGATGCGGATGTTCTCGAATTCCTGGTGGTATTGATAGAGAACACGGTAGAACACCGGCACCATAGCCGTCTGCCAGTCGTTGCAGTGGATGATGTCCGGTTTCCAGTCCAGCGCCGGCAGAATTTCCAGCACGGCACGGCTGAAAAAGACAAAGCGTTCGCAGTCGTCGTAAAAGCCGTACATTCCGTCCCGCATGAAATAATACGGGTTGTCCAGCAGGTAATAGGTCACTTTGCCCACCTGGATGGTGTAGATGCCGCAGTACTGCTTCCGCCAGCCCACTTCTACGGTGATATCCTTGAGATAGGTCATCTTGTTGCGGACAGCCGGGGTGACGCTCCGGTACAGGGGCATAACAACACGGCAGTCGATCTCGCTGTTCTTGCTCAGCGCAGCCGGCAGGGAGCCAGCCACATCTGCCAGACCGCCGGATGCGGCAAAGGGCAGTGCCTCGCTGGCAGCAAATAATATTTTCATTTCCAACACTCCTTTTATGACGGCAACGCCGCACACACAATTTTGCGGCATTGCAAAAACTGCCGTATGAACCGTTTCACAGGCGCTTGCCCGTGTATGCCGGTCGCATACGGCAGAAATTTCTATTTCAAATGAGATCCCAAACGCAGAAAACAGCGCTTAGATGGTTGCCTTCTTGCCCAGATACAGCGGATATTCCGGAGAACCGGTCAGAACACGGTTTGCAGAATGGTAACATTCTTGTCGGCAACGATGGCGTCAATGTTGCAGCCCTCGCCGATCTCAGTACCCTGCATCAGTACGCAGTTGCGGACAACAGCACCCTTGGCAATCTTCACGCCACGGAACAGAACACAGTTTTCTACTGTGCCTTCGATCATGCAGCCGTCGGCTACCAGGGAATTCTTCACGCTGGATTCCAGACCGTATTTTACCGGTGCGTTGTCGCCGACCTTGGTATAGATCGGAGCCTCGCTGTTGAATACGTTGTTGCGTGTCTTGGTGTCCAGCAGCGCCAGGTTTGCCTTGTAATAAGCCTCCAGGCTGTCGATCTTGAAGAAACAGCCCTTATGCTCGTATGCCTTAAAGACAAACTCGTCCTTGCGTGCCTGGAGCAGGTCACGGATGAGGCTCTTCTGGTTCTTGCTGATTGCCTCCAGAACGACCTGTTTCAGGAAGTCGGTGGTCATGATGAACATATCCAGAGAGATGTTGCACTCGCCGGCAAGCATGGGATTGGTCAGAACTTCCTTGATGGTGTTCTCCTCGTCGATCTGCAGAATGCAGCCGTTTGTGCTTTTATCCCGGTTGTACAGTCCCTTGGCATAAATCACGGTGATATCAGCGCCGCTGTTCTGATGCTGTGTCAGAGCGTCGGTAAAGTCGATGGTCGTAACCAGATCGCTGTTTGCCAGAACTACATATTCTGCCTTGGTGTGTTCTACAAAGCTCCAGATGTTGCTCAGTGCCTCCAGACGTCCCTGGTATGTACCGCCGCCGACCTGGCTGAACGGCGGCAGCAGGTGCAGACCACCTTTTTTCCGTGCCAGATCCCATTCACGGCCGAACCCAGGTGATCCAGCAGAGAGCCGTAGTTGGACTTGGTGATGACGCCGACCTCAGAGATGCCGGAGTTTACCATGTTGGAAAGCGGAAAGTCTACCATGCGGTAACGTCCGCCGTAAGGGATCGAACCCATAGTCCGCAGCTTGGTCAGATCAATAACTGCGGAGTCGTTGATGCTTGCAAAAATTAAACCTAAAACATTTTGATTGATACTCATTGTACGCCACCGCCTTTACAGATTTTCGGAAATAATTTCTTTCGGAAGAACTCGCTTGCCGGAAGAGATTGTGATATTATGACCGAGAACGGCGATGCCCAATCCTCACGGTTGGGAACAGATTCCGGATTCATACCGATCATGGCATCGGATTCTACCACGCAGTTTTCACCGATGATCGCATATTCCACCACTGCATTCTTCTTGATGGTCGTGCCGGGCATTACGATGCTGTACTTGACCGATGCGCCCTCTTCGATGGTGACACCGGAGGAGATGATGGAGAAGTCCACCGTACCGTCTACCACGCTGCCCTCTGTGATCATGGAGTTTTCTACGTGTGCATTTGCGCCGATGTACTGCGGCGGCATATTGTTGTGACGGGAATATACCTTCCAGTCCGGATCATACAGGTTCAGCGGCACATTCGGGCTGAGCAGATCCATGTTTGCCTCCCACAGGCTGTCCAGTGTGCCGACATCCTTCCAGTAGCCCTCGAACTCATAGGCGAACAGACGCTCATCATTTTCCAGCATTGCCGGGATGATGTCCTTGCCGAAGTCCTTCGAACCGGTATTGGCGTTTTCATTTTCGATCAGATATTTGCGCAGCTTTTCCCATGTGAATACGTAGATGCCCATGGATGCCAGTGTGGATTTCGGCTCCTTCGGCTTTTCGGTGAAGTCTACGATTCTGCCGCTTTCGTCACAGGTCATGATGCCGAAACGGGATGCCTCCGAACGGGGAACATCAATTACGGCGATGGTGCTGTCAGCCTGGTTGGCAATGTGATAATCCAGCATCTTGGAATAGTCCATCTTGTAGATGTGGTCACCGCCCAGGACGATGACATATTCCGGGTCATAGCGCTCAATGAACGCCATGTTCTGATAGATCGCATTGGCAGTACCCTCATACCAGGATGCGCCTGCTGCGGTCTGATACGGCGGCAGAACGTGTACACCGCCGTGCATCTTATCCAGATCCCACGGCTGACCGTTGCCGATGTATTCGTTCAGCACCATCGGCTGATACTGGGTCAGAACGCCCACGGTATCAATACCGGAGTTGATGCAGTTGGAGAGCGGAAAGTCGATGAAACGATTCTTACCGCCATAGGGGATCGCTGGTTTTGCCACTTTTTGTGTCAGGGCATACAGTCGGCTGCCCTGTCCGCCAGCCAACAGCATGGCGACGCACTTTTTCTTGATCTTCATGATATTCCTCCTAATATAAATTCAAAAATTTCTTTTGAATGGGTGACATAATGGAAAAGCTGTCCGGCTCACCTGGTGCTGCCGGGAGCCGCTTTGCGCTTTCTCGCAGTGCCTGCCGTTTTTTTGACTGTCGTCTTTTTCGGCTTGACGGCTGCGCTCTTTGCAGGGGATGCCTTTGCTGCTGCGGACTTTCTCGGCGCACGCTTTTTCACCGGACTGTACTTCAGATAGAGTACAGAAAGCGGTGCAAGGGTGAGGGAGATGCACTGTTCAAAACCGTGCATGGCAATGGGGAGCGTCTGGAATTTCTTTTCCGTGACGCCGCTGCCGCCGTAGACTGCTGCATCTGTATTGAATACCACCTGGTATCTGCCTTCCTTCGGCACACCGATCTTATAGTCGTTGCGCTGCACCGGGCAGAAGTTGCAGATGGCGATGATCTCGTTTCCGTCGTCGTCAATACGCCGGAAGCGATGACGCTCTGCTGATAGTCGTCGTGGGAGATCCAGCTGAATCCCTGCCAGGAATCGTCATCCTGCCAGAGTGCGGCGTTGTCCAGATAGAATTTGTTCAGATCCTGTGAGAACTGTTCCATCTGCTTGTGTGCCGGCTGTTCCAGGAGTTCCCAGTCCAGTTGCGTCTCATAGTTCCACTCTTTTTTCTGTGCGAATTCCTGTCCCATAAAGAGCAGTTTCTTTCCGGGATGCGCCATCATATAGCCCAGGAACGCCCGATAAGAGGCGAACTTTTCTTCTTCGGTCTGACCGCTCATCTTCTCCAGCATGGAGCATTTTCCGTAGACGATCTCGTCATGCGAAATGGGGAGAATGTAGTTCTCCGAGAAACAGTAGAAGAACGAGAACGTCAGCTTGTCGTGGTTGAACGCCCGGTAGATGGGGTCGAGGGAGATGTAGCTGAGCATATCGTTCATCCAGCCCATGTTCCACTTGAAGTTGAATCCCAGACCGCCGATGTCGGTGGGTTTGGTGACCATGGGCCATGCTGTGGATTCCTCTGCGATCATGAGGATGTCCGGATTCCGGGAGAATGCCGCCTCATTCAGATGCCGCAGGAAGTCTACCGCCTCCAGGTTCTCGTGACCGCCGTAAATGTTGGGACGCCATTCGCCGTCCTGCCGGTCGTAGTCCAGATAGAGCATGGATGCCACTGCGTCCACCCGGAGTCCGTCCAGATGGAAGTCCTCCAGCCAGCAGCAGGCGCTGGAGATCAGGAACGAGCATACCTCGCCTTTGCTGTAGTCAAATACTCTGGTTCCCCAGCCCTTGTGTTCCATTTTCAGCGGATCGGCATATTCATAGCAGTATGTGCCATCGAATTCGCACAGCCCCATGGGTCTTTCGGGAAGTGTGCCGGAACCCAGTCCAGGATGACGCCGATGCCTGCCTGGTGGAACAGGTCGATCATTTTCCGGAAGTCGTCCGGCGTGCCGTGCCGTGAGGTGGGCGCAAAGTAACCGGTGACCTGGTATCCCCATGAGCCGTCAAAGGGATACTCCGTCAGCGGCATGAATTCCACGTGGGTATAGGACATCTTTTTCAGATAGGGGATGATCTCTTCTGCAAAGCCGATATAACTGGGGAACTTCTCCGCCGGGTTGTGCTTCCAGGAGGAGATGTTCACCTCATAGATGTTCATGGGGCTTTTGTAGGGGACGTGCTTTTTCTTTTCCAGCATCCATTCCCGGTCTCCCCATACATATTCACTCTCAAACAGCTTGGAGCGGTGCCGGGCCGGCGCTCATAGTGTGCGGCATAAGGGTCTGCCTTATCCAGAATGCGGCCGTCCTGTGTCTCGATGCTGTATTTATAGCTGTCAAATTGTTTCAAGCGGGGCAGTTCTGCTTCCCAGACTGTGTCTGAGATCTTGTGCATGGGATTGGCGGTGCGGTTCCAGCCGTTGAACTCTCCGATCACGGAGACGCTCTTTGCGTGGGGCGCCCAGACACGAAAGCGGTAGAACTGTCCTCTTCCACGCCGGAACGGGTGCGCACCGAAGAATTTATGTGCCTCAAAGTTTTTGCCTTGGTGGAACAAATACAATGGAAAATCATTTGCGGTGGATTTCTGTGATGATTGCATAGCATACCCTCCTTTTGTTTTCTATTCATATTTTAACATATAAAGGATAGTATTGCAAGTTATTTTTTGGTATCCAGTAAATTTCATAGAACCGCCCATATTTGAACCGCATATTTAGTCATGTTGCATAAAAACAAAGACGTATCATAACGGCTTTGTATTCTTTTTGTGGCGATATCGCACAAAGCACACGGCACATCTCCTGCAATTGTCTTTTTGACAGAAAAAGCCGGAATCTGAATGAAATCAAGAAAAAGCAGCTTTCCTTTGGCAAAAAATAGATGCTGTGAAACTGCGGAATACCGTCTCAGAATGTGGGGAGCAGACGTGCGGCGCAGACGGTCACATCATCCCGGCACTTTCCGCCGGCGAAGATCTCTGCCTTTTCACAGATCTCCATCACGATCTGTTCCAGGTCGCTGGTGGTTTCCAGCAGCTGCCGGATCAGCGGATAGGCGTCCTCGCTGACACCGTCCGACAGCATCAGAATGATGTCATCGGGGCAGAGCTTCACCTGGCGTATCGCTGTTTCGCCCTCCGGTTCCAGTCCGAGGGGAAACGTCATGGCGCTGATGCGTGAGACCTTTCCGCCGTGGCGGATCAGTGTGGCGGCTGCCCCGGATTTCATCATGGTGAGACACCCGGCGTCCAGATCGAACCGGGCAACATCCAGTGTGGCAAAGGTCTCCTGGGGCGATTTGGTCAGCAGCAGCCCGTTCATCATGCGGACAGCCGCTGTGCCGGAGATGCCGCCGCTGATAAACTTGCGGAACAGCTCTGTGGTCATCCGGGACTCGATGGCAGCATTTTTTCCGGTTCCCATGCCGTCGGACAGCACCAGATAGGGGTTGCCGGCGCTGTCAGTGAAGAGGATGGCAGTGTCACCGGAGATGGTCTCCTGGCTGGCGTGCCGGGCAGAGGTGAAGTGTTCCAGCCGGTATCTGGGACGCTGGCAGAGCCGATAGCGCACAGTCTCGCCGGAGTAGATGGGGTCCAGTTCTTCCAGCGTCAGATTCAGAGATTCGGACAGGATGTGCCGGATGGTAGGCAGACAGCCGTCCAGTTCCCGGCTCTGACAGCACATCTCGATCATAAGCCGGTCGGAAAGGGTGTGGTACACTGCGGCGGAGTCGCAGGGATAACCGTAGTGGAGCAGCTTGCGGCGCACGGTCTCACTGAGTTCGCTGCTGTAGCGGATGTGCAGCTGGTCGCTGGTGGCGGTGAGCAGGTCCTCTGCGGCTGCCAGCTGTTCCAGGAGAACCGTGCGGCTCTCGGCAGTGCGTGCCGCCAGAAAGCGTGCCTTGCGCCGGTCGGCGGCGTGACGGGAAAGAGGGTGCGCAGGCGTTCTGTTCGAATGCAGTGTTCCAGCTCCTGCGGAATTGCAGGCGGTGCGGCACTCAGATGGGTCTCCATTTTCCGAAAGCCGGCGAGGGTGTCCTCGTAGTTGGTCTCCCAGCAGCGCAGCTTGTTCCGGCAGCTGCCGCAGACCGTCTCGCAGACTTCCCGTGTGGCATCGCCTGTGGATTCTTCCTGGGGCAGGATCGCCGAGATGGCATCCGTATCCTCCCGGACGCTGCGGATGGCGTCTGCCATATACTGCAGCCGGGAAGAAAGGGGCAGCGTGTTATCAGAGCGGTCGGGCAGGTCTGTGATAAGCCACTTGTCCAGCCAGCTGCTGTCCAGGAACAGAAAGGCTGCGCTGCCCAGAAACAGGTTGATGACAGCGGAGACCTGGAGCAGACTTGTCCCGAAGGTGATGAGCGCCATCAGAGAGAACAGGAAAAATACACCGGCAATGAGAAACCGGTTTTTTCCGGAGAGATAGCCCACCAGCAGACCGCCCACCGGCAGGATCAGCATGGGAAGTCCGGCATCCGGTGCGCCCAGGATTGCGCCGCAGGCTGTCAGTGCGCCGCAGATTACGCCGCCGGCACACCGGAACTTCTTTGCCCGATTAGTGTGACTGCGGTGCTGATGACGCAGCCGGCGTTCATGGACGGGATGCCGTAACAGCTGAATGCTGCCACCGCCAGAATGAGAACGACTGCGGCGGCGCATCCGTCGGTGGAGCGCAGGGGAATCTTGCCTGTGCTGCGGACGCTGGAAAAGACGGCGTGCATAAAATAGGAGGCACAGCCGGTGAGTGCCGCAGTCATGGTGTAGCCGATCACTTCTGCGCCGCTGGCGTGGAATACCAGGGAGACGGCAATGCCGGAGAGAAACACACAGATGCCGGTGCTGCACGCCATGCCGGCGGCTGTTTTTGCAGGCCGTTTCAACAGGCGCAGGCACACCACGACTACCAGGGCAAACAGCAGGGGCAGGTTGTCCAGCATGGTATTGGAGAGCGTATAGGAGATCAGACTGCCGATGAGAACGGCAATGGCACCGGGTGCGCTGAGGTTGGCGGCGATGGCGATAGGCAGCGGCGAGGTCATGGTTCCCACGTATGTACCGGCAAGGAGCAGTCCGGAGAGAAAACCGCCGCCGGTCTCCCGGAGAATGCGTGGAACGGGGATGCGATGGAGGAGCTGAGGTTGGCTGGGGTTGTGCATGATGGAAACGTCCTTTCTTTGCGGAGCGTCTGCCGGCGTACCTTTCTGCACGTGTTCTGTCTGCGGATTTTTCGGGATAGTTCGAGAAAATCCGTGGTTGCAGTCTGCGTACATTCGGATACGCCGGCAGGCTCTGAGGCGAGATGCCTGAAATATCATTGGTGTATCCATTATACCGTTTGGAGAGAAAAATATCTGTCAGAATCTCTTGCATCATTTTAGAACAATGTGCATGAATCTGCGGCGGCAGGACGGGCAATCGGGAGAAGATGCGTTTCCGGTCAGTTTGGTGGGAAAAACAAAAAGCAGCACCGTACAAAGCTTGTACGATGCTGCCAAAAACCGGAATCCAAGAACCTGTCACACGTGTCCTGTCAAGACAGGCTCTGAAATATCGGTTGTCGTGTCCTATTTCCTCACCGGCTGCTGATACTCCATCAGCACCTGCTGCAATTCCTGGATATACAGCTGAGCGCGTGGCTCTCCTGGATTCTCGGATTGGAGATCCAGCCGATCTCCATCCGCTCCGGCGTATCCAGGGGAACAGAGACAATGTCGCCGCCGTTCAGATCGGCGCTTACCATGCCGCTGCAAATGGTGTAGCCGTTGACGCCTCGGAGCAGATTGAACAAGGTGGCACGGTCACTGACACGGATGCACTTTTTGTGGGGCATGGTGCTGAGCAGTTCCTCTGCGAAGTAGAACGAGTTGTGGACACCCTGTTCAAAGCAGAGGAACGGGTATGGTTCCAGGTCGGCGGTCGTGACAGATGCCCGTCCGGCGAGGGGATGCTCTGCCCGGAGAAAGACGTGCGGTTCTGCGTTCACCAGGGAGTGGAATTCCAGGTGGTATTCCTCCAGCATGGCACGGATCACCTTTTCGTTAAAGCTGCTGAGGTACAGAATGCCGATCTCGCTGTCGAAGTTGCGCACATCCTCCATGATCTCGTGGGTGCGTGTCTCCCGGAGGGTGAACTCGTAGGACTCCGGGGACAGCCGCTGGATGAGCCGGACAAAAGCGTCCACCGCAAAGGCATAGTGCTGGGTGGAAATGGAACACCGCTGGCGTGTCTGCTTGGCTGCGCCGTAGTGCTGGTGGAGCAGGTCTGCCTGTTCCACCACCTGTCTGGCGTAGGACAGGAACTCCCGTCCGTCCTCGGTGAGGGCGATCCCTCTGGCGGAGCGGTGGAAAATGACGATGCCGAATTCCTCTTCCAGGGTGCGGACAGCACTGGAAAGCGTGGCTGCGCCACATAGAGCTGTTTTGCCGTTTCGCTGATCGAGCCGTGTTCCACAATGGCGATCACATATTGCAGCTGCTGTAATGTCATAGCGTTTTCCCTCAGAGCGATTCGATCATGCGCAGCACGATGTCTGCCACACGTTTTGCGGCGATCTTTTCGAACTGATCGAAGGACATAGCGCCTTCGTCATCCGCATTGTCGGAGATGCAGCGGACGCTGACAAAGGGAACGCTGTTCCGGTAGGCGCACTGTCCCACAGCGGCGCTTTCCATGTCGATGGCATAGGGCGTGAGTCGCTGCTGGATCTCCGCCTTGACGGCGCTGTCTGTGACGAACGCCTCGCCGGAGACGATGCGTCCCACAAAGGATCTCACTTCGAAAGAACCGCAGGTCTTGACTGCCAGGTCAATGAGTGCCTGGTCTGCGGTGTAGATGCCGCAGTAAGGCGGATAGTCCTTCAGAAAGTGCAGATCCAGGTCGTGGGGCAGCACTTCGCTGGAAACCACAACATCACAAACGTGAATGTCGTTGTTCATGCCGCCTGCAATGCCGGCATTGATGACAGCGTCCGGTGCGAAATTGTCGATGAGCGCTGGGTGCAGACTGCTGCGTTGACCTTTGCGATGCCGCTGCAGACGTGGACGATACGGGTGTCACCCACCTGGTTGATATAGTAGTCGAAACCAGCCTTTTTCTGGATCTCCGAATCGGGGAGACCCAGGCGGATGTCTACGAGTTCTGACGCATTGCGCCGATGATTCCGATGGTTTTCATGTCAAAAATACTCCTTTAGTTGGTGTGAAATTGTGCCTGCATCTGAATGGGTTCTGCCCGGTAGAATGCCGAGCTGACCAGACCGTCTACGCCGGTCGCCGCATATTCTGCCACGTTTTCTTCCGTGAGATTTCCGGCAGCGATGATGGTGCAGTGGGGATATGCCGCCTTGACCTGTTCCACAGCTTTTGCCAGCGCATCCGGCTGCATCTGGAAAAACTGGATGGCATCCACGCCCACGGAGAGACAGCGGAGCGCCGTCTCTGCGGACTGTGTTTCCACAAAGACTTTCTTTTCGCAGAAGTGGCTTTTCTGCTGGGGATAGCGTTCCAGGAACACTTCCAGACCGCCCATGCAGGCGATGTGGGTCTCATAGATGAGAACAGTTTCCGAGAGTCCCATGCGGTGCGGAATGACGCCGCCGGCAACGACTGCCTTTGTGACCAGCGCTTTTGTTCCCGGAAAATGCGCCCGTGCCGCTGTCAGAGAGATGGCAGGCGAGATCGCCTGCACCTGGCTCAGCATATTTCTTGCCTTTGTGGCAACACCGGAACAGTGGGACAGCAGGGACTGGCAGATCTTCCACGCCCGGTGCAGGTCGCAGACGCTGCCCTCTGCGGTGAAGAACAGCTCGCCGGCGCCGATCTGTGTGCCGGTGGGGAGAGAATATGCGGTGGAAAGTCCCAGCTTCGTCAGAATACGGGATACCTCTTCGGTGCAGCAGAGGACACACGCCTCACGGGTATAGAACGACAGCGAACCCGGCTCATCGCCGATGTCCAGCCCCAGAGTTGTCAGATCCAGGTAAGGGGTGTCCTGCTGAATGAGGGCATCCAGTTCGCTGTCCGGAATATAGATCAGATCGCTACGCATTTGTGATCGCTCCTTTTTCATTGTGATGCTACCATTATACCACAAAACCGCTGTGTTGTCCACTGATTTTCTTTTTCGTTTCCGGGGATTTGCTTTCTTTTCGAAATGCGGTGTGAGGAATTCTCCGGAATCCTGCACTACAGAATTCGGAAAAGTGTACAACATCATACTATTTCAATTGACAAAAACTGTGGAAATATGCTATAATACCAATAGCGCATCTGCATTTGTATGCGTGCAGTGTGATTTGGTATTGCAGAAAGGTGAAACGACCATGAAATACAGAAAACTGACAGACATCAACCAAGCTATGACTGCCTTCGAGGATGCCATGCGGCAGGCAGATCTGGCGTTTCTGGACGAACTGGAAAAGGTGGCAGATGCCATCCGCAAAACGGCGGTGGAGCGTCCGGTGATTCTGCTTGCAGGGCCGTCCGGTTCGGGAAAGACCACCACGGCTTTTCTGCTGGAGCGCTTTCTGGATGGCTGGGGCGCAGAGACCCACACCATTTCCATGGACAATTTCTTTTCCACCATGACACCGCAGCAGCGGGAAATGGCGGCAACGGGAAAGCTGGATCTGGAGTCTCCGGCACGGGTAGACATTCCCTATCTGAACCAGCAGCTGCAAAGCATCATTGCTTGCAAGCCGACCTGGATGCCCCGGTATCATTTTCCCACCACGACCCGTATCGACCAGGACTGGCAACTGACCCGGAAACCCGGCGAACTGCTTTTGCTGGAGGGCATCCATGCACTGAATCCGGATGTCATCACCATCCCCGAGGAGATGACCGTGCGGCTCTATGTCAGCGTCCGCACTCGTGTGACAAACGGAGAAACTGTGCTGCATCCGTCCAGACTGCGGCTCATGCGCCGGATGCTCCGGGATAAGAACTTCCGCCAGCGCAGTGTGGCAGAGACGCTCTCCATGTTTGAACACGTGCAGGCAGGGGAACACAAATATATTGCACCCTATAAAAAGCGTGCTGATTTTTCCATAGACACGTTCCTGCCCTATGAGCTTGGCATTTACAAGACGCTGCTGGACGGGGAACTGGAGGCGGAAATGCAGCACCCCATGCTGCTGGAACTGCGGCAGATGTGGGATGATGTGGCACCGCTGACGCTGGAACACGTACCGGCAGATTCGCTGGTACGGGAGTTTGCAGGGGATAGTGTGTTCCAGTACTGAGACTGCTTTTTAAGCTGCCCGATCTGGAATCTGTGGACTATCTTACACAGGAATAAAAAGGAATCTGAAATGGATAAAACTGTATAATTTAATATTTATCTATAATTTATAAAATGATTGCACATCAATATCATGTACAATAAAAGGGATTTCACGCCGTAAAGCGGCGTGTCACACCGGGGTTTTATCCGAACGGAGGAGGTTGCTTGTATGTTTTGTAAGAGTTGCGGTGCGAAGATTCCGGATGACTCGAAGTTTTGCAAAGAGTGTGGGGCGAGATGTGCGGAAGAGTCTGCGCAGATGCCTTTTTCGGGAACAATGCAAAAGAAACCGAAAAAGACGATGTGGATTCTTTTGACCTGCATCGTTCTGGCGGCATCGGTCTGTGTAATTCTGCTGGCTGTTTTCCGTGGACAATCCAAAACCGATGTTTCTGAGCGCAGCGGAAAGCGGATCACAGAAAATGCTGTGACAACTTCGGGAGAAGAATCTTCCGAAACAGATGCCGAGAAAAAGGCATTGGAACAGGATGATGCCAAAGCAGTGTATGAGGCGGCGAATGCCGTTTTTAAGTCCATGGGGCTTTCTGACACCGGAATGTATCACTATGGGAATGACACGAAAATTGATAAAGAACTGGACGATAAATGCGATTTTCTGAAAGACTATGAGGATATTGCAATTTACACTGCGGATGGAACGGCGCTGTCTGTTGTATGCTATGGAAAAGAAACAGACGGAACGCTGACCTATTCCACATATCCCACGTATTGTACTGATGCGATGTTGAATTCCGGTGTTAGCGTGTTGTACCTTGCACTGGATGATGCCGGAAAGATCACGGCAAATAACATTGAGGCGGAAAAGTGCGGCACGGCAATTGAGAAGGCATTGACGAAGATGGAAGATGCAGGAACGCCGATGCAGGACGGGACATATACACTCCAGGATTGTGGAGACCTGGCAGATTATATGGATGTGTCACGGTTTGATCTTTACCAGACTGTTGATTTCGAAGTGTACACAGCGTCATCCGGACAGCAGAAATGCACTGTGATCCTCAGCGTGGATGGGACATACTGCGGCGCATATCCGGTGAAAACGACGCTGGATAACTGGTCTGACCATACCTTGAAAGACGGCATTGAAAAATAATGCGTGCAGGAACACCGCTTCTCCTGTACAGCAATAAAAAGTATCGCACCATGCAGGCTGTTCTGTATGGTGCGATACTTTTTTATCCCAACTTCTGAACCCCGGAAACCGCCAGCCCCACATTCCCTATGAGAAACACCAGCATTGCCGCTGCCGTAAAAGCGGCGGCATAGGTTTTTCCGGCGCATCCGTTTTTCTGGAGGTAGTGTTTCAGCTGTTCCCGGTGGCGGAGCAGCCAGAATGCGGCGAAAGCGAAAAAGAAAATGTTGATGCCACGGTAGAGATAATCCTGTGCGGCAGGGGAAAGATACCCCATCGCCCTGCCCAGCAGTTCGCCAAACACCAGGTTGTTGAGCAGGTGCAGCAGAATGGACCAGCGGAGCGAAAATTCCGCCGCCGTGTAGCCAAGCACCAGTCCGGTGAGAAAGGCAAACGGCATCTGAAACAGATTGGCGTGCATGACGCCGAACAGCAGGGCAGAGGTCACAATGGCAAACACCTTTCCGTATCGCTGAAACTGCGGCATCACCAGTCCACGGTAGATGAGTTCCTCGCCGACCGGCGCAAAAACGGCGGTGTACAGGAACATGGAAAGGGTAGTACTTTGCGCCGATGCAGCATCCAGCTGTCCCATGGCGGTATATCCGCACAGCCGGAGCAGCAGTTCCAGGCTGTTCCCGAACAGGGAATAGATCAGCTGCGCTCCCATGAAAATGCAGCTCAGCAGCAGAAATCCTTTCAGCGGCAGGGGCTGTCTTTGGGAAAAGAGCTTTCCGGGCGGTGTGCTTTTTCGGAAGTACCAGCGAGAAACAGCACACCCACACATACAGCGGCAATGCTGGAAACACCGCTGCCGGATGCGCTGCTGTTCAGCTGTGTCAGCACTTCCTGCCGCCGGCTGCTGTCCGGTATCGTCAGCCAGACCCAGCACTTTCGTGCCAGCGGTTCTGCGGCAAAGACGGCGTACCGCAGCAGCGTGTATGAGATCAGTCCGAATACGGTGCGGTCAATGGTTTTGCGGATCTCCTGCATAAAGACACCTCCGGCAGCATGAGAAAAACAAAAAAGCTGACCATGCTTTCACATAGTCAGCTTTCCAGAATCCTTGGTGCGGATAAGAGGACTTGAACCTCCACCCCCTTGCGAGGACTAGCACCTGAAGCTAGCGCGTCTGCCAATTCCGCCATATCCGCATAGATACGCTTTCTCAGACAAATATGAACTTGTTGCATCGAATGAAACATGGTGCGGATAAGAGGACTTGAACCTCCACCCCCTTGCGAGGACTAGCACCTGAAGCTAG
>ENA-OQEX01000496-OQEX01000496.1-human-gut-metagenome-genome-assembly--contig:-NODE-496-length-20750-cov-2.257528_pt1 | contig 20750 bp, 26 predicted proteins | sample MGYA00242802_ERZ504649 | MGnify/ENA primary metagenome ERZ504649 (study PRJEB26092, sample SAMD00036194) | human gut metagenome | host: Homo sapiens | study: EMG produced TPA metagenomics assembly of...
AAACAGCACTGGTGATGAGTACGAAAGCACTTTTAATATTGATATATCACTTCATTATATAAGAATATAGATACGAACTGATTAACAGTATAGAAATAAAAACAGAATTTGTCAAGAAGATTTTTATATTTGAGGCTATTTGGTGTTGTGAACAGCAATACTTATAATTTTTCTGTCATATGTTCACAAATCTTACATAAATCTCTGCTATAGTAACCATATGAAAGATAAAATCTGTTGCTGAGGGCGATTTTCCCGGATTTTGCGCTGTGGCTGTAAAGGCGCTGAACAGTCGTGGATTTTAACAATACTCGGAAAACAGTATAAATAAAAAGTAAAAACTGTTTCGGAAAATAATGAAGAAAAACGGAGGGGATCAAATGGATACATTAAAAATCCTGGTGGTGGATGATGAGAGCCGCATGAGAAAGCTGGTAAAGGATTTCCTGACAAAGAAGAATTTCCAGGTACTGGAAGCCGGTAATGGTGAAGAAGCCATGGATATCTTTTATGAGGAGAAGGACATCGCACTGATCATTCTGGATGTCATGATGCCGAAGATGGATGGATGGGAAGTTTGCCGTGAGATTCGCAAGAACTCAAAAGTTCCGATCATTATGCTGACTGCAAGAAGTGATGAGAGAGATGAGCTTCTTGGATTTGATCTGGGGGTAGATGAATACATCTCCAAACCATTCAGTCCGAAAATCCTTGTTGCAAGAGTGGAGGCAATTCTGAGACGTACAGGTCAGAATAATCCGGAAGATGTGATTTCAGCAGGCGGCATTGTTATAGATAAAGCAGCACATCTGGCTACTGTGGATGGTAAGCCTATGGAACTGAGCTTTAAGGAATTTGAACTTCTGACATATTTTCTTGGAGAATCAGGGAATCGCACTTTCCAGAGAAAAGATCCTGAATTCTGTATGGAATTATGACTACTTTGGAGATGCCCGTACGATTGATACCCATGTTAAGAAGCTCAGAAGTAAAATGGGAGATAAAGGTGAATATATAAAGACTGTATGGGGTATGGGATACAAGTTTGAGGTAGACGAATGACAGGAACCGGAAAACAGATAAAAAATTTCATACTCTGCAACATCAGATTTCAGTAGTGTTTATATGTCTGTTACTGCTTTCAATCTTTACCATTACTCTGATCAATGGTCTTTTTCTTGAAAAATATTATGTATCCAAAAAAGTAGAAGTGCTGGAGGAGGCAAAAGAAGTGTTGTCTCAGATGAATCTGGATGACATCCTGCAGTATGATACAGATATAGAAGAGGACAAAAAAGGGGCAACAGATGAGATTTCGGATGAGATTGAGAGGAGCAGTTCCAGAAATAACCTTACCTGGATCATAGTAAATGAGGAAAACAGCGGTTATTATTACTGGGGAGAGAATAATATGGCAAAAATGCTCCGCAGTAAGCTGTTTGGGTATATTAATAATCTGGATCAGGATATGCAGCACAGTCGTGTGCTCAAAAAGACAGATACCTGTACCATGTGGCAGGTGCATGATCGCTTTGCAGGCATGGAATATGTGGAATGCTGGGGACAGTTTGATAATGGTTACTATTTCCTGATCCGTTCTCCTCTGGAAAGTATTAAGGAAAGTGCATCTATTTCCAACAGTTTTTACTTCATTGTAGGAATAATCATAATTGTGGTCAGCGGTATTGTGATTCTTGTGATGACAAATCGTATTACCCGCCCGATCAGTGAACTGACCAAATTATCAGAGAAGATGTCTGATCTGGATTTTGATGCCAGATATCAAAGCAGGGCAGGTAATGAGATTGATGTACTTGGCGATAACTTTAACAAAATGTCCAGAAAACTTGAGAGCACGATCTCAGAGTTGAAATCGGCTAATAACAAGCTTCAGAAAGACATAGAAGATAAGATTAAAATTGATGAGATGCGTAAGGAATTTCTTGATAATGTTTCTCATGAGCTGAAAACTCCTATTGCATTGATCCAAGGATATGCAGAGGGGCTGAATGAAAATATTTCCGATGATCCGGAAAGTAGGGAATTTTACTGTGAAGTTATTATGGATGAGGCTTCAAAGATGAACAAGCTGGTCAAAAACCTGCTGACGCTGAATCAGCTGGAGTCCGGTAAAGATGCTCCGGTGATGGAAAGATTTGACATTGTATCTCTGATCAGGGGTGTACTTGGTTCTATGCATATTATGATTGAACAGAAAGAAGCAGATGTGATCTTTGAAGAAACAGAACCTGTATATGTATGGGCGGATGAATTTAAGATCGAAGAGGTTGTGACCAATTATACAAGCAATGCATTGAACCATCTGGACGGAGAACGAAAAGTAGAAATTAAGGTTCTGCGTGAAGATGAATGTGTGAAGTAACAGTATTTAATACAGGTACTCCGATTCCAGAAGAGGATATACCAAATCTCTGGAATAAATTCTACAAAGTAGATAAGGCCCGGACAAGAGAATATGGCGGAAGTGGTATCGGATTATCAATTGTCAAGGCGATCATTGAGAGTATGAACCAGAAATATGGGGTATGCAATTATGACAATGGCGTGGAGTTCTGGTTCACTCTGGATTGCAGACAGTGATAAGATATCCGGTTACTGTTAACGGAGTGAACAGTACGGTAGTATGACCGGAATAAAAACAGGCAGAAGCAAAGAAAGCACTTTGCAACTGTCTGTTTTTGGGTTATACTGTATTGGAGCGTTCTGATCGGATATTTTATTCCGGTCTGACATGTGATCCGGAAAACCTTTGGATTACCATAATGAGGAAAACAGATAATGACATCAGGAGGATAACATGATTGCAATAATTGACTATGATGCCGGAAATATTAAAAGTGTAGAAAAAGCACTTCATTATCTTGGGGAAGAAACAACAGTAACCCGCGATCCGCAGACTTTGTTAAATGCGGATAAAGTATCCTGCCGGGCGTGGGAAGCTTTGGACAGGCGATGGAGAATCTTCATACATACGGACTTGTACCTGTGATCCATGAGATTGTAGAGAAGAAGACGCCATTTCTTGGAATCTGCCTGGGACTTCAGCTCCTTTTTGAAAGCAGCGAGGAGACACCGGGGGTGGAAGGCCTTGGAATCCTGAAAGGGAAAATTGTTAAGATTCCGCCTGCGCCCGGGCTTAAGATTCCACATATGGGATGGAATTCCCTGCATTTTCAGAATAATGGCAGACTGTTTCAGGGAATCCCGGAACAGACCTATGTATATTTTGTGCATTCCTATTATCTGCAGGCAGAGGAGCCTGAGATTGTAAAGGCTACTACAGAATACAGCACCTGTATTCATGCTTCCGTAGAAAAGGATAATGTATTTGCCTGCCAGTTCCATCCGGAAAAGAGTAGCAAATGGGGACTGAAGATACTTGAAAATTTTGCTGCTGTGGGAAAAGACGGCAATACTGAGAAGGAGGGAAAATAAGATGTTTACAAAGAGAATTATTCCCTGCCTGGATGTAAATAACGGACGTGTGGTAAAGGGCGTAAATTTTGTGCAGCTTCGCGATGCGGGTGATCCGGTGGAGATTGCCAAAGCCTATGATGCAGCAGGAGCAGATGAACTGGTGTTTCTCGATATTACAGCATCCTGCGAACAGAGAGATACGGTAGTTGACATGGTAAGACGGGTTGCTGCCAATGTATTTATCCCGTTTACAGTAGCGGCGGTATCCGTACTGTAGATGATTTCAAGAAACTGCTGAGAGAAGGAGCAGATAAGATTTCCGTAAATTCTGCAGCAATTGACAGACCGGAACTGATCAGTGAGGCGGCTGACAAGTTTGGAAGCCAGTGCGTAGTTGTGGCTATAGATGCCAAGCGCAGAGAAGACGGCGGATGGAATATTTACAAACATGGCGGAAGACTGGATACAGGGATTGATGCCATAGAGTGGGCAAAGAAAGTGGAAGCTCTGGGTGCAGGGGAAATCCTTCTCACCAGTATGGACTGTGACGGTACAAAAGCAGGATATGATCTGGCTCTTACCAGAGCAATTGCTGATGCTGTCTCCATTCCTGTGATCGCATCAGGCGGTGCAGGTACACTGGAGCATTTTTATGATGCACTGACCGAAGGGGGAGCAGATGCTGCACTGGCTGCGTCTTTGTTCCATTATAAAGAACTGGAGATTTCTCAGGTGAAGGATTATCTGTCTGACAGGGGAATTTCTGTCAGACGATGACCACGAAAAATACAAGAGGAGAAGGATAAGGTATGTCAGCAATTTCAGGTGACTGGCTGGAAGCCTGAAGGGGGAGTTTCACCAGCCGTATTATGCGAAATTATATAAAACGGTGATGACAGAATATCAGACTAGGAAGATTTTTCCTCCTGCGGATGATCTGTTTAATGCATTTCATTTTACACCGTTGAATGAAGTGAAGGTAGTGATCCTGGGTCAGGATCCCTATCATAATGACGGGCAGGCTCATGGGCTTTGTTTTTCCGTAAAGAGAGGAGTGGAGACTCCGCCGTCACTGGTGAATATTTATCAGGAGCTTCATGATGACTGTGGATGCTATATCCCCAATAACGGCTATCTGGAGAAGTGGGCGAAGCAGGGAGTGCTTCTTCTGAACACAGTTCTGACTGTACGCGCCCATCAGGCAAATTCACACAGGGGGATCGGCTGGGAGCAGTTTACGGATGCTGCGATCCAGGTTCTGAATGAGCAGGACCGTCCTATTGTATTTCTGCTATGGGGACGTCCGGCGCAGATGAAAAAATCCATGCTGAATAATCCGAAGCATCTGATCCTGGAGGCACCTCATCCAAGTCCTCTGTCTGCTTACAGGGGATTTTTCGGATGTAAACATTTCAGTAAAACAAACGAATTTCTTGTTGCCAATGGTCTGGAACCAATCGACTGGCAGATAGAAAATATATAAGAAAAGAGGTAATGTGTAGTCAGGTAAAAGACACACAGTGATAACATGAATCAGAAAAACAATTTAGTAAAAAATGCATCCTTTCTGATGATTGCAGCTATGATCTCCAAGGTGATCGGTCTTCTGTACAAGAGTCCCCTTTCCAATATTATCGGAAGCCTTGGAATGGGCTATACAAGTCTTGCACAGAATGCCTATATGATCCTTCTGATGATCGCATCCTTTAGTATTCCACAGGCGGTATCCAAGCTGATCTCCGAGCGTATTGCTCTGAAGGATTACAGAAATGCACATAAGTTCTTTAAGGGTGCCATGATCTATGCCATGGTGATTGGCGGAGTGGTCGGTTTATTCTGTCTCTTTGGAGCAGGGCTGATCATCCCTCAGAATCAGAAGGATGCAATTCCGGCACTTCAGATCCTGGCTCCGACGATTTTTTTGTCCGGTATTCTTGGGGTATTCAGAGGATATTTTCAGGCATACAGAAATATGATGCCAACATCTATCTCCCAGATCATTGAGCAGGTATTTAATGCGGCAGTCAGTCTTCTGGCTGCATGGGGATTTATCAATGCATTCTCAGATGGAACAGAGAACAGCATTGCAAAATGGGGGGCAGCAGGTTCCACAGTAGGAACCGGAGCCGGAGTGGTGACTGCATTGGCATTCATGCTTCTGGTATATGGTGTAAACCGCAGAAAATCCTGCACCGGTAGAGAGAGATCACAGACACCAGGAAGAGTCCTACAAAGAGATTTTTCGTGTGATCATCCTGGTTGTTTCGCCGATCATTCTCAGCGCCTTTGTTTATAATGTAAATGCTTATATCAATGGGTATCTTTTCTCGGATATTCTGGGAAGAAGAGGTGGAGATGCGGCACAGATTGGTATTTTATATGCAGAGTATGCTACTTACTTTATGACAATTATTAATATTCCTCTGACGCTGTCCAGTACGGCACCTACTTCCATGATTCCGGAAGTTTCCGCCCTGTATGCCACCGGAGACATTGAAGCGACCAGAGAGTGCATTGACCAGACCGTACAGCTTTCTATGGTAGTTTCTGCCCCATGTGCAATGGGACTGGCAGTGCTTGCACAGCCGATTGTATTTTTGCTTTACGGAAATTCCACAGGACTGGCAGCCAATCTGCTGATCCTTGGTTCCTTTTCAATCCTGCTCAATGGAATGTCAAATATTTCCAATGGAGTTCTGCAGGCGATCGGACAGCAGAGGATTCCGGTGATTACGGCTGCAATCGCTCTGATTGTGGATATTGTGGTAGTGGTAGTGTTACTGTTTACTACAAATCTTGGAGTTTATGCACTGTTGATCGCAATGGTGATCTATTCTGTGGTTGTATGTGTATTAAACGACAGGGCGATGAAGAAGTATTTGCAGTATAAAAACCCGTGGAAAGAAGGATATCTGTATCCTGTTCTTGCATCTGTTCCCATGGGAATTGTTGCAGGCTGTATCTGCTATGGCTTGAATATTTTTGTAAAATCCAATTTCATTTGTCTGATCGTTTCCATTCCTGTTGCTGCGGTTGTTTATCTGTTTGCTTACCTGATCATCAGCAAGCCGTCAGAATCACAGCTTAGAAGAATTCCGGGTGGAAGCTATCTGATAAGGATTGCAGAGAAACTTCCGTTCTGGCAGAATAATTAAACACTGAAATTATAAAAAACAAAAGAGTTATATTTCATGGTTTAAATGTAGTTCTGAAATAGAAACACATTTAAAATTTCTGAAATATAACTCTTTTTTTGAGCGCGTTTGAAAAATGCTTTTCGCAAAGCAGGATATGTAGATTGCGGGAAAGCCTTTTTCAGACACACTCTAAGGCGGATATATTGCAAGGTAAAATACATTGCAATATATCCATTACGGTATTATTTATGCATTTTTTTCTTCTGCTTTTTTCAGGTTTTTCTGGGCTGTGGAGAGCATCAGTTTGATTCGGTTCAGCTGATTGACTTCACTTGCACCCGGATCATAGTCGATGGCTACAATATTGGCTGTCGGATATTCTCTGCGGATCTCTTTGATAACACCCTTACCTACAATGTGGTTTGGCAGACATCCGAAAGGCTGGATACAAACAATATTCGGAACATCTCCATGGATCAGTTCCATCATCTCACCTGTCAGGAACCATCCCTCACCTGTCTGGTTTCCGGTGGAAACGATCGGAGATGCCATTTTTGCCAGATCTCTGATATCAGCAGGCGGTGCAAAATGGCGGCTCTGTGCAAGAGCTTCGCTTGCAGGCTTTCTCACCCATTCGATTGCTTTGATTCCCCAGTTTGCCATGGTTGCCTTGGACTTCTTGAATCCAAGATTTTCTACCTTAAAGTTCTGATTATAGAAGCAGTAGCACATGAAATCGATCAGATCCGGTACAACTGCCTCAGCGCCTTCAGATTCCAGAAGCTCTGCCAGATGATTATTTGCAGCAGGCAGGAACTTGACAAGGATCTCACCTACGATGCCCACACGAGGTTTCTTCACATCGCTGATGGGGATGGTATCAAATTCGTGAACCATTTCGCGGCACATTTTCTTAAACTGGCTGTGGCTGACACTGCTTCCGCTTAAGAAAGAGATCACACGCTGTTCCCAGATTTTATGTTTCCTGTTTACGATTCCCTCTTCCAGTTCATAAGGACGCATACGATATACGCATTTCATCAGGATATCTCCGAATACGGCACCGTAAGCAATTTTCTTCACTAATGGAAGGGTAAGTTTGAATCCGGGATTGCTTTCCAGACCGCTTAAGTTAACAGAGATAACCGGAATCTGTTCCATACCGGCTTTCTTTAATGCGCGTCGTATAAATGCGATATAGTTGGAAGCACGACATCCGCCACCTGTCTGTGACATGACAACGGCCGTTTTGTTCAGGTCATATTTACCGGAAAGCAGCGCATCCATGATCTGTCCCACAACGATCAGAGACGGATAGCAGGCGTCATTGTTTACATACTTCAGACCAACATCCACTGCATGCTTATTGTCATTCGGAAGCACCTCCAGGTTGTATCCGCAGGAATTGAATGCTGCCTGCAGGAGACTGAAATGGAAGGGGGACATCTGCGGGCAGAGGATGGTATAGTCCTTTCTCATTTCCTTTGTAAAGGATACTTTATCAATAGAAGCCGGTTTGACAGTACGTTTCTGTCCCTGAGCTTTCTTTGCACGGATCGCAGCGATCAGGGAGCGGATACGGATCTTGCTGCACCAAGGTTATTTACCTCGTCAATCTTTAAGCAGGTATAGATTTTGTCACTTCCGTCAAGAATTTCATAAACCTCGTCAGTAGTAACTGCATCCAGACCACATCCAAAAGAGTTGAGCTGGATCAGATCCAGGTCATCGCGTGTCTTTACATAGTTTGCAGCAGCATACAGTCTGGAGTGGTACATCCACTGGTCATTGACGCGGATCGGGCGTTCCACAGGTGCCAGATGAGAGATGGAATCCTCAGTAAGTACGGCAATACCATAGCTGTTGATCAGATCCGGGATACCATGATGGATTTCCGGGTCAATATGGTATGGGCGTCCTGCAAGGACAATACCATGGCGTCCTGTATCTTCCAGATATTTCAGGGTTTCTTCCCCTTTTTTCTGTACATCGCGGCGTGCAGCAGCCATTTCCTCCCAGCCCTTATGCACAGCAGCTTTGACTTCTTCTGCCGGGATATCCTTAAATTCCTCTATCAGACGATTTGCCAGAATTTCCTCAGAAGTAAATGCAAGGAACGGATTGCGGAAGGTAATGGACGGATCGTTTAATTCGTCTACGTTATTCTTGATATTTTCGGCATATGAGGTAACGATCGGGCAGTTATAGTGGTTGACTGCATCCGGGAACTCGTTACGTTCATATGGGATACATGGGTAGAAAATAAATTTCACGCCATTGCGGATCAGCCAGGTTACATGGCCATGGGCAAGTTTGGCAGGATAGCATTCAGATTCACTTGGAATGGACTCAATACCCAGCTCGTAAATCTTTCTGGTGGAAGTAGGAGAGAGCACAACCTCATACTTCAGTTCTGTAAAGAAAGTATACCAGAAAGGATAATTCTCAAACATGTTCAGAACACGGGGGATACCTACTTACCTCGCGTTGCCTTATCAGCAGTAAGCGGTGCGTAGGAGAAAATACGCTTATATTTATATTCATAAAGATTCGGGATATGATCTTTGTTCTTTTCCTTGCCAATACCACGCTCGCAGCGGTTACCGCTTACATACTGGCGGCCGCCGGAGAATTTGTTGATAGTCAGACGGCAGTTATTGGTACATCCACGACAGTTTGCCATAGAAGTTGTATATTTCAGCTCGTTGATCTTATCAATGGAGAGCATACTAGTTTCTGCGCCTTCCTGATGGCGTTCGCGGGCAATCAGTGCAGCACCGAATGCACCCATGATTCCGGCGATATCCGGACGGATGGCTTCGCAGCTGCAATCTTTTCGAAGCTTCGCAGACTGCATCATTGTAGAAGGTACCACCCTGCACAACAATGTGTTTGCCAAGTTCGGAAGCGTCAGAAACCTTGATAACCTTATACAGAGCATTTTTGATAACAGAGTAAGCCAGACCTGCGGAAATATCGGAAACCTCGGCACCTTCTTTCTGCGCCTGCTTTACCTTGGAATTCATAAATACGGTACATCTGGTACCAAGATCTATAGGATGCTGTGCAAAAACAGCAGCTTTTGCGAAATCCTGTACTGTATAATTCAGGGATTTGGCAAAGGTTTCAATGAAGGAACCGCATCCGGAGGAACATGCTTCATTCAACTGTACGCTGTCAACGGTTTTGTTGCGGATCTTGATACATTTCATATCCTGTCCGCCGATATCCAGGATACAGTCTACCTCCGGGTCAAAAAACGCTGCTGCATAGTAATGGGATACGGTTTCAACCTCGCCCTCATCCAGGATCAGAGCAGCCTTAATCAGAGCCTCGCCGTAACCTGTAGAACAGGAATAAGCAATCTTTGCATCCTCGGGAAGCAGTTCGTAAATCTCTTTAATAGAACGAATGGTAGTTTTTAACGGGTTTCCGTTGTTGCTGCTGTAAAAGGAATAGAGAAGTGTTCCGTCTTCACCTACCAGTGCAGTTTTGGTTGTGGTGGAACCTGCATCAATACCCAGATAGCAGTTTCCTTTATATGTAGCCAGATCTCCTGTTTTTACTTTGTAGGAACTCTGACGTTTTGCAAATGCATCGTATTCTTCCTGAGAAGCGAAAAGTGGTTCCATACGTTCTACTTCAAAATCCAGCTTAATGGAATTGCGGAGTCTGTCTTTCATTTCTGTCAGGGAAATGGAGTTGTCTTCTTTTGCATTTAATGCAGAACCAATGGCTGCAAAAAGATGGGAGTTCTCCGGAATGATAGTGTGTTCCTCATCCAGTTTCAAGGTACGGATAAAGGATTCTCTCAATTCGGACAGGAAGTGAAGCGGACCACCAAGGAATGCAACATGTCCACGAATGGGTTTTCCGCAGGCAAGACCGGAGATGGTCTGGTTTACAACTGCCTGGAAAATAGAAGCTGACAGATCCGGTTTGGTTGCACCGTCATTGATCAGCGGCTGGATATCCGTTTTGGCGAAAACACCGCAGCGGGCAGCAATCGGGTAGAGCGCTTTGTAATCTTTGGCATATTCATTCAGACCTGTGGCATCTGTCTGGAGAAGAGAAGCCATCTGGTCGATGAAAGAACCGGTACCGCCTGCACAGATACCGTTCATACGCTGTTCTACGTTTCCGTTTTCGAAATAAATGATCTTGCATCCTCACCTCCAAGCTCGATGGCAACATCTGTCTTTGGTGCCAGCTTCTGCAGAGAAGTAGAAACTGCAATAACCTCCTGGGTAAAAGGAACGCCCAGATGGTTGGCAAGGGTCAGACCGCCGGAACTGTGATCACAGGATGGAGAGTCATCTCGCCATACTGGTCAAAGGCCTCCTGAAGAAGGTCTGCAAGGGTTTCCTGAATGTTGGCGAAATGGCGCTTGTAATCTGCGAAAATAAGATTTTCATTCTCGTCCAGAATCGCGATTTTTACAGTAGTGGAACCAATGTCAATTCCAAGTGTTTTGTAATTCATAAAGTAAATTCAAGCCTCCTCTTTCTGTATAAAAGAAAAAATATTGAAGTAATTCTTTCCTATTAAAATATCTATTTCCAGATATGAATATTCCGTAATATTATACGCTAACGGTCTGGAAAAGACAATATGAAACTTTACCAATGATTACCTTATTTGCAGTTGAAAATTCAGCTATTTCGGGATATAATAGAAAAAGTGATTTTTATCAAGAGGAGAGAAAAATGGCAGAATATAAACTTCTTAAAACAGAAGGCCGTGCCAAGCGTGCAGAGTTTCATACAGTGCATGGTACGATCCAGACTCCTGTTTTTATGAATGTGGGAACGATCGGTGCGATTAAAGGCGCTGTATCCACTATGGATTTACAGCAGATCGGAACACAGGTAGAATTATCAAATACTTATCATCTTCATGTGCGCCCGGGTGATAAAATAGTAAAGCAGTTAGGTGGCCTTCATAAATTTATGGTATGGGACAAACCGATCCTTACAGACTCAGGCGGATTCCAGGTATTTTCCCTTGCAAAGCTGAGAAAGATCAAAGAAGAGGGAGTCTATTTTAACTCCCATATTGACGGGCATAAGATCTTTATGGGACCGGAAGAGAGTATGCAGATCCAATCCAATCTTGCCTCCACCATTGCCATGGCATTTGATGAATGTCCCAGCAGTGTGGCTGACAGGGATTATGTGCAGAAATCTGTAGACAGGACCACAAGATGGCTTGCCCGCTGTAAAGCAGAAATGGCGAGACTGAACAGTCTGCCGGATACCATTAACAAAGAGCAGCTTCTGTTCGGAATCAATCAGGGTGCTGTTTATGAAGATATCCGTATTGAGCATGCCAAAGCGATCTCTGAAATGGATCTGGATGGCTATGCTGTCGGCGGTCTGGCAGTTGGAGAAACCCATGAAGAGATGTACAGGATCCTGGATGCGGTAGTCCCCTATCTTCCTCAGAATAAACCTACTTACCTGATGGGTGTGGGAACACCGGCAAATATTCTGGAAGGTGTTGAGAGAGGAATTGATTTCTTTGACTGCGTATATCCAAGCCGTAACGGCCGCCATGGACATGTATATACCAATCATGGAAAGATGAATCTGTTCAATGCAAAATATGAACTGGACACACGTCCTATCGAAGAAGGCTGTCAGTGTCCTGCATGCCAGCATTACAGCAGAGCCTATATCCGTCATCTTCTGAAAGCAAAGGAAATGCTGGGAATGCGTCTCTGTGTACTTCACAATCTGTATTTCTATAATCATATGATGGAAGAGATAAGAGATGCTCTTGATGCAGGAAACTTCGCAGATATAAGAAAATGCGGCTGGAAGGCTTTGAAGAGGGCAAAATAAACTCGAAAAGATAATCTGTATATAAAATAATTATTAAATATGCCAAAAACTCTTGAAGTAAAGCGGTTTTTTGTGTATGATGTGTAGTGACGCTTTAATCGGATTGTTCTGTATGAAATACAAGGATTCGTACGGAAAGTAACGGAGATTATAAGTGGATTGCAAAGCAGCTCTTCAGTATGAGCAGCCGTCAGGACGGTCTGTAAATATGTGATGGACTGCAAATATGCAGAATAACAGGAAAAGTTACAGGAGGAATCAAAATGAACGCATCAAGCGGAATGGGTATGGTTGGCGCTATTGTCTGGATGGTAGTACTGTTCGGAATTATGTACTTCTTAATGCTTCGCCCTCAGAAAAAAGAGCAGAAGAGACTTCAGGCAATGTTAAATGACATGGAAGTTGGCGACAGCATTGTTACTACCGGCGGCTTTTATGGAGTTGTCATTGACATGACAGAAGAAGATGTGATCGTAGAATTCGGTAACAACAAAAACTGCCGTATTCCAATGAGAAAACAGGCAATCGCTGAAGTTGAGAAAGCCGGAAGCGCTGCCGAATAATGAAAGAGAAATGATAAAAAGCAGAACACATAGTCAGTGATGACTGTGGTTCTGCTTTTTTGATTGGCACTTTTGTATTTTTTCACTTTAATAGGTTGAAATCTGTCGGAAAGTGCGTTATTATAATAACAATTACGCAATTAGAGTATTTTTGGAGGAAATTATTATGGATTATAAGATTGCATTGATCCCCGGCGACGGAATCGGACCGGAAATCGTAAGAGAAGCAAAGAAAGATACTGGACAAGGTATGCGAGAAATATGGACACAGCTTTTCCTATTCAGAAGTTCTGTTAGGCGGCGCATCCATCGATGTACACGGCGTACCCCTTACTGATGAGGCAATTGCCACTGCCAAATCATCAGACGCCGTACTGATGGGCTCTATTGGCGGAGATGCAAAAACTTCTCCATGGTATAAGCTTGAGCCGTCCAAACGCCCGGAAGCAGGACTTCTTGCAATCCGTAAGGCATTAAATCTTTTTGCAAACTTAAGACCGGCTTACCTTTACAATGAGCTGAGAAAAGCGTGTCCTCTCCGCGATGAGATCATCGGAGACGGATTTGACATGATCATTGTACGCGAGCTTACAGGCGGTCTGTATTTCGGAGAACGTCAGACTATTGAAGAGAATGGTGTGAAGAAAGCGATTGATACACTTTCCTATAATGAAAACGAAATCCGTCGTATTGCCATCAAAGCATTTGAGATCGCACGTAAGAGAAGAAATAAAGTGACAAGCGTAGACAAGGCAAATGTTCTGGATTCTTCCAGACTCTGGAGAAAAGTGGTAGAGGAAGTTGCCAAAGATTATCCGGATGTTACCTTAGAGCACATGCTGGTTGACAACTGCGCAATGCAGCTTGTACGTGATCCGAAACAGTTTGATGTTATCCTGACAGAGAATATGTTTGGAGATATCCTTTCAGATGAGGCAAGTATGGTAACAGGCTCCATCGGAATGCTTTCTTCTGCAAGCTTAAATGAAACAAAATTCGGTCTCTATGAGCCAAGCCATGGTTCTGCACCTGATATTGCAGGACAGGATAAGGCAAATCCTATTGCAACTATTCTTTCCGCAGCAATGATGCTCCGCTTCTCCCTTGATATGGACAAGGAAGCAGATGCAGTGGAAGCAGCAGTGCAGAAGGTTCTGACAGAGGGATACCGCACAGGTGATATCATGTCAGAGGGATGCAAGCTTGTAGGAACAAAGGAAATGGGCGATTTGATCGCAGCAGCTCTGTAAGAATTGATATTAAGAGGATTCAGCCGGCGCAGGCAGATTACGGAGTCAGGAATTTCGGTTGAATCATTAAAAATAAATAAAACAGTAAGAAAAGAGGAAATAAAACAATGAGAAGTGATGCAGTAAAAACAGGCACACAGCAGGCACCTCACCGTTCCCTGTTTAATGCTCTTGGAATGACAAAAGAAGAAATGGACAGACCTCTGGTAGGTATCGTAAGTTCTTACAATGAAATTGTACCGGGTCATATGAATCTTGACAAGATCACACAGGCAGTTAAGCTTGGTGTGGCAATGGCAGGCGGTACACCTGTTATGTTCCCGGCAATCGCAGTATGCGACGGTATTGCAATGGGACACGTTGGAATGAAATATTCTCTGGTTACCAGAGACCTGATCGCAGATTCCACAGAAGCCATGGCAATGGCACATCAGTTTGATGCACTGGTAATGATTCCAAACTGTGACAAGAACGTACCCGGACTTCTGATGGCAGCAGCCAGACTGAATGTTCCTACTGTATTTGTAAGCGGTGGTCCGATGCTTGCCGGACATCTGAACGGACACAAGACAAGCCTTTCCAGTATGTTCGAGCAGTAGGTGCTTATGCAGCAGGGAAACTTGATGAGGACGGCCTGACAGAATGTGAAATGAAAACATGTCCTACATGCGGATCCTGTTCCGGTATGTACACAGCAAACTCCATGAACTGTCTGACAGAGGTTCTTGGTATGGGTCTGAAAGGAAACGGAACCATCCCTGCAGTATATTCCGAACGTATCCGTCTTGCAAAACATGCAGGTATGCAGGTTATGGAAATGTACAGAAAGAACATCCGTCCAAGAGATATCATGACAAAAGAAGCAATCCTCAATGCCCTGACAGTAGACATGGCACTTGGATGCTCCACAAACAGTATGCTTCACCTTCCGGCTATTGCTCATGAGATCGGAATGGACTTTGATATTAGTTTTGCAAACGAGATCAGCGCAAAGACTCCAAACCTCTGTCACCTTGCACCTGCAGGTCCTACATACATGGAAGATCTGAACGAAGCAGGCGGTGTATACGCAGTTATGAACGAACTGAATAAGAAGGGACTCCTTCATACTGAGTGCATGACAGTCACAGGTAAGACAGTAGGCGAGAACATCAAAGATTGTGTAAACTTAAATCCTGAAGTTATCAGACCGATTGACAATCCATACAGCCAGACAGGCGGACTTGCAGTTCTTAAGGGTAACCTTGCACCGGACGGTGGTGTTGTAAAACGTTCTGCAGTTGTAGAAGAGATGATGGTCCATGAAGGACCTGCAAGAGTCTTTGACTGCGAGGAAGACGCAATCGCAGCTATCAAAGGTGGCAAGATCGTAGAGGGTGACGTAGTAGTTATCCGTTACGAAGGACCGAAAGGCGGCCCTGGTATGAGAGAAATGCTGAACCCTACATCTGCAATCGCAGGTATGGGACTGGGATCTTCCGTAGCCCTGATCACAGACGGACGTTTCAGCGGTGCATCCAGAGGAGCATCCATCGGACACGTATCACCGGAAGCAGCAGTCGGCGGACCGATCGCACTTGTTGAAGAGGGCGATATCATCAGCATCAACATTCCGGAACTGAAACTGGAGATCAAGGTTTCCGATGAAGAAATGCAGGCAAGAAAAGCAAAATGGCAGCCTCGTGAGCCAAAGGTAACAACCGGATATCTTGCAAGATATGCTGCCATGGTAACCTCCGGAAACAGAGGAGCGATCCTTGAGGTACCAAAAGCAAAATAAAGATGAACAAGTACCCGGCGGGAATTGCAGCATAACCTGTGATTCCTGCCTGAAAAGTTAGGAGGATATGTAAAGATGCAGCTTACAGGTGCTGAAATCATCGTTGAATGTTTAAAAGAACAGGGCGTTGACACTGTATTCGGATATCCGGGCGGTGCCATCCTGAATGTATATGACGCCTCTATGAATATAAAGACCAGATCACACATGTACTGACCTCCCATGAGCAGGGAGCATCCCATGCAGCAGACGGATACGCAAGAGCTACCGGAAAAGTTGGCGTATGCCTTGCAACTTCCGGTCCTGGAGCCACAAACCTGGTAACAGGAATTGCAACTGCATACATGGATTCCGTACCAATGGTAGCCATCACATGTAATGTAGGAACACCGCTTCTTGGAAAGGATTCTTTCCAGGAGGTTGATATTACCGGAATCGTAATGCCGATCACAAAGCACAGCTTTATCGTAAAAGACATTACGACTCTGGCAGATACCATCCGCAGAGCATTTTATATTGCGAAGAGCGGCCGCCCGGGTCCTGTACTTGTAGATGTAACAAAGGATGTAACCGGTGCGAAATACGAATATGAACCATGTCAGCCGACAGCTGTCACACCAAAGGTTGACACAATTAAAGATGAGGACATTGCAACAGCAGTCAGATGATCAAAGATGCGAAGAAACCGTTTATCTTTACAGGCGGTGGCACCATTATTTCAGAAGCATCTAAAGAAGTGACAGAGCTTGCTCACAAGATTGATGCTCCGGTATGTGACAGCCTTATGGGGAAAGGTGGATTTTCCGGTGAAGATCCTTTATATACAGGAATGCTGGGAATGCACGGAACAAAGGCTTCCAATCTGGGAGTTTCTGAATGCGATCTCCTGATCGTGCTGGGAGCCAGATTCAGTGATCGTGTCACAGGAAACACAAAGACCTTTGCAAAGAATGCGAAGATTCTCCAGATTGACGTAGATGCTGCAGAGATTAACAAAAACATCGTAGTAGATGCAAGTGTGGTAGGAGATGAGAAAGAAGTTCTCAAACGTATTCTGGCAGAGGTTCCGGAAATGAGACATCCGGAATGGACTGCACATATCAGTGAACTGAAGGAAAAATATCCGTTAAGATATGATCATTCCCAGCTTACAGGCCCATACATTATTGAAAAGCTGTACGAACTGACAAAAGGAGATGCCATCATCACAACAGAGGTTGGACAGAACCAGATGTGGGCAGCTCAGTATTTCAAATACAAAGAGCCAAGAACTTTCCTTTCTTCCGGTGGCCTGGGAACTATGGGATATGGACTTGGTGCAGCAATCGGTGCCAAGATGGGAAGACCGGACAAAACTGTAGTAAACATCGCAGGTGACGGATGTTTCCGTATGAATATGAATGAGATCGCAACAGCAGTCCGCTGTGGCAGACCTTTAATTGAAATTGTATTGAACAATCATGTACTGGGAATGGTACGTCAGTGGCAGACCTTGTTCTATGACCACAGATATTCCCATACAATTTTAAATGATGCAGTAGATTTTGTGAAGCTGGCAGAAGCATGGGAGCAAAAGCAATCCGTATCACAAAGATGGAAGAGGTAGAGCCTGCATTAAAAGAGGCTCTGGCATGTCCGGGACTATCGTACTTGACTGTATGATCGATCAGGATCTCAGCGTATTCCCGATGGTACCGGCAGGCGCAAGCATTGATGATATTTTTGATGAGGAGGATATGAAAAAATGAGCAGAGTGTATAATTTTTCCGCAGGACCGGCTGTACTGCCGGAAGAGGTACTGAAAGAAGTAGCAGAGGAGATGATGGACTATCAGGGATCCGGTATGTCTGTAATGGAAATGAGCCACAGAAGTGCTGATTTCCAGAAGATCATCGACGAAGCAGAGCAGGATCTTCGTGACCTGATGAAGATTCCGGATAACTATAAGGTATTATTCCTTCAGGGCGGAGCTTCCCAGCAGTTTGCAGCAATCCCTATGAACCTTATGAAGAACAAGGTTGCTGATTACATTGTAACAGGACAGTGGGCAAAGAAAGCATATCAGGAAGCACAGAAATATGGAAAAGCAAACAAGATCGCTTCTTCCGAGGATAAGACTTTCTCCTATATTCCTGACTGCAGCGACCTTCCGATCAGCCGGATGCAGACTATGTATACATTTGTGAAAACAACACAATTTACGGAACAAAATTCAAGAAGCTTCCCAATACAAAAGGAAAAACTCTGGTAGCAGATGTTTCCTCCTGCTTCTTATCTGAGCCTGTTGATGTATCCAAATATGGCATCATCTATGGCGGTGTACAGAAGAATATCGGACCTGCAGGTATGGTAATCTCCATTATCCGCGAAGATCTGATCACAGACGATGTTCTGGAAGGAACACCTACTATGCTGAAATTCAAAACACAGGCAGACGCAGGTTCTCTTTACAATACTCCAAACTGCTACTGCATCTATGTATGCGGTAAAGTCTTCAAATGGCTGAAGAAAATGGGCGGACTGGAAGAAATGCAGAGACGTAACATTGAGAAAGCGAAAATCCTCTATGATTTCCTTGATCAGAGCAAGCTTTTCAAAGGAACTGTTGTACCGGAAGACCGTTCTCTCATGAATGTACCTTTCGTAACAGGTGACAAGGACATGGATGCCAAATTTGTAAAAGAAGCAAAAGAGGCAGGACTTGTAAACTTAAAGGGACACCGTACAGTGGGCGGTATGCGTGCAAGTATCTACAACGCTATGCCAAAAGAAGGTGTGGAAGCACTGGTTGCTTTCATGAAGAAGTTTGAGGAGGAGAATGCATAATGTTTCAGTATCATTGCCTGAATCCCATTGCAGAAAAAGGCCTGGGATTATTTGATGAAGAATATAAGAAAAGCGAAGATCTGCAGGAGTGTGATGCAGTCCTTGTAAGAAGTGCAAAAATGCATGACATGGAGCTTCCTGAGAGCGTAAAGGTAATCGCACGTGCAGGTGCAGGTGTCAACAATATTCCTATAAAGGACTGTGCAGAGAAAGGCGTTGTAGTATTTAACACACCGGGCGCCAATGCAAACGGTGTTAAGGAGCTTGTACTTGCAGGTATGCTCCTTGCTTCCCGTGATATCGTAGGTGGTATCGAATGGGTTGCCAAAGAGAAAGACCAGGAGACATCGATAAACTTGCTGAGAAACAGAAAAAACAGTTCGCAGGATGCGAGATCATGGGCAAGAAACTGGGTATCATCGGTCTTGGTGCTATCGGAGCAATGGTGGCAAATGCTGCTTCTGCACTTGGAATGGAAGTATACGGATATGACCCGTACATCTCCATTGATGCTGCATGGAATCTTTCCCGCACCATCAAACATATCAAGAGCCTGGATGAGATTTATTCCCAGTGTGATTACATCACCATCCATGTACCTCTTCTTGACAGCACAAAACAGATGATCAACAAAGAAGCGTTAGACAAGATGAAAGACGGCGTAGTACTTCTGAACTTTGCCCGGGATCTTCTGGTTGATGAGGATGCTCTGATCGAAGCATTAGACAGCGGAAAAGTAAAGAAATATGTGACAGACTTTGCAAACCATACAGTAGCAGGACATAAGGGAATCCTGGTAACTCCACACCTTGGAGCATCTACAGAAGAATCCGAAGAAAACTGTGCGGTAATGGCTGTAAAAGAAGTCAGAGATTTCCTTGAGAACGGAAATATCAAGAACTCTGTAAACTTCCCGAACTGCGACATGGGAACCTGCGTAGCAGTAGGACGTATCGCCATCTGCCACAAAAATATCCCGAACATGATCAGCCAGTTCACCAAGATCCTTGGTGCAGAAGGTCTGAACATCGCAGATATGACAAACAAGAGCAAAGGCGAATACGCATATACTCTCATCGATCTGGAAAGCGTAGCATCCAGAGAAGCACTGGATGAGCTGAAAGCAATTGAAGGTGTTTCCAAGGTACGTGGGGTAAAATAATAGTCAGACCATATTATTAACAAGATAAAAAATCTCCTGCTTTAATTACATGATTGTAATGAGCAGGAGATTTTCTACATTGAAACCGCCGTGTACTGAATGGTACGCATGGTGGTAGTGTGCCATGCTTGTTTGGTTTATTTATCGTTTGCTGCCTATCCATCGGCAGATATAATGTGCAACTATATCTCCGGCGAGAATAGCAAAGAAGAGAGCAACATATTTCATCATGGATTCACCTCTTTCTGATTAAGATCACAGATAGTTACTGTTCACTCCGTTCACAGTAACTTAGCCAAATTCATTCCAGATTGCCTGCGGCAATGGAATTTTGGCTTGTATGTCTCGGGATTTTGGCATATTCATGCCAAAACACCTCGCGGGATAGTGGTGTGTGAACAGTAACCACAGATACATTATATCATACATCAGACAAAAAAAGAGATTGACTTTTTACGGGAAGTAGAATATTATAAATACAGCTAAGAAAAGTGATTATATTTGTCATAGGCAAAGCAAAAACCCCAGGAGTGTGCGAGACTCCTGGGGCTTTTTGTTCCGTTTATGTAAGGTGGCTTATACCTTTAGGCTGTTACTGCCTGTCGTTCCTGTCCAACCATTTGCAAACGAAGTAGCTAACAACATTTGCCGTAACAGAAACAAGAAAAGCGATTATAAAATCTGTCATAGACTTCACCTCCTTTCTGCTGGAGGTTCGGCAGCTTTTAAATTATATCACAGCTTAGAACAA
>ENA-OQEX01000498-OQEX01000498.1-human-gut-metagenome-genome-assembly--contig:-NODE-498-length-20731-cov-6.350854_pt1 | contig 20731 bp, 30 predicted proteins | sample MGYA00242802_ERZ504649 | MGnify/ENA primary metagenome ERZ504649 (study PRJEB26092, sample SAMD00036194) | human gut metagenome | host: Homo sapiens | study: EMG produced TPA metagenomics assembly of...
GGCGCTCTACGGCGGTTTATGCGCCGCCTGAGGTGGTGGATGGCAAACCGCCTGTCTACCCCTATACGCCCATCCGGTCGTCCTTTGAGAACGCCGGAAGCATCGAGGAAATGATGCTGTACACCGAACTGCAATCCGCGGTTCATGCCATGATCCAGCGGCTCGAATATAGCTTCACCTTCAATCCCAGCCTGCTCACCAGCCCGAAGCGGAAGCAGCAGGTGACTGAGATCTTAGAGGAAGCCGAGAAGTACATTTGGAGAATCAAGGAGGAAATGCGATGCGCCTGAACGACAACAATACTTTCATTGGTATCAACCCGCCGTACCAGCTTTCGGTCATCCACAGCAGCAAGCTGATCTATCCCCGCGAGATCTACCAGCGGGGCGTAGAGCGCAAGAGGGTGGAGCTGATTGCAAGGGACTTCAACGAGTACATCGTTAACGAGCCGAAGGTCAGCTTCCGCAACGGCAGGTACTATGTAATGGATGGGCAGCACACCATCGAGGGCTGCATCCTCCTCAACGGCGGCGAGGACCGCCCGATCCTCTGCAAGGTCTACACCGGTCTGACGATGGAGCAGGAAGCCCTGCTCTTTGCCGAGCAGAACGGTCACGCCGCACCCCTGTCGGCGGGCATCAAGCTGCGCGCCAAGGTGGTGGGCGGCGATGCGCCTTCCAAGGCGTTTGTCGCAGCCACTAACCGGGCGGGGCTTTCCCTCAACTACGACAGTATGCAGCTGAGCGACTACCGCATCGGCTGCGTGGGCACGGCGCTGAAGCTGTACGACCAGCTGGGCGAAGAGATCTACTGCGAAGCTCTGCGGCACATCGTGGAAGCGTGGAGGGCAAACCGGATTCCTTCCGGGCGGCTGTCCTGCGGGGCGTGATGTACTTTGTGCAGCTGTATCATGGGCAGTACAGCGAGGAGCGGCTTGTCCGTGCGCTGAGCGGCGTCCATCCCATGGAGCTCTACCGTGTCAGCCGGGATAACCCCGCCAAGCTTCCGGGCTGGCGGCGGTACGTTTACCCCATCTACACCACCTACAACGCAAGTGCAGGAAAGACGCACTGCCGATGAAGTTCTAAGCTCAAATATCTCCTTTGGCAAGTGAGATGGTCCCCGAAAAAGACCATCACACTTTACATATAGTATTTTTTGCTGAATAATCGACATATTGAACTAGAAAGAGAGGACAGGAATGAGCGAGATCGCAGCCTGCACTTTGATTCAGGAAGAGCCTGACCGAAAGACGGAGAGGTATCTGACGATGTTCAAGGACTACCCGGATGTGGTGACGGTGGAGCATCTTCAGGAAATGCTTGGCATCTGCCGGAAGAATGCGTATCTGTTGGTCAAGCAGAATAAGATCCACTCGGCGCGTGTAGGACGCAGCTATAAGATACCAAAACTCTGCGTGGTAGAGTACCTGCTCGATCAGGATCGGCAACTTGGAGGGATGCACCTTTCAAACTCCCTTGTGCCATCCTTGCAAAACACTCCAGAATCTTCTAAACTTATGATGCCTAAGCAAAGGACGTTTGGCTGCGAACAGAAAGGAGCATAACTATGACAAATGTGGCCGGACATTTAAGAGAACAAAACGGTATGTATCAGATGATTCTGAGCTGGAAAGACACAGATGGAAAGCGCAGAACCAAATCCATCAGCACAGGACTTCCTGTTAAAGGAAACAAAAAAAGAGCTGAATCTCTGTTGCGTAAAACACAAAAAGAGTTTAACCCTGAAACGATGCAGCAGGTTTCCGACCTGCCGGTATCGGAATATCTGAACCGCTGGCTTCGGGAAAGCGTGATGAACCTTCCGCCCGAAACCTATGGCAGATATGCTTATGATCTGGGAAGAGTAGTTGTCCCATACTTTGAAAAGAAGCGGCTGTCTTTGAAAGCACTCTCTCCGCGCGATCTGGAAACGTTCTTCCGCTATGAGCGTCAGCAGGAGGAGGCCAGTGTACAGCAGCTTCTGGATTGGCACAAGGAGTTGACCGATGCCCTACAATATGCCGTTGACAATAATTGCTGAAGGTCAGCCCCATCAAAGAAGTTGACCCCTGCCTTGATAACTCCCCGGTACTTTTCACCGACTTCATCACGGACTGGTTGAAAATGATGAAGTCACGAGTGGAAATCACAACCTATACCAGCTATGAAAGAGCAATCGTTCACAAGATCGTCCCATATTTTGAACCGCTCCACTATACATTGCAGGATATGGAACAGCATCCCAAATACATCCAAGACTTCTACCAGCATGAGTTGGATCGTGGCCTTACGGCAAACACCGTCATTCACTATCACGCCAACATCCGCAAATGCTTGCAGTACGCTTTTCAAATCGGCATGATCCGTTCCAACCCGGCAGATCGCGTTGAACGTCCTCGTAAGGAAAAGTTCAAGTCGGAGATTTACAGCGGTGAAGAACTGGAGCAGCTTTTCAAAGCGATTCAAGGTGACCCTTCGGAGTTTGGCGTTATCATGGCTGCATTCTACGGCCTGCGGCGCAGTGAAGTTGTTGGCTTGAAATGGGATGCCATTGACTTTGAAAACAAGAAAATCAGCATTCAGCATACGGTTGTGACCGCAAAGGTCAACGGAACGCTAACAGAAATCGCACGAGATAAGACAAAAACAAAGTCGAGCTGCCGGACACTTCCCCTAATCCCTGCCTGTGAGCAGATGCTCAATAAAATGAAAAAGGAGCAGGAGCAGAATCGGAAGGTCTGCGGCAAAAGCTATTGCACCGATTATCTTGACTATATCTATGTAGACCCGATGGGAAAACGGATTCGGCCCGATTTCCTGAGCCAACATTTCCCGGATTTTCTGGTCGCACACCAGATGAAGCGTATCCGCTTTCACGATCTGCGCCATAGCTGCGCCAGTCTGCTCTATGCCAATGGCGTGAGCCTGAAGGAGATTCAGGAGTGGCTGGGGCACAGCGACATCAGCACGACAAGCAACATTTATACACATCTGGATTTCTCCAGTAAGGTATCTTCGGCGAATGCAATCGTCAATATCTTCCCAGAAAACGCCAAAGTATAAAAAATGGGCAAAAAAGAAAAACAGCCTAAAATCTTTCGATCCTAAGCTGTTTTATGATGAAGTGCCGATGGTGGGACTCGAACCCACATGGTTTCCCGAACGATTTTGAGTCGTTTGCGTCTGCCATTCCGCCACATCGGCTGATATTCAATTTTGAGACATTCGTACCGGTTTCTGAAGATTGGAGGGATGTTCAGGAGGGATGTAAGAAATCCTGCTTCGACAAACCTTCAAAATTCAACGCACACTCGTGAATTTCTCGTACAGACAAGAAAAATCACGAAGCGGATTTTGAGTCCCCCTCGTCTGCCATTCCGACACACCGGCGTATTCTATTTTACAGACAACATAGTCATTATAGCGGATTTTTCTCCCAAAATCAAGATGCAGCTCACAACTCATCAAATTTCTGCAAATTTCCTCTCCCCTTTTGGGTCGCGGGCGTGTATACTGAGAGAGACAACATCATACCCAAAGGAGTGCTCTCTATGAATCAGTTTCTTTCTGCCCCCGTTACCGACGCCCAGCGCCAGCGCGACGCACTGTTAGGGGCGCTGGTGGGGCTGGCCCGCTCCACCGTCAACGAGCCGAAGACTGAGGACACCGACCGTGTGCTGACCTCCGGTCTCCGGCTGGCTGCCGACCCGGACGCTGCCGAAGACGCACTGCGCCGGATGTACCACATCGTCGAGACGGAAAAGCACCGCGTCGCCCCCAACTGCGCCATCTGCACCATGCGCTGCGGCAACACCGACAACTACGACCTCGCCCGGCTCTGGGCCGCGCCGGAGGACATCCGCACCCTCAAACTGCGGCTGCTGGCAGCAGTATTCCGGCTGGCACAGGGCCGCCCGGACGCCGCGCGCAGGAGGTCATCGACCAGGCCCTTTTTGTCCTCGCCGAAGACTGGGACGAGGAACTTCTCGCCCCCGTCGTGAAGCGGGCCGAGGACTGCTGTGCCGGGTAAATTCCCCGGAAATTTCTGCTTTTCTCCGCGCACTGCATTTCTTTTCTCTCCGCTGTGCCGCACACAAATCCGGACAGTTTCTTTTTTATCGGGCATTCTTTCCCCTTTTTGTCGGAATTTAGTGCTCCGAGCGCAGAAATATGGGGATGCTTTTTCCAAAAAACACTTTACAAACGTCAAAGAAATAACTATTATATAAGTATAGTGCTTCCAATCGTTGGCACGAACAGAAAGCGGTCGGACTGACCGGTAATACAGCTTCCGGCCCGGAAATCATCCACGTTTCCAATTTGCAGTGGAATACAGGAAAGAAGGTATAAGCTATGTCTGAGAAAAAGTCTGCTGTCCCCGCAGCGGCCGCTGCTCCTGAGACTCCTGCGGCAGAGCCGAAGAAGCGTAAATCTTCTGGTGCTGCACAGCGGCGCGGTCGTCCCCCGCTCTCCCCGGAGGTTTATGTCGAGTTCGGCACCAACCAGTACAACATCACCGATGTCATCGAGCGCGCAAAGGCCGACTACCGCACCACCCATAAAGTGGGCGTCCAGTCCTGCAAGGTCTACGTCAAGCCTGAAGAGGGTATGGCCTACTATGTCATCAACAAAGTCTCCGGCAAGCTGGAGCTGTGATGTTCCTCAACACGAACAAAGGCGTCTGCACAGTCATTTGTGCAGACGCCTTTTCTTTTTTATAAACCGTACAGTTCGGTGTACTTTCGGGTAAGGTACTGGATATAATCCTCAGCACTGAAATCGCCGCAGGCGTTCTTCACCACGTCGGCAGGCTCCATCAGCCCGCCGTACTGGTGGACCTTTTCCCGCAGCCACGCCGTGATGGGTGTGAGGTCGCCCCGGGCCGCTGCACCCCAGACGTCCACGTCCTGCTCCATCCGGCGGAGCATCTGAGCGCCGTAGGCACTGCCCAGCGCGTAAGACGGGAAGTAGCCGAACGCGCCGCCCGACCAGTGGCTGTCCTGTAAACAGCCATCCCGGTCGTTCGGCACCTCGATGCCCAGATATTCCTTATAAAGCTTCGCCCAGACAGCCGGCACATCTTTTGCTTCCAGCGTGCCGCCGATGAGCTGCTTTTCGATCTCATACCGTACCATGACGTGGAGGCAGTAGGTCAGCTCGTCGGCCTCGGTGCGGATGAGGCTGGGCTGAGCCTTATTGACCGCGCGGTAGAACTGCTCTGCGCTCACGCCGCCCAGCTGCCGGGGAAAGAACTCCTGCACCTTGGGATAGATCGCTTCCACGAAGGGCCGCGACCGACCAATGAGGTTCTCATAGAAACGGGACTGACTCTCGTGGACGCCCATCGAGACGCCGCCCGCAAGACAGGTGTACTGCAGGTCATCCCGGATGCCCAGTTCATACAGAGCATGTCCGCCCTCGTGGAGGACAGAGTACATCGAGGATGCCACATTGTACTCGTCGTAGTTGGTGGTGATGCGGACATCCTTATTGTTGAATTCCAGCGTAAAGGGATGCTCCGTCTCACCCAGACCACAATGGCTGCGGTCGAGGCCCATCACCTCCATCAGATAGTCGGCGAAGGCCTTCTGCTGTGCTGCCGGGTACTCCTGATGCAGGAAGCTGTCGTCGATCTGCGGCTTCTCGCCGATTTTATGGATGAGCGGCACCAGCCCCTCCCGCAGCGTCGCAAAGAAGCTGTCCAGCATCTTCCTGTCCACGCCGCGCTCGTACTCGTTCAGCAGAGCGTCATAGGGCGCTTTCGAGGCGTCATAATAACCGGCAAAGCGGCGGTTGTAGTCTACAAGCTCCTGCAAGACGGGGCAGAACAGGGCGAAATCGTCCTCTGCCTTGGCCTTGTGCCAGACGTCGTCCGCCCGGTTGCACAGCTCTTTGTAGGCCATATATTCGTCCGCCGGGATGCGGGTCAGCTGCTCGCAGCTGCGGCGCAGCTCCTCCACTTCGCGGCGGTGGACGAGGTCCAGCTCCCCGGCCCGGGCGTCAGCTCATCCAGCAGCGCTTTCGTCTCGGGCTGGTCATCAGCTTCTGGCTCTCCCCGGCAAGAATGCTCATGGCCACGCCCCTGCCCTCGGAGGTATCGCTGGGCGCGGTGGTCACGGCGTCCAGATAAAGGGAGCTGTCCGCACAGTGGTAGGCGTACAGCTTCTTTTGCAGCAATTCCAGCTGCTGCAAGGCGCGTTCTATCTCCATTGTCGTTCTCCTTTTTCTTTGATTTTTATCCCCAACCGAACAGCTTCCGCTTCGGCACCTGAACGGGGTCGGGTATCTCAAACTCGTACCGCTCGGTGGCGTTGATGACCGTCGTGCCGCCCCGGGTGCAGACACGGGGCAGGTTTGCCCCATAATTCAGGTGCATATGCCGTGGATGAACCACTTGGGCTGATACTGGTCCATCAGATCGTTGAACACCTGAAATCCTTGTGGGCCTTGTCGGTGCCGTCGTTGAGGCCGGATGCCGGGGCATGGGTCAGCAGGATGTCGATGCCGCCCGCCCGCCGGGCCGCGAGCCAGAGCTTCCGGACGCGCCGCCGCATTTCAGCCTCGGTGTACTGGAAGGTGTCATCCCGGTTGTACCGATTGCACCCGCCCAGACCCATGATGCGCAGCCCTTTCCAGACATAGACCGCATCGTCCACGCAGATGCAGCCACCCGGCTCCGATTCCTTGTAACTGCCGTCGTGGTTGCCGTGAACGTACAGGATGGGGGCGGTGGTGAAGTTCGTGAGGTATTCGAGATATTTTTTCGGCAGATCACCGCAGGAGAGGATAAGGTCGATGCCTTCCAGCCGCTTGCGGACACTCTCGTCCCAGAGCAGTTTAGACGGCACATCCGAGATCGCAAGTATTTTCACGATGTTTTTGCTCCATTCTTTTCTGTCCTTAGGGCTTTGCCTGTTATTGCGGCGTTCCCTTTACGATGTCCAGACCATTGACGTTCAAAAGGCTGCGGGTCTTGGCGTCCAGTTCGTCGTAGCTGGGCAGTTCGCCCTCCACGCACTCTTCCAGCCAGTCCATCTCCATCAGTTCCTTGGGCGTATAGATGCCGGAAGCCGCCGCATGGTGAAGGGCATGGCCCTGACTGTAGCTCTCAGTCGGGAAACATGTATCTCCCCTCGCAGAGCTGGCGCTCTGCCATCTTGAGCAGCTGCATGGTGCCGTCGTTCAGCCGGGTGGGGTATTCCACCCGCTCGGCACCGCTCTTGAGTCCCCACCAGTAGTTGATCGCCCTGCCGCCGGGGGCGCTGTCCCATGTTCCGGCGAACACGGAGCGGACGATCTCGGTGAAGAACACGTCCCACCGCCACTCCGGCAGGCCCAGCGGCTGCAGAACGCCGTCGGGCAGACGGCGGCAGAGGCCGTAATCGCGGTAGGTTCCTTCCGGCTCCCGGAAGTCCTGACTGTAGAAGACTTCGATGTCTTTCCTGTCCGAGAAATCCTGCGGGTGTGCCGCATCGCACAGGCAGGCCCAGCGCAGCACCACCCGGCTGTCGGGCCGGACGGCACGCACGCCCTGGGCAAAGGCATTGATGGCCGCAGGCACACCATACACCGGGTTTGCAGCCACATAGCCCACCTTGTCGCTGTGGGAGACGATGCCCGCCAGCATTCCCAGCAGATAGGTCACCTCATAGGTGCGGGGGTAGTAGGTGCGCACCAGCGGATGGGGCGCACTGAGGGAACAGTTCAAAAAGCGGGTCTTGGGGTGCTGGGCCGCGACCTTCAGGCAGGCGGTGTGCATCCGGGCGCTGGTGGTGAAGACGATGTCCGCGTGGTCGTGGGCCACCTCTTCCAGCACCTGCTCTGTGTCCACCTCGGGGTTGATATTCTCCCGGCAGCTGACATAGAGCTTATCCGGGAAAGCTTTCACCAGCGCGGCACGGCCCTTGTCCTGTCCGCGCACCCATGCGCTGGTCTGGGCGTTGTGCTCGTGGAGGAACACCACCCGCAGCTCACTGGGGCGGGAGCTGAAAATGTTCAGCTTGCTCAGCAGCGGCTCCGAGCTCTGCTTCGGCTCCAGCAGCAGTTCCACAGCGTGGGGCTCTGCCAGAATTTTCACCTCGTCCCAGAGGCGGGCCAGATTCTCCCGCACCTCGGTCGGGGTGGACTCGCAGGCGTCGGCATAACGGTACACCGACAGGTACACCAAAAGCGCGTCGCCCGGCGTCAGGCCCAGTGAGCCGCCGCCCAGCGCATAGAACTGCTGGCTGAACATGGTGTAGAGGGACGAGAAATTCAGCCGGTCGTCCTCCGTCCACGCCTCGCCCGTGGCCTTGCAGGCCAGCGCCTGCAGCTTTGCATAGCCCCCCAGCCGGGAGAAGCCGACGTAGTTGACGCGGGAAAGCTTGTAAAAATCAAGGAACTCGTAATAGAGCTTATTCTCCAGCGTGTCGTTCTTTGCCGGGATGAGCCGGGTGACGGTGCCGGGAATTTTCACGGCCTCATAGTATTTGAGGACGGAGACACGCTTGTTGCCCTCCTGCACATAGAATTTGTTCAGGTATTCAAAGGCAATAATAGGGGTGTGGATGCCCTCTTCCAGATGGGCGTCACAGAGGTTCGACCACTTGACTGCAAACTCGGTGTCGTCGTCCAGAAGAGGCATGAAATTGGAGGCAAAGGCGGTGTGGCGTCCGGCGGTCTTGGTACCCACGATGTTCTCGGCCGGGATGTCCACCAGACCCAGAGGCTCCTGCGCCACGATGTCCACATCGGTGAGGATGTCGTCCAGCACCGCGAGATAGGGCGACTGCCCCGGCCACATTGGCCCGGTAGGCACGCTGGCCCGCACGCTGGCGCTGCGGTAATCTTCTATCATAAACAAAACTCCTTCTGCTTTTTCAGCAAGCGAAGAGGGATACTTTCCTCTAAGGGATAGTATAGCATGAAAATCGAAATTATGGGAGACTTTCTCGCCACAAGGTGTTGCTTTCGCACAAATTTTAAGGTACGATAAAAGAAACACACGTTTCTTGTGAGGTAAGCTATGCTTTGTGAAACCCTTCCCCGGCTGGAAGCCGACGAATATCCCGGCGGTCTGTGGTACTACGAGCCCCACACCTACCAGCCTACCGCTATGTGCTGGGGCGGGTGGGCCGCCGCCCGCTGGTGTGCATCGGCATCAATCCCAGCACCGCCCAGCCCGGCGCGCTGGACCCCACTCTGAAGAGCGTCGAGCGTCTGGCCAACGCCAACGGCTTCGACAGCTGGATCATGTTCAACGTCTACCCCCAGCGGCCACCAACCCCAACGACATGGACAAAACGCCCGACCGCGCCCTCTGCGGCGAAAACCTCCGCTGGCTGCAGGCCGTGCTGGCCCAGACCGAGCCCACCATGTGGGCCGCATGGGGTACTCTGATTGAAAAGCGGGACTATCTGCCCGGCCTGATGCGGGAGATGGTTGCCCTGACGCGGGAAAAGAACATCCCCTGGGTGACCTTCGGCCCCCGCAGCAAAAAGGGTCACCCCCACCATCCCCTCTACCTGCGCAAGGACTCCGCGCCGGAGCCTTTCGATGTAGAAAACTATCTCAACACCTGTTTTGAATGAATCTCTCAGGGAGGGAACAGCATGACACCGGAACGATATAAACGACTGACAGACTGGCTCGAGGGACATCCCGCCCTGCGGGAGGGCATCATTCTGCTCAACCGCTGGCTCCCCCTCGTGCCTTTCGTCTGCTATCCGGTGCTTCTGGTGCTGCTCAATCTCCGGTGGTTCAGGATGCTCACCATCGGACGGGGCGGCGGCGCTCTTGATTTTATGCAGGTCATTGCCCGGGCCATTCTCGTTCCGGGTCTGGCGTTCTGGCTGGGGACCATCCTGCGGGCGAGACTCAACTTCCCCCGTCCTTATGAGCAGCCGGGCTTCGTGCCGCTGGTATCTAAGGAGACCCACGGCAATTCCTGCCCTTCCCGCCACGCACTCAGTGCCGCCGTCCTTGGGATGGTGTGGCTCTACTTCTACCCTGCCGTCGGCGTCGTGATGCTGGCCATCGCCGCCTCATCTGTCTGCTGCGGGTGCTTTCTGGGGCGCACTTCGTCCGGGATGTGCTGGCAGGCGCAGCCTTCGGGCTTACGTTCGGCTTTGTGGGGATGTGGCTGCTGTGAGAAGCCTTTTGCAAAAAGCGCAAAAAAGTTTCAGATTTCTCTTGACAGGACCCCGGGGCTATGGTATTATACTTCTCGCAGCGTGCTTCGGCTCACAGCTGCGAACCATATCAGGACCCAATGGGATAACAACGTGCGCCCGTAGCTCAGGTGGATAGAGCAACTGCCTTCTAAGCAGTGGGCCGGGGGTTCGAGTCCCTTCGGGCGCATTGATGTGGTGCCCATAGCGTAGTCGGTTAACGCGCAGATTGTGGATCTGGAGACCGTGGGTTCGAGTCCCACTGGGCACCCCACTAAAAAGACCCGCGAGCATATGCTTGCGGGTCTTTTTCTATTGTGGGGATGCCCAGTGCAGCCGAACCGACCGCCGCCTGCGGCGGAAACAGGGAGGTGAGCTGGGGCCGCGCTCTGATTTTTCAAGGCCCCGCCAAGGGGCTGCGGAAAATCAGCAAGCGCAACTCGTGAGCTACTCTCCCTCCTCTTCTACTTTATAAACAAACCAAGGCCGCAGCCAGAACACCTTTCCGTGTTCCACGCTGCGGCCTTTTCGTATTTCTCAGCTTCCCAGCTGCTTCAGGATATTGGCGACCTCATCGTTGGAGTAGCCTCCTTCAGCAGTTCGCCGCGGATGGCCGTGTCGCTCCTGCCCTGCCGGTAGAGGCGGGCTGCGCTGTAAGGTACGATGGTGCTGCCGCCGGACGACAGCACTGACCCGCTGCCCGAGCCTCCCGAACTGCCCGCACTCTTTGCCCCGGCGTTTGCCGCAGCCTGCTGGGCGCTCTGGGCTGCCTTGGACTGCTTGAGCGCCCATTCGCCCTTGGCGATATTCAGCTTTTCGCTGGTCACATTGTTGTTGAACTCCTGCTGGCGCAGGGTGTCCTGATACTGCCGCTCCGCCTGCTCGTTCTTGTACTTCTGCTGGGCAAGGCTGTCCTGCCGCTGGGTCTCCTGCATCTGCTGGCCCCACGCAGCGTCAGCACGCTCGGCCGCGTAGGCGCGGTCTTTCGCGTACATATTGTATCCGGTGTTGGCCAGCGCACCCACCAGCGAGCCGATGCCGGTGGTCCCGGTGATGGCCAGCTGCACCGCGTCGCCGATAACGCCCAGAATGCTCAGCACATTATTGAACGTCTGCTGGCGCTTGGCGATGGCCTGCTGCTCCTGATTGGAATAGTAGCCGTACAGGGTGTTCAGTCGGCCCAGATAGTCCTGATAGCGGCCATAGTCCTGCTCGTAGGCAGCATTGTAGGCGCTGCCCTTCCGGTCGAGCTGACTGTAATAGTCCGACAGCTCCGCGTTATACTGCGCCTGTGCGTTCTTCTCCTGCGTGTTGAGCTGGTCGATCCGGGTCACGACATCGTCGCCCTCACTGTTGTAGGTGTCCAGCGCCAGCCGGTAGAGGGACGGCAGGGCGTCGTTCAGCGCGCCCATCTGCTGCTGGTACGCCTGCTGGGCCGCACTGGCCGCATAGCTGGAGCCGTAGCCGCCGGTGAGGGCCGCAGCCTGTGCGGCGGCGTCCGCGCTGGCGTTGCGGGCGTTCTGGGTGTACTGCCGGGCATACTGGCGGTAGAGCGGGTCCTGTGCATAGCTGTACTGGAAGCTGTTCCGCTCCAGCAGCTGGCCGATGAGGTCTTCGATGCGGCCCTGATAGGCGCTCTCATACTTGCCCGGCCGGTTCTGCTGCCAGTTTCTCAGGTCCGCTGCTGCGTCGGTGACGCTCTGGCCGGGGGTGTACACCGCATTTGTCAGTGCATTCTCCACCTCTTTGCGGCTGTTCAGTCCCGCCGTGCTGTAGGAGGACTGGACTGCAGGCCGGGCAGTCACATCTTCCAGCAGCTGCTGTTCTTTCTTTTTCTCGGTGCTCATAAATTCTCCTTTCTCACTGGATGCTGTTCAGCCGGGCGCGCAGCGGCTCCGACATATTTTCCACGTCCAGATTGCAGAGCACATACTGTAATTGCTCCTGCATCTGGTATAAGTAGTTGCGGATGGCGCGGGCATCCTCCGCGTCCATGTTCTCGCTCAGATGGGGCAGTCCGATCTTCGAAAGTCCCGTGACACTTGCCATGTTCAGTTCACCTCCTGTGCCAGAATGCCGCCCTTCGCGGCGGCGCTCGTCCGGGTCAGGCTGCGCAGGGTGAGCTGGCCTCTGCCCTTCAGCCGGAACCGCAGGCTCCCGCACCGCCTCGGCACAAGCGGAACATCGAAGCAGCGCCGCCCGTCGGCGGTCAGCTGGGCCAGTGTCTCCCACGCTCCGCTGTCGTAACTCACCGCCACCTCGATGCGGCTCTTGACCTCGGCCTCGAGCCGGAGCGTCAGCCGGGAGAGATACAGCTCTTCCGGGCCGTCCAGCCCGATGTCCCCGCTGACGAGCTCGAAGCTCACGCCGTCCTCGATGCCGCCCGCCTGCTGCCAGTTCTCCTCCCGGTCTGCATCTGCGGCCCAGATGGCCTTTCCGTCCCAGAGATAGAGCTGCCCGCCGCTTCCGGCCATCTCGTAGGAGCAGACATCTTCCTCCTGCCAGAGCCCCCGTTCGGTGTCGTAGACCAGCAGCCGCACGGCCTGGACTTCGCCGCTGCCCCGCACGAGGTGCAGATAATACCGCCCGTCCAGCGCGCCGCCCAGCGCCGACTTCACGTTCCGCAGCCGGGCCGGGTCGAGGGCCGTCGAGACTTTGGTGGGGATGCTGCCGTCCCAGGCCATCACGCCGTCGGGCGAGAGATAATAAAGCGTCTCGTTGATGACGCAGAGGCTCCGGGCAGCGCCCTTTGCCACGCCCCGGCAGCGCAGGCTGCTGAGCTGGAAATCCGAGGGCTTGGAGCCGTAAAGCTTGTGAAGGGTGTTTTCCTTGAAGAAAAGCGCGTATCCCATACAGGTAGCCGCGCCGGTAAACGCCCCGTCGCTGCCCACGGTCACGGCATAGCTGTCGGCGGCAATGCCCCGGTAGGAGAACCAGTTGGTGGGGTCGCCCAGCTTGCAGGCGTAGATGACATTCTCCTTGTTGGAGCATCCCCACACCCGGTTGTCGCACTCGGTCAGGTAGTCCATGTCCGGCACCCGGCGTTCCAGCTCCACCACCTCTGCCGAGACGAACTCCCGGCTGACGCTGCGTCCAGACTCACCCATCTTACCGCTGCGCCGGTGCGGGTCAGACGGCCATAGAACCACTCGCCGCCCGGGTCGGCCTTGACGCGCAGAGCATCTGCGCCGGCGTCGTAGACGATGCGGTCGCCGTCCAGCTCGTTCCACTGCCCGGCCTGTTCCGCTGCAGAGCCGGTGAGGGTCACGGTATCCTCTGCCGCAAAGTCTGTCCCCACCCCCTTTGCCGAGATGCGGCAGTAGTCCAGCACCACCGCCGACCAGTTGCCGGACGCCTTACTATATACTTCCAGCGTGCTCTCGCTGCTCCACGGCTTTTCCGGGTCTTCCACCCGCAGAAAAAGCTGGCCGTCCGTCGGCTTGTCGGGCTCAGCAGGGCCGCAGCCGCTCACCTCGTAGACCTTGCCCTCCGCGTCGCAGGGTGCAAACTCCACGCTGGTGTTTTTGCCCGACCACACCGCGCCCAGAGCGCTCACCTTCCGGCTGGCAGTGTCGAAAGCCAGCTTGTCCGGGAAGATCAGGATCCTCGTTCCGATGCCCACCAGCGTTTTCCTGCCGTCCTCCACGGCGTCTTTCAGAGTCACTTTCATCTCATCCGTGTCATCCGGCGTGTAGACGAGGTCTCTGCCGCAGACGGTCAACAGGCCGTTCAGGTGATACATCCCGTTCAGGTCTGCTTCCTCCCGCAGCTTCCGCCTGGGCAGACGGGTGCTCAGGGCCGGGAAATTCCGGGCCGAAAAGTTGATGCCCGCGCTGTACTCTGCCTCGGTGCAGCTGTACGTCTCGTTCAGCCCGCCGAACACCCGCAGCATGTTCCGGGTGTTTTTCAGGCCGTTCCGGTTCGAAGTATCATCTTTCTCCCTCCTTACCAGCGCCAGCTGCAGCCCCGGGCGGGCAGATTCTTCCGCCGCAGCCACGCGGCCAGTTCGGCTAAGATGCTGTTGTACTGGGCCTGCTCACCGGCGTACCGGTCGTTCTCGCCCAGCGCGGCGTCCGTCATGGCGCACAGATAGTGCGGGTACAGGCTGTCGAAGGGCGGCGGCACCAGCAGCACGTCGTCATCCCGCAGACCGTTGTCCCACGCAATGTCCGCGCCCACGCCCTCCCGGCTGTCGGCGCTGCTGGGCCGGAAAATTTCTCCCGCAGCATCCCGTCCACCTCGCACAGCCAGCGCTGCCGGGTGCGGGCCGCGACACGGCTGCCCGGGCGCAGCTCTTCGGCCCGTTCCATCGCTTCTCCTACCGTCATAAAAAGCCTCCTTTCGCTTTTTCCAAAAAGGCCCGGCAGAAGCGGCCTTCTCCGCCGTTTCTGCGGGCCGCGTTGTCTTATTTTACTGGGCCGCAGTCTCTGCCGCAGCGATGCGGGCGGCGGTGTACTCGTCCTGCTGCTGGCTGTGTTCCAGCACCTCGGCCACCTCAGGCGGCACTTCCACCTCCACGCCCCGGCGGATCTTGTAGTTCACGCCGTTGACGCTCACGAACAGATCGCCCTTGTACCGGCTGTTATCCTTGAACAGCCGGATGCGGACATTCTTCTTTTCTGCCATAGCTTCTCCTTTCTGATGGACCTGCCCTCGTAAACAAGGCCCACCCTTTTCTGTTTTTACTGAGCCTTTCTCGTCCAGCTCAAAGCAGCCCGGCCTGCCAATGGCTCTCCCTTTGGGAGAGCTGTCACCGCAGGTGACTGAGAGGGCTCAGTTTGCCGCCGCAGTGGTGGAATAGCTGGACACGCTCTCGATGCGCACCATGTACTGCTCCACCAGACGCTCGGCGGCGCGCATCCCCTTCCAGCCCACAGAGGCGCGCTGGTTCAGCGGATCGTCGCCGTAGCCCAGCTGCTTGACGATGTGCTCCAGGCCGCCGCCTTCCAGCTCGGTGACGCCGTAGGCGTGGGCGCCCAGCACGAAGGTGCCAAAGACGGCCAGACCCTCCGGACAGGTAGCGTCCTTCCAGATCTTCGCCTCGCTGGTCTCGATGAAGCGGATGTTGCCCAGCTTGCCGATCTCGCCGCGGTACATGGTGTCGGGGTCGGCGTACTTGTGGGCCTCGATGAACTCCTTGCAGGTCTTGAGGTCGTAGGCGGCGTAGGGATGGATGATGGCGATGTAGCTGTCGCCGATGGGGTCAGCGTTCATCGCGCCCAGCTGTGCCGCCGCCTGGAAGAACAGCTTCGGGGTCAGGGTGCAGCTCTTGTCCAGCGCCTTGCGGCTGGTGACGGCAGTCTCGGTGCCGTCTGCGGAAAGCTTCGGCGCATAGATGACGTTGGTGCCGCCGGCCAGCACATCGCGGGTGATGCTGTCCATGGTGCGGCCCGCCTGGCTTGCCAGAACGCGGGTGGCCTGTACCACATTGTTGTCGATGGCCGTCATCTGCAGCACATCGGTGAGCGGGGTCCAGCCGCCGTACTGGTGCAGGTCGCTGGTGATGGTGGTCACGTTCAGGGTCTGGCCGTTGGGCGTCACGCCCTCGGTCAGCGGGGTATCGGCCTTGGGCAGGCTGTCGTACTTGCGGAACTCAATGGTCTTGCCGCCGTTCTGGGGTACGGGATAGTAGTCCGCGAACTGGTCATGCACCAGACGGGGCTCTGCCTGGTCGATAAGGCGCTTCTCGTAGAAGGTCTTCATCTCGTTGGTCATGGTGCCGGTGGTGTTCTGCAGGCTGGCAGAAGGGTCGGCAAAGAGCTGGAGGTCCATCTTCAGGTTGTAGCTTTTCATGTCATTTGTCCTTTCTGTATCAAAATTTTCAAAAACTGATCTTCACCCCGTGCATCGCACGGCGTTCCAGTGCCTCACGCTGGGCGCGGGTCATGCTGGCCACATCGGCCCGGGTGATGGCCGCACCGCCGGGGCTGGTGCCGTTTTCCGCCGGGCGGGCCGAACGCTGGCGGATGCGCTCCACGACGCCCTGCTCCACGGTCTGGGCGGTCTGACGCAGAGCGTCGTTGTAGTGGGCCAGACGGTAGGCGTCACCCATCCGCATCCCGGGCAGCTCCATCAGGCGTCGCATCTCGGGGTTCGCCAGCTCCTGCTTGAGCGAAAAATCCGGCACGTCCCGGCGAAGCATCGCTTCTTCCGCCGCCCAGCGGGCGTGGAGGGCGCGGACGGTGTTCGCGCCCTCTCTCAGGCCCGGGATGGGCGGGAGCGGCAGCGGCGCAGGGCGTTCGGGCGGTGCAGGACGCTCTTCCGGCTCCTGCACCGCTGCCGGTGTCGGCACATCCGAAGCCTCCCGGCCCTCATCCGCCTTCATCGTCCCGGAGGCGATGGCCTGCTGAGCCTGTGCATGGCTGAGGGCAGGAGCGGAAGGGGCGGCGGCATCGCCGCCCTCCGAGGCAAAGAGCTGCAGATCCACCATCGACTGTTCTCCCCGTCCGCTCAAATCGGCGAAGCGGACATTGTCCGGGTAGCGTTCTGCCAGCAGAGCAAAGCCCGCCTTTGCAAATTCGAACGCCCCCTCCACCCACGCTTCTGGGGTGCTGCCGCCGTCACGGCCAGACGCGGGCCGTCCGGCTCGTCCCACACGCCGCTCCTGGTGCCTTCCTCGCCCGCCAGCAGGGCGCAGAGGGTCTGCATCAGGGTGCTGGCCCCCGCACACACGATGTCCTGCCCGGCAGGGGCATAGCCCGCATGGCCCGAAGCTTCCAGCCGGCAGGTGGGGCCTGCCGGGCCGTCCAGCTCGGTGTAGTTTACTTTTATCATCTCATTTCTCCTTTCTGCGTCTTCATCGCCCTCGCCATCGCAGCCGTGCTCAGCTCCTGTGCCGGGCCGCTGAGCTTGGGGGCCTCGGACTTTTTCTGCACTTCCAGCAGACCCGTCAGCTGGGCCATCTGGGCCTGCATCCGGGCCAGCTGCTGGGCAAGGGTGCCGTTCTGGCGCACCCGCTGGCGCACCTTTTCGATGCCCTCAAAGTCCATCATTTCCAGCGCCGCCAGCGCGGCGTCGGCGTTGGCCGGGGCGAAAAAGCCCAGCTGATAGCACTCCTTGGCCGTCTCGTTCTGGGACAGGCGGGAGAAGGTGGACTTTTTCTCCGCGCTCACCACGATGTCGAACACCGGCTCATGACTGCCCAGCTCCACGCCGCCCACGACTCTTGCAGCTGGGCGCGGAGCACCTAGCCCGAAAAGCGGACGAACTCGCTCTCGCCGCTCTTGCCGGTGATGCGGAAGATGCGCTCCTCGTCGTAAAACTGCCTCATCAGCTCGATGATAAGGCAGCACTCTTTGGCAAATGCCCTGTAAGCGCTCTTGAGCATATCCCGGCTGAGCTTCGAACCCGCCTCCTGCAAGGCCGCGATGGCCGAAGCTGCCGTCACGCCGCCTGCGGTGCCGCCCTGGGTCATGTCGCGGTTTCCGCTGATCTCCTTCAGCTCCTCGATACGGCTGTTGCGGTAGCTCAGGCTGTTGCCCTGCAGACCCGCCGTCTGCAACGGCCGGAAGCTGTCGTCGTTCAGCCGCCCCACCACATGGATGATGTCCCGCGACAGGTCCGTCAGCTCTTCCTCATTGACGCCCGCCGTGTCGCTCAGCACATACCGCTGGCGGGACGAGAGCAGGACGTTCTCGTCCATGGCGTGGTTCATCTTGTCGATGGCGGTCTGGCACTCCTTCATCACGTCGATGTACCGAAGCCCGCCGGGCTGTCCTCCTCCATGAACAGCGCGTCGAACACAAAGGGATACCTGCCGTGGTCGTAGAAGCCTCTTTCGGCCAGCGCCGGGTCGTTCTCGCTGGCGTAGAGCACCACGCCATTGCAGAACTTGCAGTAGTGCAGGACGCTCCTGCCCTCGGGGGAAAGCTTTTTGTAGTACCAGTCCACCACGACGCTCTTGTCGCTGGTGTCGAGGCCGCCGTCGTGGATGTAATGCGGCACGTCCAGCACGCTGGCAGTGTGTCCGGCCAGCTGGGGCCAGCGGCTTTCCAGCTGAGCCGTGTCGGCCAGACTCAGCGAGAAAAAGTGGGGCGACGCCTGAATATCGTCCACGCCCGGCTCCCAGTAGAGCATCAGCAGGTTCATGGGCCGGATGGCGATCTCGCCCACACCGCCCCGCTGCTCCGGATCCCAGAACACGCCCTTGACGCCGGTCCCCTGCTTGAGCTTGCGCCACCAGGTATCGCTGTACACCTGCTCATAGTCCGCCTGTTCCAGCACCACGGGCAGCACGCTGGAAAGCGCCTGTGCCGCTGCCTCGTCGTCCTCGGCACGGGGCAGGACGTTGGGGCTGGGGTAGTTGTCCATCGCGTCGGCATGCTTGTTGGCGATGGAGTTGAACAACCAGCCGCTGGACGGCTGGGATTTGCCCTCCATCATGGGGTTCTGGTAGTTCTTCCAGTGTCCCATCCGGAACCACAGTTCGTTGTCCACCAGGCGCTTGTCCAGCGCGGCCTTGCCCGCCTTGTACCGCTGCAAGATCTGCGCAGCCTCAGCCACCTCTTCCGGCCCGATGGGCAGTTTTGTTGCTTCATCCATAGTATTCGTTTTTCTCCTTCCTGCCTCTGTTGCAGGGCTTTGTCGTTCACGCCTCATCGGGCTTTGTTCATACAGCTCAGACCTGCCCGTCACGCCAGTGGCTCTCCCCTTGGGAGAGCTGGCGCGAAGCGCCTGAGAGGGCTATATCCTATAAAACTTCGCCTTCCGATGCAGCTCCAGCGGGTCATCCAGCACCGGCGGGGCCGATGTATGCCGGGGCGGCGAGATGGGATTTTCCATCAGCACATAGCGGCACTCATCGTAGATGTGGTCTTCCTGCCGGGTGTCGATGTCCTCCACATTGCTCTCGTCGTACACGAGGTTCGGGATGGTGCGGATGAAGTGCTTGCAGGTATTGAACACCTGCAGCATCGGCCTGCCCTCGCCGTCAAAATTCAGCCGGTAGTGCATCTGCATCTTGCCCGCCAGACGGGTGTGGTCGCCGGGCATCCAGTGCAGAAAGTTCGGCCCCCGCTCCATCATGGCGGCGATGCTCTCGCCCCGGCTCTCGTCGAAGATGGCCGGGTCGGCGATGCCTGAACGACTCTGCCCCGGAGCACCGGGTCGTTCTGCTCGGCCTCCCGGATGCGCCGTGCCTGCTCCACCGGTCGATGCGCAGACCCTCGTTGGGGCGTCCGGTGCAGCCGTACAGCTCCTTGATGCGGTAGAGCCGCCCTTCCTCGTCCGCCGCGTACCACCCCACCGAGAACGGCTTCGAAAAGCCGAAATCATAGCCCCGGTAGATCTTCCAGTGCTTCGGATGGTGAACGGCGCGATGACGTGGGTCCAGCGCTGGTCTTCGTAGTGGTTCGGGTCGTTCCGCCACTCGGTGAACACCTGCCCCGAAAAGCTGTCCCAGCTGCCGTAGAGCAGCGCCTGCTTTTCGGCCTCCGGCATGGCCGCGAGGCTGGCCAGATAGTCCGGGTCATTTTCCAGAAGGGCGGGGTTGTCGAAAATGCTGGACGGGATGAATACCCGCGCCGCCGCAGCACCTTTTCGGTGCCGTCCGGCATCCGCACCGGGTATTCCTCCACGATGGGGGTGCCGGGCGGGGCGGGCGTGATGAACCGCGCCTTCACCCAGCCGTGGCCCACCCCGCCGGGGTTGGTGGTGGCCCGCAGATACACCGGGTGCCGGGGCCGGTGGGGCGGTTGCGGCTCATCATGTAGCTGTACTCCTCCCACTCAAAGTGGGTCAGCTCGTCGAACCCGATAAAATCGAAGGCTTTGCCTGATAGTTCGTCCGGTCCTTGGTGTACTGCATCGAGCCGAAGTAAATTTTCGCCCCGCTGGGGAAGACCCACACATGGCTCGCGGCGTTGTACTGCGCCTCCGGAAAGGCCCGGCGGTAATAGCTTTGACTCTTGTCCACGAGGTCGGAAAGCTGCGGATAGGTCTTGCGGAGGATGAGCGCCCGGTAGTGCGGAATGTGTACCTGCCGCAGCGCCTCGATGACGAGGGCGTCGCTCTTACCGCCGCCTGCCGCGCCGCCGTAAGTGCTTCCGGCTCCGGCCTCCGCATAAATTCCATCTGCCTCGGCTGAGGTCTCCACACGACGCCCGCATTCTTGTTTTCTGTCGTCATACATCCTCCACCGGCGGCAGCAGCACCACACCGCATTCCCGCCCTTCTGCGTCCACGCCCTGATCGTTCAGGGTCTTCGACACGCCCGCCAGATCTTTCAGCACGGCAGTCGCTTCTTTCAGTCCCTTCATGATGCCGGGGTCGGTGCTGTTCTCTCTGCGGGCCGTGCGCTGGCGGGCGTCAAATCTTTCACCTCCTGCGCCAGCATGGTGCTCAGGGTGTCGGTGGCTTTCCGGAGACTTTCCAGCCCTTGGCCGCAGCCTGCTTTTCCTGCCCCATCCTGTGTTCTCACTTCCTTTCGTTCTGTCGCTGGCAAAAGGATACCACGCTTTTCTCCGCCGCAGGAGTCCATACTTTTGCCTCAGATTTGTATTTTACTGTACATTTTATCCTATAAGTAATATTTCAAAGCGGCAAAATCCCTGCCTGTGTTCTTTCCACAGACAGGGATCTCTCA
>ENA-OQEX01000499-OQEX01000499.1-human-gut-metagenome-genome-assembly--contig:-NODE-499-length-20701-cov-4.745990_pt1 | contig 20701 bp, 27 predicted proteins | sample MGYA00242802_ERZ504649 | MGnify/ENA primary metagenome ERZ504649 (study PRJEB26092, sample SAMD00036194) | human gut metagenome | host: Homo sapiens | study: EMG produced TPA metagenomics assembly of...
TTACAGAATTTTACAGGTTCTTTCATCCTTTTGCTGTTTCATCAATCTTCGCTGATTTCAAGCCTTGTAAGGTCAAGGAGTGCATCGGGGTCACGAGCGAAAACACCCGAGCCCGAAACTCTGTCCATTGACTTTTTACCGCCCTGAGCACCTTTTGAATGGTGGTGACAGTAGATTACCGCACATCCGATTTCTGTACATACCTTGTCAAACTGGTTGCAGAAGTGTGCCATTTGATCCGCACTGTTCTCATCACCTGTAATAACCTTGTATATCGGGTCAATCACAACAGCTATAAAGTTGCCTTTTAAAGCTCTGCGTATGAGCATGGGCGCTAACTTATCCATAGGCACGGACTTGCCACGCAAGTTCCAAATATCAATTCTGTTTAAGTTTTTGGGTTCAAGTCCAAGTGCTTCGTATACGTCCTTGAATCTGTGAAAACAGGACGCACGGTCAAGTTCAAGATTCACATACAAGACATTGCCCTGCGCACACTTAAAGCCGAACCATTCTGTTCCCTCGGCAATTGCAATACACAATTCGATAAGGCCAAATGACTTACCTGCTTTTGAGGGTCCACCGAGGAGCATTTTATGTCCCTGTCGCAATACTCCCTCAATCAGAGGCGGAGCAAGTTTGGAGGATTTTCAAAAAAATCCGCAAGGTTGTCAAGGCGGGTAAGTCATCGTTGATACTTTCCACCCAGTCTTTCCACTCGGCAAAATCGGATTTACCGATATTGGTGTCAATGATAAACTGCTTTTTGCCGTTGCGGATAACACCGGGCATACGGCTCAGCCTTGACGGATTGCGGTTCTGCTTGTCAATTTCAAAGCCGTTTTTATGGCATACATTGTAGAGATAATCAACCCTTTTGCGGTACTCGTCATAGTTTGCGGCATCAATCTTAACTATAGCGTGGACTGATTTTCCGCCCGAATAAACAAGTACCGCAACAGGCAATTCAAGCTCTCTGATGATTGCATTTTGTTCCTCAAGAGCCATACAATCAGATTCCACCAGAGCGTAACGATAATCGGTTACATTCTCGTTTTTAACACCCTTGCCGTCCAATGGGTTGAACCTTATCCACGCACCTGCCTCGGGTTTGTAATCGCCGAATACATTTGAAATATCACCGTCACAATTGTTGAGGGCGGCAATAAGCTCACCTGCCGTACGGTCACAACTGCCCTTTGTAGGCAGATATTTAACCTTGCCGTTATCGTTCTTCTCCCAAGTTTCGGTTACATAGCCGACATTTTCGGAGCTGTCAAAGAGGGTTTCAAGGTAGGTTACAATTTCATTCACAGGATTCCAGTTTGCAGGCTCGTGAAACTTTACACCCTCACAGGCTGTTACTCCGATATCGCCCTGTTCAAAAGCAATTTCGTCATTCCAGCCGAGTTCTTTCGATTCACGAAAAGTCATCCCCCTGTCTTTAGCCATTTGGATTATCGTGCCTGCTGTGACAGGTGAAGCAGAGCCGTTAAAGCTCTGCCATTTCTTTTCACACTCGCCGTTGTGATAGCGGTTGTCTGCTCTGCTCCAATCGTCCCAGTCCTTTACGCTGTATCCCTCTTGTTTGAGTGCCATTCCGACATTTACCCAGTCTTGGTAGTCAAGCTCTGACGGACTGATGTATTCAAGTGCATTAAGTAAGTCCAACCGTATTCACCTCGCTTTGCGGTATATATGTTTTCGGGTTAATGTTTTTCGGAGTTCTCCAACCATTTGCGGCAATCCTTGAAATCAAGGCTGACGCTTCGTCAAACTGCCATTTGCCCACGTGCTGAAAACCTCTGCTTTCAAGCATACGGATTTGTTTAGGTGTGGTTAATCCCTCGATTCTTCGCTTTTCGAGCCTGTCAAGAATAAGCTTTGCCTTGCCGGCACTCTGGATTTCATCAGGGAATATTCCGAGCTTTTCAAGTTTTGCTTTCTGTTTGTCTGTAGGCGGAGAGCACTCCCAGCCGAATGCAGGAACATATCCTGCAAGGTCCTGCGCCTGAATTGACATTTCGTACTGCAACGGATCTACAAGTTTGCGTTTGCGTGTTCGCATTTCTGCAAGCTGATTTGCAAGCGCCTCTTCACGCTGAGCAACAACATCTTCGCTTGCCTTTTCCTCCGCTTCTTCAATATCAATCGGACATCCTGCCTGTTCCGATAAGTTTTCGGTCATTTTTTGTGCGACTTCTTCATTGTCACAAATGAGATGTGCAGGTCTGCAAAGTTCGTGTCTTTCGGTGTGCCACAAAAAGTCGAGCAGCAAAAGCTCCGTCTTGTTTGGAGCAAGTCTTGTACCTCTGCCGACCATTTGGCAGTAAAGCCACGCACCTTTGTAGGTCTTAAAACGACAACGCAGTCAACACTTGGGCAGTCCCAACCCTCGGTTAAAAGCATTGAGTTGCACAGCACGTTGTACTTATCATTTTCAAAATCCTGCAATACTTCCGCTCTGTCTTCGCTGTTACCGTTGACCTCTGCCGCTTTAAAGCCTTTTTCGTTCAAAATGTCTTTAAATTTCTGCGATGTTTTTACAAGTGGTAAAAACACAACAGTTTTACGGTTCTTACAGTATTTTTTCATTTCTTCGGCAATCTGATAAAGATACGGATCAAGTGCCGTGTCAATATCACTTGCTTTAAAATCTCCTGCCTGTGTGGCAACTCCCGAAAGGTCAAGTGTAAGCGGTATTGTCACAGCTTTAATCGGTGACAGATATCCCTCTTTGATAGCCTTAGGGAGCGTGTACTCATACGCAAGCGAATCAAATACTGTTCCTAAATTTTTCATATCTCCTCGGTCGGGTGTTGCGGTAACACCCAACACTTTTGCATTGTCAAAATGCTCAAGCACACGCTGATAGCTGTCGCTGATTGAGTGATGTGCTTCATCAATAATGATTGTGTCGAAATAATCGCTGTCAAAGTTTGACAGCCTTTTCTCACGCATAAGCGTCTGTACAGAGCCTACAACAACCCTGTTCCACGAACCTATGCAACTTTGCTCGGCTTTTTCGACTGACGAATTAAGCCTGTTGCTTTTTGGATTTTGTCCGCCGCTTGGTCGAGCAATTCTCCACGGTGGGCAAGTATCAGCACCCTGTCACCTCGACGGACACATTCTTCGGTGATTTTTGCAAAACTATCGTCTTGCCACAGCCTGTAGGCAAGACAAGTAATGTTTTTAGGTTGCCGCTTTCCCACTCGGAGAAAACGGCATTCTTTGCTTCATTCTGATACGGTCGAAGTTGCATTAAAAGCTACCCGGTGTCCAGTTATTCGGCATCGCAGTATTTGGCGTTGCAGGCTGTGTGTTATACTGTGGCGGATATGTAGGCTGTACATACTGCTGAGGTGCAGACTGTGCTACGGCAGGCGATATCGTTGTCACCTGCTCATCGTATGCATAAAAATACTTGATGTCATTTGTTACGCCCTCTGTGCCGTCATTCTTCACATATTTGCGGATGATAACCTGACATTTACCTTTCTTGCCGATAATGCCTGTCCAGTCCATACGGAGCGGTTCGCCGTGTTTTTTCATTGACACGGATAAAAAGAGCTGTGACAATTTCCATTCAAGTGAGGAGTGCAGTACGAAATTAACTGTAATTTCTCGCTTGTCATCTGCTCCCCACACATCAAAAGTCACTTTCGCCATATTGCATGGTGGCAGTTTACCTTTCCCCTGTGAGCGAGCACGCTCAACCTTTGCTACTGTAAAATCATAATCACCCTCGGGGAGCGGTTCGTAATTTCCGCCCTCTTCGGTTATTTCGTCGTTCCAGCCAAATTCTCTATCCATTTATACATCTTCCTTTCTTATTAAAACGGTAAGTCACGGTTGCTCTGTATCACTTCGAATACCTTATTCCACGCTCCCACAAGGCAACCGTTAATAAATCGTGGGTCGTAGTTTGTAATCGGTGTATCGTAAGGGTAGTGCCCCTGTGTAAACACCGCCTGTCTGATTTCGCTTTCGTCAACTCCGTTAGCTCTCATAAGGTCGGCAAGAGCTTTTGGTATGCCCTCAGGAATATTGACAGACTTGTCATTCTGTGGCATAGGTGAAGGTGGTACAGGCTCGGGAGCTTTTTCAATCTGCGTAGTTTGTGGTACAGGCTTTGTCGCAGGCTCTGCCTTAGGTGGCTGAGGTATCGGATTCTGCGGAACAGGAGCGTTATTTACAGGTGCAACATCATTAAAAATATGGCAATGCCTGCGTAGCTAAAATCCATTTCTTCGGGCAGTCCGTGACGATTCTTTGCGTCCCAACAAGGGTGATGAAGCGTGTACATCACTCTCCCTCCGCCTTGTGCCTTGTATTTTTTGCCGTCTTTGTCGGTCGCTACAGCTACTGTTTTATAGTTTGCGAAAAGCACCATATCCGCCCATTCTTTTACAAGCGGAGAAATCTGTGAAGCAGTCTTTTTGCCGAGTTTAAGCTCCCACCTGTCATATTCACCGATTTCATCAGGCTGTGAAAACTTGCGGAGCTGTGCGTGTGCGGTAAGCACAACATTTATACCCCTGTCAATCAAATCTTCAAGGCTGTTCAAAAATCTGCCGAACTCCTCTTTTTCATAAACATAGCCGTTTCCGTAGCCGAAATCTTCAATACCTTTCTTTCCGTACTGAGCACATACATCATCAATGCAAAGCTGTTCCGCCCAGTCAATCGTATCAATAACAACCGTCTTGCATACAGTTAGGTTGTTCTTTACATATTCAAGCTGGCTTTTTAGCATGGTCCATGACGTTGGCTTATCCATTCTCGCAACATCAAGGTTTTTGGTGCTGCCCTCCGTGTCGATAAACAGAGGATTCGGAAACTGCGAAGCAAAAGTTGATTTGCCGATACCCTCGGGACCGTAAATTACAACCTTTTGAGCCGACTTGATTTTACCTCTTGTGATGTTCATTATCTTACCCCCTGTACATCCGAAAAATTGATTTTATTGCCGTCAACATCAATGACAACATAGTCGATTGCGTAGTTGAGCAGTTCGTTTGTCAAATCCTGTATTGACTTGCCTGTCATACCTGCAATCAAAACAATTCTTGAATAGTTTTCAGGCATAATCTTGACCTTGGTATAACCGCAGGCAAGCTCTCTGTGCGGATTGCATTTGATTACACATTCATTTGTATTTGTTTTTGCTGTTGTTTTAGCTGTAGTTCTTGTAGCCATAATTAAAACTCTCCTTCTGTCCAAGTTGGTGTTGTAACAGGTACGGTTGTTTCGGATTTAATATAACCGTCATCAATGATTATTGAACATTCATCACCGTTTGAAACTCTTGTTGCAATAGCCTGCAATCCCTCTGATTCAAGCCATTTTGCAAAATCTTTGAGTGTGTCGGTATCCATTTGTTCGAGCTTGTCAAGCAGGACAAATCCGCATTCAGGATTGAGCTTGCGAACAATTGCCGTAGCAACACGAAGCTGTTCCGAACCGCTCATGTTGTCCCACTTAAAGCCGTTATATGTAAGCTCGCCCTTTTCAACCGATAAACCGTCAAGGGGCAAATTTGCGTTATTGAGTAAGTCATATTTAGTTTTGCGAATTTCTTCAAGCTGTGCCGTCATATCGGCATACTTGCCGTAATATTCCTTTGCGTCCTCATCAGCTTTCGCCTTATCAAGGTTTGCTCTGACTTTGCGGTTGATTTCGTCAATCTCGGTAATGTTTCTTTCAAGCTCTGCCGTGCTTTCATCGTGCAGTTCGGCAACGGTCTTTCTGCTCTGTTCAAGCTGTGCAAGCACTTTTGTAAGTTCAGAATTGTATTGTTTCAAATCCTCGTTAAGCCTGTTGATTTCGCTCTGCAAACTGTTGGCACGGCTTTCAAGGTTATCTTTTTCTGCTCTCAGACGGTTGTTTTCGCCGTTGCGTGCAAGGATTTCCTGCTGTTTGTTGATAAGTTCCGAGGCTGACACAGGTTCATTCGGCACGCCTTCGTATTCGGGCATTTCGGCGGCAAACTTTTCCTTTCGGTCCGCAATCTGACCGATAGCACGGCGCTCGTTATACACCTGTGTTTCCTGCGTTTCAAGCTCGTAAACTCTGTTGCCTACACCGATAATCTGCAGGAGCGTGTCAGCCTTTTCCTTGCCGGTTGCATTCATAAATTTCGGCAGGTCAAGAGCAAAGTTACTGACAAATGCGTCAAGCAAAGCCTGTCCGCCTTTGTTGCCTGCGGTGTCAATTACTTTAAGACTGCTGTTCTTACCGCTGCGCTCCACAACTATACCGTTCGAGAGTTTGATTTTTAGATGTGGCGGAATCGTTGAACCCTCACGGTACGGAGCAGACGGAGCGAAACGATTACCGCCGAGAGCCCACGCAATTGCGTCAAGAACAGATGTCTTGCCCTGTCCGTTTTTACCGCCCAACACGGTAAGTCCGTTTTCGGTCGGTTCATAAGCAACCGCCTTTACTCTTTTTACATTTTCGATTTCAAAAGCTGATATTTTTACTGACATATTAAAGTCCTCCTTGATTGTTTAGCTATTGTGTTTTTGAATATAAAACCAGCCGTGAAAAATCCTACCCATATCCTCATTTGGCACAAGTCCGATTTTATATGTCTGATTTTTAAATCCCTCAAATGCTTTATACGCATCAAAAGTATCTGTACTTACGATTTTAACGCCATAACTACCATACTTTATATCGCCTTTCCTACTGCTCTCTTCAAAAGTAAGTCGGCGACTGTTGTGTTCATTCAAAGATATTCTAAAGAAAATAAATTCTTGTGTTACAGCGACCGTAAGGTAATTTCCTCTTTTTAAAGCAGGAATATTTCCGAAAGTAATTTTCACACAAGGTGTGTTATGATTTGATGTTGTGAATGTGATTTTTACATCATAGTCCTTATCTATCAGATAAATATCATTCACTTTTGATTCATTGCCTTTAGGAATAATATTTCTTTCAATCATTTCATTTGTAATCATTGAGAGAATTGAAGGAATAGGTTTTTGCATTTATAATTATCCTCCTTGACAATTCGCTTAAAATTGTCTATCATTTAATTAAGGTATTTTTCTTTGTCCGTTGAGGCTTTGCAGAGCTTCAGCGGATTTTTCTTTGCAATTGCAATTAATATTTAACATTGATATAATCCAACACCCTTGCCCAGCCGTATCTTTCGCCTGTTTTATCATCTGTGCAGCAGTTATACATCCAATACTCCCACTCTTTAGGATTTTGCTCTTTAAGTAAGTCAAATCTATGAGGGCGCTTTTCCAAGTGCAAACCAAATCCGCACATTGAACAACCTGTTCTTTGAGCCTTGGTTGTGTACAAAGTACCATCTTCTTGCCTCTCGATTTTTCCGTATATTTCGGGAACAGGAACATTTAAATCAAGAGCAAGTTGCAAAATGTCCTGTCTGTTAAAAATCGCAAACGGTGCTGATCTGATTGTAGATTTACCGAAATAATTACAACCATTTATCATTAAGGATTTAGCTCTTCTTCCGCCTTCGGAAGCCATCAAGCCAAGATAAGGCACGCTGTTATGTTCTTTTGCCCAAATGTCACAAGGCTTTTCTTTTAGATAATAGCAGCATTTTGATGACACTTTGAAATTTGGAATTTGGTAATTTGTACCCTCTTCATTGTTCGCATAACCGCCGAACTTTTCAAGCCATTTTTGCGACATTTTCATACGACTGTTTTTTTGATAACCGCCATAGGCCCCTGTTTCGCCTGTTACAATAGCGTGTCGAACAGTTTTGTTTTTTTCGGTCGGATTTGCAAGTAATTCAATCTTGGCGGCAATTTCTTTTGATAAGACAGGAAATCCAAACTCCTGAATTATATCCTGTTTAGTCCAGCGGTGTTCTTTTCCTGCACTGTCAACATACCGAACTGATGGCTTTAACCTTTCAATTCCGAGCTCTTTATGTATTTTTTGAATACTCGAATCTTCAAGATAAGAAACGCTGATTCCTGGGGCATGGATTCCGATCGACTTTAAAAAGATAAATAATGTAATGCTATCAAGACCGCCTACCGAAACGTGATAGTCTAATTCTCGTCTATCGCATTCTTCAGCAAATTCTCTCGCTCTGATAGTTGCATACTTAACTTTAAATTCATAATCCTGTTTTTGCTTAACAATGAAATCAGAGATTTTTCTCTGTCCGTCAATTCTTTCCATTCGTTCAAAAACATTTTCTTTCATTTCTTCACCCCCACACATTCAAAACCGAAGGATTCGGATTCAGGCGTTTCAAGGACTTTGAGCTTGCGTTTTAGCTCGCGGTTTTCGTGACGATAACCGCTTGACGCTGTTTTTTCGAGTGCAAGGTCCGTTCTTGCGTTTCTTAGTTCAATGCTGAGATGTCTGTTCTCTGCTCTAAGGTTTTCGATATCTTTGAGTAGTTTTCTGCGTGTCGGGTAATTTCTTAACCGCATTTGTTACACTCCTTTCAACGGGTTTGAACCGAGAATATAATTGAGAAACGGTATTCTCGGAATACGGATAGATGTGCCGACTACAATTACATTGAATCCCAATTTTTCGGTTCGTCCTTTGCCTGTTCACGCAATTTTTGCGGAGCAACTCCAATAGCCTTTGCGGCGTCCTCAGAAAGCAAATAGAAATCACTGCTATCCATAATTTCTTTGATTTTTTTGTTCATCTGAACTGTGTCCATATAAACACCTCCCTACTTTATTTCAATTAACATCTTTTTCAATTGTGCAGTCACCTCTGTAATCGCTTTTCAGCAGATTCATAAATTCTGCGGTTTCATCGGGTGTGCCTGTTATCTGCATTGTTATCACCTGCTTTCTGTTTTACCTATCTTGATTTCTACACCCAAAGCCGTTAAGAGCCTGTCGGCATTTTCAAGAGAAATACTCTTCTTTCCTTTCTCCCAATACTGAATAGCTCTTTTGGTAAAGCCCGATTTCTTAGCAAGCTCGCTTTGTGAAAGACCTTTCTGTTTTCTGCTTTTAAGCAAGATTTCAGCAAATTCATTAATGTGCATTGATTTCACAACCTTTTTATGTTATACTATATTTAGTGGTGAACCCCAATTCACTAACTATATATAGAAAGTGAGGTGAAATTAATATGAATCATTCATCACTTAAGAAAAGTTTAATAATAGCTATGTCTTGTGTTCCGGAAGTCGAAGGTTTAGAAAAAAACGACTTGATATTAACAACTTCTGCTGGAATCATTTCAGGCAAATTACCTTCTGAGCAGGAAATAGACGATGAAAAATCTTTGTACGGCGTTTTATATAAGATTTGCAATAATACTAAAGAAGAATACTTAAAAAATATTTCTTCTACAGATTCCGAACCTGTAATTGTTGGTAATGATGGTTACATAATTTTAAAAGATGTAAAAATAAGGTCAACATCATCCAATACAATTACTCATATGCCCTTTATGGTTGTATTCTACGACCAAATCATCGGCGTTACTGTTGGAAATATTAACTGATGTTATTTTTGTTTGCTGACTTTGTACTTGCGATACAAGGTCAGCAATTTCTTTTGATGTACCTTTTACTGTTATTTCCACTTTATCTCACCTCCTCACGCTGTTTTCTGCTGTTCAGCAAAGTCCGTTTAATGGGACTGCGGTTGTGGTATTATTGATTGTGTGGGTGGGTTAGGCTTTGGCGGTTTGTACGGGATTTCTTGTTCTGCCAAGCAAATAATCAATCGAACAATCAAACAAATCTGCCATTTTCATAAGAACAGAAACAGGGATATTTCCGCTTTCAAGCCAGTTGTAATAGGTTTTTCTTTCCTTGTAACCAAGACAGCTGATTATCTCTGTTTGTGACAAACCCATACGAATCCTTTCCGCTTCGATATTCGGGTACATATAATTGTTTTTCATCGTTTATCATCTCCTTTCAGTTTGATGTACACGATTTGTGTGTACAAGTAAATTATATACTCAATCTGTGTATATGTCAATTAAATTACGGGGAAAATATTGCACAATATGTGTATAGATTTTTTGTGCACTTCTACAAATCGTGAATATTCAATTGACTTTTGCTACTCAATATGTGTATAATCAATACAAGGAAGTGATTATATGTTCAGAATAAAAGAATTGAGAACCGAAAAGGGATTAAGTATGCGACAAACCGCCCTTGAACTCGGTATTCCTTACACCACATATATTTCATATGAAAAGAAGACAGAGAACCTAATTCCGAAACTTTAATCAAATTAGCCGATTATTTCGGATGTTCTGTTGACTACTTAATCGGCAGGAGCAACCAAAACAGCATTGAAAAAAGCGACATTAGAAATATTCAGTATGCCGCTTATGAGGCTCTTGGCGATGAATCGGAAGAATTTCAGCAGGATATTTTGGATTACATAAATTACAAAAAAGCTCAGAAAAAGAAAGATGATTGAATGAAAACACTTTTAAATATCTATGAAGAATGCGATAAAAGCGGTGTTGATGTTGATTATTTTCCTATGCGTGAAGCAAAAGCATTGGCTTTCAAAGAGGGTTGGATTGCAATAGATGTTGACAAAATAGAAAGCAATGCCGAAGAAATGGTAATGCTTGCACACGAACTATCTCACATTGAAACAGGAAGTTTTTACAACATTTTCTCACCGCTTGATGTTAAAGCAAAACACGAGCGGAAAGCTCAAAAACACACAATAAAAAAGCTCATCCCTTTGGATGAGCTGAAAGAAGCGGTTCACAACGGCATAACAGAACCGTGGGAACTTGCCGAATATTTTAATGTCACAAATAAATTTATGGTTGAAGCAATGGAATTTTACAGAGATAATTTATTGATGTAGCCGTAAATTTGTAGCCGTAAATTTTTTACAATTTATAGTGCCTGTTCTACACATTATTTTTATTACAGAAAGTTGGGATAATATGGGATTTTTAGATACATTCAAAGGCAAACAGTATAAGCAACAGTCCGAAAATCTGCAAGCTGAGCTTGACCGTTTGAAAAGCACTTTCACTCCTGAAATGCGTAATGCGAGCGAACTTATGAAACTTACAGATAAGCTGAATGATGAAATCCGTTCGTTAAATCAGACTATATCCGACCGCAATGAAACAATTTCTTCGCTTGACAGTCAGATTTCAAGCCTGAATGACGCTATTAAATACAGACAGGACGAAATCATAAACCTTGACGGGCAAATTGAAATACAGAGTTTTGGTCTGTACACCCCAAAATATGATTTTGCTTCTTCCGATATATACAAAGACAGGCTCACAGAAATTCGCAATAAACAAAAAGCCCTCATAAAAGAGGGCAAAGCCGTAAACGGTAATATGAATTGGACCGTAAACGGCAGTAATGCACAGGGCAAGAAAATGGTTAAGGATATGCAAAAACTCCTTTTAAGAGCCTTTAACAGCGAATGTGACGAGCTTATCGACAAAGTTAAGTACAATACTTTTGATACTGCACATAAGAGAATGCAAAAATCTTATGAAGCCATTTCAAAACTCGGTAAGATAATGGATGTTGCCATTACATACAATTATTTTATGCTGAAATATGATGAGCTTTGTCTTGCTCTTGAATACAGAAAGAAAAAACAGGACGAAAAGGAAGAACAAAAGGAAATCCGTGCAAGACTTCGTGAGGAAGCCAAACTTCAAAAAGAAATTGAAGAAGCACGCAAAAAAATCAAGAAAGAACAAAACCATTATCAGAATGCTCTTGAACATATCAACAAACAGCTTGATTCTGCAAGTGAGGACGAAAAAGCAGAACTTCTCAAAAAGAAATCCGAAATTGAGTCCGAGCTTACCGAAATTAACAAGTCAATTGAAGATATTGATTATCGTGCCACAAACGCAAAGGCAGGCTATGTTTACATCATTTCAAATGTCGGTTCATTCGGTAAAGATGTGTATAAAATCGGTATGACACGCAGACTTGAACCACAGGAGCGTGTTGATGAACTCGGTGACGCTTCTGTTCCATTCAATTTTGATGTTCACGCAATGATATTTTCTGACAATGCACCGGCTCTTGAAGCGGCACTTCATAAGGCTTTTGAAAACAGAAAACTGAATATGGTAAACACTCGAAGAGAATTTTTCAATGTCACACTTGAAGAAATTGAAGATGTTGTAAAGAAAAATTATGATAAAACAGTTGAGTTCACAAGACTTGCTCCTGCTGAGCAGTATTACGAATCTCAAAAAATGCGTGAGCAGTACCAATAAAAGAAGGGTGTGTTATCTATGGTATGTAAAAATTGCGGTGCAAATGTCGGCAAAGAATACAGACTTTGCCCTTACTGTATGTCCGAACTTGAATATCCCGAAAACAAAGCAGAACAGCAACCAATTATTATTCAGAATATAATCAATAATCAGCCAAATGTGGCAACCTCTGCCCCTCCGACTGTATCTCATCATCAGTTGTGCAGTCCTAAAGATAAAAGTATGGCATTGATTTTGTGTGTTGTTCTCGGTATGCTCGGCGCTCATTGCTTCTATGCAGGTAAAGCAGGTATGGGTATCCTCTACCTCTTCACAGGCGGACTTTTCGGCATAGGCTGGATTGTTGATATAATCAGAATTGCCGCAGGTCATACACCGACAGCATGGTCTGCCGATTAAATAGAATAAAAAAAACCGCCCTAAAATAGGAAATCAATTTCCCATTTTGGGTGATAAAACGAAAATGTTTACTCAAGTAAACAAAATAAGCCAGCGAAAATGTCCACTCGAATGGACAAAACAAATCCTGAAAATGTCCAATCGATTGGACAAATTGGAATGATAAAGCGAAAATGTTTACTCGAGTTTACATTTTGCAGTAATGTTGAGGTGGAGAGTGGTGGAGGGTTTACGGGTTTTTCTAACCTTTCGTATAAGAAAAATAAACTAATATTATATATATAGAAAGGGTTCTTTAAAATCGCACCAAACCTTCCACTACCCTCCGCACATAAGCAATAAAAAATCCGCCCTGCTCGAGGACCAGTCGAACAGAGCGGAATCACCTACACAGGGTGCAGATGATGCAGTTTAATGCAAAATAATTGTATCACATTCCCTTGTGTTTTTCAAGTAATTTAAAGCACAAGGGATTTTTGCACCCTTTTTTAAACAAAAGGAGTGTATAAAATGAAACTGCCTAACGGCTACGGCTCTGTTTATAAGCTGAGCGGAAACAGGCGCAATCCGTGGGTTGCCTGCGTGACAATAGGATACAACAAAGAAACACGCAATCAGGAACGCAGGGTTATTGGCTACTTTCCCAACAAGCCGAAAGCTCTGAACGCTCTTGCTGATTACAATCAAAACCCGTTTGATGTTGATTCGGCGAGACGCACTTTTTCAGAAATTTATGAACTTTGGTACAAGGAGTTCATCACCGAAGACACAAATCCGAACACCAAAAGACAGTATAATGCGGCATACAAACAATGCTCAATGTTATACAATCGCAAGATGTCCGATATAAAAATCATTGATATGCAACGAGTTCTCGACAACTGCCACAACGGTTATCAATCGGTTAGGCGAATTAAAATTCTGTTGAACAAAATCTACGAATACTGCATATTTCACGATATGCTCCATAACAATCTTGCAGAAAAATTGAAAATCAATGCCAAGTCAGATGAAACAAAACGAGCACGCAGGGAGTTTTCGGAAAGCGAAATAAATCTTTTGTGGGAATATTCAAATCTTGATTCGGTAAAAATAGTGCTTATGCTGATTTATTCGGGAGTGCGTGTGTCCGAATTGCTCGATCTAAAAATTTCAAATGTAAACCTTGACGAACAGACTTTCTTTGTTGAGAGTTCAAAGACCGATTCAGGTGTACGAACCGTGCCTATAGCAGACAAAGTACTGCCGTTTTGGCAGAAATTCATCAGCGATTCTCAATGTGGATATGTTCTGAATAATACCAATGGCAAGCCGCTGAAATACGATAACTTTAAACGCAACTACTGGACACCTCTGCAAAACGATTTAGGATTTGACCACACCATACACGAAACAAGACACACCTGCATTTCAATGCTTGTATCGGCAAATGTGAACCATACAATCATCAAAAAAATAGTCGGTCACAAGTCGAAAATGGACTTGACCGAAAAGGTTTACACCCACATAAACCCAAAAGAATTGGTGAACGCAATCAACAAAATATAGTCTTATATTATCCTGAATTGTTCATAATTATGCTCCGTAGCTTACATATAGCTAACAAAATCCCCCATTTTCCCCATTCCTATCCCCCTTGCAAGTTACCTGCACCAACAGCCGTTTCTTATGCAGGGACGGCTGTTTTCTACCACATTTTCGGTCTGTTTTATGGTGATTTTCAAAATATTTGAATTAATTTTGAATAAAAAACGAAAATTATGTTGACAAATCCGAAAATATGGTATATAATAATTAAGCTGTTGTTATTAAACAACATTTCGAGGTGTAGCTCAGTTTGGTAGAGTGCTTGGTTTGGGACCAAGATGCCGCAGGTTCAAGTCCTGTCACCTCGACCAAAAGAGGTGGTTTTTTAACCACCTTTTATTTTTTCTCAACTTTACTCAAAGTTACTTTTCTTCCCATTCCTATGCGGTTTTTGGTAATTTTACGATAATTTGAGATATGTTTGAGTTAAGTTAAAAAAACGGCAATTACCACATGAATTACCACCTTAAATACCACCACGATTTTTGGAGTAGTTAAAAATCAGGTGAATTTCAGGAATTTTCCAAAAAAATTTTTTGAACACAAAAGTCTTTATTGAACACAACTTAACAAATTCATTTTTTAGGATTAAGTCATACAGGCTTAGTCTTTTTTTATTGTCAAAATATTCTATATTATTGCAAAATATATATTTATGTGATATCATATAGGTGCGACACAAACTGAATACTTTATCCCACGGTGGTTTGCATTTTAATCAGGCAAAAATGCAGGCTCTTTTTCGCATACCATTGTTGGGAGTGAAGTTTGTGTCGCAACAATCAGGGCTTTGTGTTTTTCGGTGCAGGCTCTTGTTCTGCACCTTTTTTTAAAACAATACTCTTATATTTCATATTAGTTTTAAAAATCTGCAAGCATTTTTTAAAGCTAATATGTAGCTTGTGTGCTGAATTTGTTTCTTTCACAAAGTATGATTAAATTTACTTTTGCGAGGTGATAGCAAGCAATTCACATCAACATGACAATTTATAGCCGATAAATCGTTAAAGCAAAGGAGATAACTATATGAAACATAAATCAATCATTCCAATCGTTCTTTGCGCTGTCATCTGCAGTGTGTTCGCCACAGGCTGTGGCGATGACGGAACTATCACAGTAAATACACCTACACAGTCCGTCACTGAGAGCACACATGCATCTGACAGTACTGTCGGCAGTACCGAGGTACAACCGACAACAAGAAACCAAACGAAACCAACCCTGCTGCAAGCAGCAGCACGAGTAATTCATCGCACGAACAGAGTTCGTCCTCGTCCGAGAATAACTCATCGAAGAATGACCCTCAAGAGTCATCCAAGACTGAATCATCTAAGAGTGATTCGTCACAAACCTCGAAGCCTGACAAATCTGACTCATCTCAGACTTCAAAACCTGACACACCGTCGCCCAAGCCAACACAGAAACCTAAGCCTAAGCCTACTGAGAAACCTGCCGCTAAACCGACACAGCATACTCACACATGGTAAATGACACTAAAAAAGTAACCAAAACAGTCACAGTGACACCTGCAAAAACGGTTACTTATTCAAGATGGTATTCAAAATGCAATGACTGCGGTAAACTTTGGGTATGGGACTCAGGTACCGACCCAAACGGTTGGTCAGCTATAAGTGATGAAATCAATGACCACATTCTCAATCACGCTTACAATGGTGGTGCAGGTTCATACTCAGACTGGTCAGAGACTTACACCAAAACAACACCTGCCGTAACAAAAGATGTAACTCAAACTGTCACAACAGGCAGACACTGCACAACCTGCGGTAAGAAAGAAACGTATTAAGACTTTTACCCGATGGAAAACCCATCGGGTAAATTTTTTCTATCTTGAATTAAATATATAGCTATGCTATAATTAAATGGGTATAGTCTTTTGCACCGACACTTACTCTGCGAATCCCATTTACATCCCACAAATGGGCATAACTCAGCAAATAAATAACCGTAATAATTAACTGAAATGATTTTAAAAATAATTTCTTCGTTAATTACACAAAAAGGCTATACTAATTAACTGCCTATACAGGCAGCGAGTACCAACTAAATAGAAAGGGGACAAACATTTTGATTTATACTAAACTTACTAAAAAAGCAATTAAGCTTGCTTTTAAAGCACACAAAGATGTGAAAGGTCAGGACGGTCTTCCGTACATATGCCACCCTCTGCATCTTGCAGAACAGATGAGTAAGTAATTAAATCAAAGTTTTCATTCTACAGCATATACAGAAACTAAGCTATATGATATTCGTTATCAGATAGCTTTTTTTATTTGCGAAATTGTGAATAATTATACGCTGAATTTACATTTTTACAATTTAATTGTGCAATTTTTAAGCCCATTTTGGGACAAAAAAAGCCCACTTGTGACCTTTTTGTTATATCAAATTGTCCCGTGATTTTGTCACCACTTGTGGTGACAAGTGGTGACAAGAAAATTGAGACTGCTCAGAAACACCAGTATTTAAGCGAAAATCCTTGTCACCACCAAGTGGTGACAAATTTTAAGATTTTTGGTGTTTTGCTTCTTTTAAAGAATTAAAATGCGTTTTCGCTTCAATTTTTAATATTTATAAGAAAATGGACTATATTTTTGAAGCTGAGTTATCGGGACATTTTTAGGTTACAAAATGTCCTTTAATGGGACGAAAATGGGCAGAAATTTGACCTATTTTTTCAGAGTGATACAACAGGAATTATTCTTAAAAGGAATAATACAGTGAAAAAGTGGTGCGATTCGTGTAATTTTGCTTATTTTGTCACCACTTGGTGGTGACAAAGAAAATGGCTTAAATAAGGGCTTTTTTGGGGTATGCTAAAAAACTTGTCACCACTTTTTATACAGAGTGGTGACAAAGAAAATGGCTTAAATAAAGGGCTTTCGTCGATTTGTCACCATTGTCACCATAAATTTTAAGTTAATATATATACGACCCTTTGTGATATACTAAAATACCCCTTAATTATTTATGTAAATTTAACAGTGTATTTTTTGTTATTTACACATTATGTCATTTTTATGTATATATAAAAAGGTTTTGTAAAAAGTGGTGACAATGGTGACAAAATTATTTTGAGGTCTTTTATTTACAAAATGATTTTGAAATAATTAAGGGTATTTATTTTTGAGAATATGCAACAGAATGCAAAAAAATTTTCATACATTATTTCCTTTCTCGTTTTCAAACATAACCTCGTAGTTATTGAAATTATACAGCGTTACCATGTAGCATTGGGATAGCCGTTCTCTGACTTAATCCAGCCTTTGAGATTACTGATTTCAAAATATCTTTTGAGAGCTGTGTCTGTGAGATTGTCATTAGGGATTTCGTTGAAAAATACATTGCCGTAATTTCGTCTCGTGTATCTGTCATAATCTACATAATCTATCCCTGTCCATTTGCTCTCGCTGAGAACATTCTCAGGGATGTGTTTGAGAATGGCGTCTTTCGCTTCAGTGAGCAAGTCTATTAACTCTTTGACAGAATTAATGGTTTCTATTCTGTCTTCATATGGCTTTGTAATCTTGTTTACTGCATGACCGAGGCAGTCTTCGCCTATGAGATAGGCTTTTTGTAGTAATAGAGGTCTGTAAAAAAGTCAAGCATTTGGTTATTCTCCTTTATTCGTCAATATTTAATATTGATGATTTTTGCGCCATCTATATAGCCTTGCATGATGGTGTTCAGTGCATCCTGAGCTTCTGTTTCCGAATAGAAAGTCGCAAGCACTGTTTCAACTGAAGTAATGTTGCTGAATTTGTTTACGCCTACGATGTTGTAATGTGTTGCTACATTCCCGTCAGCTTTTTCGATTTTGATTTTTTCAAAACGGTCTAAGTTAATAAATTCATAGGGTTTGTACTTTTCGTGTAATAACATAGTGTGTGAGTCTCCTTTCACATAATGAAAAGACCCCGTGGATATTTTCACGAGGTCTTTTTGAATTTATATCACGACTTTTGTTAGCCATGTTTGTTACGGGTTTTAATCGACATACCAACCTTCACGCTGTACGCGTTCGCCGACTTTAAGCATTACGACTTCGCTGTACCAACCGCTCGGTACGCCTTCGTCCATGTGTGCATTCCAGTGAGCAGTGTGGTCGCTTTTTGTGATGAATACACCTTTGCGACCGTCTTCGGTTTCGTATTTTGTTCCGGGAGCGACAGAGTAACTGATGAGACGACCGCAGCCTTTGCATACAGAAACTTCTTTTTCTTTGTATACAGGTACGATGGCGTACTTGTGGTATACACGTTCATAGTTTGTCGTTACCGTACATGTTGCTGTAGCGTTACCTGCCTTGGCTGTGATTTTTACGGTCTGTTCGACCTCGAAGTAGTTGAAGATGTCATTTGTAACAGTGAGCTTGCCGTTCGAGTCAACCTTTACAAGCTTAGGATTTGATGATGTCCATGTCACTTTCTGTGATGGGCTTACTGTAGCTTTAAGCGTACAAGGTTCGCCTGCACCAAGTGTTACTTTAGTCTTATCAAGCTTAATAGTTGTCTTGGCAGATTCGTTAACGGTTACTTTGCAAGATGCCGATACACCGTCAACTTTAGCTGTGATTGTAGCAGTACCTTTAGTCTTAGCTGTGACCTTGCCGTTCTTATCAACGGAAGCGACGTTTGAGTTTGATGATGACCACGATACAGCCTTATTTGTACCTGTAACGGTTGTCTTGAGCGTATATGTCTTACCCTTAGTGAGAGTAAGGCTTGTCTTGTCAAGCTTAACAGAGGGCTTTACAGGGGTTGTTACAGTGACACCTTTTGAATCATATCCGCTTGTAAACTTAGTTGCAGATGAATTGATACATCTTACTGTGTAGATATATGTCTTGCCCGATGAAACATCCTTGTCAATATATGAGGTTGAAGTTGTATCGACCATTCGTGTCCAACCTTTACGACCCTTGTAGTAAACTCTGTACTTTTCAGCACCGTTTACTTTATTCCATGAAAGCTTTACGCTTTCGTCGCTTGCCAACGCTTTGACATTAGGTGTTGTCAATAGCTTGAATGACTCGCCGTTGCTGTTGAAACCGCTCGTAAAGCGTTTAGAATCGTTTGTAAGGCATCTTACGGTGTAGGTATAGTTATTGCCTGCTTTCGCAGATTTGTCCGTATATGATGTGTTAGCAGTCTCTGTAAGTCTTATCCAGCCATTTGAGCCTTTGCGATAGGCACGGTATTTTACCGAACCGGCAGGCTTGTTCCATGTGAGCTTTATGCCTTCGTTACTGCCTTCAATCTTAATGAGTTCGGGAGCGGCGATATATTTGATTGATTTACCGCCTGTGTTATATCCGCTTGTAAACTTAGTTGCAGATGAGTTGATGCATCTTACCGTGTAGGTGTAATTCCTGCCTGATGAAACATCCTTGTCAATATATGAGGTTGAAGTTGTATCAACCATTCTTGTCCAACCTTTACTGCCCTTGTAGTAAACTCTGTACTTTTCTGCACCTTTTACCTTGCTCCAAGTCAGCTTTACACCGCCGTAAACGCTTTCAGCCTTTGAGATTTTCGGAGTTGCAAGACTTGTCTTTGCCGACTGTGCCGAAACAACAGGGGCATTCGTTTCAACAGCACTTGCCGTAAACGGAACTGCTGTTGCCGTGCCTACCGTCATTATTGCAGAAAGCAATAACGGTATTATTCTTTTTGATTTCATTATTATGCCTCCTAAAAAGTATGTTTTGATGATACTTGCATCTGTAACTAAATTTTATATCTTTAATTATGATTAGTCAACAATATGTAGGTAATTTTTTCTCATTTGTGATGATTTTTTGTTGAATAAAAGAACAACCGCCTGCTTAGTATGCCTAAACAAGCGGTTGTTTTTATGTTTATGTATCAGAATTAGTTTTAGAAATGTATTTATTATAGTTTCGTTTCAACTTTTCCTCTTCCTTAACGAGAACATCCAAATTACTAATAAAAGCATTCATCTTATCAATGTACTCATTATACTTGAAATCAGAAAGGTGTTTGCCGATAAATTCGTTTAACTCAGGTTCTCTCTGATTATACATTGAAATTATCTCATCAAATTTACTATGCAGTTCATTAATCTTAGCAATGTTTTCAAGACTTCTAAAATCATCATTAAACTTACTAACGGATTCCTCAGTCATATACTTAAATTTGTCAGAATGGTACTTCTTAAAATATTTAAGCAAATAATATCCGCACTTACTGTCAAACTCCTCAATAGTAACCTTTTTGTCATGGTTTTCAGTAGTTGGATTTTCGTTATCAATATCATTAAAAATATTTCTGTCCTTTAAAACTTTGATTTTGTGACGAAGACTTTCTTTGAATCTGTCAAGAGATGAAGTGTAATTATATTTACCTCTTGAATTTTTAGAATATCTATTAAACTCATCTGGAAAATTTAACTTATATCTTACTTTGAAGTATATATTGCGATTTTATCTGCGCCAATTTTATCTGATTTTTTGTTC
>ENA-OQEX01000503-OQEX01000503.1-human-gut-metagenome-genome-assembly--contig:-NODE-503-length-20563-cov-2.748777_pt1 | contig 20563 bp, 23 predicted proteins | sample MGYA00242802_ERZ504649 | MGnify/ENA primary metagenome ERZ504649 (study PRJEB26092, sample SAMD00036194) | human gut metagenome | host: Homo sapiens | study: EMG produced TPA metagenomics assembly of...
TTCAAGCTGATTTACACCACTTTTTGCCAAAATCTTTCTCCGCAGCAACGTATACGCGATCATCATCGCAATTCCCGTCACAACCCACGAAATCGGGTAAATTATCATCAGCACCCAGAATTCGTGCACTCTCTTACATACCGCAGCGATCAGGCTGTAAAGCGGGTGCTCACTGTCCCCGATGCTCCTTAAGATCGACGAACCAAAATCATAGAGTATGATCTTCGAAAGCCTCTTCCATAAAATACATCCGCGCCCCGAAATCCTGAAAATATCTCACATTCTCATTATATCCATTGCCGGAAAATGCCGGTTTCAACTTCACGCCGCCATACATCAGGGTATCCCCGTATGCCGTAATATTCTCCTTTTCCCCGTCCATTTTCACAAACTTTGCAACCAGATTGTGCGCAATGGAGTCCTGTCTGATATGGATCGGTGATACGGTGTTAACCAGATCCCCGAACTCTTTGACATTATATTTTAAAGAACGGTTATAAAAATGATACTTCTTTTCCTCACAGAGTCCCTGTGGTTTATAGTACCGAACTGCGTGTTTGGCACGACAAGCTTTTGCATGACGAAGCCGACCGCCTTCGACTGATCCGGCGAGACGCACGTCCATTCCGTCACATTGCTGTCATCATTCCAGAGGACACTGTTTTTTCCAAACGCATTTTCTCTGCCGTTCCCTGTAAAACTCCTGCCGCGGTAAAAAATTCCCTGTTGCAGCACACTGCGCCATTTTTTGTAAGAATGATCTGCGCTTTGATGGCTTCTGACTCTTCTTTTTTCAGATCACAGAATTGCACTCATATCCGAGCAGTCCAACGCCGCTACCGCAAAACGTGTTTCAAGCGGTGTCGTGCGCAGTGTCTGATGATTTGGGCAGCCGGAGACATGTGCGCTTATCACGGACATCGGGTAGCCGTAGCTGTACCCGGTCTGGATCTCGGCACGGCAGAGCGCATCTGTATCATCGCTCGCCAGATCTGTGGGAAATAACAGAGCATACCAAGGTCAAAACGGTTTCCACCCGCAGCACAGCCTCAAACAGGATGTCCGGGAATCTCTTTGTCAGCTCCCTCATGCAGCGGTAAAGTCCCATCACATACCGGTGTGCCACCTCCCCCTGCCTTTCAGGACGGATACTCTGTGAAAAATAATCCGAAAATGTGCGGTTCATATCCCATTTTACATAATCTGCCTTGCATGCATCCAGAACTTTGAAAATCTGGTTCATGATATGGTCACGGACTTCTTTTCTGGTAATGTCCAGATTGAGCTGATGTCTGCTCCGATTCATAGCACGTCCCGGAATCTTCAATGCCCAGTCCGGATATTCTCTGTAGAGATCACTGTCCTCGGAAATCATCTCCGGCTCTACCCAGAGACCGAATTTCAGTCCAAGTCCGTGGATTCTCTCTGCAAGTGCAGGAAGTCCACCTTTGATCTTCTCTTCATTTACTTCCCAGTCACCAAGTGCGCACCAGTCATTATCTCTTTTGCCAAACCATCCATCGTCCAGAACAAACATATCCAAGCCGATGTTCCTGGCTTCTTCTGCAATATGATACAGTTTGTCTGCATCAAAATCAAAATAGGTAGCTTCCCAGTTGTTTACGAGGATTGGTCTTGGCTGTTCTACGTATTGCTGCGGATCAGGTTGTTTCTGTATGCATCATGATAAATGCGAGAAAGTTTTCCAAATCCTTCTGCGGAATATGACATAATCACTTCCGGAGTTTCAAATGTGTCACCTTTTTCCAGTGTCCATGCGAAATGATATGGATGGATTCCCATTACCACACGGGTATGTCCTACCTGATCTACCTCTGTCTCAAATGTAAAGTTTCCACTGTAAGCCAGTGCATATCCATAGCAGTTTCCATATGTTTCTTCTGTGTTTCTGTCGCAGAGGATTACAAATGGGTTATGATGATGACTGGAAGTGCCGCGAATACTTCCTACAGACCAGTTTGCATGACCCAGATGTGTTCTTTCCATCTGACGTTCTACGTTATGTCTGCCATAGAAATGAACTGCATCCATTTCTCTATATTCAAAATCCATTTCCATAGACATTGCTTTCTTTACTGTAACAGGTGTCTCACCAGTCTGTTCCAGACGAACTGCTCTGGTGATCACATCCAGATGTGGGAATACACTGTAGAGAAGATGTGCTTTCAGTCCGCTGACACGGTCTGCCAGGACAATCTCCAATGTCTCTGCCTCATCTTCTTTTGCAAACATTGCAGGGAGACCTTTCAGGCTGTATTTTCCTTTTGTGATCTCATAGGATTCAAATTTCAGATTTGCAGTGTCGCTGCCGTCTGCCTGCTCTACTTCCAGACCATTGATACGATAATCTCCGTTTCCGTAAGCTGTATATTCCTGCGGCAGAGTATCCAGGGAAAATGTTTTGTCTTTTCCTGCTTCATACGGATTTCCGGAGAATCCTCTGTCCACACATACAATCCTGTCCGTAATCAGGGAATCCCCTACCGGGCATCCATAATACAGATGAACCAGAGTATCATACTCTCTTACCTGCATCTGATAGGTGCTGTTTTCTGTTCTCAGGTCAAATACTTTTTCTGCCTCATGATACTTAATCCATTCCATACTCTGTACCTCTCATTTCTTTGTTGTTTTTTTGTTAAAAAGCATACTGATCCGGTTCTGTATCTACATAGTGATGTTCTTCTTCGTCCTCTTTGAAATACGGTTTGAACAGTTTCCACATAAACCAGGAATCTGCATAGGCTGTCAGGGAAAATCCCACCATCAGCCAAATCAGCAGATATACCGGAAAAAGTTTTGCATCTACAAGTGTCATGGTCATTGGCAGTATCGTGATCACTGCCACTGCTATCGCATAACCTATATGTTTAACCGCAAAATAAAATGCGTTTGTGATCAAAGTCATTGTTTTGTTTTCAAATGCTGCAACTGTCGGGAATATGTACAGTGCATGGCAATCAGCGGAATACATACCGTCAGAATCACGTAATTGAAAATCTGTGGCATGGAACCAGGCATAGTTACCAACGATTCTTTCTCCATATAAAGAAATACTGCAACTGCTGCCATCAAGATCCAGATCAGAGTTGACTGTTTGAAGTTCTGCTTAAAGCTTTTAAAAAAATCATGAAATACCCGGATATCTCCATCCTTGTGGAGTTTTAATGTACAATAATACAAAGCAGTGGTGGATGCCCCTGCTGTAATAACAGGAAGAGAGCACACGATCCATAGTAAATTCAATGCAATTAACCGACCTAAAAATCCAAATATCCTGTCATAAAGACTTCCTGGTTTCATTTTTTATTACCCCTTCCTTTTTCTATCTTAATGATTTTGTCCTGACTTTCACCTTTACAGATGATTCAGCAATCAGATATCCAGTTTCAGGCAGCCTTCTGTTATTCTTCTCCTTCCAGTTGTATAACAAAATTCTGCCTGTATAGTTCAGGGGAAATGTCCCGAACCTCCCGGATTCTTCTTTTTATTTTTTTAACTTACAGCTTACCACCGGATGTTGCAATACCTTCAATGAACTGTTTCTGGAAGATCAGATACAGTACGATCATCGGGATACATGCAAGCAGAGATGCTGCCATCAGCTGCGGATAATTGTTGGTGTACTGTCCCTGCATTTTTGCAAGTGCTGCTGACAGAGGCATTACATCCTTGTTACAGATCAAAGGCCACATCAGGTCTTTGTATGCAAATACTGCTGTGAAGATTCCCAGTGCCACCATGGAAGAACGTGTCAGAGGAGCCATGATGAACAGGAAGGTCTGACCGATGTTACATCCGTCAAGACGTGCTGCCTCTTCCAGATCTTTCGGAAGTCCCATATAAGCCTGTTTGAGGAGAAATGTACCAAATGCAGTAACAATACCGGGAAATACCAGGGCAAAAATGGTATTGAGCATTCCCATTTTACTTACCATTAAGTACTGTGGGATAATGAAGATCTGTCCAGGCACCATCATCTGGAAAAGTACCAGAGAGAACATCAGGTTTTTCCCCCTGAAGTTCAGACGTCCAAATGCATAGCCTGCCAGGGTTGCTGTCAGAACCGCACATACAACACGACCCAGGATCAGAAGTAAGGTATTGATATACAGATGTAAGAAATCCATATTTGCGCTTACTTCTCTAAAACTGTCCCATCTCCATGTAGACGGGAGGATTACGAACGGGTTGACAGAGGTTGCCTCTGTCATAGTTTTGAAAGCTGTCAGAATCATCCATAAGAAAGGAACCAGCATGGTAATAGATACCAGTATCAGGATAACATGGATCAGAACTCTGTTTGCTTTATCTCTTGCTGACATAATTATCCCTCCTTAGTTATAATGAACCCACTTCTTCTGCGCAATATTCTGGAATACTGTCATGATCATAATTACAACCAGAAGAAGTACGACGATTGTTGAACCATAACCTTTGTTATTCTGTACAAAGGAATTCTGGTAGAACAGGTAAACAAGTGACTGTGTTTTGTAAAGTGCAGGACTGTTTCTGTCCATAACCATGAAGATCAGGTCGAATACCTGCATGGCACCGATGACACGGGTAACCATTACAAAGAAGATGGTCGGTGAAAGCAGCGGGATTGTAATATGGAAGAACTGTTTCACACCAGTTGCTCCGTCAATGCTTGCTGCTTCATAATAATCTCTTGGGATTTCCTGCAGACCGGACAGGAAAAGAACCATATTGTAGCCGATGATAGACCATACACCGATCACTGCGATCGCATAAACTGCGATCTTCGGATCAGAGACCCAGTTGATCTTTGTGTGAAAAATGTGATTGAGAAGACCGAATTCTGAGTTAAACAGCCATCTCCATACCATGGCGATCGCAGCCGGAGCAGCAACCATAGGCAGGAAGAAAATAGTTCTGTAAACAGCACGGCCTCTCATTTTACGGTTTAATAAAACTGCCAGTACAAGTGCGATAGCAATGGAAAACGGAACTTCCACAATGGCATATTTAAATGTATTTAATAATGCCTGCCATACTTCCGCATCGTGGAACAGCTTTACATAGTTGTCAAAACCAATGAAGATATTTCCCTTACCGAAATCTCCGGTCTTGAAAAAGCTCTCATAAATGGTCTTAAAAATCGGATAGATATTTAAGATGATCAGACCAAGCATTGTAGGAAGAATGAACGCCCATCCCCAGATGAATTCATTCCGCGCCTGACTGGTACCTTTTTTTGGATTTGCCACGGCTCTCACTCCTTCTTATCATAGAATTTTGTTGCTGATTTGAATGGAAAACTGCCGCATATGAGCATACCCTTTGTGACTCCTGTGGTTATCACATGATCGGAATCTTTTCTGCGGCAGCTTTTCGTTTCTTATTTTTTATGAATGGTTTTGTTAAACATTAATTAATAGGACTCTTCTGCGATGGCATCGTTCATAATAGTAACGATATTCTTGCATGCATCATCCATGCTTTCCTCATCATTCCATGGTTTCTTCAGTTCTTCGCACATTGGGTTCCACCATGCAAGTGTTGCATTTGTGTGTGGTCTGAATACGATATTGTCCATTGCATCCATGTATGGCTGTAAGTTGAAGCAGTCAACACTGTTAACCCATCCATCGGACATTCCTTCGTAAGCTGCCATTGTTACACCAAGGTCAGCCTGTTTCTGCTGCATATCTTTTGTACCGAACCACTCAATAAGCTGGAAAGCTTCGTCCGGCATATCTGTGTTTGCAGATGCTGCCCATCCAAGACCATTGTAAAGAGATACGCTCTCTCCTGTTTCAGCATCTTTCGGAAGTCTTGCCACATCACAGTGCTCTTTGATGTAATCGTTGTCTTTGAAAGCAGATACCATCCAGGATCCCTGAGAAATCATAGCTACCTTGCCAGATCCGAAGAGTACGTCTGTACCTGTTTCGGACATTGTAGATGCAGGAGGCATTACATTTTTAACGCATTTGTCAACGAATTCCATTGCTTTGATAGTGTTTGGATCATCAAAACCGGATTTGTTGTCATCTGTCAGTACACGTCCGCCCATGGAGTAAACAATATTCATCCATGTATCCTGCTCGTTAGACGGGTTTGCTGCAAAACCGTACTGGCTTCCGTCTTCTTTTGTAAGTTTTTCTGCAATGTCATAGAATTCATCCCATGTCCAGCTTCCGTCCGGATAATCGATTCCTGCTTCATCAAACATATCTTTGTTGTACCACATAGCAATTGTATCGATGTCCTTCGGTACTGCGTATGTTTTTCCGTCCCACTGATACATTTCTTTGATATCTTTCGGGAATTTGTCCATTTCCAGTTTGTCGCTGTCTGCAATCTTGTCTGTCAGATCAAGTAATATATCATTGGACATATATCTTACAGCTTCATTGGAATGCATCCAGAATACGTCCGGCATGTCTCCGCCTGATGCACCTGCTTCAAGAAGTGTCCAGTAGCTGCTCCACTCTACTACCTGAAGTTCAGTTTTGATTCCGGTCTCTTTTGTAAACTCATCCATAATTTCCTGAAGTCCGGCTTTCTGTCCGTTATCCCAGATTGCAACTGTCAGAGTTTTGTCTTTCGCCTGTGCGCCTACTGGTGCAAGTGCAGTAACTGTCATAGCACCGATCACTGTTGCGACTGTGAGTTTTTTCATGTTTTTTCTCATATACATCCTCCTTTATTCGTCGTTTCGACGTGTTCCTTGTGATTCTTATTATACGTTTTTGTCTATTTTTTTAAATGGACTAATGAAATGAATTTATGTCATAATCGTTATGGAAAAACCGCTGAATTTATGGTAAAATGTCAACAACGACTTGAATTTATGCGTATTTGCAGGATATCAGTCCTTATGTCTTTATATCAACAATATCTGCAATCAAAGAAAATAGAAAAAGGAATTACCCAAATGCCAAATGTAAAATATACGGACAGCGCTACTTTCCGCGTCTTGAAAATCTGAAAGAAGGCTCCCTTGATATCAGTCTGATCCATACGGGCAAAGAACACTGCCCGCCCGGACATATCTGTTCCATGCCAAGAGATGAGTTCATCATCCATTTTGTGCTGGACGGTACCGGATTCTATTCTGCCGGAGGTCAGACCTGGAGCCTTACTCCCGGACAGATGTTTGTAATTTATCCAAATGAACCAGTCACATACGGTGCTGATGAAACCAATCCCTGGACTTATGCCTGGATTGGTTTTCGCGGAATCCGAGCTCACTCAATGGTAAAAGAATGTGGATTTTCCAAAAATCAATTAGTACTTCCTGCACCGGATCAGAAAATAATCCTGAAACACATCGATTATATGCTGAATCATAAGCAGCTTTCCAAAGCCAATGATCTAAGGCGCCAGGCTTATCTGATCCTGTTGTTAGCCGAGCTTGCCGGCTTTCATGAAAAGCAGTCTGCACAGAACAAAAGAAATGCCAAATATGCCTACAGCACCAGTGTCTACGTGGAGCTTGCCATTGAATATATTAAAGATATGTATCAAAAGGGAATCGGGATTTCTGATATTGCAGATAATATCGGAATCAGCCGTGCCTATCTGAACAGTTCCTTTCAGAAAGAGCTTGGAATGTCCGCACAGACCTTCCTCATTGATTATAAGATGCATAAAGCAGCCAGTCTTCTGGTCAGCACCAGTCTGTCTGTTAAAGAGATTGCTAATAATGTGGGCTATGAAGACCAGCTTTGTTTTTCAAAAAGCTTTTAAAGTTTGGAATGAGTCCGAAGAATTATAAGACTCATAAAGAAATGATGGATAAATTTAACGAAAAGCAGGTAGACGATCCCGTGTGATCGTTCTGCCTGCTTTTTGTTGATTTTTTATTTCTGTCTATTGCTTTTCGCAACCTCCATAAGGAGCTTACCTGATCCGGTTATTATTTTGCAGTTAAAACATAAATTCTGGACTCATAGTCTGTGCATGGTTCGTCTTCACTTGTAGGTTCACCTGCTGTACAGTCTGTGGTGAGCAGTCCCAGATTCATCAGCTCATCCCCGTAGTTTTCTGTTTCATTATACTCATTTCTGTAGATAAGATCCGGATCCAGTCCCTGAAGCCGCACTCTGGTAAAATCTGCGTTTACTACATTTCTTTCCCTGTACCAGAATACCAGCGCTGTTTTTTTGTCCTCGCTGACTGTCATCCACACAGTTTCATTGCCCTCAAAAGGACTCTTCAGTCTGTAAAAAGTTCCAAACTGGATCAGTTCTCTGTATTCTTTCATAAAGGTAATCTGCTGTTTTACTTCACTGATTTCCTCATCAGACAGTTTATTCAGATCCAGCTCATATCCGAAAGTTCCAAAATAAGCTACATTTGCTCTTGTATGTAACGGAGTTTTGCGGTTTAACTGATGGTTTGGCACTACAGAAACATGACTTCCCATGGAGCTTACCGGATAACACATGCTTGTGCCGTACTGGATTTTCACACGCTCTGCCGCATCTGTATCATCACTGGTCCATCCTGTGGCGCATAATAAAGGATTCCCGGATCAAAACGTCCGCCACCGCTTGCGCAGGACTCAAAGAGAATCTGCGGAAATGCAGTATTTAACCGCTCATACAGATCATAAACTCCGAGAATATATCTGTGGAACACTTCTCCCTGACGGTCTGCAGGAAGTGCAGCTGAACAACATTCCGTAATACTCCTGTTCATATCCCATTTGATGTAGGAAACCTTTGCTTCTGAGAGAATTTTGTACATCATCTCATAAATACAGTCCACCACTTCTTTTCTGGAGAAGTCCAGCACATACTGATTTCTGCCATGACAGGAATGCCTCTGGGGTGTCTGCAGGATCCAGTCCGGATGTGCACGGTAAAGGTCGGAATCCTTATTCACCATCTCCGGCTCAAACCACAGACCAAATTTCATACCCATCTCTTCAATCCTGTCTGCGATTCCCTTGATTCCCTGCGGAAGACGCTCTCTGTTTGCCACCCAGTCACCAAGTCCTGCATAATCGTTGCTTCGTGCACCGAACCATCCGTCATCCAGCACAAATAATTCAACACCACATTCCTTTGCCTTTGCAGCAATTTCCACCAGACGGTCCTCTGTAAAATCAAAATAAGTAGCTTCCCAGTTATTGTTAAGGATTGGCCTGGGACGGTCTCTCCAGTAACCTCTTGCCAGTCTCTTCTGATATAATTTATGGAAAGTCTGGCTCATTCCATTCAGACCCTTATCAGAAAATACTACTACTGCTTCCGGAGTCTGAAAGCTCTCACCACAGTCCAGCTTCCAGTCAAAATTCTGGGGATTGATTCCCACAGTGATACGGGTTGTATCATGAGTATCCACCTCTGCCTGCATTCTGTGATTTCCGCTGTAGATCAGGCTGAATCCCATCACTTCTCCTGCATTTTCTGTTGCCGACGGACGTCGGAGCACAATAAAGGGATTATGTTCATGGGAAGAATTTCCTCTGATGCTTCCCACAGACTGGATTCCCTGCTCTAATCTGCGTTCTTTCACATGACGTTCTCTGGACCATGCACCTGAAAACTGCATCCACACATAATCCTTGTCCGGCAGATCAAGACTAAGGCTCATTGCATTTAACAGATGTACAGGGGCTGTTCCTTCATTGATGAATCTGACACTTCTGGTAATGATTCCCCCCTGTGCAAAAATAGTATAAAGCAATTCCAGTACAATTCCTGTTACTTCATCTTTCAGTTTTATACATAAGGTCTGGGCTTCTTCGTCATTCTCTGTATAAGTAGCCGGAAGTCCTGAAAGCTTTGGCTTTCCATCTGTAACCGTGTGACTGACATAAGTAAATTCCGAGATTCTGCTGCCGTTTTCCTGAAGGATTTCCACTGCCGGATAACGGTAATCAGAGCTTCCATACACCGGATATTCCAGTTTCAGATGCTCCAGCGAAAATTTGCGGTTTCCCTCATAAACACAGGCTGTCATTGGTCGCTGCTTCATCTCAAGAAGATATGAAAAATCTTCTCTGTCATGAATTCTTTTCCCAAAATAGAGATTTCCAATATGTCCATTTGGAAGCACACACATAATATAACTGATTTCATTGTTGTATAAATGGAATGTCTTTGAACTTTCATGAAAAATAATACTCATAACTATCCCCTTTCCGCATCTTTGGTTATTCACTGATAATTCCAGAAAATAATGCAATTCAGATTATATTACTATTTCATATCATTTAAGCAAATACTCTGTCAAGCGGATATTTATTATAATGCCAATGAATTTTCGTCAATTTTTTTCAATTCCTCTTCACTGAAGGATGCGCTGTCCAGCACCTTCAGATTCTCAAGAATCTGCTGTGGACGGGATGCTCCTATAAGCACACTGGTTACAATTCCATCACGGAGAATCCATTTCAGTGCCATCTGCGCAAGGCTTTCTCCTCTTTCTGCTGCAATTGCATTCAGACTGCGGATACTGTTAAGACGTTCTTCCGTAAACTGATCTGCATGGAGAAAACGCCCGTCTGTGTTGACACGGCTGTCTTTTGGGATTCCATTCAGGTATCGGTCTGTGAGCATTCCCTGAGATAACGGCTGAATTGCGATAATCCCCTTTTTCTTCTCTGCTGCTGCCTGTTTCAGACCATTTGTCTCGATGGTACGATTAAAGATATTATATCTGTTCTGATTAATGATAAACGGACAGTGCAGTTCCTCCAGAATATCTGCGGCGCGTTTCATTGTCTCACCATCATAGTTGGAAATTCCAACATACAATGCCTTTCCGCTTCTGACAATCTGTGCCAGAGCCTCCATGGTCTCCTCAAGGGGAGTCTCCGGATCCATTCTGTGATGATAGAAGATATCTACATAATCCAGACCAAGACGTTTCAGGCTCTGGTCAAGACTGGCGATCAGATACTTACGGCTTCCCCAGTTTCCATAAGGTCCCGGCCACATATCATAGCCTGCCTTTGTACTGATAATCAGCTCATCTCTGTATGCAGAAAATTCCTCTCTCAGGATTTTTCCAAAATTTTCCTCCGCACTTCCAGGCTGTGGGCCATAGTTGTTTGCAAGGTCAAATGTGTAATTCCATTATCAAATGCTGTGAAGCACATCTGCTTCATATTCTCATAAACACCGGTATCCCCGAAATTATGCCATAACCCCAGAGATAACTCCGGCAGCATCAGCCCACTGGCACCACAGCGGTGGTATTTCATGGTTTCATAACGTTTTTCATCTGCCTGATACATAAGATAATTCCTCCCTTTTTTCATACAGCAGTCAAATTTGCATATCTTTATTACTATTCTCTTGGCCTTCGCTTTCTCAATATCTGTGAAGTCAAGCAAATATTCGCAATCCGCTTCGCTACTTGCTCATAACCGATTTACTCTATAAATACATATTTTCCCTTTCCTTTACCATTTACTGCTTTAACAACCTTCACATCTCTGAGTTTTTTCATCACTGCTCTTGCTGTAGAAGGTGAACAGGCAAGTATTTCTTCTATTTCCTTTGTGCCAAAAATCTGATTTTTCTCTATTTCATCATATACCTTAAGAATATTGGCTTTCGATGGTTCATTATATTTCTGTTGAGCAATCGCCGACTTTATCATATCAATCGCCGACTTTTTATTGTCAATCGCCGACTTTTTATTGTCAATCGCCGATTTTTGAGAATCGTTGAACGACTTATTAACAGCAACGCCTAATTTTTTTAGTGAATCAGCGTTTTTCTCAGCAATAGTTTTTCCTGCTTTTGAATTATAAATAACCGTTTGCAACATAAAAGCATTTGTATGATAAAGCGGATCTTTTAATCCAACCTGCTCCAACTCATTACACATACGGTTAACACCCTCTCCAAATTCTTTGACAAATTTGTAGTTTTTCAAAAACTCTGCAATTTTAGGATTTCTGGAGAAATGAGTAAACCGTATATTGTCTGCCCTTACAAGTCCCGGAAGTTTTCCAGGCTTTCAACTACTATATGATCATCAAACATTTTAATCTGAATATCTGTACCAGTAATACTATACGCCCGATGAGTAACAGCATTTACAATTAATTCTTGCCTGACAAACTTAGGATATTCCTCATCCGTAACAAATGTTCCATCTGGACCCAGATACGTTTTTTCTTTTACCTGCGTATCCAAATATGCAATTGCCTCATTTATCATATTAAGCAGTGTACCTTCAAAGATAACATCCTTAATTACATTCATCTCTGTTCCAAATTTTTCTTCTGTTCCTTCATAACGTATAAACCTGATTCTTGCACGTGGAAAAAAATTCTGTGGATTCTTTCCAAATAACAAAATTGCAGCAGAACTGATTTGAACCTCACCATCTTTTTCTTTTATAAATCCTCTATTTTCTTTGAGATATTCCAGTGGACTTTTCCCATAATTAATCTTATCTATATATTCTTTTACAAAGTCCATATCTATATCATCTATCATGCATCGGGTACAGCCTTATCCTCAAAGTAACGCTCTCCCTTATCATAATTAAGCTGAAGACGTTCTTCAAATGTCTGTAATTTAGATTTATCACCAACTCTTAAAAATACATCATCTGCCTGGTTTGCATGCACTTGTGGACTTGCATCGACATGCATTACAAGCACATGATTCTTTCTTCCCTTTTCATCGACACACGGAACTTTTTCTATTCCAACTTTAATAGTCGGATTGGAGAAATATTTATACTTTTTCGATCAAATGTCTGATTTTCTTCTTTTGATAAAATTTCTTCAATCGTCATTGCAATCACCTTCCATAAATTTTCTGCCGTGTCAATGTAATTCACTTTTTCATCCAAAATCATAACTTCATCATCATACATTAACTTTAGAAAATCATATTAATCATTCAGAAATAATTTAATACCACGTTTTCGCCTTGCATTATAAATCAAAATCTACTTGTATATCATATCACATTTTCAATGTTATAAATATCATTTTTTGTCGTCTATTTATCTATACTAACTAAAGGGACTGCCTATTCTGACAGCCCCTTTTTAAACAAATAAACTATATTAAATTCCTTTAAAGCTAAAGGAGAATTCCATCTTTCCGTCTGCATTCAGCAGATATTCCTGATGGGTATATGCTCCCCAGCTGTCGTCACCGCCGATTCCCATCTGCCTTTGGCTACGCGTACTACTGTGTAATGAATCTGTGGGAGTTCATATGGATGCATGGCATTTTCCATCTCATGTGGAGTGTATGGGAGTGCAGAGAACATCATTGGTTCTTCAGCCATCTCAAAGTACATTCCTCTGCCCTTGCGATCTGTGACTTTCGCCCAGCGTACTTCCTCTTTTGCTCCACATTCCTGCGGTACCATGTATCTTGCTATGTTGTCCACAATTTTATTCTGGTAAATGCCCAGTTTTGCACCTTTTTTGCGGTCTGCATAGGTTTCAGCTTCGCCCAGTCCATACCACTGAACATTGTTGTAATCTGCATTGAATTTGAAAATCACCCCAAATTCCGGCATATCACCAAGTTCTTTTACAGGATCATAAGTTAAAGTTGTCTTCACTTTTCCATCGCCGAATACTTCGTAGGTGAGCTGACACTCACTGGCTGGTGTGGTTGGCATCAGATAGGTAAATGTTACTTTTACAGAGTGGTCTGTTTCTTCTGCCTGTGGTAAATTAGATGGGCCGTATGCACCTTTTCTGTATTCTTTGTGGCTTAAATACATGCTGGCGACTTTCCACTGTGCGTAGCGCATCTGCATAAGATTTCCACAGTCATTGTCTGTTGGTGCACGCCAGAAGTTTGGTTTCGGGATTGCCTCGATCATCTCTTTGCCCGCATATTTGTAAGAAACCAGACCACCATTGAGGACGGAGAACATTACTTCAAAGTGCTCGCCGCGGACACCAATGTTGTGTGTGCTTCGGATGATCTGTGGCTTCTTTACAAACGCATCTGATACACATACATCTTTTTCCGCTGTAATCGCTGTTTCTGCTGAATCTGATTTTCCATCCGGAACATCCTCTTTCACCTGATATACATACTGTCCAAACGCGATCTCATGGCCTGCAGATGCCCACACTTTTTCCTCTTTCAGATGGAAGGAAACAGTGACTGTATATTCTCCGACTGCTTCAGCCTTTCCAAAAGGCAGTTTATATTCTTTCGTACTCAATGGCTCAACTGCTGTTTCCAGTACTTCTGTACAAATCACTTTTCCATTCTTTGCAAGTATTACCTTACAGTCAAAAGTATTTGTGTTTACAAACAGATTCTTGTTAATCACTTTTACTGTATCCGCAGTTACTTCTGCAGTAATATTCTGATAATTAAATTTCACTTCCTGCATCTTTGGAGATGGTTCTCTGTCACCGCCATATGCGATTCCGTTACCACTGAAATTATAGTCTGTAGGGCGTTCTCCGAAATCGCCGCCGTATGCCTGGAACTCTTTTCCATAGCGGTCTTTCTTATAAATAGACTGGTCAATGTAATCCCAGATAAATCCGCCCTGATATTTGGGTTCTGTATCTGTCAGGTCTGTATATTTGTGCATAGCACCGCAGGAATTTCCCATGGCATGTGTATACTCACAGCAGATAAACGGTTTGCTGTCATCCTTTGCCAGAAACTCTTTGATTGCTTCTACAGACGGATACATCTGACTTTCCATATCACTGGTATCATTATAACTGCGGTCATGGAAAAGTCCCTCATAATGTACCAAGCGGGTAGGGTCATTCTTACGGAAAAGCTGAGACATTTCATAGATATCTTTTCCGCCAAAAGATTCATTTCCACAGGACCAGATCAGGATTGCCGGATGATTCTTGTCTCTCTGATACATGGAGTTGGCACGGTCAAGCATCATATCCAGCCATTCCGGTTTGTTGTGAGGAACAACATGAGTATAATCCTTTGTAAATTCCGCCACATCCCAGGAACCATGGGATTCCAGGTTTGTCTCATCGATCATATAAATACCATATTCATCACAAAGCTGATAGATCAGTGATGTATCCGGATAATGACAGGTACGGATGGCATTGATATTATTCTGCTTCATAATGCGAAGATCCTTGCGGAGTTCTTCCTCTGATACATGTCTGCCGCTGACAGAACTGAATTCATGACGGTTTACGCCCTTAAACACGATACGCTTTCCGTTCAGAGTCATAATGCCGTTCTTCATCTCGAAACGACGGAATCCAACCTTCTGAGGAATCACTTCCTGAATATTTCCTGCTTCGTCATGAAGTTCAATTGTAAGATCATAGAGCTGCGGATCTTCTGCACTCCATAATTTTGGATTATTGATTTTCCATGCAAAACTGTTCTGTACAGTCTTGCTGCTATTTGTTTTCTGAATATAAAATGGCTCTGCATTTGCTTCTTCATTTCCAGCTTCTGTAAGAGATTTTTTCTCTTCCAGCACACATTCTCCATCTTTCTCAAGTCTGAAAACAAGGCTTCCCTTTCCCCATGTCTTTACCTTAATTTCAAGATCTGCTACATCCAGATTCTCTTCCGGGATTGCACGGATCTGGAGATCATATGCATGGGTATCCGGAACTGTATAAAGATACACATCTCTGTAAATTCCGGAGAAACGGAAGAAGTCCTGATCTTCGCACCAACTGCTGGAGGTCCATTTGAATACCTGTGCTGCCAGCTTATTCTGTCCATCTTTAAGATAATCTGTCAGTTCAAATTCAGATGGGGTGAAAGAATCCTCACTGTAGCCAACAAAGGCTCCGTTCAGCCACAGTGCAAGTCCGCTCTCTGCTCCCTGGAAAGAAATAAACAACCTCTTTCCCTTCATATGTTCCGGCACTGTAAAATATTTCGCATAGCTTGCAACCGGATTAAATCTCTCAGGAATCTGACCCGGATAAATTTCCTCATGTCCTTCCCATGGATACTGGACATTAGCATACTGGGGTGCATCATATCCTTCCATCTGGATATGTGCAGGTACATGAATGTCATCCCAGTCATAACAGCAGTAGTCCTCTTTCTCAAATCCCTGAACTGTACTTTTGTAATTACGCGCATAATGAAACTTCCATAAACCGTTCAGACTGTAACGGAAAGAAGTTTCTGTCCCATCCTGCACAGCAGCCTGCATTTCATTCCCATTTCTATAATACACATGATCTGAATGAGCTTCCATTCGGTTATCGCAGAAATACTGTGGATCTTTTACCAGTGAATAATCAAATGCCTTCATACTCTTATGTTCTCCTCATGATTTGTTTTTTATAACTGTTCTCTCTGCCTGCAATATTACATTCCGCCATACATTTGTAAAATACTTCCAGCAAAATACTTTATATATGACTTTTTTCATAAAAATATCTTATACGATATTGCCAACAGCCAGTTATCCTTCATAAGCAAAATTATAACATTATACCAATCCGCATAGTTTGCATATTTGACTATATAATATTCATTTTCGACTTTTATAGATTGATCCTTCGCAGCATTTTCTCAGCCTACACAACACTCTCCCAGAAGAGGAATAATCGGACTTCTCTTTTATCCGAAAACTCCCTATACAAAAAAGGCAGGTGATCTTCACCTGCCCCACAATAGCACTGCATTTATTCAGCCTTCCGCTATCTTATTCCCCTTTAGTTTCCTTCTCTGCCATTCTTGAAAAACCATCTCATATCCGTCATTTCCATAATTCAATGAACGATTCACACGACTGATCGTTGCTGTGGAAGCTCCGGTTTTCTCTGAAATATCAAGATAGGTTCTCTTGTCCATCAGCATCTTGGCAACCTCAAAACGCTGTGATAAGGAAAGAAGTTCATTGATTGTGCATACATCCTCAAAAAAAGTATAGCACTCTTCTTTATCCTTCAGACATAAAATCGCTTCAAAAAGCTGATCTACAGCCTCTGTTCTGATTTTTTTACTCATTTTCATGCTCCTTTTAGAACTCTGTACTTCACTGGACGGACATTTGTCTTTAAAATGTCCGTGTTATATTTCTAACAGTGATATTTTACCACGTTAAATTATAGGAAGCAAGCCTTTAACCTAAAAGAAATTACAGATTTTTTAATTTTCTCACAAAAACCTCTTTCGAAGAGTAAGGCAGATAAAATCATCCTCTTTGTGACGTAGCTCTACACCAAATAACTGCTTCTCAGTTTATCAGAACTTACGATTCACATACTTCCTTATTGCATCCACAGACCGATTAAGAACCAGCTCTTCCGGAAAATCTAGTTTTTCCAGCAGATCTCTCGCCCGATCAAACTCCCCGATCAGAAGATCAAAATGAGCATCACTGTCCATCACCACCGGAACCTGATATTTCTTACACAGTTCCAACATCACCGTATCATTCTCCACAGCATTCTCACGGGTACATTCCGAATCCATAGAATGATTATTCAGTTCCAGAACCTTCCCGTATTCCTTCGCTCCCTGAACCAGTGCCTCATAATCAATCTCATATCTCCCGTCATCCGGATGTCCGATAATGTTTACATAAGGATTCTTCATCACATTCAGATAGCTTTCTGTATTCTCCAGCTTAGATCCCGGCTTCATGCATGGCATATGCAGACTGGCGATCACCACATCCATCCTCTCCAACGTCCGCTGCGCCAGATCCACAGTCCCCTGTGCATCCAGAATATTCACCTCAGACCCCAGAAGCAACTGAATCCCATACATCTCCCTGGGCACAATTTTCAGATTCTCAAAATAATACTTATGACAGGTCCCCGGCATAGCAGGCGCATGCTCCGTAATCCCCAGAACCTCCAGTCCCTTATCTGCGGCCGCTTTCGCCATCTCCCTCAGAGAACAATATGCATGACCACTCACCAAAGTATGTGTATGCAAATCCAACACAGAACTATATCTCATAACAACCCACTCCTCACTTCGTACAATATTCCCCCTCATTATACGACCATCCTTCTACCTCCACAAGCAAATTTTCCGTCCACCCATTTTTATCGTCCATTTTTACTCAATCCAACACCCCAAAAATCGCCAGCAGCCAGCGCAGAAAAATAGTGTGTTTGATGTGCGGTTTCGGCATCTAAGATATTCTAAGGCCAAGAAAATCTGCTAAAGGCATGAGCCGGCTTCTCAAACTCGCTCCGTCGCAGACTCCGCTCAGACAGTGATGCAGCCGGCTCATAACGCAGATTTTTTGACCTAAGAATATCTAAGATACCTGCAAATGCACATCAAACACACTATTTTTCTGCGCGTCCCCTGTCAAGTCAAACAGATATTCGCAATTAAAGCAGGAGACTTACTTGATTCGGTAAAAAACAGGGCCTGCACCCTGCAAGCCCTGCAAAAAATTTCCATTTAAGAATGAATATACAATTTTTATTTTACGATAAAAGATTTTCTCTTACTAACAACATCAAAGATAACCGCTGCCAGCAGAACCAGACCTTTAACAACCTTCTGCAGGTTCTGGTCAATACCCATGATACTCATACCTAAGTTCAGAACACCCATCAGCAATGCACCAATGATAACCCCCGGAACTGTACCGGTTCCGCCATAAGCAGAAGCACCACCAATAAAACAAGCACCGATAGCATCCATCTCAAAGTTTGTACCAGCCTGAGGATTGGCAGAATTCAGACGAGCCATAGTAACCATACCTGCAATAGCAGCCAGAAGACCCATATTCAGATAAGCAAGGAAATAAACCTTATTTGTATTAATACCGGAAAGCTTTGTAGCCTTCTCATTACCGCCAACTGCATAGAAATAACGTCCTGTAGTTGTCTTGGAGGCAATATATGTATAGATTGCAATAATTACAGCTACCCAGATCAGAGAATTCGGAATACCTTTATACTGAGCCAGACGGAACATAAAAGCAAGAACAACTACACAGATCAGAATCATCTTAACTGCAACACCACCAAAAGCATCTACACTGTACCCTTTCTTCACACGATCTGCACGATTCTTCAGAACAAGTAACACATATACAATACAGACAATAATACCAACTACAAAACAGATAAGATTAAATCCCTCTTTCCCAAATGGATCCGGAATATAATTGTTAAACAGTGCCAGGTAAGAATCAGGCATTGGTGCCAGTGTCTGTCCTTGTAAAACTACGTTTGAAAGACCACGGAACGCAAGCATACCAGCCAGAGTTACAATAAACGGTGGGATTCTTACATATGCAATCCAGAATCCCTGCCATGCACCGATGGCAATACCTGTAAGCAACATAACCAGCATTGTAAGATATGGGTTCATACTGTTGAGAACCATCATCTTACCGCCAACTGCTGCTACAAAACATACAACAGAACCAACAGAAAGGTCAATATTACCACCAGTCAGAATACAGAACAACATACCTGTTGCAAGAATAAATACATACGCATTCTGGGCTACAAGGTTATTCACATTCTGAGGAAGAAGCATAACCCCCTTTGTATTTACAGCAAACATGATGACTACCAGAACAAGAACAAGCACCATGGTATATTTCTTTAACATCTCTGAAAAACTAATCTTTTTTTCCATCTTTTTTACGCTCCTTTTCCTGATTTTACGATCTTGGACATGATCAGTCTGATGTGGCCTCTTCTTTGCCGACCTCACCTACGAACTTGCCCTCATTCATGATATAGATTCTGTCTGACATTCCAAGTACTTCCGGAAGTTCAGAAGAAATCATGATAACAGATTTTCCTGCTGCTACCAGATCGTTAATAATACAGTAAATTTCGTATTTCGCACCTACGTCAATACCACGGGTAGGCTCATCAAGGATCAGAATATCCGGTTCTGTAAACATCCATTTTGCAAGAAGGACTTTCTGCTGGTTACCACCACTTAAGTTGCCTACATTCTGCTCGACAGACGGACATTTTGTTTTCAACTTCTTTCTGTAATCCTCTGCCACCGCATATTCTTTATCTGCGTCAATAACCTTTCCATTACTGACTCCCTTCATATTTGCAAGAGAAGTATTCATCTTAATGGATTTGGAAAGTATCAGACCATTTCCTTTTCTGTCCTCTGTAACATAAGCAAGCTTGTTATCGATTGCTTCCTGTACAGTATTCAGCTTCACTTCTTTTCCGTTCATGAATACCTGACCGGAAATCTTAGTTCCATAACTTTTTCCAAAAATACTCATTGCAAGCTCTGTACGTCCTGCACCCATAAGTCCGGAGATACCTACTACTTCTCCCTTATGCACCTTAAATGATACATTATCTACTACTTTTCGCTCTGAGTACAGCGGATGATAGACATTCCAGTTCTTAACCTCCATGGAAACATCCCCGATCTTTACATCCGGACGTTTCGGGAATCGATCTGTCATCTCACGACCTACCATACCCTGAATAATACGCTGCTCGGAAAAGTCATCTTTCTTCTTATCCAAAGTCTCGATAGTAGATCCATCACGGATAACTGTAATCTTATCCGCAACATAGGAAATTTCATTTAGTTTATGGGAAATGATAATAGATGTCATTCCCTGTTTTTTGAACTTCAGAAGCAATTCCAGCAGAGCCTGAGAATCATCCTCATTTAAAGATGCTG
>ENA-OQEX01000504-OQEX01000504.1-human-gut-metagenome-genome-assembly--contig:-NODE-504-length-20546-cov-11.229345_pt1 | contig 20546 bp, 19 predicted proteins | sample MGYA00242802_ERZ504649 | MGnify/ENA primary metagenome ERZ504649 (study PRJEB26092, sample SAMD00036194) | human gut metagenome | host: Homo sapiens | study: EMG produced TPA metagenomics assembly of...
CCGCGGTCCTCGTCCAGGCCCATGGCGACGAGCGGAGCGATGACCTTATCGAGAGCGGCCATCAGCTCGGTGGCCTCCTCGTAAGAAAGCTCGGGCAGGAGCTTCTCCTTCTTGTTGGCAAGCTCGACCAGGCCCTCAGCGGCATCCTCGGCAGCGAAGACAACGATCTTGCGCATATCGCCCTCGGCGTCGTCGATGCGGCCGACCAGATCGGCAGCCTCGGCCTCGGCCATCAGACCATCGAGCTCACGAAGGCGCATGCCCAGCAGGTCGGACATTTCCTTCTGCTCCATCTTGGGCTTGAGGTCAAGGAGCTTAATGGCGCGCTCGATGTTCGCCATGCGCTCGGCCTTGGCCTCCTCCTCCTTGGAAATAGCAAAGCGACGGCTACGCAGCAGGCGAGCGGCCTTCTGCATCTTGTCCATCAGCTCTTCGTCATCGTAATCAGCGGCGGCCTCGACAACCTCGGCCTCCTCCTCGGCGGAAACCTCGTCAGCAGCCTCAACCTCAGCAGCTTCGGTCTCCACGGTCTCGACTGCCTCGACCTCGGCAGCCATGGTCTCGTTCTCGGTCTCGTTCATGATCTCTTCGTTCTCAGACATGAGACTCCTTCTTGGCCCTCTCGGGCATCATCGCCCCATCCGCGGGGCCCGTCGCGCACTCTTTGCGCTTTATACATTCATGCCTCTCGGCAAAACGTCCATTAGTTTATGGTGTCGCCATCCAATCTAGCTGCAGAATCTATGTGCACACATTAATGCGACATGTGCGACTCGCGGCGAGCGTACACCAGCGACACCGCGAACCCGACAACGGCAATCACGGCCGCCACGCGCACGGCGGCTGCAAATCCTATCGCCTGGGCAACGTCCGACGCAACGCCTGCGGCGCCAGCAGCCACCGCAGAACTCGAAAGCAGGCCGATAAACAGCGACGGACCAAACGACGCGGCAATCATGTTCCACGTGTTAAGCAATGCCGTTCCGTGAGGATGCTCAGCGGCGGGAAGCGTCTCCAAACCGGCGGTCTGCGAGGGGCTCAGTACCAAACCGACGCCGGCATACACCACAACGGTCAGCAGCACGACAACGCCGATGTTCATGCTTGCCGCGGTCATCGAGATTGCCGTCTGCCCCACAGCGATCAGGGCAAAGCGACCGGCAGCAGCGGCCACGCACCACGGGCATCCATCACGCGTCCGCCCACAATCGAGGTCACGGCGTTGCAGGCGATCGCCGGCAAAATGAGCAAACCCGCGACAAGTGCGGTCATGCCGTATGCGCCCTCAAAATAGAGCGGCAACAAAACGCTCATCGAGAACGTCGTCATCATCGACACCACCACAAGCAGCATGCAGGCCAAAAACGAACGCTCGCCATGGGACGCACGTTAAGCACCGGATGCTTGAGCTTGAGCTGACGAACCGCAAACAGGCCGAGCACCACAACAGCGGCGAAAAGCGTCGCGATACCGGCCATCACATTGGTCGAGAACTCGCCTACGGAATACACGAACGCCGTAATGCCGGCAGTGAGCAAAACAACCGACAGAATATCAAGCGTGGTGTTCGAGCGCTCTCCGACATTCCGAACGAGCTTTGCTGCCGCCGCGGCGACCACGACACCGCCCACCAGCGGCACTACGAACACCGCCCTCCAGCCAAACAACGTGCACATAAGACCACTAATCACGGGCCCAAACGCCGGCCCTAGCGTAATGCAGGCACCGCCCAGGCTCAGATACAGACCGAGCTTCTCGCGCGGAGCACAAGATAGCACCACATTCATCATGAGCGGAAACAAGATGCCCGATCCCGCAACCTGCAAAATACGACTTGGCAGCAAAACGGTAAACGACGGGGCGACCAGGCACAGGACTTCTCCGGCGACCATGCATCCGCATGCGAAAAACAGCAGCTTGCGCGTCGAGAAACGACCGGACAGAAAGGCCATGATAGCCGTAAAGATCGACGTCACGATCATGTATCCCGAAACGAGCCACTGCGCCGTGGTAGCGCTCACCGAAAAGACCGCCATGATGTCGTGCAACGCCACGTTAATAATGTTCTCGTTAAACGCGGCGACAAAGGCTGCAATATACATTACGACGAGAAACGCCGCAGTGGCCGATGGCGCTACTTGAACTTGTTGCTGAGATTTGCTCCCCATGCATTTCCTTCCTCTTGGAACAACAGTCACATCGCCCCAGAGGAACAGTCCAGGGCGAGCATGAGCCCTAGACTTACGTCAGACGCCGCACGCAACGGATCTGACAACATGGTCCAACGTCGAAAGATTGTAACGCTGACGCGCAGCTTTCCTTCCGCGCTATTATTAAAAGTCCACGAAAGCACGAGACATGAGGAGCCCGCCATGATCAAACCCATCATGAAATCCGAGTTCTTTTTACGCCTGCCTTCCGAAGACGCGGGGCCCGACGACGCCGCGACCGGGCAGGATCTTCTGGACACGCTGCATGAACACGAGCACGAGTGCGTGGGGCTTGCCGCCAACATGATCGGCGTACGCAAGCGCATCATCTGCGTAAAGGACGGCAACAGGGCGCTGCTTATGTACAACCCGCAGATTCTTGAGCAGGTCAACGCCTACCAGACGAGCGAAGGATGTCTTTCGCTCGTCGGCGAGCGTCCCTGTACCCGATATCGCCGCATTAAGGTTGAGTATTTGGACGAGAACTTTGCCCGCCGCATCAAAAACTTCTCGGGCTACACCGCCGAGATCATCCAGCACGAAATCGACCACTGCCAAGGAATAGTTATATAGTTCCGCCGATTCAAGAAAGCTCCCTGCAGCAAAACAACTGCAGGGAGCTTTTCATAGTGCGGAACTTCTATCCCACTAGCTCTGGCGGTAATGATCGAAGAAGTCGGCGAGGTCTTCGAGGGACTCTTTGAGTACTTCCATGCGCGGCAGGTACACGATGCGGAAGTGATCGGGCTCGGCCCAGTTAAAGCCGCCGCCGCGCGTGATCAGGATCTTCTTCTCGTGCAGCAGGTCGAGGGCAAACTGCTCGTCATCGGTGATGTTGAACTTCTTCACATCCATCTTGGGGAAGATGTAGAACGCCGCACGCGGCTTAACCACCGAGATGCCATCAATCTTGTTGAGCGCCTCATACACAAAGTTGCGCTGCTCGTAGACACGGCCGCCGGGACGGATGTAGTCGTTGACGGACTGATGGCCACCGAGTGCCGTCTGAACGATCGATTGAGCCGGCACGTTGGAGCACAGGCGCATGTTCGAGAGCATGTTGATGCCCATAATAAAGTCACTCATGCAGCGCTGGTTACCCGAAAGCACCATCCAGCCGATACGATAGCCCGCGATCATGTGCGACTTGGAAAGGCCGCTAAAGGTGACGCAGGGCAGGTCGGGAGCGAGCGAGGCAATCGAGACGTGCTCGTAGCCGTCCATGCACAGGCGGTCGTAAATCTCATCGGCAAAAATCATGAGCTGGTGTCTGCGCGCGATCTCAACGATGCCCTCGAGCACCTCGCGCGGATAGACCGAGCCCGTGGGGTTGTTGGGGTTGATGATGACGAGGGCCTTGGTCGCGCTCGTGATCTTGGACTCCATATCCTCCAAGTCGGGATACCAATCCGCTTGCTCATCACACAGATAGTGAACGGGATGACCGCCGGCGAGGGTTGCGCACGCCGTCCAGAGCGGATAGTCGGGGCTGGGGATCAAAATCTCGTCGCCATTGTCGAGCAGCGCGTTCATCGAAAGCTGAATGAGTTCGGACACGCCGTTGCCCGTGTAGATGTGCTCCATCTGAACATTGGGCAGGCCCTTGATCTGCGAGTACTGCATGATTGCCTTGCGCGCAGAGAACAGGCCGCGCGAGTTGGAATAGCCTTCGCAGTCGGGCAGCTGCTGGCGCATGTCCTTGATGACCTCATCGGGCGTGCGGAAACCAAAGGGTGCCGGATTACCGATGTTGAGCTTGAGGATGCGCTCGCCTTCGTCCTCCATACGGGCAGCCTCGTCGACGACGGGGCCGCGCACGTCATACAGGACGTTCTCGAGTTTGGCGGATTTAGAAAAAGTACGCATGGTGGTGCTCCTTGGAATTTGAGCTGAGGGATGGGGTTCGGGCTTGGAAACGTTGCGGGGCGATGATGTCTCGCCTTGGTCGGCGTCACCGGCGATCAGCCAGGTAACATCGACCTCCAAAATACGGGCGAGCAGTTCTGCCACATCGCGCCGCGGAATCGTCTTGCCGCTCACATATTGGCTCATCTGACTCTTGCCGAGTTTTTTGCCGAGCATCTCCGATGCACGGATTACGTCCGACTGGCGGACGTCGCGATCGGACATAGCCTGTCGCAGGCGATCGCAAAACGCCTCTTGGGCCACAGGAACCTCCTTGCTGGCAAAGTTCAATTTATAGAACACGAATTGAACCAAAGTTCAATTTAGGCAGCAGTATAACGCGCCACCTCATTCGAAAGTTCAATTTCATAAGAAAATGTACCGGACTCTGAGATTTGCCCAAAGCGGACAATGACGTGTACACGTTTAGAGGTATTCGAGGAAACGAGCCGCCGCAAGCGAAACGTCAGCGATGCGGCATATGGCGTTGATCTGCCGATGGGGATGCCCTTCGAGCGAACGCACGGCAACATCGAACTGGCAGCGGCGCAAGATGAGCGCGGGAAGAATGCTCACGCCCAGGCCGTCCTCGACCATAGCCATAATCGCATAATCATCCCAGGTCGACAGCTTAGAGCGCACCGCCAGGCCCGCGCGGCGGAACAGCGGCGTGATCTCGTCGTCGCTACCGCGTTCCAGCAGAATAAACTGCTCGTTGGCCAAATCGGCAAGGGAAACGATCTCCGCGGTGGCAAGCGAGGAGTCCGCTGGCACCACGGCCATCAGCTCGTCTTGCACCAACGGCCGCGACGCCATGCCGGCGCCGCGTGGCTCACGCGGGATAAAGCCAGATCGCAGCGGCCCTCTGCCACCCATTGTTCAATCTCTGAGTAATCGCCCATCAGCAACTCATAATCGACGTCCGGGTGATCGGCGCGAAAACGCGCAATCACCGGCGGCAACACGTGGGTCGCCACACTCGAAAACGTACCGATGCAGATTTTGCCGCGCATGAGCCGCGCATCTCATCCACCGTCGTTGCAGGCGGCCAAACTCTTCGCATAACGCCTCGACTGCCGGCATGACCTGCCGCCCATCGGCAGAAAGCACTACGCCCTCGCGGCTTCTATCGAGCACTTTAAAGCCCCAGTCGGCCTCGAGATCGGCCACCATACGGCTCACGCCCGACTGCGAATAGCTCAGCCGCTCGGCGGCGCGCGTAAAACTGCCGGCGCGCACGGTCTCGAGCAGCACCTGCATCTTTTGAATATTCGTCTCCACGGCACCCCTCCACCTTTGCATGAGTCTTTGTCATGTTATCCATGCATTATATTCGCTTTTCTTCTAAAGCCAGTTCACCCATAGTGAACATGCTCGGATATAGAGGGGATGTCAGCACATGAACAACGGACTGTTTGCGTACTTAGCAGCATTGCTATTGTTTGGCTCCAACGGCATCATCGCCGCCGTCATCGCACTGCCGAGCTCCGATATCGTGCTACTACGCACGTTTTTGGGCGCACTCTCGCTTGCCGCCATCCTCGCCATCACCCAACGCCATAAGTTGCAGGCGCCATCTCGCCCCCGCGAAGCCGCAGCCCTCCTCCTCTCGGGAGCCGCGCTGGGCGCAGCTGGATTTTTCTGTTCCGCGCGTATCAGACGATTGGCGTCGGCGTCTCCTCGCTGCTGTACTACTGCGGTCCCATCATCGTCATGGCCCTCTCACCGCTTATCTTTGGCGAAAAACTGACCGGCGGCAAAATCGCCGGGTTTATCGCCGTCGCCTGCGGCGCTTTTCTCATTGCGGCGCAAGGTCTCGGCGGCAATATGCCCATTGTGGGCATCGTCTGCGGCATCGCCTCGGCCTTCTGCTATGCATTGATGATCATTGCCAGCAAGAGAGCGCCGCACATCGAAGGCCTCGAGAACTCCGCGCTCCAGGTGAGCGCTGCCTTTGTGACCGCGCTTGTCCTCACACTCGCCACTCAGGAAGTCCCCTCGTTCTTATCCCCCGGCATCGCCGCAGGCATAGATTGGCGCGCCGTCGCTATGCTCGGCGTCGTCAACACCGGCATCGGTTGCCTGCTCTACTTTAGTGCCGTCGCCAAGCTGCCCGTGCAGACCGTCGCGGTCGTCGGCTACCTCGAGCCACTTTCGGCCGTCGTATTCTCCGCCGTCCTCTTGGGCGAAGCCATAACGCCGGTCCGCCTGATGGGCGCCGCGCTTATCATCTGCGGCGCGATCTTTTGCGAACTCGCCGGCAAACGCGCAAGCGCCAAGGCCGGTATCGCCCAGGCAGCACGCGCCTAAAAGCCCCTCTTCAGTTTCAAAGCAGGGTCTGTCCGCGGTTATCACATTGCAGCAGAACCATTCAGCGGATGCGCCCCTATTTTGAAATGCTACCTGCGTACGTGAATAATCCCCAGCTGGGGATTATTGTCTTAAATAATCCGATGAGCCACACTGCTCATATATGTATGAAGACGGCATAAAAGTACGCCTACGGCCTCGCCATCGAGCGCACGCAAACGATCCTGCTGCCCGTCTCCAAGTACATTGATCAGCTCGACCGTCTGCGCAACGACGAGACCTATCCCGTGCCCGCCGACAACCTCGTGTTTCTCACCAACAGCCCCGACCCGCTCACGCTCGACCGCGACGTGCTCTACTCCATCCTGGACAAACACCCCAAGCGCGCCAAGGCATACTGGTTCATCAACGTGCATGTCACCGACGAGCCCTATACGCACGAGTATTCCGTCGAGACCTTTGGCACGGACTTTTTGTTCCGCGTGCGCTTGGACCTGGGCTTTAAGGTCAACCAGCGCGTCAACGCCTACCTGCGCCAGATTGTTGGCGACCTGATGGCGTCGGGCGAGCTACCGCCGCAGCATCACACCTAAGCGTCGCCGATACGCCCGAACAGCAACAGCTCGACGGCCTCGAGAGTGCCCAGCTCAACGACGTCAACTTCTAGCGACGTCACACATCGATGACAGTGGCCCTGCACCTCACGGGAGATGCAGGGCATTTTGCATTGCAGTAAAGCTATGGGCTACGAACGACGCGGCTCGGGAACCACGAGCCCATCGGGGCTCGCGCCCTCGGCATCCATCAGGCTCACGTAGCGAATCGATGGGTCATCGTAGGTCGCGTAGTAATAATTGCCCGTACGCGCGCTAAAGCATCCGGTGTAGATGGTCTTCTCGAACTTGCCATCGCCCATCTTGGACGCTCCCTCGATCATCGCCACGCCCTCGAGCGAACGGAACATGCGGACGACGTTTTCGGCCTCGCTGTCTTTTTGCGGGTAATTGGCATTGAGGTACGCTGCCTTTACAAAACGGCTCGGCGAATAGCAGTCGCCGGGAATGCCGCGCATGCCGGCACCGGCTCCATAGGACTTAAGCTCGGCGCCACGCCACGTCGCCGTCTGCGGAAAATCGCTTGTGGCGGTGATATAGGTGCGTAGATTTTCCATATGCCACGGGAAGGTCGGCTGGTTGGCAAGGGTGTCGACCGGATCGTCGTATACGTGCAGGCCGTCAGCCATCATCTCGACCACGATGCTACGCTGCCTGTCGCCGATAATCCAATGGAGCAGCGACACGCCCAGCCCCTCTCCTGCAGATTTGGCAACAATCACCGTATCGTGCAACGCAGCCTCGACCTCGTCGACCGTCGAGAACGTCGCTGCCACCCACAGGGGAAACTCATAGGCCGCGATATTGGTCTTGCCGTCGGCAGGATCCTCGGCATACTCGGCATAACCCGGGAAATTGAGACCCGCCACGGCGAGGCCCGCATCGTTGCCGCAGTCGAAGAACATGGGGTAGTTCTTGTAATCGATGCACATGCCGATCACCGCGTGTGCCGCTGTCGCGTCGTCGATAAACGAATACGGAATGTGAAACCCGCGCGGCATCACGCGAACCTGTTGGCCGTAGTCAAAGCTCCAGTCGAGGTTACGGCCCAGATACATGTGGCCAGAATTATCGGTAAATCGAATGCTCGTGCACATAGCGCCTCCTAGCTTTTCGTTCTTGCTAAACTCATTGTCACCAAACAAAGAGGCGCTAAACAAAAAAAGCCCGGACATGACAACAATGTCACGCCCGGGACAAAGACCGCAAATTCGGTCCCCAATTGAACCACCCTAGACAAGTTTGCCTTGGCAGTGATCAATCATGTGCTGGATCATCTGAGCTTCGAAGCCTGCATAGTCGCGGCGGCACTCCTTCATCTTGCCGTCGACGATCTGGTCAAAGGCGACCTTGCACTTGATGTAGCGCGTGGACTTGGTGATCTCGTCGTGCGTCAGGCAGCTCTCCTCCATCTTGCTGGCGCCCAGGCCAAACACCAGACGAGGGTTGTAGAGCACGTGGGGCTCGCCGGCATCGTCCAAGTAGACGCAAACCTTCTTGGTAACGCCAATCTGGTTAGCGGCAAGGCAGCCGGCATCGTCGAGCGACTTGATGGTATCGATCAGGTCCTGAGCAACCGACTCGTCCTCGACGGTCGCAACCTCGCAACGCTGGGACAGGATAGCCTCGTCGTGGCAGAGCTCTTTAATCATACGTTCCTCCATAGGGGTCGTTGTAACCGCTTAAGTATACGGTACCTACACATTTTCATGCGAATAATACCGTCCGTCTGCTACAAAGCGCCGAACTTCAACACGCGAGGAACATCAACCTTTCAAAGGCGATATAGTAGGTGAGTTCGTGTCAATCGGCCTAAACTCGGGGCCGAACAAGGAAAGGGTATGCATGGACGAACTTTTTCACGTCAGTGAGCGCAAGTCCACAATCGGGACCGAACTTCGCGCTGGACTGACAACATTCCTGGCGATGGCTACATCATCGCCGTCAACCCCGCGGTGCTCTCGGGTGCCGGCATCGACGCGGGAGCGCTCGCCTGCGCCACCTGCCTGGGCGCTGGCATCATGACCATCTGCATGGGCATCTTCGCCAACCGCCCGCTCGCCTGCGCGTCGGGCCTGGGCATCAACGCCATGATCGCGGGCATCACCACCACCATGTGCGGCGGTGACTGGCACGTGGCCATGAGCGTTATCTTCCTCGAGGGTGTCGTCATCTTGCTGCTCGTCCTTTGCGGCCTGCGCGAGGCCATCATGGATGCCATCCCCGTGGTCCTGCGCCACGCCATCTCGGTGGGTCTGGGCCTGTTTATCGCCATGATCGGCCTGTGCGACGCCGGCATCATCACCGCTGGCGCCGGTACGCTCGTCGGCTTGGGCGACATCACCTCCCCCACCTTTATCGTCGGCATCATCTCCATCGTCGTGACGGTTGCCCTGGCTTCCCGCAACGTGCCGGGCTCGCTGCTCATCGGCATCATCGTTGCCGTTATCGCCGGTATTCCGCTGGGCGTCACCCATGCGCCCGAGGGCCTCATCGCACCGCTCGACTTCTCGACCTTTGGCGCCCCGTTTGCCAGCACCGCCGATGGCAACATGGCCATCGTGAAGGTTCTGACCGACCCGATGCTGCTCGTCGTTGCCTTCTCGCTGCTCATGAGTGACTTCTTCGACACCATGGGCACCGCGATGGCCGTCGCCAAGCAGGGCGAGTTCTTGACCGAGGACGGCAATGTCGAGGACATCCGTCCCATCCTGGTCGTCGACTCCGTGGCCGCTGCTGCCGGTGGCTTTATGGGCGTCTCCTCCATCACCACCTTCGTCGAGTCCACCTCTGGCGCTGCCGACGGTGGCCGCACGGGCCTCACCTCTGTCACCACCGGCGTGCTGTTCATTCTCGCCGCGTTCTTCTCCCCCATCGTCACCATCGTTTCCAGCGCCGCCACCTGCGGTGCTCTGGTCTACGTCGGTTACCTCATGATGAGCGAGGCCTCCGAGATCGACTGGTCCGACGTGTCGCAGGGTTTCCCGGCGTTCATGATTGTCGCCGGCGTGCCCTTCACTTACTCCATCTCTGCCGGCATTGGCCTGGGCTTTATCGCTACGTGATCGTCGCGCTCTTTAAGGGCGAGGCTTCCAAGATTAAGCCGCTCATGTGGATCGCAGCCCTTGCCTTCCTCGTCTACTTCTTTGTAGCGTAGGCGCAAGATTTGCAATACCAAACAGCAAAGCGCGGAGTCGCATCGAGCGGCTCCGCGCTTTGCTTTTAAAGCCAGGCGCCACACGGACGCGCGATGTATTGCTTCGCAAGTTTTGGACGTTTTGCTCTCCAAACGGCACTACCGCCGGCTACATCCTGCAGATATGCTGGGCGTAATCGCATAGGCCTATGAGGATGGGAGTAACCATGGCCGCCTTGTTCACGACCCCCAAGCGCAATGACAAAACCTCTGGAGCCCATTTTGTCGAGCCCGACGTGCGCCGTCGCACGCTGCTCGCACACGGCAGCTGGCGCCGCGTGACACGCCGCATCGTTGTAGGCGCCGTATGCGCGCTCACGGTAAGTTCGCTGCTCATGCCGAGCGTCTCGCTCGCGGCCGAGTGGGTGGACGTCGGCGGCACCCAATACAACGCCGGCACCGCGGCGGGCGACGCCGCCGGCACCTGGAGCTGGGACGGCGCCAACGACATGAAGCTCAACGGCTATAACGGCGGCGCGATCGAGGCAGCGGGCAAGCTCAACGTGAGCTACGAGGGCAACAACACCGTCACTAACGACAACGGCCGCGGCATCAAGGTTAAGGATGGCGCGAACGAGAACGCCGAGCTTAATATTCAGGCGACGCGTCCAGCACGCTCAACGTGACATCTTCTCGTGACGCCATCACTTCCGTCGGCAACATCAACATCGACGGCGCTGGCACTGTCAACGCCACGAGCACCGAGCACGATGCCATCGATGCCGGGGGCGATGTCACCATCAAGGGCTCGGGAAACGTTAACGCCACGGGCGATTCGGATGGCATCAGGCCGACGGCAACATCACGATCGACAACAGCGGAACCGTCACCGCCAAGGCCACCGAGGATCAGGGTATCGATGCTAACGAGAACCTCATCATAAAGGGCGGCGGCAAGGTAGAGGCAAGCTCTATCAAAGACAATGCGATTTGGGCCGACGGCAACATCGAGATCTCGGGTGGCAGCCAGGTCAAGGCAAGCTCCGAGGAAGACGCCGCCATCGACGGTAAAAACAGCCTCACGGTCACGAACGCTTCCCTCAACGCAAGTGGCGTTGGGTATGGCATCTATGTCTACAAGGGCATCACGCTCGATGGCGCGACCGTGACGGTCCGCGCAAGCTCAGATGGCGGGGAAGCCAGCGCACTCTTCACCGATGAGACGACATCGTCATCAAGAACGGCTCGACTGTGGATGCGCTCGCAGAAGGCAGGTTCTCGGTTGCAATCTCCACCAGTAATTTCTACTCCGACGAAGCGGGTGGCCATATCTACATCAGCGACTCCGTTGTCAAGGCCATAGCCCGCTATGCCGAGACCGGCGGCGACGGCCCCGACCACTACAGTGGAGACCAAAACGACGAAATCATCCTGAGTCCGAGGGCCTGAACATCGGCATCTTCGCGCAGACCGAGAAGGGCATCACGCCCGCGACCATCTCGATCGTCCGCAGCAAGGTCACGGCCGAGGGAGACACGGCGGCTATCTTCGCCCTTGCCATGAGCGCGGACGGCAAGGCGATCGGCACCATCGAAATCAAGGACGCCATCATCCAGACGCCTGCAGGCGGCAAAGTCATTGACTATCGCAACAAGGAAGAGCTCAGCGACGGCATCGTCTACGAGGCGGGGCAGACCATTGGCACGGGCGATGCCACGATTGACTCCCCCTATGACGCCGCTGTCGCCAAGAGCACGGTCATCGTGCCTCCCGAGGAGACCAAGCCCGAGGAAAAGCACGGCAAGACCAAGCCCGAGGTTCCAAGTCCGAGGCACGAAGACAACCAAGACCGTTGCAGTTGCAGCCAAGGGAGCCAAGACCGTCGGCAAGCTCGCGGCAACCGGCGACACCTCGAACACAGCCATCGTGGCAGCCGCCCTTGCGGGAACAGCCGCCATCGCCGCAGGCGCCCTGGCGAGTCGCAAACGTTCGTAAACACTTTTTCGCACAGGACGGGTGGATCGCAGCCCTTGCCTTCCCCGTCTACTTCTTCGTAGCGTAAGGGCAAGGCTGCAAAAGCTGAACAATAAAGCGCGGAGTCGCCATGCGGCCCCGCGCTTTTCTTTTAGCGTCAGTCCCTGCGCCGGCGTGCGGCCTATTTCTCCCCCATTTTGGCCATTTTGCCTCCAAACGGCACTACCGCCGGCAACATCCAGCAGATACGCTGAACCTAGCCGTATAGGCCTATGAGAACGGGAGCAACCATGGCAGCCTTGTTCACGACCCCCAAACGCAATGACACTACCGCCGGAACCCATGTTGCCGAACCCGACGTTCGCCGTCGCATAGGACTCGCGCACGGCAGCTGGCGCCGCGTGACGCGCCGCATCGTCGTAGGCGCCGTGTGCGCGCTCACGGTGAGCTCGCTGCTCATGCCGAGCGTCTCGCTCGCGGCGGAATGGGTCAAGGTCGGCGAAACCAAATACAACGCCGGCACTGCGACGGGCGACGAGACCGGCACCTGGTCGTGGGACGGCGCCGACGACTTGAAGCTCAACAACTATAACGGCGGCGAGATCCAGGCCGCAGGCAAGCTCAACGTGAATTACTCGGGAAACAACATCGTCACTGCCGACTGGATCGAAGGCATCAAGGCTTCTCATGGCAAGAATGAGACGCCGAGCTCAATATCCAAGGCGACGCGGGCAGCACGCTCAGCGTGACATCTACTGAGGACGCTATCCTCTCCACGGGTAATATCAACATCGACGGAGCCGGATCCGTCAACGCCACGAGCGCTGGGTTTGATGCCATCGACGCCGAGGGCGATCTCGCTATCAAAGGTTCGGGCAACGTCAACGCCACGGGCGTATCGGATGGCATCAGGCAAACGGCAATATCACGATTGACGACAGCGGGGCCGTCACCGCCAGGGCTACCAAGGACAAGGGTATCGGAACCGACAAGAACCTCACCATCAAGGGTGGCGGCACAGTCGAGGCAAGCTCAGCCGATGGTGAGGCCATTTGGAGCGGCGGCAACATCAATATCTCGGACGGCAGCCAGGTCAAGGCGAGCTCCGAGAAAGACGCCGCCGTCGAGGCCAAGGGCAGCCTCGCAGCCACAAACGCCTCCCTCAACGCAAACGGTGTTGAATATGGCGTCTATGCCCACAAGGGCATCACACTCGATCATGCAAACGTGACAGTCCGCGCAAGTAAAGGCAGATACGGTGACGCCATTGCCCTCTTCACCTACCAAGACGATATCGTCGTCAAGAACGGCTCCACCGTGGACGCGTTTGCGGAAGGCGAGGTTTCGGCTGCATTCTCCACCAGAAACGATCGACCCAACGAGGAGGGTGGCCACATCTACATCAGCGACTCCGTTGTCAAGGCCATAGCCCGCTATGTCGAGAACGGCGACGGCCCCATCCCCTACAGCGAAAACCAAGATGGTGAGACGAGCCCCGAGCCCCAAGGCGAGAACATCGGCATCATCGCCCAGACCAGCGAGGGCGTCACACCCGCAGTCATCTCGATCATCCGCAGCAAGGTAACGGCCGAAGGAGATACAGCGGCAATCTTTGCCCGTGCCATGAGCGCTGACGGCAAGACAATCGGCACCATCAAGATTGAGAACGCCGCCATCCAGACGCCCGAAGGCGGCAAGGTCATTGACTATCGCAAGCTCCGTGACGGCATCTACGAGGCAGGCCAAGCCATCGGCACGGGCGACGCTGTGATCGACTCCCCCTATAACGAAGCTGTCGCCAAGAGCATGGTCATCGCACCTCCCGAGGTAGCCAAGCCGGAAGACCCCAAGCCCGACGAGACCAAGCCCGCAGAAAGCAAGCCCGCGGAGTCCAAGCAGAACCCCAAGCCTGAGGCTCAAAGCCGACCAAGGCCGCTGCGGCTTCAATCACGAAAGCCAAGACTACCGGCGTGCTCGCGGCAACCGGCGACACCTCGGGTGCGGCCATCGTGGCAACCGTCCTTGCGGGAACAGCCGCTATCGCCGCAGGCACCATGGCGAGCCGCAAGCGCTCTTAGACGCCTCTGCGCACATGGCAGCTCCCGCGAAGGCCCCGAGTCCCAGCACCGTTTAACTACGCCACCGCCGAGCTCCCCTCCGGCGGTGGCGTTTTCCATATGCGTCCGCAGGGTATGCACGAGATTGTCTTTGGTCTAGCCCAACCTGCATGAGCCGGCGTGCGACAATGGGGCCGTCGATATCACAACGCCGAGAGAAGCCCGTCATGGAAGCGCATCAAAAGCAGATAACCGTTCATGCACAGCATGCCGAAAGCGCACCAGTCATCTATCTTCCCGTGGTCATGGGCGACGGCACGGAGGTTTATGAACGCTGCCGAGAGCTCAACTGCCCGCCCTTCACGCTTGTCGGCATTGGCAGCCTCAACTGGAATCGCGAGCTGAGCCCCTGGGAATGCGACGGAACTATACGAGATGCCGAACCCTTTGGCGGACAGGCTGCTGGTTTTCTTGACGAGTTGTTGAAGCAGATAATCCCAGAGGCCGAATCATCGCTCCCGCAACCACCCACCTGGCGCGGCGTTGCCGGCTACTCGTTGGCGGGTCTTTTTGCACTGTGGACACTTTGGCAAACCGATGTCTTTGAGCGCGCGGCGAGTGCATCGGGGTCGCTGTGGTTTCCCGGTTTTATCGACTACGCGCACGAGCACACGATGCCGAACGCGCCCGATGCCGTCTACCTGTCGCTCGGCAAAAAAGAGACCAAGACGCCCAACCGCATGATGCGGCACGTACTCGACGACACACGCGCGATGGAAGCGCTGCTCGTCGAGCGCGGCATTCCAACAACGCTGGAGCTCAACCCCGGCAATCACTTTGCCCAAACCGACTTGCGCATGGCCCGCGGCATCCACTGGATACTGAATCATTAAAAATGGTGCCCACGCGCATATACGCATGGGCACCATATCTTGTTTTAGCTGAACGCAGCTGCTACTCAGCAGCCTCCTCAAGCTCGGAGACATCAAACTCAAAGTCGTTACCCGGCAGAATCGCGTTGAGCACGATACCCACCAGCGAGCCCGCGGCAAGGCCGGAAAGCGAAATCGTCACGCCGCCCAGCTCCAGCACGATGGCACCGGCGGTGCTATAGGCAATGCCGAGCGAAAGCACGAGCACCAGAGCTGCCACCAGCACGTTGCGGTTGTTCTGGAAATCGACCTGGTTTTCGATAAGGTTGCGTACGCCCACGGCACTGATCATGCCATAGAGCACGAGCGACACGCCGCCGATTACACACGCCGGCATGGCCGCAATGACGGCCGCGAACTTGGGGCAGAACGAAAGCACGATGGCGCAGCACGCGGCAATGCGAATCACGCGCGGGTCGAACACACGCGTCAGAGCAAGCACGCCGGTGTTCTCGCCATAGGTAGTGTTGGCCGGAGCACCAAAGAGCGAAGCCAGAATCGTGGCAAGGCCATCGCCGAGCAGCGTGCGATGCAGGCCGGGATCGGCGATGTAGTTACGCTCGCAAGTGGAGCCAATAGCGGAGATATCACCGATATGCTCGATCATGGTTGCGAAGGCCAGCGGCATGATAGTGATGATGGCCGTCGTGGCGAGGCCGCTATCAAACTGCGGCCCAAAGAGTGCAAACACTGTGTTGTCCCACACGACGGGCAAGCCAACCCAGGGAGCGGCGGCAACGCCCGAAAAATCGACCTCGCCCAGCGCGGTCGCAACGGCATAGCTCACCACAACGCCCAGCAAAATCGGCACAATCTTGACCATGCCGCGACCCCAAATATTGCAGATGACGATTACGGCGACGGCAACCACGGCAACGAGCCAGTTGGTCTGGCAGTTGGCAATAGCGGAGCTTGCCAGGATCAGACCGATCGAAATGACGATGGGGCCCGTCACCACCGGCGGGAAGAAGCGCATGACGCGCTTGGCACCAAACGCACGGAAGAGCGCCGCGAGCACCGGATAGAGCAATCCGGCGCAGGCAACGCCCAGACAAGCGTAAGGCAATAGCTCGGCCTCGCCGTTGGGTGCAATGGCAGCATAACCGGCAATAAAGGCAAACGATGAGCCCAAGAATGCGGGGACCTTACCGCGCGACAGGAAATGGAACAGCAGCGTGCCCAAGCCGGCAAACAAAAGCGTTGCCGAAACCGAGAGACCAGTGAGCACGGCACCAGCACCGTGGCACCAAACATGGCAAACAGGTGCTGTAGGCCGAGCAAAAACATGCGCGGGCGACCGAGCGACGATGCATCGTAGATGGCATCGGTGACGGCGGGCGTCGAAGACCGGGACATGAGAGTCCTTTCAAAAAATGGAAGGGCGATCAGGCATATCGGATAACCTGCCCGAACGATACGATCCGAACCATTGTACGCGATACGCAATGCCTCGCACGCGCCGCCACCTGCAAACGGTAGCGTTACTTCCAAACGCGCTCGGCAATGCGCTTGACCAGCGCGATCTTTGCCCATTGCTCATCCTCGGTCAGCTTGTTGCCAATCTCGCAGCTGGCAAAGCCGCACTGGGGCGACAGGTACAGGTTCTCGAGTGGCACGTACTTTGCGGCTTCGCGGATGCGCTCGACGATAGCATCCTCGTTCTCGAGCTCTGCCGCCTTGGTGGTTACCAAGCCCAGCACGACCTTCTTGCCGGGAGCGACGTACTTGAGTGGCTCAAAGCCGCCGGCGCGCGGCGTGTCGAACTCCAGATAGAACGCATCGACATTCTCATGTGCGAACAGGTACGGCGCGATGGGATCGTAGCCGCCCTCAAAGGCATAGGTGGAGTGGTAGTTGCCGCGGCACACGTGCGTGTTGATAACCAGATCGTCGGGCTTGCCCTCGATGGCGGCGTTGTTGAGCGCCACGCCCAGCTCGCTTACCTTTTGCAGGTCGACCGGGCTCATGCCGGTCTTGGACACAAAGTCGGTATCGCAATAGATGCCCCAGGTGCAGTCATCAAACTGGATGTTGCGGCAGCCTGCTGCGTACAGGTCGGCGATCACCGTGCGATAAGCGGCTGCAATGGCGTCGGCAAGTTCCTCATCGGTCTTATAGACAGCGCGCAGGCTCTCCTGCTGGCCGTCGCAGCGATCGAGCGTGACCTCAGAGAACGTCTGGATCGGCGCCGGAATGGTCTGGCGTGCGACCTGGCCCTCCCCCTCAAGCGCCTTGACGAACTTAAAATGCTCGACGAACGGGTGGTTCTCGCCGCTGATGGGGCCGGTCACCACGGCGGTGTCGGCCGTCGTCTCCTCGTCATGGAACATATAACCCGTGCGTGAGGTGCGGCGCTCAATGCCGTTAAGGCCCCACATAAAATCGAGGTGCCAGTAGCTGCGGCGGAACTCGCCATCGGTGATCACCCGCAGGCCGGAGGCCTTCTGCTTGGCCACCAAATCGCGAATGGCATCGTCCTCGACGGCCTTAAGGCCGGAAGCGTCGAGTTTACCCGCGACATAGGCGGCACGGGCGTCCTTTACAGCCTGCGGACGAAGAAAACTGCCGACGATATCGGCGCGAAACGGCGCGTTCGGTTGAATCGAAGTGCTCATAGATATCTCCCTTTGCATTGGATGCTTTACTGGGACAGAGTATGAGCGCTCATATGACCATCGTAAAATATACGTTTATAACAGTTTGATATAGATGCTTCCTATATCAGTCTGGACTGCCATAAAGAGACTTGAACTGTGCGGAGCACAGCAGCCTAGATATGCTGACGAATCGCGTCGATATAGGCCTGCCCGTAGCGCGTAAGCGTCGTGTTCTTGCGCGTGATGATGCCGATCTCCATGTACTCGTCTACATCGAGCGGAATCGAGATGATGCCGGGACCGTTGAGCTCGTGACTGATCACGCCTGAGCATACCGTGTAGCCGTTGAGGCCCATGGCCAGGTTGAACAACGTCGCACGGTCGCGCACGCGGATATTCTTGCGGCGCTCAAACGTCGAGGTCAGCTCCTCGGAATAATAGAACGAGTTGTAGCTGCCCTGCTCGTAGGACAAAAACGGATAGTCTTCGAGATCTTCGAGCGTCACGCTGGAGCGGCCCGCCAGCGGATGGTCAGCACACACAAAAACGTGCGGCGTGGCGCAGAAGAGCCCTTCGAACACGAGCTCGTTGGCCGCCAGCATGCGCTCGATGACCTCGCGATTGTGCTCCGACAGATACAGGATGCCGAGTTCGCTTTTCATATGCGCGACGTCCTCGATAATCTCGTGAGTCTGCTCCTCGCGCAGGGTAAAGTCGTAGCGCGCGGCATCAAACTCACGAATCACATCGACAAACGCATTAACGGCAAAGGAATAATGCTGACAGCTCACACTAAAATGCGGTACCTGCTCGGACGCGCCCTTGTACTTGCCCTCGAGCAGGTCGGCCTGGTCGAGCACCTGGCGCGCGTAGCCCAAGAAGGTCTCGCCCTCCTCGGACACAATGACGCCCTTGTTGGTGCGCTCAAAGATGTGCACACCCATCTCGTTTTCGAGATCGCGGATCGACGCGGTAATCGAAGGCTGCGACACAAAAAGCCGGCGCGAGGCCTCGGTGATGCTGCCGCATTCGGCAACTTTGACGACATACCTGAGCTGCTGAAGCTTCATAGCTTTCTCCCTAGACGTTCGTGACGCCGAAACCCGTCGCATCCATCTGACGCATAAACGGCGGCATCTCCCCCGTCGCGGCGCAGTCGGCAATCTGATGCAGAGCCCCGGCAACCGCATCGTCTGCCGCAGCGCCGATATGCCAGCGCGCGGCAGCCGTGACAGCCTCGTTGGCATTGGCGACTGCAACGGAGTTGGGAACGGCGTCGATCATGGGCAGATCGTTATCGGAATCGCCAAATACGGCCACCTCATCGGTCGTCAGGCCCAAAGCGCGCGCCAGCTCCAGCGCAGCGCAGCCCTTGTCCCAACCGGCCGGAAGGATGTCAAGCAGGCGCACTCGGTTGTTGGGAAACACAAGCGAGAGTTCCGGCACCTCAGCGGCAACGCGCTCGCGTAGCTCCACGAGCTCCTCACGTGAACGGGCACTCCAAATATTCGCCTTAAACACCGGCGCATCATCGACGAAGGGACAGCACGGGGCCTCTTCGCCTTTGAGCCACGCATTACCGCCCGACTCCATGGCGCGACGAACGCGCTCGGGATCGCTCGTCACGCAGTAGGCATCGTTATTCCAAAAGTCATCACCCAGGCTGTAGACCTTCAGATACGTATCGTCGGTCTCCTGCTCCAAGTAGTCAGCCAAGCGCATAAGGGCGGCGTTGTCGGTCGCATGCGAGGCTACCGCCTCGCCGTCCACAAACATGACCTGGCCGTTACAGAACGCGCCAGTCGAAAAACACTCGGAACAATTTTTGAACATCCAGCCCATCGCGGACGGCTGACGGCCCGAAACCGGGCCAAAGTGCAGACCCGCCGCCTGCATGGCATGAATGCCCTCGATGGCGTAGTCGCTGGCGCCGTCATGCCCGGCCGGAATCAGCGTATCGTCCATATCGGTCAGCACAAGTTTGATCATAGAATCCCCCAGTCATTTTCACCGTAACCATTGTAACGACCTGCCAAAAAGGGACAGGTTTATTTTGGCAGGTTTTATCTGGGAAAACGCAACGCCCCAGTTGCCAGCTGCCAAAATAAACCTGTCCCTTTTTGGCAGGTGCGCTAGTATAGGGAACAACAGATTCGATGCGGGAGTGCCGGCGGTGCAAACCACAAGGCTGAGAGGCATAGGGCCCAATCCTTTGAACCTGTCAGTTAATGCTGGCGTAGGGAGCATGCCGCCTTTACAGGGGCGCTGTCTATGCACAGCGCCCCTTTTCTATGCCAAGGAGGCATGTGCAGTGATTGATTCGGAACAGCTTAAGCAACATGTGGTCAAGGCCGTGGAGGAGATTCGCGCCACCAATCCGATGGCCGGCTCCATCACCAACACGGTGACGATCGACTTTGTCGCCAATGCTCAGCTCGCCGTGGGCGGTTCGGCCGCCATGGTCTATCTGCCCGACGAGGGCGAGGCGCTCGTTGCCGGCGGCGGCGCCATCTATCTCAACATGGGCACGCTCTTCCCCATCTACGAGCAGACGATTCCCCGCGCGGCCAAGGCGGCACACGACGCCGGCAAGCCCTGGGTGCTCGATCCGGTGGGCCTGGGCATCGGTAGCCTGCGAACCCAGCTGGTAAACGAGCTCAAGCAGTACAAGCCTGCCATCGTGCGCGGCAACGCCTCCGAGATTATCGCGCTCGCCGGCCTGTGGGGTCTTGAGGGCGAGGCGGCTGATCTGAGCCGCGTGCGCGGTGTCGATACCACCGATACGGTCGACGCCGCCCGCGATGCCGCCGTG
>ENA-OQEX01000505-OQEX01000505.1-human-gut-metagenome-genome-assembly--contig:-NODE-505-length-20526-cov-2.078925_pt1 | contig 20526 bp, 27 predicted proteins | sample MGYA00242802_ERZ504649 | MGnify/ENA primary metagenome ERZ504649 (study PRJEB26092, sample SAMD00036194) | human gut metagenome | host: Homo sapiens | study: EMG produced TPA metagenomics assembly of...
GTCCGCACACCGGATAACTGAGAGGCAGAAAGCCGGAAAGCCCGGAGTATCAAGGGAAAACAGCTCAAAAACTCGCGCAGTACGGCCTCAAAGGCGCACGCCGTGCACCGCAGTTCTCCAAGAGATAACAGGGCTGCTTTTCGTTTTTTTCATTTTAAATGTGGCAGATCGCAAGCCCGCCTTTCGGACGATTGTCCGAAAGGCGGGCTTTTTCTGTTTCCGTTGAAGTTCCCCGATGTGAAGGGCTGATCACTTCAAACCGCGCCCCACATTTCGCGCCATTTGTTTGTACACTGCCAGCCCGCACAGTAACAGCACAGGAAAGCAAATCGCCGCAAGCAGGCCAGCCTTCAGATTGCCATCCGCCGCATCTGAAACGAAGCCGACCAGCGAAGGCCCGGCAGAGCACCCCAGATCCCCCGCAAGCGCAAGCAGAGCAAACATTGCTGTTCCTCCCCTGGGGCAGGAAGCGGAAGCAAGGCTGAAAGTTCCCGGCCACAAAACCCCTACAGAGAGGCCGCACAATCCACAGCCTATGAGGGAAAGGAGCGGATTTGGGCACAGCGACGCAAGCAGATAGCTCGCAATACATAGCGCGCCACTCCCCGCCATAAAGGCTTTTAAGTGAATTTTTTCGCTGAATTTTGCGTAAAATACGCGGGACAGCCCCATCAGAATTGAAAACATGCATGGCCCGGCCAAATCCCCAACGCTCTTGGAAATTTGCAGCCCGGATTCCGCAAAAGCGGAGGCCCACTGGCTCATCGCCTGTTCAGAGGCGCCTGCGCAGACCATCAGCAGGGCGAACACCCAGAATATGCGGCTAGAAAACAGCTTGCGCACCGGCATCGCCTCCCCTGCATCATGCAAGGATGCAATAGGCACCTGCGAATAATAAAGTGCATTGCACAGCGGAACCGCCGCCCAAAGAAAGCTGAGAAGCCTCCAATTCGCAATTCCGAATACGGAAAAGAACAGCGTGGAAACAAGGATGACCAAAACCACAGCCCCAGCAGTAAAACGAGTGCAGTAGGCTCATCGCTGCTGCTTTCTGATCCGTAGGGCAAGCCTCCACGATTGGGCTGACCAGCACTTCAATCAACCTCCGCCAACGGCATACAGCCCAACCGCAAGCAAAAGCCCCCAATAAGGGTCAGAGAACAGCTCCGGCAATATTCCCAGCCCTGCAAGCCCTGCGGCCGCGCAGATATGAGCCGCCACAATGGCTGCTCGATAGCCAATCCGATCCACCCATTTGGTGCTGAGCAGATCCACAATCAGTTGAATGCCAAAATTGATCGTGACAAGCGATGTGATTTTATCCAGCGAAATTTGGTAGGAACTCTGGAACGTGAGGAATAGGAGCGGGATAAACGTGTTGACGATCGCCTGCGTGATATAGCCCAAATAGCTGGCATAGAGCGTATGGTTATAATTCTGCCTTATTTTTTGCATGCCGCTGTCTTCTCCTGTCCCATTTTCTTTATTCAACATATAGATCCCGCACGCCTTCCACTGCGCGGATGCTTTCCACGATCAAATCAAGCTCATGGAGATTGCGCGTATAGACCAGCACCTTAAGCACCGGTGCTTTTTCCGCTTTCCTTCCTCCCCATCCACATTAAGCAGCTCCATGGAGGCAAGCTCTCCCCCACAGCGGCGGACTACCTTCCCCACGCGGGAAGCCTGTAGACCAACGTCCTCCACCTCAACATAGAGGTTTCGTCCGGCATTCCCACGAGCGGAAATACGCTTAAGCAGGTTGAGTGTCAGATAAATCACCAACGTGGCGATCAACGCGCCCGCATAGAAGCCCGATCCCACCGCAATACCCACGCAGGAAACCGCCCAAAGGCTAGCAGCCGTGGTAAGCCCCTTCACGCTAAATCCCTCGCGCAAAATGGTGCCTGCGCCCAAAAAGCCAATGCCGCTGATAACCTGCGCGCTCATGCGCGTTGGATCAATCTGCATGACCTCTTGATATTGATCAGTAAGGAAGCTTGAGGTGATCATCACCAGTGCAGCGCCCACTGCTACAAGAATATGCGTGCGAAACCCGGCGGGGCGATGGGAATGCTGCCTTTCATAGCCGATGAATCCGCCGCAAACGGCGGCGAGCACCAGCTTAAAGGCAGAATCCAAAGCCAGCTCAAAATATCATTTTGCCATAGCGAAAGAAAAAAAGCTTTCATCTAAGCCCTCCAATTTGGTATCAGTTTTGTCAGAGATCCCGCTGTTTTTACTCAGAAGTCTTGCATTCGGTCAAATTTTGCGTACAATAAAGGTAATCTATCATTTTTGAAAAGGAGCCGCCTATGAAACAATTGCGGATCATTTCCCTCATCTGTGCCCTGTGCCTGTTCTTGAGCGCCTGCGCCTCGCAGCAGCCAGAGGACGGCAGCTCAACAGAGCCGCCCAACACCGTGCGCATCACAATCCCGGAGGGAGCCAGCGCTGCTGATATCGGCGGCCTGATGGAACAGAACGGCTTGTTCACCCGCTCTGAATTTCTTGCAGAAGTAAACCGCGGCAATGCGGACAGCCCGCTCGTACAAGAGATTGGAGATTGGGAAAACCGAGCGTTCCTTCTGGAGGGGTATTTGTTCCCCGACACATATGAATTTTATCGGGACGACAGCCCCGAACGCGTTATCCAGAAGCTGCTGGACAATTTGGAGAAAAAAATAACCGGCACACAGAAAGCCCGTGCCAAAGAATTCGATATGACAATGGATGAAGTGCTCACTTTGGCCTCCATCATCCAGGCTGAAGCAGGGGATCCTGCACAGATGAAAACGGTCTCTTCCGTTTTGCACAACCGCTTAAATAGCAAAAGCCACCCAAAGCTCGAATGCGACGTTACAATCTTTTACCTGGAGCAGGAGGTGCAGCCCTATCTGACGGAAGACAAAGATCGGTTCAACAGCTTTTATAACACCTATAAATGCACCGGCTTACCGGAAGGCCCAATCTGCAACCCGGGTATGGACGCGATCAACGCCGCTCTCAATCCAGAGCAGACGGATTATTTCTATTTTGCAACCGATAAAGCAGGCAAATATTATTATGCCAAAACCCTTGCAGAGCATCAAAAGAACTGGAACGCGATCAAAAAAGTAAATGCAGCTCTGACAACAGCCGCACAGGCAAATACAAATGCGGATGATTGAAGGCCCGACGCTTATTTTTTCAGCGCAGTGGGCAATCGGCAAGGCAACCATGCTTGCTCTTGGGTTTTGGCCTGGGCTGTTTATCCCGTCACGCATCGGTTCGGCCGACCAGCGAACTCAATGCATAGCATTCTGTTCAAAAATAGTGTAAGCGATCTTAGATAAAAACGCAATCCCTTGAAAGCAAAAAGGAACAAGCAATTGAAAGAGGCTATTGTAAAATAAATTTGCTTGACCAAATGCACAAAGGATCGACCTAGAGGCAGAAAAAGCACGTCTTTTCGGAGCATGTAAACACCCGAAAGACGTGTTTTTGCATTTTTTGCAGCACTGCCTTTGCAACAGCACTTTTGCACGCTATTTCAGAAGCCACAAGGCGGCATAACCTCCCAGCCATGCCACCCCTCGAACCAAAATTCTTTTTAGACTATTTTCTTATTTGTGCATGGCCGCGCTCTTCACGGGCGCTTGCTTTGCCCCGCTATCAAACATCTCCAACGCTTTCACGCTGACCGCAAAGCACCCTGCCAAGCCCTCGAGATTCATATTGTCATAGGTATCGCGCCGCGTATGATAATAATCCTCCAGCTTATGGTTCAAGCCAGTTATCCCCGTTGCACGGAAACCAGCCTGTGCGAATGCGGCAGAGTCCGTCGCACCGCCGAGCGGCGGCACCCAGCCCTTTCTACAGCGAATTCCAAGCTCTTTGGCCGCTTCCATAAACAAATCGGATACATCCTTATCCGCTTTGACGGTACCATTGAGGTCTCGGTAATTGGTCATGAGATATTTCGGGTCGTGGATCGTGTCATAAGAGAAGATAAAGGTAGGCACATCGTCAAACTCTCCTTGATGCTGCTCGCACCAAGCCTTTGCGCCACGCAGCCCCGCTTCCTCCGAGCCGGAGAGGATCACGCCAATCTCCGTATTTTCTAATTCAATGCCGGCATCCTGGAGCTCTTTGAGGATGGAAATGCCATATAGCAGCCGGAGAGATTATCGTTGGCGCCGTCCACAATGCGGTGCTTATTCCACATCCAGTACAGGCCGATCATAAACGGCACAAAAACAAGGCCGCCCAGCGCCGCTTTCCCAAGCGCTGTGGAAGGATCAAAGCCGCCGAATTGAAAACCATTCTGCACAATGAAGATAACAGAAAGCACCAAATAATAAACTAATCCAAGAAAACAAATGACTGCGTGTCCTTCAAATCCAACACCACCCAGCCTATAGTTGACCGGCCATTCCCATGCGGCATCCGGATGGCCGTTGAAAAAGATGCGGCGTTTTACTTCGCCCTTGCAGCTTTTAACAGCCGTTACGTTATGGCCCGTTTTCTCTGGGAAAACGGGATCAACTAGCTTTTTATACAGACCAAATTGCATAAAGCAAATGAAAAGGCCTCCTAGTAAAAGAATAATCGAGGCAAGCGGGAAAAAGAAGTAGCAGGCAATCGCCAAAAGGGCGGCTGTTATTGTAAAGTAAATCCAACCAAAAAAGGAGCCGGGGTTTTCTTTGAAGGCTTCAACCTGCACACGGTCGCATCCGCAATCCTCCCGCAGGACTTTCGCCATGTACTCGCAGGCCTGTTTCTCCCCCTCCGAGCCAGGCGAACGCTTATCAAGGTTTTTACAGATATAGGTAATCTCATCTACCATATACTGTGCCGCAGAATCTTTTCTCTCGATAATTTTGTTTAAATCCATAAATGATCCCCCCAATTGTTAAATTTTATTTATATTTTATCACGAGTATTCTTAAAAATATGGATAATTTATTAACAAATAATTAACTGCATTTTAATAAAAGTTTAGAATTATAATTCTGTATAACGTATCGCAACAAAAAGGCTGGCGCTTGGGGGATCTGTGATCCGAAAAGGCGCAGCCGCGGCATAAATTTTTTGAAAGCCCCGTGCAAAAGAGCTGTTGCACAGCGCTTCATTGGGAAACAAACTGCAAAGCGTATTTTAGGGAAATTGGTCCTACAAGGGACAAAGGTCCAAAAATGTTTGAAGGGGCCGGCCGCAAAATGCTTTGCAGCGCGCAACAGCCTCCCCTTTTTATCCTCTAAAATTGGTAGATCTGGTCAAATGCAATCGTCGCGTTTACCGTTGCATCGCCCACGATTGGCGCGCTGGCCTTGATCGTTGCATTGCTAATAATCCGATAGTGCGCGGAGCGCATCGTTTGGCTCTTTGCATCAATCGTGCATACAATGGTCGTGCCCGAATAAGTCTGATCCAAATCATGCAGGGTAACAAGCCAGCTCAAGCTTTTCATCTGCTCATCAATCTCATTGGCCTTGAGAATGTCGACGACCTGGCCGTGCTTCGTCTGAAGCGGTTTTCTCGCCTGCTCATAGGAGATATGCTCATCCTTCATCCGGATGGTAATCATATACGCTCCATTCTTCTCCACGCAGGAGGCCGATGATACAGCGCCCGCGGATAGGCGGCTTGACCAGCTTTGATTTTCAACTGGAAATGCCGCATTGTGGCTTGCGCCCTTTTCACGGTAATGGGGTCCGGATTCAACGTGCCATTTTTCTTCAGCGCATCCTGAACCTTATTGGCAATGTTCGCAATCGCGCCGTCCCCCTTTACATGAAAGGAAATCTCCTCTATTTTTTTAACGCCTGGTTTCTCTATCTTGACCTTATTCGCTGCTACATTGAAATAGGCGATGATCTCCGCTTTCGTTGACGGTTTTTGATTTTGGACCGGCGATTTTTTCGTAGTGTCAACCTGTTTAGCTGTCTCCTTTGGCCGGTCAGAAGCTTCGGTTGCAGTGCTATTGGAAACAGAAACTCTGCTGGATTCCAAACCTTCTTCTTCTGATTGCGAGATTCGGAGATAGCCTGCGATTCCCAGGATTGCCCCGCTGTATTTTGAAGGGTACTGTCGGTTGCCCCAGGCTCCGTTTCTGGCCCCTTGCAGGCAGCCAGCGAGGCCAGCAGGCAGCTTGCCGCCAGAATCGCCGTTAATTTTTTCATGGTTGTGTTCATTCGGCTCTCTCCTTACTTCACCCATCGGGCAAATAACGTTTCAAAGATAAAATTTTGTAAGCTGACGTTCTATCTGCGCCAACGCCGTACAATTCAGCAGCCTAGCGCAAAAAAGGCCGTCGTTATGGTGCTGTTCTCCCGCTCCGAAGGCACATACCATAAGCTGACGGTATCTATTATAATTCTTTATAGATGCGGTATTTATCCCAGGGCGGTTTTACCTTTAATTTTATAATAAGAATTTATATCATTCCTGATAGAAAGATAAACGATTTGTTTATGGACATGCATCGTCTGGAAAGTCTGGAATGTTTCAAATAGAGATTGCACTCTTTGGGGCAAGCGTGTATAATCGTTTTGAGTTTCTTCGCCCACGTGGGAGCCGGCTTCAAGCCTCTTCTGCCAGCGGCGAAATCCCAGAGAGAAAAAACAATCAAAAGCCGCTGATGCGGCAAGGAGGTTATCTATTTTGGCCGATACTTACGATATTTGGGGGAACCTGAACCCTGATGCCCCTTGGGCGGAAATGCTCAGCGAGGATACACAGCTGCCCCTGTGGGATGGCGAGGTACCCGGGTTTGAACAGGCAATCGGTCAGCGCAGGCCTTCGATCACTTTTTCCCCGCGCCCGGCGATGGAACGTGGCTGTGTGATTGTAATGGCTGGCGGCTCTTATACGAGCAAAGCTGTGCACGAGGGGAAAGTGGTGGCGCAGAAGATCAATGAGGCTGGAATCCACGCCGCCGTGCTCGACTACCGTGTCGTCCCCTATTCACGCGACATCATTTTGCTCGATGCAAAACGGGCTGTGCGCTATCTTCGCTATCATGCAGAGGAAATGAGCATCCTGCCGGATAAAATCGGCGTGCTCGGCTTTTCAGCCGGTGGCAATCTCGCCTTCCTCTCCTGCGCTTATGCGGACGACGGCGACCCTACCGCGGCTGATCCGGTAGAGCGCGTATCCTCCGCCCGGACGCCATGCTGCTGGGCTATGCGGCCGTGATGTTCAAGGAGGAGTATGACGACGACGATGAATTCGATCTCGTCGCCTATTTTGATGTTGTGCTGGAGGACAGCATGCAATTTCCACCCGCCTTTATCTGGCAGTCGATGCGCGACGGGCTTATCAATTATCAAACTGCCCTGACGCTCTGCAACACGCTTGCCAAGCGTGGGGTTCCCGTGGAAATGCACCTGTTTCCTTATGGCGACCATGGGCAGGGGCTTGCCGCTCCGGAAAACGGGGATGGCTATCATCCGCTCTCGGCCCGCTGGAGCCGCCTGATGAACGAATGGTTAAGCTATTATGAGTTTCAGCAAAAAATAAGGAAGAGAATTCGTTTGTGGGAAAGGCGGCTCCCTTTCTTCCAAGCGGAGTGCGAAAGGATGAGGCATTGAGATGAAACATCAGGATCTGATCAGTAAGATGACGCTGGAGGAAAAAGCAAGCCTCTGCTCCGGCAAAGATTTTTGGCATCTGAAGGGGCTTGAAAAATTCAACATCCCAGAAATTATGGTTTGCGATGGCCCACATGGCCTGCGCAAGCAAACCGGCAGCCAGGATAACCTCGGCATCAACGGCAGCGAGCCTGCCACCTGCTTTCCAACAGCCGCCACCACTGCCTGTTCCTGGAATCCGGAGCTGCTGCATGAGATGGGCGGCGCGATTGCGCAAGAGGCGCTTGCAGAAGGTGTGAGCGTTGTGCTCGGCCCCGGCGTCAACATTAAGCGTTCGCCTTTGTGCGGCCGAAATTTTGAATATTTTTCAGAGGACCCGTTGCTTGCGGGCGAATTGGGCGCCGCTTTTATCAACGGCGCGCAGGAGCAAGGCGCAGGCACCTCGCTTAAGCACTTCGCCTGCAACAATCAGGAGACGCGCCGTATGAAGGTCGATTCCGTTGTAGATGAGCGTGCATTGCGTGAAATTTATCTCGCGCCGTTTGAAACGGCAGTCAAAAAAGCGCAGCCATGGACGGTGATGGGCGCTTACAATAAAATTAACGGTTCTTTTTGCTGTGAAAACAAGTGGCTGCTCGACGATGTGCTGCGCAAAGATTGGGGCTTTAAAGGCCTTGTTGTGACAGACTGGAGCGCTAACAATGAGCGTGTGCCCGGCCTTCTCGCAGGGCAGGAGCTTGAAATGCCCGCCTCCGGCGGCGTCAACGATCAAAAAATTGTGGACGCTGTGCGCGCAGGCCAAATTGACGAAACCCTGCTCGATGAGCGGGTGGACCGGATTCTTGATTTGATTTTCCGCGCGGAGAAGGTAAAGGCCCTGGCCCACACCTGCGACCACGCCGCCAACCACCGCCTTGCGCGCAAAATCGCGGGCGAATCTATGGTGCTGCTTAAAAACGATGGAGAACTCCTTCCGCTCAAAGCTGGCCAGACGGTAGCGGTCATCGGGGAGATGGCGCGCTCGCCCCGCTACCAGGGCGCGGGAAGCTCCTTAATTAATCCCACACAGCTCGATTCTGCCTTCGATTGCCTGCTGGATGCGGGCGTCAGCGTCCTATATGCCCCGGGCTATAATAAGACGACCGACCAGCCGGATGAAGGCTGATCCGTGACGCCTGCCAAACCGCGAAAAAGGCGGATGTGGTGCTTCTCTTTCTTGGCCTGACGGAAAGCTACGAGCCGAGGGCTATGACAGGCTCCATATGCACCTTCCTGCGAGCCATAATGCGCTGGCGGAGGCGGTCAGTGAAGCAAACGAAAACGTTGCGGTCGTCCTTTCCGGCGGCGCACCGGTAGAAATGCCGTGGCTTGGCAAAATAAAGGCGCTCCTCAACGGCTATCTCGGCGGCCAGGCGGGCGGCGGCGCGATTGCCGATCTCGTCACCGGAAAAGTCAATCCCAGCGGAAAGCTGGCGGAAACCTATCCCCTGAGCTTTTCGGATAACCCAACTGCCAATTACTTCCCCGGCGCCCCTGTGACAACCGAATACAGGGAGAGCATTTTTGTCGGCTACCGATATTACGATCGGGTAAAAAAGGACGTTCAGTTCCCCTTCGGCTTTGGGCTTTCCTATACACAGTTCTCCTACTCCGGCCTACGCTTGAGCAAAAAGGCGGTCAAGCAGGGAGAGGAGCTGACCGTCTCCTTTCAAATCAAAAATACCGGCAAGGTGGATGGCGCGGAAATTGCTCAGGTCTACGTTGCTACGCCGGACAGCGTAATTTTCAAGGCGCCAAAGGAGCTCAGAGGCTTTGCCAAAGTCTTTTTGAAGGCCGGTGAGCAAAAAACCGTGACGGTCACGCTAACTGAGCGAGCATTCGCCTATTATAACGTCAATATTCACGACTGGCATGTTGAGAGCGGTGTTTATCAGATTCTTGTGGGCGCATCCAGCCGCGATATCCGACTGGATGGCACGGTCGATGTGGAGAGCGCAAACCCGGATGCCATTGTCCCGGATTACCGTCAGACCGCGCCCAGCTATTACGAAGGCGCAATCCAGGAGATCCCGGCCGATCAGTTTGAAGTGCTCATCGGGCGCCCCCTGCCGCCTGCATACCGTAAGCCGGGCGAGCCGCTTGACCTCAACTGCACGCTGGAGGACGCGAAGGAAACGCCATGGGGCGCAAGGCTCAATAAAATTGTTAACACAGTCACTCTGAAGCTTGCCAACGGCAACGAAGAGACTGCGCTGATGCTCTCCTCCCTCGCGCTACAGATGCCCATCCGCGGCTTTGTCGGCATGAGTGCCGGCATGGCATTTACGGAGGATATGGCCCACGGCCTGCTCATGATCCTTAACGGGCAAAACGCCCCAACTGGTTGGAAGAAAATTATCGTCGGTTTTGTCCAGGTGCTAATGCATTTGAAATCCTTCTTGAACGCCATCTGATTTTCATGAACCACATCAGTTCGAAACCATCCTGACAGGAGCAAGCGAGAAGGGTAAAACGCCCATTTTACCCTTCTCGCTCAAAAAGCATTTTACGTCAGTTCGAAACCATCCTGACGGGAGTATGCGACTGCTGTGAACTTTTTCGCGGCAGCCGCAGCTCCAAATCAAAACTATGGAGTGAAAATAAAATGAAAAAAGGAACCCTTCTCTATCTCGCCCAAGCGGGAATGATTGCTGCGATTTATGCTGCGCTAACCTATCTGCCATGGCCCTTAATCTTGCCTATGGAAGCATCCAATTCCGTTTCTCAGAAGCGCTAACCATTCTGCCAATCTTCACGCCCGCCGCAGTACCTGGCCTTGCCATTGGCTGCCTGATCGGCAACCTTGCGAGCCCATACCCACTGGATCTGGTTTTCGGCACGGCCGCCTCCCTGATCGCCGCGCTGCTCACGCGGGCGGTGCGCAAGGTGCGGATTAAAAACGTGCCCGTGCTCGCGCCCCTGCCGCCCGTATTGGTAAACGCCATAATCGTTGGACTGCAAATCACGCTGTTCACGCCCGGCGAGGCGGCTTCCTTTTGGGGGTTCCTGATCGCCGCCGTGCAGGTGGGCCTCGGCCAGCTTGCGGTCTGTTATCTGCTGGGTCTGCCGCTGGGTATGGCGCTGGAGAAAAGCGGAGCGGCAAGGGTGATTTTTCCGCCCACTGTGAAAAAATGAGCAAATAGATAATTAGATATATGAAGAAATCAATATAAAAAGCCATCCCGGATTAAGATTCGGGATGCTTTTTGGTTCGCAACTCCTTCACCAAATTTGCCGCCAAGTAAAACCATTTGACTAGAGGAATAAACCAAACTTATTTTATTTCATCCTTCCCGCCCATATACATCCGCAGCGGCTCCGGGATAGCAACAGAACCATCCGCCCGCAAATTGTTCTCCAAAAAGGCGATCAACATGCGGGGCGGGGCCACCACCGTGTTGTTGAGCGTGTGCGGGAAATAGTTGCCCTTTTCCTTATTGCGCACACGGATGCCAAGCCTACGGGCCTGCGCGTCGCCAAGGTTCGAGCAGCTTCCCACCTCGAAATACTTCTGCTGGCGGGGGGACCATGCCTCTACGTCGATGCTCTTGACCTTCAGGTCCGCAAGGTCGCCGGAGCAGCATTCCAGCGAACGCACCGGAATATCGAGCTGCGGAAAAATTCAATGGTATAATGATAGAGCTTTTCAAACCACTCCTTGCTCTCCTCCGGCCGGCAGACAACCACCATCTCCTGCTTTTCAAACTGATGGATGCGGTAAACCCCGCGCTCTTCGATGCCGTGCGCGCCCACCTCCTTGCGGAAGCAGGGAGAGTAGCTCGTGAGCGCTTGCGGCAGTTCCTTTTCCTCCAGCAGCGTGTCGATGAATTTGCCGATCATGGAATGCTCGCTCGTGCCGATCAGGTAGAGATCCTCCCCCTCGATCTTATACATCATGTTTTCCATTTCGGCAAAGCTCATCACGCCATCTACAACGTTCCCGCGGATCATGAAGGGCGGCACATAATAGGTAAAGCCCTTATCAATCATAAAATCCCGTGCATAGGAAAGAATCGCGGAGTGCAGCCGGGCAATATCCCCCCGCAGGTAATAAAAGCCGTTGCCGCTTGTTTTGCGCGCGCTGTCCAGATCAATGCCGCTGAAGCGCTCCATAATCTCCACATGATAGGGCACCTCATATTCCGGCACACGCGGCTCGCCAAAGCGCTCCAGCTCTACGTTTTCGCTGTCGTCCCTGCCGATCGGGACGGTTGGATCAATGATATTGGGAATCACCAGCATGCGCTCACGGATTTGGGCGGAGAGCTCGTTTACCTCCGCATCCAGGCGGCTCATCTCCTCCGCCATATCAGAGACGCTCTTTTTTGCCTGCTCCGCCTCTTCCCGCTGCCCCTTTGCCATAAACGCACCGATCTGCTTGCTGATCGTGTTACGCTGGCTGCGCAGATATTCGCAGCGCGTGCGTGCAGCACGGCATTTTTCATCCAGCTCGATTACCTCGTCGACCAGCGCTACCTTTTCCTCCTGAAACTTTTTTCGGATATTCTCCTTGACAAGCTCCGGATTGGACCGCAAAAATTTGATGTCTAACATACAAATTCTCCTTTCAAATCTCCTTACTCTAGAAGAGCGGCAAAATAAAAAGCTTCCGTCCCCCTTATGGGACGGAAGCAAATTCTCCGCGGTGCCACCCATTTTGCCGGTAAGCCGGCCTCTTTGATCCGTGCTGTAACGGGCACGCCCCTCCGGTTCCTCGCCGGCAGCTCCGAAAGTGGAAAAGCCTGCCTCTTTACCGGTTTCCACCGACCACCGGCTCTCTGAAAAAGGCTGAACAGGCCGTTACTTTCATCTTGGCTGATTTTCTATTAGTATAGCCGATTTTTCTCGCTTTGACAAGAGGCTTTTTTAGTGTCATTATTCTAGTTTCACAAAATTTTGATAAAATATAAACAATAAATAAATTTAAATAATATTATCTTGACATTCTTTTCATTTTCTATTAATTTTATACCGTATAGACTTGTGGGTAGGTAAGACCATACGGAATAGGGGCCCACACAAGAGAGAAGGGAGTTCTATTTTATGAAAAGAGTAAACGTTTACTTGCGGTTTTATTGGCTCTTTCTATGACAGCCACGCTGGCTGCCTGCTCGCCAGGAGAATCGGATGAGCCCAGCACAGATCCATCCATCAGTGGAAATCAGCCGTCAAATGAGGAAACTCTTCCCGCCGGGGAAACAGGCGGGGCCAGCGCATCTGAGCCAAGCCTGGATGAGAGCACGGACACCCTCCCGGTATCCGGCGATGTTTCCGCAACGCAGCCAAGCGAAAAACAACCGCAGGAAGAAAAAAGCACTGCGCCGAAAAGCCGATGAAAACGACCCGACCAAAATGTCGAAGGCCGCGCTTATTAATTATTACAACACAGCGGCAAACGATGCGAAATCAAAGGCGAAGAGTATTACAAAAACACAGAATCAGGCGAGCTTGGCGAAAGCGCCGCAAATCAACAATGGAATCCTGGAAAGCATTGCGAATACGTTGATGAAAGCATTTCTCTCCGACTCCCCGAAGAGTGTAAACGAAACCTACTCTTCAGCCGCTGAGAAAAAAGAAAATTTTTATGTAGGCGGACAGAGCTATTCCAGCAAATTGACAGCCTCTGACGTTACATCGGCCACGTGTAAAAAGAGCGGCAGCAATTATGTCGTTACGCTCAAGGTAAAGGGGAGCAGCGTTTCCAAAGCTTTCTCCACAATTTCGAAAAACCAGATTACCGATGCGGTAAAGGGTATGGTGAAATTTAACAGCATCGATATTTCCTATTCTGATTCTACCATTCAGGCAACGGTTGGCCCCAATGGGAAACTGCAAAAAGTTTATTACGATATGCCTGCCGTTACCATGAATTTTGACGTCAATTGGGAAGTGGGATCAAAGCATCCCTTGCAATCCACTTGGGAGATTGGTTTACGATCAACTGGTAAAAACGATAAACAAATCGAGGGTAGCGCAACGAGGCGTTGCAAAATATGCAAAACGCCTTATTTTTATATAGAATGAATAATTTATATTTGTTATATAAATAAAACCAATGCATTCTTTACAATATTCAAACAGACTGCTATAATAAAATATAGATCTTCAGTTTTCTGCCGTATCAAACAGCCCTTCGTGGCTGCTTTTGAATAATTACGATATGAAGGAGCGCAGAAATATGAATGAAAGCACAGAGCCCAACGTTATTCCCTCTGTACCTGGCAAACCAAAGCTTACCAAAAAGCAAAATCTGCTCCAGGCAGTCAAATTCACCCTATTTTCTATCAGTGCGGGGGGCATTCAAATCATAAGCTCCACGATCTGTAAAGAGCTGTTTCATTGGCCTCCCATGGCGTGCTATATCACGGGCTTAGTCCTATCTGTTTTATGGAACTTCACGTTCAACCGAAAATTCACGTTTAAATCCGCAAATAACATTCCGATCGCTATGCTGAAAGTAGCTGGATACTACGCTGTGTTTTCCCCTGTGTCTACATGGTGGGTAGGAGCGCTGACCGGAATCGGCTGGAATTATTATCTCGTTCAAATTGGCACCATGCTGATCAATTTCGTCACGGAATTTTTGTTTGACCGTTTTGTGGTGTTCGGTAAATCGATCAACACCAATGACCTCGGCCGTAAGGAGCAGCAGGCAACGCGAGAACAACAGCACAAGGCAGAATAAAGAATGAGAAGGGGCATGTCGCAGTTATGAAGAGAAAAAAATCCGACCGCTGGCGGCTTTTCTGGCGCTTTTATTGCTCATGGGATCGGCTGGATGCGGCAAGGCGCCAAAATCATCTGATTTTATCACGGAGGAAAATTTAATGGAAACAGCCTCCATGAAGGATGCGGAGACAGGCGCCGCTATAACCGGAAAATGGAACGGGACCAAAAATAGCTCCCTAGAAATCGTCTTTCCCAAAGAGGTCGCGGTCAACACGGTCGTCTTGCGGGAAAAGGGCGCAAGCATCCGCGCTTTCGAGCTTCAAATCCCAAAAGGAGACGGTTATGAAACGATTTATCGAAATGATAAAGTAGACGCTTATCGCTATTGCGCCTTTCCGGAGGTGACCACATCCTCCCTGCGTCTCACCATCATAGACGGCGCCGACTTCACGTTAGAGGGCATCGAGGCCTATCGGGTTGCGGGCAGTAAACCAGAGGGATTTCGCGTTACCTCCTATGTTATAACCGACAGCGTTTATGACCGTGAGGCCATAAGCGACGGGCACTTCGATGTGATTACGGATGCGATCCTATTTGGCAGCCTCGTTTTTGATCAAAACGGCAATCTCTCCTTTCAGGATAAAAAGATTGATGGCCAGCAGCTAGACGGTCGGCAAGTTTTTGAAACAGCTCTCCAAAACGTGCGGGAAGCCGTCTCAAGCAGAGATATCCGGCTCTATGTCAACCTGCTCGGCCCTGACGCGCCGTCAGGCATTGAGGATTGGAACAAATCCATGTATGCCAAGGCGACCTGCATAAGGCGGCCATGTCTGGTGTCAACGGCAAAAATCTGATACAATCCATCACACAATTGCTCGATCAATACGATCTGGACGGCGTTTTCTTCGACTGGGAATATCCTCTACGCAAAAAGGATTGGAAGGTTTTTGATCAGTTCCTTCTCTCACTTGATGAGGCCCTCGGTGAAAAACGGCTCGGTATCGCCGTTCAGAGCTGGGCGTTAAGGCTTCCCGGGAGACTATCGAGAAGCTTGATCTCGTCGAGGTTATGACTTATGATATGTTTGATGAGGACGGTTACCATGCGCCTTTTTATCCCTGCGTGGTAACGGAGATCAACGCGCTTTTGAAAAAGGCTTAAAAAAGGAGCAGCTCGATCTCGGCATTCCGTTTTATGCCCGCCCCACGGATCGGGCCGCCCAATGGTTTGATTATAAGACAGAGGCAGAACAACTCGGCTGGTTTGGCAATGTGGCAACCGGCCCCCAAGAGGTTACCGAGTGGCAGAACAACGCGCCTGTTCAGGTGACCGCAACCTCTCCCCGCTATTATAACGGATGCCAGATGGTCTATGATAAGACCGCCTATGCGATGGATTTTGGTTTAGGCGGAATGATGGTTTGGAACTACGCGGGGGATCTCCCCTATGAAAACGGGCTATCCCTGTTCCGTGCGATGGGAATGGCGGCTACACATCGGTAAAAGCACGAAGAAAACGGTGGATCCACGCACAAGTTCATCGCTTTGCCCGTGGGCGAAGGCCACAACACGGTTTCGCATCAATCCATGCCCGCAAAAATTTTCGGGGAGCGCTGCAAACGATAACGGTTTGCAGCGCTCCCCGCCTGTTTCATTTTGTCATTGATGATTCCCTATCCGATAGGGCTGCCGGCCTCTCCTCACCTTCTCTTCTGTATTTTTCACATAGCGTTCTGTGAAACCGTTTTTTATGATGGTTTTTGCACGCCTCCAGATCGCAGTTTTCACACGTCAGCTTTTGATTGGACATCCGATAAAATCGCTTGGGATATTTATGATAGGTGATTTCCCATTCCGCCAGCGAGCACAGCGCCAGGCCCACTAGGATGATACTATAAACACTGGGTAGAAAAAGCAGAAAACTATAGGAAAAAAAGCTATCCCAGTTAAAAATTCGACATTCCATGCAGCAGCTCGGCCTGATGATGATCCGATGAAACGGGCACCAAAAAAACACCGCGAAATAAACGCAGAAATCCGAGAAGGCAAAGAAAAAGAAAATCCATGCCCGATCAAAAACCCCAACCGCGTACAGGCCTCCTACCGCCGCCAGAAATGCAAGCCAAAAAAGCATGGACATACCAAGCCCTCCGGTCATACTGTTTTTCATCCGCTGGAATTCCACTTCATCCAACATTGGAGTTTTTCATAATTTTTAGCAAACTGACGACCTTTATAAAGCGTGCGATTGAACCGGGATAGCATATCCTTCACCGGAAAAACGGCCAGATACACCGTGGCAACAATCAAAACGGCCGTAGGCATCGAAAAGGGGAGCGTACGATCAAAAATCAAACAGTACAGCGCAAACAACAATAGCGCGCCGCTGCTAAAAAGGCGAAACAGATTCAATGAATAACCCCCCATTCCAATGAAAAAAGGCTGTTGCAAAATGCAAAGATTTTCGCAACAGCCTCTTGTTTTTTATTCTTCGTTCAGGTGGATGGCGCCGTCTGTCGCGCTTGGGATGCCGTGCTTTCTCCGCCATTCAGTGGCCGCTTTTCATCCACAACTTTTTCACAGCGCCTGAGTACCCCGCCTTTCTCCTCCACTTCAAAGGAGTCTTTCCGCTCTTGCAAAAGCTTTTGGAAGTCTTCCCCCTTCATGCTTTGAAGCACATCTGTGCGGTATTGCGTGAAATAGCTGCCCTTCTCGCCCAAAGCATCCAGCTTCTGCACCACATAAATGAAGGTGGAAAGCGTGATCACCTTCACGTCGCCATTTTTCATCGCCACAACCTGATCGTAAAACCCCTCCGGATAATCCGTGTTTCCGCCGTTAATCACCGATGCGGTGAACTCACCGACACTGGTGCTATTCTGAGATTCTAAATATTTCGTGTTGGCCTCCTCAATCGAGGTGCCCTTGCTAATGGAATCCGCCATCGTATTAAATTGCTTTTTAATTTCCTCAATGCGGTCGTCGCTAAGCGCCACAGATTCGCCTGCGTCGTTCGTATCGGTCAAATACCCATTGATCGATTTGAACACCACAAAGTGCTTGGAGAAATAATCCTTCAGCGCATCCTCCGCCACCGGCTGCAATCCATTCGCCCCATAATAGGCCTCCAGCAGAAGCTCCCTTCGCGCCTCGTTTTCCCGAACCTTCATCAGCGTCTGCTTGCTGATCCCCAGCCCCGTATAGTAGGTGCTGAAAAACTTCCACTGTTGATTAACCCATGCTGAAGCGGCTGCCTCGCGCTCCGTTTTTAGAGTGATCGACCGCTCCGCCGCAAGTGTATTAACCGCCACATATTCCTTACATAGGCTGATCGTATTTTCCCGCGCATCACCAGGATACTGCTCCGGCGAGCGTTTTACCAGATCATAATAATACGTATATATTTCACTGCTGACCTGTGCGCCGCCGATATGCAGCGCCGTTTTCGGCCCTCCACAGGCTGTCAGAAGCGTAATAAATAAGGTTAGCGCCGTCACAGCGCACAGAATTCGTTTCATAGCAACCTCCAATTATCCGCCGGCCTGGCCGGCGCTGTGCCGATTCCTTCACAAGGCTTGTCCGTTAGGTTTGATTATACATCATCGACGGGAAAAAGTCCATAAACGCGGCCTCTACCTCTTTAAAAACTGTGCGGACTATGTTAGAATAATCTCATTCTAACAGAACAAATGGGGTATTCATATGCAATTTGAATTTTCTGATCGTATTTCCACTCTCCAGCCCTCCGCAATCCGTGAGATTTTGAAAGCGACCTCCCAGCCGGGCGTCATCCCTTTTGCCGCCGGCAACCCCGCGCCGGAAGCCTTTCCAACCGAGGAGGTGCGTGAAATTACGGAAAAGCTGCTCACCGAGCGCCCGATCGACTGCCTGCAATATGGCGTCACGGAGGCTATACGCCTCTGCGAGAGCGTATCTCTACCTATATGAAGCAAAAGCACAATATTGGCCGCGACTTTGACAGCTACTGATTACATCCGGCGCACAGCAGGTGATGGATCTCGCCACCAAGGCGCTGTGCAACGAGGGCGATACCGTGATCTGCGAAGCGCCCTCCTTCATCGGCTCGCTCAACTGTTTCCGCTCCTACAACGCGAAGCTGCGCGGCATCCCCGTGCAGGCAGACGGCATGGATGTAGACGAGCTGGAGCGAGCGCTCCAGGAGGAAAAGAATGTCCGGTTTATCTATACGATCCCGAATTTTCAAAATCCGGCGGGCGTTACCATGTCGCTTGCCAAGCGCCGCCGGGTCTACGAGCTCGCAAAACAATACGGCGTGCTGATCATTGAAGATAACCCGTATGGCGACCTGCGCGTCGCGGGCGAGCATGTGCCCGCGATCAAGAGCTTTGACGAGGAGGGCATTGTCATCTATGCGGCTCCTTCTCCAAAATCCTCTCTCCCGGTATGCGCGTGGGCTACGCGATTGCCCCCGCGACGCTGATCGCCAAGATGACGGTCGGCAAGCAGGCGGCAGATGTGCACACCCCGATGCTCTGCCAGCTGATCGTGGATGAATGGATGGCACATTACAATGTGGAGGCCCATATTCAAAAAATCTGTGATATTTACCGCAAAAAGCTCAACCTGATGTGTGATCTGATCGACAGCGAGCTCGGCGATTTCGTCACCTACAACCGCCCGGAGGGCGGGCTGTTCATCTGGTGCGCCCTGCCGGACGGCGTTGATATGACGGCCTTCTGCCAGGCCGCGGTGGAGCAAAAGGTGGCGGTTGTGCCCGGCTCCGCTTCATGACGCATGAGAGCGACCCCACCCAGTGCTTCCGCTTGAATTTCTCACGCCTACCGACGAGGCGATCGTCAAGGGCATGCAGATTCTGGGCCAGGTTAAGCGGCAATTTTAAGAGAGTGGTGAAGATTACGATGGAACAACAGCCTGAACGCAAAAAACGGATTTTAAGCGCGATCCAGCCCAGCGGCATCCCAACGCTCGGCAATTACCTCGGCGCTCTGAAAAACTGGGTTTCCATGTCGGAAGCATATGACTGCGCCTATGCGGTGGCGGATTTGCACGCGATCACCGTGCGGCAAAATCCGGCGGAGCTGCGCCGCCGCACGTTGGAATTATACGCTCTGCTGCTCGCGATTGGCCTTGACCCGGAGAAGAACCTAATTTTTATCCAAAGCCAGGTTTCAACGCATGCGCAGCTTGCCTGGGTGCTCAATTGCTATACCCAATTTGGAGAAATGTCACGCATGACGCAGTTTAAAGATAAATCAACCCAGCATGCGGATAATGTGAATGTCGGCCTGTTTGCTATCCGGTGCTCATGGCGGCGGATATCCTGCTTTATCAGGCGGATTTTGTGCCTGTCGGTGCGGATCAGAAGCAGCATTTGGAGATTACGCGTGATATCGCCGGCCGTTTCAACGGCATTTATGGCAATGTATTTACGATTCCTGAGCCTATATCGGCAAAGAGGGGCTCGTGTGATGTCCCTTCCAGGAGCCGGAGAAAAAGATGAGCAAATCCGATCCGAACGTCAACGGCTTTATCTCCATTTTAGATGAGCCGGATGTGATCCTGCGCAAATTCAAGCGTGCCATTACAGATTCCGAAGCCCGCGTCGCTTACGAAGAGGGTCGTAGCGCTATCAACAACCTGATGGGCATCTATAGCTGCTGTACCGGTAAATCGATGGAACAAATTGAGGCGGAATTCGAGGGAAGAGGCTATGGCGATTTCAAAACCGCCGTCGCCGAGGCGGTCATTGAAGAATTGCGGCCCGTGCAGGAGCGTTTCGACAGCTATATGAAAAACCCCGACTATCTCCGTGATTGCGCGGCCAAGGGCGCTGAATCGGCGCAGCGCATCTCCCAGCGCACACTGGATAAGGTGATGAAAAAGGTCGGTTTTGTGCTCAAATAATGCCGAAATGGGGCGCCCCTTCGTTTATAGATTTCGGGCGGGGCCTTCTTTACGAACCCCAAGCCAGACATCGAAAAATAGAATAGCGCAGCTAATACAAACCGAGCCCGGGATCATGCCATCGCATGATCCCGGGCCGCTTACTTGCCTTTTTCATTTATCCAACACTAAACCTGATCATCCGTCTGCGCGCCGCTGCCGTTGATGGGAATTGCCTCCCCAAGAAAGGTCGGCTCCGGTTTCCCGATTGCGGTAAAAAAATCCTTCACACGCGCAAGGAATTCCCGTGCGTTGTTATAAACCACGCTGCTATACGTCTCGGTCGAGACGCAATGCCG
>ENA-OQEX01000506-OQEX01000506.1-human-gut-metagenome-genome-assembly--contig:-NODE-506-length-20523-cov-6.580408_pt1 | contig 20523 bp, 23 predicted proteins | sample MGYA00242802_ERZ504649 | MGnify/ENA primary metagenome ERZ504649 (study PRJEB26092, sample SAMD00036194) | human gut metagenome | host: Homo sapiens | study: EMG produced TPA metagenomics assembly of...
CCTCGAACAGGCCCCGCGCACCGGAGATGGCCACCGGCACCACCGGTGCGCCGGTCTTGACCGCGATGCGGAAGCACCGGCCTTGAACTCACCGGCGCCGCCCTCTTCGCCCTTGTAGCGGGTGCCTTCAGGGAAGATGATGAAGCTCCTGCCGCTCTCCACGATGGCGGTGGCGTCGTTCAACGCGCGCACCGAGGCGCGGACATCGTCGCGCTGGACGAAAACGCAGCCCAGCAGCTTCATCCAGCGGTTGAGCAGAGGAATTTTTCCCAGCTCTTCCTTGGCGAGGATGCCATAGGCTCATCGAGCCGGCCAGCAGCAGCGGGATGTCATAGTAGCTGCGGTGGTTCGCCACAAAGACGCAGGGGCCATCCTTCGGGATGTTGTCCAGTCCCTCGACGCTGAGCCGGACGCCGGTGACGTTCAGGATGCCTTTGCTCCAATGGGGGATGTGCTTTTTTACCAGCTGGCGCACCGTCTCGGTGTCGCCTGCGGCCAGCGCACGCTCGGCTTTGCACAGCACACTGTAATGGACGATCATGTACCCGAACAGATAAACGAATAACGCAATGGTGCGGAAAATGCTCACAGAGCGATACCTCCTTCTGGCTCAAAAAGCCGTCTCTATTGTATCACACTCCGCCCCAAAAAGGGAGAGGAAATACTTTTTTACATTTGGAGGGCTTTGCGGCTTGCAAAATCCACAAAATCCGGGTATATTTATAATCAGAAAGCCAGCACAATGGCGTTTCCTGCCAAAACCGTGCTGTGCAATGTAAGCCGTCTTTCGGGACAGCGAGAGAGGATATCCACACAACATGAGTCTGTTCCCTTCTGCAAACGATTTCAAGTCCGGGCCGGGCGTCGAAAAGGACGCCCCCCGCAAGACCGGCGTAGGCCGCTTCTTCGAGCTGGTGGGCCGGGATATGAGCGGGATGTTCCTTGCAAACCTGCTCACCTGTCTGGGCTTTCTGCCCGTCATCTGTCTGGTGTACATCGGCTTTCTGATGAACAGCCTGCCCGTCATGGTGCTCAGCGCCGCCGTGGGTGGCATCCTGGCCGGTCCGGTGCTGGCGGGCATGTACGACACCGTTCTGCGCGCTCTGCGCGATGAGGCCGGTTACTGGTGGACCACCTACCGCAAGGCTTTCAGGCAGAACTTCAAGGCCAGCATCCTGCCGGGCGTGCTCTACTGCGTCGTGGTCACGGTGCAAATCTTCCTCGTGTACTTCTGCTTCAACCTGCTCTACCACGGCACCAACGTCGGCGTGGGGATGTGGGTGGCCACGGTGCTCAACCTCGTCATCTTCCACATGCTGTTCTCCTACATGTGGCCCCAGGTGGTCCTGCTGGACCAGCCTTTCGGCCAGACGCTCAAGAACAGCGTCAACTGCATGATCGCTTTCCTGCCCCACGCACTGGCCGCGTCTCTCGTGACAGTGCTGTTCTGGGGCCTCGTCATCCTCTGTATGCCGCTGGGCCTGCTGCTCATGCTGGTGTTCGGCTTCTGGTTCCAGGTGGAGATCACCAGCCAGATCGTCTACGGCGACCTCGACCGGGTGTTCCGCATCGAGGAGAACATCCGCAGGCTCCACGACGCCGAGTATGAAGCGAGATGGCCGAGGAGCGCAGCAACGACGAGGAATAAACGACACACCGACGCGAAAAGGGGATGCGTGCAATGGAACAGCGGAACAATCTGGTGCTGCAGGGCACGGAGACATTTTCCCGCGGACAGCTCGATAATGTGGCGCTGGACAACGGCAGCGTCGTGCTGGACAGCGTGGCCGGGCGGTACCTGCAATACGGCAGCTACACGACGCCCGAGTTCGCCATGCCGGCCTTCTGCAACCTGAACGTCAGCTGGAACGCCCACGCGCCCCAGAACACGATGGTGGAGGTGCGCTGCCGCGTCTACGCAGGCGGCAGCTGGACGGGCTGGATGAGCTTTGGCAAGTGGGCGCCGGATTACCCCCGGGCCAGCATCAGCACCCACAGCGACGACGGCCTCATCTTCCTGATGGGCGACACCGTGACGGTGGCGCTGCCCGGCGGCGGCACCGGCGTCCAGCTTCAGGTCAATCTTTCGACCAACGACGACAAAGTCACCCCGGCGCTCCGGCTGCTGGCGCGGCGGTCCGCCCCCTTGCGTGGGATAAGCAGGGCGGCCACCCCATCAACCGCCGCCTGTACTTACCGGAATACTGCCTCTCGGCCCATGACCCCAGCTTTGGCCGGGACATGGACCTGCCGCTGGTGATGGCGGCCCTGATGAACCGCTGGGGCGAGGACATCCTGCCCGAAGAGGTGGCCTACGTCATGGAGGACAAGACCACCGGCAGCACCAGCAACGGCGCTTTTGCCGCCGCGGCAGCGGGCTGCTGCGGTTTTCCCTGCTGGCAGGCGTGGATGGACCTGCAGGACCTGCGGGAGCAGATACACGACGGCTGTTCCGTGGCCGTGCGCATCGAGCGCCGCATCCGGGGCCAGCGGGACCCCATCGGGGTCTGGATGGGTCTGCGGGGCTTCGGCCACGACGACGCGGTCCTCGCCGATTATGTCCTGCTCAACGACCCCACCGCCGACAGCGACGGGGCCGTGAACTGCACGATGGCGGTGACGGATTTTGCCCGCTACTTCACCGGGCGGGCCATCGCTCTCCGCCCCAAGCCCCGGGACACCGAGGCCAACCGCCCCCGGCGGGTCTCCTGCGACTTTGTGTACAGCGCCGAGGATGACTGCTGGTATCTGGCCCAGAAAGGCCAGCGGCAGCTGCTCCCGGCCGAATTTTCCGGCTGGGCGGCCTGCAGCCCCCACGACGGAGTAGCCCACGCCACCACAGCCCACCGCACCTTCCGGCGGATGGAGCGGACACGGACCGGCGGCTTCCGCTTCCCGCCCGAGCAGACCGCCGCAGGCGGGCGGTGCAGCGTCTACATCGTGGACCAGACCGGCACCATGCAGTTTGCAGAGGTGCGCCTGCCAGCCCCTCCGCCGCCCGCGCTGCCGCTATCGGAAGCAGACCAAAGCACCGCGCCTTCTGTCTCCTGAGAGGCAGCACAGCCAAGAGCTTTTTGGGATAAATCATCAACATGGGAGGAACATATTATGGCAAAGACGATCATCACTTTGGGCCGCGAGTACTGCACCGGCGGACGCTACATCGCCAAGGACGTGGCGCGCGCACTGGGCATCAAGCTCTACGACAAGGAGCTGATCACGATGGCCGCCAAGAATTCCGGACTGTCCGAGGAGGCCGTGGCCGCCAGCGAGAAGCGGCACACCCACAGCCTGCTGTACAGCCTGTATACGATGGGCAATGACCTTCCGCTGGGCGATCAGGTCTTCATCCTGCAGAGCCGCATCATCAAGCAGCTGGCCGACGAAGGCCCCTGCGTCATCGTGGGCCGCTGCGGCGACTATGTCCTGCGCGACCGCAAGGACGTGCTGCGCATCTTCGTCTACGCCCCCAAGGGGTGGCGTCTGGCTTACGGCAAGGAGAACAACATGCTGCAGGCCAAGGACGAAAAGGGCATCAAGGACGAGATCGACAAGACCGACCGCAACCGTGCCGCCTACTACAACTACTACACCCAGAACCGCTGGGGCGATGCCCACAACTATGACCTCGCCATCAACGCCGCACTGGGCCATGACGCCTGTGTGAAGATGATCCTTGCCGCCGCAGAGGCCAAGGAGAAGGCCATGGAGCTGATGCCCGCCGCCCCGGAAGGGGGAAAATAAATAATGATGCTGCGTGGGTGGGGTGCTTTTGCGCTCTGCCCACGTTTGCGGCATAGAAGAACTCTGCATCCCCAAGTTATCAGCATCAAAAGGAGAAATCGTGGAAAACAAGCAGCCCTTATCCTCTCCCGCCGGTGAGCGGGAAAACATCATGGGTACCATGGACATCAACCCTCTGCTCATCAAGCTCAGCGTGCCGATGATGGTATCCATGCTGGTGCAGGCCCTCTACAACGTGGTGGACTCGATTTTCGTGTCCCACGTCAGCGAGAGCGCCCTGACCGCCGTTTCGCTGGCGTTCTCTTTGCAGAACGTCATGATCGCCGTGGGCGTCGGCACCGGTGTGGGCGTCAACGCCCTGCTGTCCAAGAGCCTCGGCGAAAAGAACCAGGAACGGGCCAATCAGACCGCCGAGAACGGCATCTTCCTGTCCCTGTGCAGCTACGCCGTCTTCCTCGTCATCGGCCTCACCTGCATGAGACCCTACTTCTACGCACAGACTTCGGACATGGACATCGCCCGGCAGGCATCCAGTATCTGCGGCTCTGCTGCGTGCTCAGCCTCGGCCTCTTTACCCAGACCATGGGCGAGAAGCTGCTGGCCGCCACCGGCCGCACCCATCTGAGCATGATAAGCCAGCTGGTGGGCGCTGTCGTGAACATCGTTCTCGACCCCATCTTCATCTTCGGCTACTGCGGCGAGGCCCTGTCCGGCACCACCGGCGCTGCCGCGGCCACCGTCATCGGCCAGTTCTGCGGCGCGGGCATGACGCTGTACTTTAATCTCAATAAAAACCCCGACATCCAGATCAGCTTCCGGGGCTTCCGGCCCAGCGCCAAGGCCATCGGCCGCATCTACACCGTCGGCCTGCCCAGCATCGCCATGCAGTGCGTGGGCAGCGTGATGACCTTCTTCATGAACCAGATCCTGATGGCCTTCTCGGCCACGGCTGTCGCCGTCTTCGGCGTCTACTTCAAGCTGCAGAGCTTCGTGTTCATGCCCATCTTCGGCATGAACAACGGCATGGTCCCCATCATCAGCTACAACTACGGCGCACGGAAGCCGGAGCGGGTCAAAAAGACCATCCGCCTCGCAGTCTTCTATGCCGAGTGCATCATGCTGGCGGGCTTCTGCATCTTCCAGTTCCTGCCGGATAAGCTGCTGGGCCTCTTCGCCGCCGGCGACGCCATGCTGGCCATCGGCGTCCCGGCGCTGCGCATCATCTGCCCCCACTTCCTGCTGGCGGGTGCCGGCATCGTGCTGAGCTCGGTGTTCCAGGCGCTGGGCAACGGCGTGTTCAGCCTGACCGTCTCCATCTGCCGTCAGCTGGTGGTGCTCATCCCCGCTGCATGGCTGCTGAGCCGCACCGGCGAGGTGAACATGGTCTGGTGGGCCTTCATCATCGCGGAGGTGGTCAGCCTTGCGCTGAGCCTCGTTTTCATGGCCCGCATCAACCGTACCGTCATCGTCCCGCTCTCCGAAAAGCAGGACGCGGCCGTATAACCTGAAAGGAACGTGAACTCTATGGCAAAAAAGCTGAAGTGGAACCTTATCCTCATGAGCCTGCTCTATCTGGCGCTGGGCATCTTCCTGCTGATGGTGCCCGGCACGGCCTCAGCGTGGTCTGCTATGCGCTGGGCGGCGTGGTGCTGGCCTGCGCGGCAGTGCAGCTGGTGCGGTATTTTGTCGTAGAGCGCGGCGTGTTCCAGAGCCAGCTCACCCTCATCTCGGGGCTGGTCTGTCTGGCGCTGGGCGCATTCCTCATCCTCCGCAGCGACGTGGTGGTGCGGGTGCTGCCCATCGTGTTCGGCCTGTTCGTCATCTTCGACAGTCTGGGCCGCATCCAGAACGCCCTCGAGCTGCGCCGGTGCGGGTATCCGAGCTGGAAGATCTTTCTGCTGCTGGCCGTGCTCAGCGTCGTGCTGGGCATCGTGATGGTGGTGGACCCCTTCGGCACCATGGAGACGCTGGTGATGGCCATCGGCCTCATCCTCATCCTGGAAGGCGCACTGAACCTGCTGAGCGCCTGTACACCATGCTGGCCGTCCGGCGCTTTATAAAGCTGCATCCGGAGACCCAGTCCATGCTGGAAGCCATCACCGGCCAGGATCTGAACGGCGACGGCGTCATCGCCCCGGATGTCTCCCACGCAGATGTGGAGTCCACCGCTGTGGAGCTCGACTATGTGGATGAGAGCGCGAGGTGGAGCAGGAGAACAAATAACGTCAGCGGGCTTGCCCTCTCCGTCCCCTTCGGTGACAGCTCTCCCAAAGGGAGAGCCTCTGGCGTTCCGCTGCGCTTCTCGTAAAACATCGTAAGACTGACCTCTTTGCCAAAGGCTCCCCTCGGCAGGGGCAACAACGACGACCGCCGCCAGTGGCGGAAACAGGGAGTCGTTGTTGGGGCAGCGGCCAGCAAGACGCGCGCAATGCGCAGCGGATGCTGGGTGCCGCAACCCGGCCTTGTCGAGCGTTAGCGAGACTGAGAGGTTTTATCAATTCAACACAAAGGATAAAAAGAGTTATGGAAAAGTACGATCTCATCATCGTTGGTGCCGGCCCTGCCGGCATCTTCACCGCTGTGGAGTTGCTGCGCCGCGGAAGCAAGAAGCACATCCTGCTGGTGGAAAAAGGCAAGCCGGTGGAAAAGCGCCACTGCCCCAAGGCCGAGATCGGTCACTGCGTCAACTGCCGTCCCACCTGCGCCATCACCACCGGCTTCTCCGGTGCAGGCGCCTTCTCCGACGGCAAGCTGAGCCTCTCCTATGAGGTCGGCGGCGACCTGCCCAGCCTCATCGGCGAAGAGTTTGCACAGGAGCTCATCGACTACACCGACAAGATCTACCTCGAGTTCGGCGCTGACCCCCATGTGGAGGGCATCTACACCGGCGAGGACATCAAGGAGATCCGCAAGAACGCCATCCACGCCGGTCTGAAGCTGGTGGACTGCCCCATCCGCCACCTCGGCACCGAGAAGGCACAGCAGCTCTATCTCGCCATCCAGAACTATCTGGCTGACAACGGCGTGGAGATGCTCTTCTCCACCGAATGCGAGAACATCATCCTCGAAGACGAGGAGTGCAGGGGCGTGCTGCTGCGTCAGGGCAACGGGGAGCCCCGCGCCGTCTACGGCGACACCGTGGTCATCGGCACCGGCCGCCGCGGCGCAGACTGGCTTGAGAAAATTTGTGCAGAGCACCATATCGCCCACAAGCCCGGCACCGTGGACATCGGTGTCCGCGTCGAGTGCCGCAACGAGGTCATGGAAAAGGTGAACAAGGTGCTGTATGAGTCCAAGCTCATCGGCTACCCGAAGCCCTGGAAGAACAAGGTCCGCACCTTCTGCCAGAACCCCGGCGGCTTCGTGGCACAGGAGAACTATGACAACGACCTGGCCGTGGTCAATGGCCACAGCTTCAAGGAAAAGAAGAGCGAGAACACCAACCTCGCCATCCTCGTCTCCCACAACTTCACCGAGCCCTTCAACCAGCCCATCGCCTACGCCCAGAAGGTGGGCGAGCTGACCAATATGCTGGGCGCAGGCCACATCATGGTGCAGCGCTACGGCGACATCCTCGACGGCAAGCGCACCTGGGCGAAGGAGCTGGCCCAGTCCAACGTCAAGCCCACCCTGAAGGACGCCGTGGCCGGCGACATCACCGCCGCCATGCCCTACCGCGCCATGACCAACATCATCGAGTTCATCAAGATGCTGGACATGGTCGTCCCCGGCTTCGCCGCCAACGAGACCCTGCTGTACAGCCCTGAGCTGAAGTTCTACTCCAACAAGGTCAAGATGGACCCGAACCTCGACACCAACATCAAGGGCCTGCACTGCCTCGGCGACTCTTCCGGCTGGACCCGCGGCCTGATGATGGCCTCCGTCATGGGCGTGCTGATGGGCCGCAAGCTGGCTGAGAAGGAAGGCTGCTGAAACACCTTTCTGCACTGAGCTGCGCTGAATATTTGGTCCCCGATGCCTCTCCGCACTCCGCGGAGGGGCATTTTTTGCGCTTTGTGCGGCAAAACCGTGCAGGATACAAAAATCGGCAGAAAAAGTCAATTTCCGTCAACCCCGAAAATTTATTGGAATTTGAATTGATTTTCTTCGTTCAAACTGCTACAATCTCAAGTAGAACTCAAGAAGAAATCGTGTCTTGCGCATAATGCGAGGAGGGATCACTTATGTGCGAAGCCCCCGGAAGCGTAGTAACGCTGCTATGTTCCGGCATCCAGCTTTACAGCGCCGAGAGGCGCATTGCGGACTGCATCCTTGCAGATGTAAAGCGGGCGTCGATGTGTACGTCAGCAGAACTGGCCCGGCTGAGCTGTTCGTCCGAGGCCACCATCACCCGGCTGTGCCACAAACTGGGGTTCGAGAACTACCGCAAATTCCAGCTGGCGCTGGCACGGGACGCCATGGAGCAGCAGGAAGCCCAGCGTATGCGGGACGAAGGGCAGGACGAGCTGCATCAGGCACTTCTGAACATTCTGGCAAACCGCGAAGAGGAGCTGCGGGCCACCATTCAGGCCATTGATACCCGCCAGCTGCGGCAGATCCTCTCTCTGCTGCGCAGCTGCGAGATTATGGAGGTGGTCTCTGAGGGCGGCGGCCTGCCGGTGGCCTTCGATGCCTCCATCCGGTTCAGCCACCTGGGCAAGCGGTGCGTTTCCAGCGCAGTCCACGAGAAGAACCTTGCCTTTGCCCAGACGCTGACCCCCAAAGACATCCTCATCGTGCTCTCGGCCTCCGGGCAGAGCGCCGGGCTGGAAGAGGTGTCTGCTGCCGCCAAAGGGCGGGATGTACCGGTGCTGCTCATCACCTGTGACAGCCACGGCCCGCTGGCCCAGCTGGCCGACTATGTGATGACGGCTTCCAACCGCGAACAGCGGCTCATCGAGGGCAGCCATGCGGCATCGCTGCTCTCGCCGAACGTCCTTATCGAGGTGCTTTACTACCTGCTGAGGATGGAAAATCTGTAAAAAACAAACGCTGGCACCTTCGTGCCAGCGTTTGTTTTTATCATCAGAGCTCTAAATCACTGGGCAGGATGACATCCAGCTCCGCCGCAGGCTCTGCCACGAGGCGGCGGCTCTGGTTAAAGATGGCCTTTTCCAGCGTGTTGCGGGCGAGACGTCCGTTGCCCGCCGTGCGGGCATCCTCTGCCTGGCGGCGCTCGTAGTAGCCACGCAGCGGTCCCGTGCAGCTCTCGGCCAGCCTGTAGCCCTTGCCCCTCGCCAGCACGTTCGTGATGTCCAGCAGCTCATCGGCGGTGTAGTCCGGGAACTCTATCCTGTTCGGGAAGCGGCTGGCAAGGCCGCTGTTGGCGGTCAGGAACGTCTCCATCTCCCTGGTGTAGCCCGCAAGGATGACCACCAGCTCGTCGCGGTGGTCTTCCATCCCCTTCACCAGCGTGTCGATGGCCTCGAGGCCGAAGCTGTCCTGCTCGCCCCGGTAGAGGCTGTAGGCCTCGTCGATGAAGAGGACGCCGCCCAGCGCGCTCTGGATGACGCTGTTGGTCAGGGGGGCGGTGTGGCCGGTGTAGCGGCCCACGAGGTCTCCCCGGCTCACCTCCACCAGCTGCCCGCCCTTGAGGGCGCCGATGGCCTTGAGGTATTTTGCCACGAGCCGGGCGATGGTGGTCTTGCCGGTGCCGGGGTTGCCGGTGAAGATCATGTGCATCGAGAGGCTGGCGGTCTTGAGGCCCGCCGCCGCACGGCGCTGCTGCACCTGAATGTTATCGGCAAGACCGAAGACGTATTCCTTCACCGGTGCAAGGCCCACGAGGTCGTTCAGCTCTTTCCTGATTTCTTCCACTGCGCCGGTATAGGCGGCGGGCAGTAAATCGAAGAGCTTCTGGGGTTCGGCGTCGTTGAGGCAAAGTCGAGACCGTCCTCCCGGGCAGTCAGTGTGATCGTTCCGGTAAGCGCGGCATCTGTTTGCAGACAGTATTCGCTCAGAGCGCGGAATATCTTATCGCAGCAGGCGGTCAGCCCCGCCGCACCCTGCTTCGGGCTGCACTGGGCCGCCACATAGTCCCGCACATCCGCGCCCGCCGACAGGGTCAGGCCGAGGCGGGTCTTCACTTTTGCGGCCAGCGCGTTGAGCTGCTGGGCTGCCAGCGCGGCGAGGGCTTCCCGCGCAAAGGCGCTGGTCTCGCAGACATCGCCCAGCGCCGAGACGAAGGCCGCACCGAACTTGTCAGCCAGCGCCTCCCGGCCCTTCTGGGAGAAGAAGACGAGGTACTTGCCGCAGGGGGTGATGCGGCTCACAGCCCCGGGGGCAAGCGCCGTTCCGGCGTCCACGAGGATGCCCTCCTTGTTGACAAGATACCGGCTGGACAGGGGCGCCCTGCCCTTGACGGCGAGGTCTGCCAGCGTCCTCAAAAAGCCCGGGTAGCAGCTCTCGTAGTGCTCAAAGACCAGGATCTCGCCCGGCGCATGGAGGGCGGCGTACAGATCCTGCAAAAAGAGCATTTCAGCCCCCGAGTCGGGGTAAAGCGCCAGATCCATGACGGCCAGCTTATCGCTCTGCAAAAGACCCCGGGCGGCCATGCAGCGGGCCGTCTCCGTCAGAGCGAAATGCCGCCCCGTGCCGGGCGCACCGCAGAGCAGGATGACGTTCCGGGCCGTGGGGGCCTCCGTCCCCAGCACGAAAGGCCGGCGCATCGCCCGCACGACGCCGTCCACGAAGGCGTCCTGCCCCAGCACTGTCTTTTTCACCTCAGCGGCCAGCCCTTCGAAGCTGCCCAGATGCTCCTGTCTGACTTCGGTGGTGCCTTTGGCCAGCAGCCGTCGGCCTCCATATCCTCGAGCATCTTCCGGCTCTGGGCCAGCGCCTCCTGTGTGGTGTCTCTGCGCAGCTCGGCGTTCTGTTTTTTCAGCATTTCGTCCAGCTTTTTCTGCTGCTCGAGCAGGGCTGCGTTCATATCGGGCAGACCGGGCTTTTCCGGCGGCGTTTTCTGCGTATCAAAGCGCAGTTTTCCTCCCGGGCCGAACACTCCGTTCATCAAGTTCTCCCAATCGTCGGTGTATGCCATCTGCCTGCCTCCGTCCTGCGTTTTTTCCAAGTATAGTGTACTTTGCCCCCTTTTGCAAGAAAAGTCTTGAAAATCCACGGGCAGGCGGGTACACTAATTTTATATTGATTTGATATGCGAAGGGAATGGAACGAAATGAAAACGCCCGCAGAGTGGAAAACGCTGTTCGAGAGCAGCGCCTTTGCACGGCAGACAAACTACAGCGGCCCGCTGGGGCCGGAATATAACCCCTCCGGCACCCGGCTCCGGCTCTGGGCGCCCACGGCGCAGAAGGTATCGGTCAACCTCTACCGCCGGGGCGACGGCGGGGCCTGCATGGGGACCTGCCGCTGGAACAGCACGGGCAGGGCGTCTGGTCGGTCTATCTGCCCGGCGACCAGCACGGACATTACTATACCTTTACCGTCGAGGTGGACGGCACAGCATACGAGACGGGCGACCCCTACGCCCGGACGGCAGGCGTCAACGGCCTGCGGAGCATGATTTTAGACGCGCCCCGTATCGACCCGCCCGACTGGAGCCACGACCACCGGGTCATCGTCCCGGCCTCCCGCCGGACGGTATGGGAGGTCAGCGTCCGCGACTTCTCGCAAGACCCGGCCTGCGGCGTTCGGAATGCATGGCGGGGCAAATTCATGGCCTTTACCCAGAAGGGGACCACCCTTTCTTCCGCCGGCACCTTCCCCACCTGCCTCGACTACCTCAAGCGGCTGGGAGTGGGCTATGTGCAGCTGATGCCCATCTTCGACTTCGGCAGTGTGGACGAGAGCCGCCCCCTCACCCGGCAGTACAACTGGGGCTACGACCCCACCAACTACAACGTCCCCGAGGGCAGCTACTCCACCGACCCCGCGAAAGGCGAAGTCCGGGTGCGGGAGTGCAAGGAGATGATAGCTTCTCTCCACGCGGCGGGCATCGGCGTCATCATGGACGTGGTGTACAATCATATGTACCGCAGCGAGAACCCGCTGAACAGCACGGTGCCTTATTATTTCTTCCGGCAGAACCCGGACGGCAGTTTCTCCAACGGCAGCGGCTGCGGCAACGAGTTTGCCAGTGAGCGGCCCATGGCCCGGAAATACCTCATCGACTCGGTGCTCTACTGGGCGCAGGAATATCACATCGACGGCTTCCGCTTCGACCTCATGGGCCTCTATGATGTGGACACCATGAACGAGCTGCGGGCCGCGCTGGACGCTCTGCCGTGCGGCAGAAGCATCCTGATGTACGGTGAGCCGTGGCAGGGCGGCGGCAGCCAGCTCCACCGGTACGAGGCCAACAAGGCGAACCTCGCCATGCTGTCCGAGCGCATCGGCATCTTCTGCGACAACACCCGCGACGTCATCAAGGGCGGCTGTTTTACGCCCGGGAGCCGGGTTACGTCGAGGGCAGACCGGGCAGCCTCTGGGACATCGGCGGGGCCGTGGCCGCGTGGTGCCGCAGCGACAAGCTGCCCGCCCATTCGCCCTCCCAGATCGTCAGCTATGTGTCCGCCCACGACAATTTCACTCTCTGGGATAAGCTCATGCTCGTCCGGTACGCCCGTCCCGAGTACACTGCCGCCGACTCGGCGGCGCTGGCCCAGAACCGGCTGGCGGTGGGCATCTATCTCACCTGCATGGGGATGCCCTTCCTGCAGGCCGGCGAGGAGTTCGCCCGCACCAAAAAAGGTCAGGGCAACACCTACCGCTCTTCGCCCTCCCTCAACCGTCTGGACTGGAAGCGGGCCGCGCAGTTCCACGGTCTTGTGGACTATTACCGGGGTCTGCTGGGCCTGCGGGCTCAGTTCCCCCGACTGAGCGCCTCGGACGCAGCCAGCCCGGCGGCCATCCGATTTTTCTCGCTGGAGCAGCCCCTCGTGGGCTGGACTTTGCCCGCCGCACCCGGCGACGGCGCGGCATGGCGGGCGCTCTGCGTCTTTTACAATCCCACGGAAGAAGAAAAACGGGTCCGTCTGCCCGACGGCCAGTGGAAACTGCTGAGCGACGGCGTATCGTCTGCGCTCTGGAAAGGCCCCAGCCGGGTCTGCGGCGGCGAAGTGACACTGCTGCCATACAGTGCAACGATTTTCGGCCAGGTATAACAAAAAGCGGCCCGCCGCTTTACGCGGCGAGCCACCCGATCATGTCCTGATTTAGCTGCGGGTCCTGCTGAGGTGCAGACTCGGCAGACTTCTCCTGACGAGATGCGCCGTTGGTGCCATTGCCGCTGTTGGAGGCGTTCTTTTCGCCCAGCGTCAGGCTGACAGTCTGCATCTGACCGTCGCGGGCGACGGTGATGGACAGGGTATCACCGGCAGAGTGCTCCTGCATCAGGGTGCCAAGGTCGGTCTTCTGGGCCACCTCGGTGTTGTCGATGCTGACGATGCGGTCGCCGGCCTTGAGGCCCGCCTTATCGGCAGGGCCGCCGGAGAGACGTCCACGACGTAGATGCCGTAGGCGTTGACGCCCAACTGTGCCGCCGTCTGTGCGTCGGTGACAGCCAGATAGGTGATGCCCATGTAGGGACGGCCCGTGACGTAGCCGTTCTCCAGCAGGTCCTGCGCCACCTTGATGGCGTCGTTGATGGGGATGGCGAAGCCCAGACCTTCGGCGTCAGAGCTGGAAGACTTTGCGTTGACGATGCCGATCAGCTCGCCGTTCATGTTGAACAGGCCGCCGCCGGAGTTGCCGGGGCTGACAGAAGCATCCATCTGAATGAGGGACATGGTGTTGACAGAGCTGGAGCTCTGGATGGAGACACTGCGGTTCAGGGCGCTGACGATGCCGCTGGTGACGGTGCCGCCCAGCTCACCCAGAGGGTTGCCCACGGCCAGCACGTTGTCGCCCACGGCCAGCTTGTCGCTGTCGCCCACGATGGCGGGGGTCAGGCCGTCGGCATCGATCTTGATGACGGCGATGTCGCTGGTGGAATCCTCGCCCACGACGGTGGCGGTGTAGTCCTTGTCGCCGATGGTGACGGTGATGTTGGACGCGCCGCTCACGACATGGTCACAGGTGAGGATGTAGCCATCCGAGCTGATGATGACGCCGCTGCCGGCGCCGCTCTCCACCTGGCTCTGGCCGTACCAGGACCACTGGGAGTAGACCACCTGCTCGGTGGTGATGACCACGACGCTGGGGCTGACGGTCTTGGCCACCTGTGCGGTGGTCATGCCGCTGGAAACAGTCGTGCCTTCGGCGGCGCTCTCAGAGTCTGCCGAAGAGCTGTCGGACCGCCCCACCTGCTGGATGACGACCTTGTTATTGCCGCCGAAGCGTGCGCCCACAAAGCCGCCCATAAAGCCCATGGCTGCGGCCAGCACCAGAGCGACGATGCTCTTTACAGCCTTGCCTGCATTCTTCTTAGGCTTCTTCGGCGCGGCAGGGGCTGTGTTCTGCGGGCCTGCGGGGGGCGGCGTTGCGCCGCCGGAAGGCTGGGTACTCTCGCTGAAGGCAGAAGCAGTGTTTGCGGTGTTCATGCCGCTGGAACCCACATTGGGGTAGCCGGTATCACCGGCAGGATTATTGGAAGAGGAATAGTCATATTCCCATTTGTTTTCATCCATCGTGATTACTTCCTTTCTAAGGGATTAGAAGTTGTTTTCATAACCGTTGCGCACCGTCTGAGCGGTCTTTTTGCCCGCATACTGCGTTGCTTGCCCTTGCAATCCGCCTAGGATTGCTTCGGGAAAGCGCCTTGCCTACCGGCAAAAATCCTCGCCCATTCGGCACTCTCCGGCTATGAAAACAACTTCGGCCGGGGGAAGAGCTTTTTCGCTCCTCTCCGGCACGGTTTTATTCTATCCGCTAATTGTGAAAATCAATCGTTTCCCCAGTGAAGAATGTGTGAAATAAGGTCTAAGGAGTTTCTATGAAAATCAGCGCCACTCAAACGGCTTTGCCCTTTATAAAGAGGCCGACGTCATCGGCCGGTGCGGCGTCACCCCCACCCCAAAAGGCGCGGACATCACGGCCCTGTCCGTCCTGCCCCAGTGGCGGCGGAAAGGCTACGGCTCCTACCTGTTAAAAGAGATATTGCGCCGGTTCGGCGGTTATGACCGGGAGACTGCGACGGTGTTCACCGCGCCCCTGCCCGCCGACGAGGGCGAAGGGCTGTTCTGGCAGAAATTCGGCTTTGCGCCTGAGGATGGGCGGCTCGTCCGCCGCCGCACCCCCGATTTGACGGCGGTGCGCTTCGTGCAGGACTATCTTGCCGCCCATCTCCCCCACCCGAAGCTCTGCATCGACGCCACCTGCGGCAACGGCGGCGACACGGCGTTCCTCTGCCGCCTTGCGGCCCGGAAGGCCGGGTGCTGGGCTTCGACATCCAGCCCGAGGCCGTCACCTCCACCCGCGCCCGGCTCAAAAAGCAGGGCCTCACGGCAGAGCTTATCTGCGACAGCCACGCGAACCTCTTACAGTATGTCCGGCCCGGCACGGCGGACATCGTGATGTTCAACTTCGGCTGGCTGCCCGGGGCCGACCACAGCGTCTTCTCCACAGCAGACAGCAGCATCCCCGCGCTGGAAGCCGCCCTCGCGGCGCTGCGCGCCGGCGGCGTGCTCAGCGCCATCCTCTACAGCGGGCGCGTCATCGGCACGGACGAAAAGCAGAGCATCCTCGGCTGGCTGCGGGCTCTCCCGCTGGAAAAATATACCGTACTGGTGTGCGATTTTGCCAACTGGGCCGACACCGCGCCCCTGCCCTGCCTTGTTCTGAAAAAATAGCAAAAACTCTTGCATCCATGTGGATTTTCTGTTAAAATAAGCGTTGTATGTAATTTTATAGGAGAGTTTCCCATGGAAACAGACCCTATTGTTTGCTGATACATCCACCCGGCCCTTCGCGGGGCCGCATCTCAGGAGAACGAAACTTTTATGACAAATCGTGAAGAAATCGAGCGCCGCCGGACGTTTGCTATCATCAGCCACCCCGACGCCGGCAAAACGACGCTGACCGAAAAGCTGCTGCTGTACGGCGGAGCCATCAATCAGGCAGGCTCTGTCAAGGGCAAGCAGAGCGCAAAGCACGCCGTGTCCGACTGGATGGACATTGAGAAGCAGCGCGGCATCTCCGTCACTTCCTCTGTGCTGCAGTTCAACTACGCAGGCAAATGCGTGAACATTCTGGACACCCCGGGCCATCAGGACTTCTCGGAAGATACCTACCGCACCCTGATGGCAGCCGACTCGGCTGTCATGGTCATCGACGCCGCAAAGGGCGTCGAGGCCCAGACCATCAAGCTGTTCAAGGTCTGCACCCTGCGCCATATCCCCATCTTCACCTTCATCAACAAGATGGACCGCGAGGCCCGCGACCCCTTCGAGCTGATGGAGAACATCGAAGAAATTCTGGGCATCAAGACCTACCCCATGAACTGGCCCATCGGCTGCGGCAAGGAGTTCAAGGGCGTGTTCGACCGCAACACCCGCAAAGTGCTTGCTTTCTCCAGCGACGGCCGCGCCAACGGCGTCAAGAAGGTCGAGGAGACCGAGGCCGAGCTGGGCGATGCCGCACTGGACCAGCTGCTGACCCCCTACCTGCACCAGCAGCTGGTGGACGAGATCGAGCTTCTGGACGGTGCTGCCGAGGAATTTGACCTCGACCGCGTGCTGCGCGGCGAGCTGAGCCCCGTGTTCTTCGGCTCTGCGCTGACCAACTTCGGCGTCGAGCCCTTCCTCGAGAACTTCCTCCGCCTCACCCCCACCCCGCTGGCCCGCGTGGACAGCCTGACCGGCGAGGCCGTTGACCCCTGCCGCGATGAGTTCTCGGCCTTCATCTTCAAAATTCAGGCCAACATGAACAAGGCCCACCGCGACCGTATCGCCTTCATGCGCATCTGCTCGGGCAAGTTCGAGCGCGGCATGGAAGCCTACCATGTGCAGGAGGGCAAGAACATCAAGCTGGCCACCGGCACCCAGCTGATGGCGCAGGACCGCGCCATCGTCGATGAAGCCTACGCAGGCGACATCATCGGCCTGTTCGACCCGGGCATCTTCTCCATCGGCGATACCCTGTGTACCGGCAAGAAGAAGGTCGAGTTCGCCGGCATCCCCACCTTCTCCCCCGAGCACTTTGCCCGCATCGAGCAGAAGGACACCATGAAGCGCAAGCAGTTCGTGAAGGGCATGGAGCAGATCGCTCAGGAGGGCGCTATCCAGATCTTCCGCGAAGTGGGCGGCGGTATGGAAGAAGTCGTGGTCGGCGTCGTCGGCGTGCTGCAGCTGGAAGTGCTGGAGTACCGTCTGAACACCGAGTACAACGTCGAGATCCGGATGCAGCAGCTCCCCTTCGAGCAGCTGCGCTGGATCCAGAACGACCCCGACACTTACGTCCTGCGTGACCTCGACCTCACCAGCGACACCAAGGCCGTCGAGGACATGAAGGGCAATCGCCTGCTCCTGTTCACCTCCGATTGGGCTATCCGCTGGGCTGAAACGCACAATGAGACGTTAAAGCTGAGCGAATTTGGCAATATTTAAGTTACAGGTTCCCAAGAGCTGCTGTGCAGAAGACCTGCATGGCAGCTCTTTTTGGAATAAATCTAAAATGCAACAATATGTACCAGTCAGCGACAACACCCCCCTTCGCGGGGCGCTGCCGGAAAAGAAGGTAACGATCTATGGAAAAACGTAACATTGGCAAAAGCGGCCTCTCCGCACCATTTCTGGGGCTTGGCACCTGGGCCATCGGCGGTGGCAGCTGGTGGGGCGACAACGACGACGCCCTGTCGGTAAAAGCCATCGAGACTGCCGTGGAGCAGGGCATCACCTGGATAGACACCGCCCCCATCTACGGCCTTTACCACAGCGAAGAGGTGGTGGGCGAAGCTTTGCGCCACATCGACCGGGACAAGGTCATCCTCTCCACCAAGTGCGGCCTCGAGTGGCGGCACGAAAGCCCCGTTCTCCACAAGGTGGTGGACGGCGTGCAGACCTACCGCGACCTGTCGGCCAGGAGCATCATCGAGGATGTGGAAGACAGCCTGCGCCGTCTCGGCACCGACCATCTGGACGTGCTCTACACCCACTGGCAGACGCCGGACCTTTCCATCTTCCCGCTGGAAGAAACCGTCGAAGCATGATGAAGCTCAAGGAGCAGGGCAAGATCCGTGCCATCGGCGCGTCCAACACCACCGCTGAGTTCATCCGCGGCTACTGCAAATACGGCCAGCTGGATGTCATCCAGGAAAAATACAGCCTGCTGACCCGCCGCATCGAGAAGCAGCTGCTGCCCACCTGCAAGGAGCTGGGCGTGTCCATTCAGGCTTATTCTCCCTTGGAGCAGGGCCTGCTCACCGGCAAGGTGACCATGGACACCACCTACCCCGAGGGCAGCACCCGGAACACGAACCCCTGCTTCCAGCCCGCCCGCCGGGTGCAGGCCATCCGGCTGCTGGACAGCTGGTCTGACCTCTGCGAGAAGTACCACTGCACCAAGGCGCAGCTGGTCATTGCCCTGACGGCCCGGATGATCCCCGGCCTGCACGTGTTGTGCGGCGCACGGACGCCGGAGCAGGCCATCGACAACGCTGGTGCGCTCCACATCGCACTGGAAGGCGCCGACGCCGTCCAGATGAAGTGGGACGTGGACGCGATTTCCTGAGCAAAACCGCAGATATGAAATGAGCAGAGCCTCCACCGAAAGGTAGAGGCTCTGCTCGTTTTATATCTGGATTCTTTATGATAAACTGGAAGTTGTTATTGTAAATCATTTTTTGATATTTCAATCGATGGATAGTGCTCTAAACTTGTTAAGTCAACATCTAATGGAGTAACGTATTCCATATAAAATTTTTCAGGATTTTTATCTTGCAATTTTTTAAGTTTATTCTTAATTTTTTCCTCCTCTGTAGAAACAAAAACCACTGATACTACTCCTACCTTTTCACTTGGATTCATTCTGCTATCTTCAACATTTCCACATAAAATCATTCTAACTGTATTCATAATAATCCTCCTCCACATATAACTTCTGATTTGTAAACCATAAACTCAAATTACAGATTCCTACAATTTGCAAATCATTATATACTCTTCGTCATTCTCATCGACAATTTCAAATCCTACTTTTAGATACATATGAACTGCATAATTCATCTTCTGAACAGATAATGACACTTGCTTATATCCTTGCATTTTCAGTTTTTTTAGCATCTGCTCCATTAGATTAGTTCCAATACCATAGTTTCTATACTGTTTTAAAAGTGAAATTGCAAATGATGGTGTTTCAGCATCAATATGTCCATAATCATTCATAATACGACACCATACTGCACCAACAATTTCATTATTGGCTTCAGCAACCAAACACAAGTCTCCTTTATTCTTACCAAAATCTTTAACATACACCTGTAATTCTGGTTGATTTATAATCTCTTTTGGTGGTATAGGAACCCCTTCTGGAATAAAAATTGCTTCGTATAAAAAAGTATTTAGCACCTTGGACTCGTTTTGTCTTAATTCTCTTATTGAATAATCCATATAAACCTCCGATTTATTTTTTATAAATCAGTTGCTATTCCACACATCCAAACACCTCCACAAACAACGATTTGCCGACCTCACCCATTCTCCTTCCAGAACAGTCCGCCGCTGGTCTGGAAGAGCAGCCACGGATTGATGCTCTTGCTGCCGAGCTTGAAGTCCATGGTCAGGTCTTCGCCCAATGCGCCCACAGCCTGCCCGCGCTCCACGCTTTGGCCCTCGCTCACCGAGAGAGCATCCAGCCCGTAGAGGTAGCTGCGCAGCCCGCAGCCGTGGTCGATGACGACGGTGTTGCCGGTGAGGGCAAGGTCCCGGGCCAGCACCACGACGCCGTTGGCCGGGGCGCGGCAGGGGTCGCCCGGGATGGTGTAGAGCTTCGTGGAGTTCGATTTGCTGCCCTGCTTGCCGCCGGTGACTTTGGTCTGGCCGAAGTCCACGAGGGTCATGTAATTCTCCGCCGGGCAGGCGAAGCCGCCGCTCCACAGCTTTTCGCGGGCGGGCTGCTCATAGAGGGGCCAGACGGCGTTGCGGAACTCGGTGTTGGCAGCTTCGGAGGCTTCCGGTTCGGCTTCGATTTCAACCGTGCCGAAGTCCTTCGGGATGACGGTGATCTTCTTCACCACCGTCTCGCCGCCCACAGTAAAGGTCACTTCATGCGCACCGGCAGCGGCATTGTAGGCCGCCGGGATATAGGCGCGCCACCCGCTGCCCAGACGGACGGCCTGCACATTGCCGAGGTCTGTTTCCACCGTGGGGGCCGTCTCACCCACCATGCCGGTGAAAGCCGCGGCCACCGTGCCGCCCTGCTCCATCCGTTCGGCGGAAAGCTCCACCTCGGCGCTTGCCTGCAGCGTGAAGCGGAAGGAATAATTGTACCAGCCGATGGGCTTCGCGGGCTTTTCGAGCCGGACGTCCCGCCGCAGCTCGCCGGTGCTGCCGCCCTCGAACTGGGTGGCCAGCATATTTTCCGGCAGACGCCAGACGGTCAGCTCGGCCTTATAGCCGCCGTTGGCCGGGAACAAAAAGTCGTCGTAGGTGCCGCAGTCCCCTCGAAGACCACATTGCCTGCGCTGTCGGTGATGGTCAGCGGGCCGTAGCTGTACCACTCGGGCAGGGCGAAGGCCGGGTGGCGTCGTAGAGGATGCCAAGCTTCTGCACCGTGAGGGTGCGGGGGCTGGCGAAGACTTTATCCACCTGCCGCCAGCAGCGGCACCTGCCAGCACCAGCCGTTGGGCTCCAGCTCCTGCCCGGCGAACTGCACCTCAGACGCGGG
>ENA-OQEX01000507-OQEX01000507.1-human-gut-metagenome-genome-assembly--contig:-NODE-507-length-20509-cov-2.463056_pt1 | contig 20509 bp, 21 predicted proteins | sample MGYA00242802_ERZ504649 | MGnify/ENA primary metagenome ERZ504649 (study PRJEB26092, sample SAMD00036194) | human gut metagenome | host: Homo sapiens | study: EMG produced TPA metagenomics assembly of...
CCATTTCGTCCAGGTTAACGATAAGGTTATATCCCTCCGCCGCTTTTCCTGTACCAGGTCGATGCCGGTACAGACCGCCTGTTCTGCCTCATCCCGGCGCATGGCAGGACCGTGGGCAAAGTTCTGCGTGCCGAAGGCGACCTTGCGGTTCAGCACACCGGGGCAGTCCAGCGCCTGTGCAACGCCGATATCCACCGGGAATACCTCTGTGCCGCAGATACGGGACAGCGCATTGACGGATGCAATTCCTTTGGCAAGTTTTGCGTAACGGCGGCAGTCACGTCCTGCGTGGTCTGGGTCACACCCTCGGCAACAATGCCGTTGTCGGCGCAGAAGATCAGCACCGCTTTTTTGCGTGGGGCAGGCACGGGATTTTCGCAGATGCCGGCAAGCTGTACGATCATATCTTCCAGCCGTCCCAGACTATGCAGCGGCTTTGCAATGGCGTCCCAGTGCAGACGGGCGCTTTCCATGGCATTTTCATCCAGCGGCCGTATGGTTTCTAGCAATTTTGTCAGCATAGATGACAGTTCCTTTCAACGTGATATATGAGATGTATCTATTATAGCATATCTTTGTCGAAATTGCAACGAAAAGCGGCGGTATTTCATTTTTCTGCGAACAAATTTGAATTTGGAAGATGCTGCCATAAACATTTCACAGATTCGAATAGACATTTCCCTGTTTTTCGGGTATACTAATAATATAAGCTGATTCGGAACATTTCTGCACGCATATGACTGCGGCAATACCAGAGAGGAGATGCTATGATACAGAAATTTACACTGGAATCCCACCACGACCGCCTGTTGCTCCAGGGACTGCTGGTGCTGCCGGAGCAGAAACCGCCACGGGCGGTTTTCCAGGTCGCTCATGGGATGTGCGAACATAAGGAACGCTATCTTCCGTTTTTGCAGGAGATGGCAGATCACGGCTATGTGTGTGTGATACACGATCACCGTGGCCACGGCGGCAGTGTGCGTCAGACGGAGGATCTGGGATACTTTTATCCGGACGGCGGTCCGGCGCTGGTGTCCGATCTGTACCAGGTGACACGCTGGATACGGGAACAGTACCCGGAACTGCCGCTGTACCTGTTCGGACACAGCATGGGTTCCCTGGCAGTACGCTGTTATCTGAAACGCTATCCGGATGTGCCGGACGGCGTGTTTGTCTGCGGCTCTCCCAGCGCTGCTTTCGGGCTGGAACTGGGAGAACGTGTCCGGGCAGTGCTGGCAAAGAAAAAGGGCGCATCCTACCAGAGCAAGCGGCTGGCGGATGCTGTCTTTTCCGGATTCCAGAAACCGTTCCGGGATGAGGGCAGGGACAATGCCTGGATCTGCAGCGATCCGGCTGTGGTAGATGCGTACAATGCAGATCCGCTCTGCACGTTCTGCTTTACGCTGAACGGCTATGAGGCACTGTTGTACCTGCTCCGCACGGCGTACAGCGAAACGGAATGGCGTGTGACAAAGCCGGAACTGCCCATCCGGTTTCTTTCCGGGGCAGATGACCCGTGCCGGGGAAATGATGAAAAGTTTGCCCAGGCGGCACAGCTGCTGCGGCAGGTGGGCTATCAGAACGTGTCGTCCCGGCTGTTTTCGGGAATGCGGCACGAGATATTGAACGAAACAGAAAAATCGTTGGTGTACCAGGACGTGCTGGAAGCGCTGGATGCGTGGCAGTCCAAATAGGAGGAATCGAAAATGACAATACCAAAGGAAATACAGGAAAACCGCATCGCCTGGGCAAAATCGGATGCGCAGCGTGACAAGGGGCTGACCATGCCGGAGGACGTGGAACAGTTCTGCCAGATCGCCTATGCAGAGGATGGACTGGCGGCGCATACGCTGAATGTGTACCGTCCGAAGAATGCAGGGGACACGCTGCCGCTGCTCATCAGCATTCACGGCGGCGGCTGGTTTTACGGGGACAAGGAACTTACCGTTTTTATTGTGCGCATATGGCGCAGCTGGGATTTGTTGTGGTAGACTGCGACTATCGCCTTGCGCCGGAGTATTCCTATCCGGCGGCGATCGAGGACGTGTGCCGGGTGGTGCGCTGGTCGCTGGAAAACCGGGAAAAGTTTACCCGGAACAAGCACTGGTTTATGATGGGCGATTCTGCCGGGGCGCAGCTGGTGAGCCAGTACTGCATTCTGGCAGGCAATCCGGCATACCGGGAACAGCTGGACTTCTGCACCTATGACCAACTGCCGGACGGCGTGGCGCTGAACTGCGGCATCTATGATATGTCCATGGATAATGACCACATCGGAAACTACACCCACGAAACGCCGGCGGCACAGAAAAAACTGCTGGAACAGGTGCTGGACTACATGAACGACAGTTTCCCGGCGGCATATGTGATGACCAGCGTCAACGACGGTCTGCGGCCGCACACGGCGCCGATGAAGAAAAAGCTGGAAACGCTGGGTGTACCGTTTGTCTATGCGGAATACGGCGAGGATGTCCCGTCGGACAGCCACGTGTTCCATCTGAACCTGTACAGCGAAAACGGCAAGCGCTGCAACCAGGCAGAGGCAGATTTCCTGCATGGACTGGTAAAGGAATAACAGAGATAAGACAACACTGCTCTTGACAATCTTTTGAAAAAACATTATAATATAACATGGCATAATTTGATTCGAATGAAACTCTGGGAGGAAGAGAGAACAACATGATGGAACATATCCGCAATTTTTGTATTATCGCTCATATTGACCACGGAAAATCAACTCTGGCTGACCGTATCCTGGAACAGACCTATACGGTTGCCAAGCGTGATATGGAAGACCAGATCCTGGACAATATGGATATTGAACGGGAACGTGGCATTACCATTAAGGCTCGTGCGGTTCGGCTGAATTATCGTGCCAAGGACGGCGAGACCTATGTGTTCAATCTGATCGACACGCCGGGACACGTTGACTTTAACTATGAGGTCTCCCGCAGCCTTGCTGCCTGTGAGGGTGCGATTCTGGTGGTAGACGCCTCCCAGGGAATCGAGGCGCAGACGCTGGCAAATACATACCTTGCCATTGAGCATGACCTGGAGGTCGTGCCGGTAGTCAACAAGATCGACCTGCCGGCGGCTGACCCGGACCGTGTCTGCGAGGAGATCGAAAATGTGATCGGCATTCCGGCAGAGGATGCACCCCGTATCTCTGCAAAGGCAGGCATCAACATTGAGTCGGTCATGGAGAAGATCGTGACGGACATCCCTGCACCAAAGGGCGACCCGGATGCACCGCTCCAGGCGCTGATCTTCGACAGCTACTATGACGCATACAAGGGCGTTGTCATCTATATCCGGGTAAAACAGGGTACGGTAAAGGTCGGCGATACCATTAAGCTGATGGCGACCGGCTCGGAATTTACCATCGTGGAGGCTGGCTATATGACCACCAACACGCTGGTGAATGAGGGCGTGCTGCGTGCCGGCGAAGTCGGCTATCTTTCCGCATCCATCAAGAGCATCGGAGACACCCGTGTGGGCGATACGGTTACACACGCTGACCGTCCCTGTGCAGAGCCGCTGCCGGGTTACCGCAAGGTCAACCCTATGGTATTCTCCGGTATCTATCCGGCAGACGGCGCAAAGTACGGTGATCTCCGGGATGCGCTGGAAAAATTGCAGCTGAACGATGCGTCCCTTACCTTTGAACCGGAGACCTCCATTGCGCTGGGCTTTGGTTTCCGCTGCGGATTCCTGGGACTGCTCCACATGGAGATCATCCAGGAGCGTCTGGAACGGGAGTACAACCTGGATCTGATTACCACAGCGCCGTCGGTTATCTACGTGTCACACTGACAAACGGCGAGGTGCAGTATATCGACAACCCCACCAATTATCCCGACCCGGCAGTAATTGCCAAGCGGAAGAGCCGATGGTCAAGGCGGAAATTCTGACACCGGCAGACTTCGTGGGAAATGTTATGGAACTCTGTCAGAACCGCGTGGCGTGTTTGTGAATATGCAGTACCTGGACGATACCCGTGTATCGCTCCACTATGTACTGCCGCTGAATGAGATCGTTTACGATTTCTTCGACGTGCTGAAATCCCGTACCCGTGGCTATGCGTCCTTCGACTATGAGCTGAGCGATTACATGGAATCCAAGCTGGTAAAGCTGGATGTACTGCTGAACGGCGAGATCGTCGATGCGCTGTCGTTTATCATCCATACCGACAAGGCGTATGAGCGTGCCAGAAAGATCGTGGAAAAGCTGAAGGAGAACATCCCACGGCAGCTGTTCGAGGTGCCGGTGCAGGCTGCCATCGGCGGCAAGGTCATTGCCAGAGAGACCATCAAGGCAATGCGCAAGGACGTTCTGGCGAAATGCTACGGCGGTGACATCACCCGTAAGAAAAAGCTGCTGGAAAAGCAGAAAGAGGGCAAAAAGCGGATGCGTCAGCTCGGTTCAGTAGAAGTGCCGCAGGAGGCATTTATGAGCGTGCTGAAACTGGATAGTGATGATTAAAACTTAAAACAAAACCATAAAGCAAACTGCTGCCGCACCATATAAAGGTGCAGCAGCCAGTTTTCGTTTCTATAAAGTTTGCCTTATTCCTTTTTCTGTTCCAGATTCTGATAGGGCAGGGGCTTGGAAAAATAATAGCCCTGGGTGTACTGGATGTTGGTGGATTCCACCGTCTGCTGTTCGCCGCTGTTCTCTACGTGTTCGGCAATCAGTTCGGCGTTAATGCCTTTGGCGATATCGGAGATCGCCTGTAGGCAAAGCTGTTTCATCGGGTCCTTATCGCAGTTGATGATAAGGTCGCCGTCGATCTTGATGAAGTCCGGATTGATTTGCAGGATTGCAGTGAAGTTGGAGAATCCTGCGCCGAAATCGTCAATGGCGATCTTGACGCCGAACTTGCGGATCTCGTTCAGGAAGTCTACCATTTCATTGAAATCCCGGATCTTTTCCGATTCCAGAATCTCAAAGGTGATTCGCTCACACGCCCCGGGCGGCAGATCGCTGAGCAGGTCGTACAGCAGGGAACGGCTTGCAGAGGAACTGATATCGTAGGCGGAGAGGTTGAGGAAAACGGTTTCCTTTCGATCCCGGAACAGTTCCAGCACCTTTTGTATCATCAGCTGGGACAGCTGCAAATACAGGTGATAGTCCTTGGCGATTTCCAGGAACTGTCCCGGCGCATAGATATTGTGATCCTTGTCCGACAGCCGCATGAGCGCCTCATACTTGGTGATCTCCTGGGTGCGGTTGTCCCGGATGGGCTGGAAGTAGGGGACGATACGGTCATAGAGAATGGCATCGCTGATGATGTTGGTCATGCGCAGCTTTTCGTCCATCTGTTTCATGGTCTCGGCGTTGTCCTTGTTGTACAGGAAAAAACGTGCGTTGTGGTCAGCCACGGCGGACATACAAAGCTGTACCTTTTCCAGCAGGTTGGTTTCGCCGATGACCACATGGAAGATGTTGACAGCTGTAATGTTCAGTTCCTTGCAGAAGTAATAGCCGCATTCGTGGAATGCCAGCTCTGCCTGCGCCAGGAACTTGTCGTCCGGATAATCCGGTCCGGCGGCAAAGAAGAAAGACCAGGTGTCGTTGAAGTAAAAAGACAGCTCTGTATCATGCAGTGTGCGGATCATCTGCTGAATGTTTTCCCGCATCAGCTGATTCCAAACTTTTGTACCACGGCGGCCGGAAATCAGAATTCCCTTTTCAATGGAAATCATACAGATTTTGTCGAACCGCTGTTTTCGGTCATCAAATTTGAATTTCACGAGATTATCCAGCTCCATTTCTTTGTCGAAGAACATATTGCTTTGCAGAAGTGCCTCCTGCAACTGAATCTGCTTTGCGATCGAGGGCAGATCTGCTTTCTGACGCATATGTTCCAGATATTGATTGATGTTGTGCCAGTCTGCATCCAGCGTTTGCAGATCCTCCAGGCAGTCCAGTCAATGGGAAGATATGCGTGGTTGGATGCGGAGAGTCCGAACAGCGTGTTCGCACCCACATATACCTGGTTGTGCTGTGCCGCTCTGCTGATTTCTCCGTAGAGGAATGCGCCGCAGATGCGGCAGCTGCGAAAGACACGCAGTTCCCATTCTGTGCAGTTTTGCATGGCAATGCGGTGAAGTGTTCCGGGGTAAGTAAATATCACTTCACAGGGCGTGGTTTCCAGCTCGCTGCATTGTTTCTGGAGTTCTGCTGCTGCGGTCATGGGGCTGAGGTATGCCATTTGGAATTCCGTCCCCGGAGGCAGCCAGTTGGAATAGGTCTCGATGCGGTCACGTGGTTCGCAGTAATGGATGAACTGTCCCGGATTGCCCGGCTTTTGCAGCCGGAGCGGAAAGTGGAGCAGCAGATCTTCACTCAGCCCGTCGTCTTTGGCATGGCGCAGTTCCCGGAGCATCTTCTGGAACCACTGTACAGCCGGCTGCTGCTCGATCTCTGCAATGTAATCGTGATTGGACTTGGTAATGCGGTGTGTGCCGCCGAATGTCTCCAGTCCGGTGACAGCGCCGCTCCAGGTGCGGAGCTGTTCATTGTTCAAAATCGCCAGCAGAGCCGTGTTGTGATAAATGCCGTTTTCGTCAAAGGCAAATGTGCCGTATAAGTTGTTGGTAATCATGCCGCCGACAGCAGGAATATCTGCGCCGGTCTCTTCCAGACAGTCGAGATAGGGCTGCATCTGCATATACTGATCGGTGAAGAATGCAAACATCGCCTTGCTGTCCGGCGTGAGCAGTCCGGCAGTCTCTTCTGCCAGCGCTCCGGGCGTCTTGTCGGCAAAGGAAAGGGGCTGTACCTTTACTTGTGTATGGAGCAGCCGGGTGAAGATCAGCAGACAGCCGTCCTCGTATATACTGCGTGATAGATGACCGCAGATGCACTTGTGCCGAGAATTTTTGCATCCGGCAAAAGTTCGGATACGTGCTTGGCAATTGCAACAGCACCTTCCGGCGTGTGGCAGCTGGTGTGGATCATGACCAGCCACGAACTGTCCTCCCGGCGTGCAGGAAGGCAGTATTCCTGGATGAACTGTTCCAGTTCCGTGCGGTTCTGGTATAAGAGCGCAATGGATGCGCTATTGCTGTTTCTCATGGTGTCACCACCTTTATTTTCGTGCCTTTCGGCGCTGGATTTTGTCTTCGTACATTCGGTCGTCTGCGACTTTATCATTTGATCCAGGTCAACGTTCTTATCCATAGGCTGGATGCAGAAACCGATGCTGGATTCTACCTGGTACGGCTTGTGAGAAATGCTGTTGTAGCGGTGTAGGTATTCCCGGAACCGGAATCGGAAACTGTCGAAATAGCAGCTGTCCGAGTCGGCAATTACGCCGGCAACGGTAAATTCATCGCCGCCGAACCGGGAACAGACTTCACCTTGTATCGCACTAGAGACCAGCGCTTTTCCCACGGTCGTAATGGCGTTGTCTCCCTCGGTATGCCCGAAGGTATCGTTGATATGCTTCAGTCCGTCCAGATCCGCAGAAATGATAACAATGCTCATATTTTTTCCGCTGCTCTCTTTCAGCTGCTGGTGGAACTGGCGATAGAAACCACGCCGGTTCAAAAGCCCTGTCATGTGGTCGTGGACGTAGAGCTTTTCCAGTTCGCTGTTTGCGCTTTTCAGCTGCATATTGATGGATTTGGTGTGCACCTGGGAGTGGAAGATGCCCAGAGACGAATTCATGGCGTTCATGAAACTGTTGATCTTTTCGTAGGAATCATGAGAAATATCCGTCTGGAATGCACAGTAGCCCATTACCAGATCCAGAAAGTGCAGGGGGCAGAAGATGACCGGATCTTCCCGCCGGAGCATGGTGGACAGATCGGGGATCAGCTGTTCCAGAGATATCACACAGGCATCCTGGGCGCCCAGAAGTAGCGCTGATACATAACGTTGACCTGTTCACTGAACGGCTCGCCGTTTCGGTGGCGCTCGCCAAATCCGGCGCACGGAAGATATCGTCGTTCAGTGCGAACACCATGCTCTCGAAGATAAACTTGTCCTGGATGATCTCCGGCAGTTCTGCAAGAGAAGTCATGCTGGTGACAGCGGACTGTACCTGGCAGGTCAGTTCCTGGCGCTCGTTGGCACGCTTGAGCTGGTCTGCGATATCCTGCATGGCGTTGTTGATGTTCAGCGGTGCAGGCTTTTCACAGCCGCAGGACTGGGAGTAGAGGATATGGAAGTCTATGATGCGTGTCGGCTCGACCGGCAGTCCCTGGTGCAGACGAATGGCAGCCGCAATGACCTCTTTGCCCATGGTGTCGTAGTCCTGGGTGCAGGTGGTGATGTGCGGTACATGATAGTTTGCCTCAGAGATGCCGTCGAATCCGGTGACGATGCAGTCCTCCGGGATACGATATCCGTGATTTTGCAGGAACTGGCTGCAAACGATCGCCATGGTGTCATTGGCGCAGATGATGGCGTCCGGAATGGCACACTGTTCCTCGATGAACCATTGTTCCAGGGTTTCTCTCGTCGCTTTTCCCAGAAGTCGCCGTAGCCGATGCGGTAGTTGTCCGGCGTAATGTTGTTTTCCGCCATGACCTTTTCAAAGGCGTGGATGCGCTCGTCAGAAAAGGTGTTGTCTCTCACACCAGCCATCATAAAGAGCCGCTTGGCATGGTGCTTCTGCACAACGTGCTGACAGAGCGTTTCAAAAGAGTTAGAATAGTCGAACCGGAAGTTGACACAGCCTTCCAGAAACTTATCAATTGAGATAACGGGGACATTGTGGCTGCGGCAGCTGTCGATGATGCTTTGCAGCACGCTGTCCCGTTTGATGGTGTCCGGGAGGACGATCATGGCATCCAGCATATGATATTGGATCATCTGGAAAATGGACATCTCACCGTCATCCGTCGGTGTGAGCGGAAGATAGAAGTCTGTCTTGGAATGGAAAATGAAAGGCGATAGCCTGCTGCACGGCATATTTATTCAAGGCACGGAGCATTGCAGGCGGTATTCCTCCGGCAGCATAGAGAGACATACGCCGATGATGCGGGGTGTGTTTGTCATCGTGTGGACCTTCTTTCTGTTTTGCAATTTGTGAAAAAATACCAGTTGAGTATCTTGCAGTAAATTCCGAAACTGTAAGAAATGCACAATTTATGATATGTTCTATTATACCATATTTTTTTCGCCTTGTGAAGTATTCGAATTGCACAAATTTCATGAATAAAAAATGTGGATTCTGTTTGATGCAAAAACGGATTTTTTCAGAATGTGCAGACGGCACAAAAGCATAGCGTTTCAGTATGTAAATACTTTGTGAAAATCTTGACAAACAAACCACGCTGTGCTATACTAGAATAAGTGTATCTATTTTTTATAGCATTCTGACTTTTCCCGGAAAACCTGGTTTTTCGGAGCATATCAAACGGCTGGAGCGGCATTTCCGGCCGGAAAGGAATTAAGATCATGAAAATACGTGAGATTCAAGAGGAGATCCTGCGGCTGAAAAAAGAACGTGATTTCTGTATCCTGGCACATAGTTATCAGACCAGTGATATTCTGGAAATTGCTGATTTTACGGGGGATTCCTATGCGCTGAGTGTAAAGGCAAAGAATACGCCGCAGAAGAATGTGCTGATGTGCGGCGTGCGCTTTATGGCAGAGACCGTAAAGATCCTTTCTCCGGAAAAGAACGTATATCTTTCGAACCCCACTGCCGGCTGTCCTATGGCGGAGCAGATGGACAAGGAGATGATCCGTGCGGTGAAGATGCAGTACCCGGATCATACCGTGGTCGCATACATCAACACCACCGCAGAGCTGAAAACCATCTGCGATGTCTGTGTGACCTCCTCTTCGGCGGTGAAGATCGTCTCTCAGCTGAGCAATGACAAGATTCTGTTTATCCCGGACTGCAACCTGGGCGCTTATGTGCAGCAGCAGCTCCCGGACAAAAAGCTGAAACTGCTCCAGGGCGGCTGCCCCATCCACGCATCTGTATCGGCGAAGGATGTCCGTATTGCCAAGGAGGCGCACCCGGATGCGCTGCTGCTGGTGCATCCGGAGTGCCGTCCGGCAGTCTGTGAGCAGGCGGATTATATCGGTTCCACTTCCGGCATCGTCAACTATGCCATGGAGTCGGATGCAAAGGAATTCATTATCGGCACAGAGATCAGCATTGCGGAGACACTCCAGAATGCCTGCCCGGAAAAGCGGTTCTATCCGCTGGCAAAGAAACTGATCTGCGAGAATATGAAGTCCACCACGCTGATGGACATTTATCATATTCTGAAAGACGGTGAGGGTGCGGAGATCCAGCTGGATGCCAAGACGATCACCAAGGCCCGCTGCTGTATCGACCGCATGATCGCATTGGGAGGCTGAGCATGAGAGACCTGCCCAAAGACCTGCACTGGCTGCTGTTCGACCTGGACGGAACGCTGACCGATTCTGCGCCGGGCATTCTGCGCTGTGTGCAGTACGCCCTGGAACAATGCGGCACGCCGGAACCGGACACGGACAAGCTGCGCCCGTTTATCGGCCCGCCGCTGCTGGATTCCTTTCAGCAGTTCTGTGGAATGTCCCCGGAGCGTGCGGCGTATGCGGTGGCGCAGTATCGGGAGCGCTTTTCCAAGATCGGAATGTTCGAGAACAGCGTCTATCCCGGAATACCGCAGCTGCTGGAACGGCTGACGGCACACGGCTATGTGCTGGCAGTTGCCACCTCAAAGCCGGAGGTGTACACCCGGCAGATCATGGAACACTTTGCACTGACGAAGTACTTTACTGTAATTGCCGGCAGTGACATTCACAAAGAGGGCGAGACAAAGGCGGATGTTATGCGTCTGGCGCTGCGCCGCCTGGGGCTGCCGGAACAGCAGCCGTCCCACACGGTGATGATTGGCGACCGGAAACATGATGTGCTGGGGGCAAAGGAATGCGGCGTGCCGTGCATCGGTGTCCGGTATGGCTACGCTGCGCCGGGCGAGCTGGAACAGTACGGCGCAGAATGGGTCACAGATACGCCGGAAACTCTGGCGGAACTGCTCCTGGAATGCACAATCTGATGTTTGCTTTATGCGGCAGAACACATGGAAAATATTTGAAAAGCACTGCAGAAAATGCAGTGCTTTTTTGCGCATTTGTAAATAAAGCAGGCAGGTCTGCGATTGTTTCTGAATTCAGATTGACAGTGTCCGGGGAATATGATAAAATGAAAGAGATAGGGAAAACCGGCGTGATGCCGGGGATTATTCCAAGACAGAAGAATGAAAAAATGCAGCATTCGGCTGCAGTCAGTTTCTGCTGAGTTAGCGGAGGAAACAACAATGATAAACGGATGCAAGGTGGCTGCACTTTGTGTGTCAGAAATACAAAATGAAAATACGCAGAGCATGATCTATCCCATGTATCAATCTCTTCTGGAAAAGAACTGGCGCTGTCTCATTTACAACACGGCAACAGATCTTTTCCGGGATACACCGTTTGACCGGGGCGAGGCGAGCGTCTTTCAGCTCATGGATTTTTCTGTAATTGATGCCGTTGTAGTGTACACGCAGTGTCTGAAATGCCGTGCCATCGTGGAGGATATTCTGGCGGCGGCATCGCAGCATCAGGTACCGGTGTTCCTGGTAGAACCGACAGAGCGGTATTCCAGCGGCATTCGCATCACCTTTGATGAACTGGATGCGTTCCGTGAATTGGTGACCCATCTGATCGAACATCACCATGTGACGAAGTTTGCCTGCATTGCCGGATTCCGGGGCAATCCGGCATCGGAGACACGGGAGATGATCTTCCGGGATGTGCTGAAGGAACACGGCATTGCATTTGATGAAAAATGGTTTGGCTACGGCGATTTTTATGCGTTCCCAACAAAGGCGCTGATGGAGCGCTTTCTGGCTGAGCCGGAGGGACTTCCGGAGGCGATCGTCTGCATCAACGATTCCATGGCGATTGCTGTTTGTGAGGTGCTGTCAGACCATGGCTACAGCGTGCCGGACGATGTGATCGTGACGGGATTTGACGGCATTATCCAGGAACAGTATAACTTCCCACGGCTGACGACCTGCCGCAGAGATATGAAACAGCTGGGTGCATATATGGCGGAATTGCTGGAGCGTTCGCTGTCTGACACGCCCATGAAGCAGGAGTATATCTTTCCGTATACGCTGGATGTTTCGCAGTCCTGCGGCTGCCGGGAATGCACCATGGAGTCGGTCAGCCGTGCGGTCAATGCCATCTATTCCCGGATGAACGACAGCGAACAGTACGACCGCTCTATGAAAAATATGCTGACCAAGCTGACTTTTGAACATGATTCGGCGAAAATTCATGAGATCCTGCGGTACTATATCCGTTCGGACAGCTATCTCTGCATGAACTCGGATTTCGAGGACGACAATCCGCCGGAGCATACCTATGAGGAACAGCCGTTCACGGACGTTGTATTGTCGCATCGGTTTTTCTACGGGGAACAGACCACGGAGACGGCGTATATTGCGAAAAAGTCGCTGATCCCGGATTGGAGCCGTCTCATCGAGAAACCGGATCCGGTGGTTTTCTATTCGATTCATAATCAGCAGATGATCTACGGCTATCTGGCAGTGTTCGCAAATCCGTTCAATTATGCGGTACAGCGGATGCAGCAGTTTGTGCTGACGTTCGACAGCTGTGTGGGGATGTTTGTACAGCAGGAATTCCTGCGCAGTTCCAACCAGCGGCTGAAAGAAATTCAGAACAAAATCATCATCAGCTTTGCGGATATGGTGGAGTCCAGAGATGATTTCACGGGACAGCACGTCAAGCGCACCAGCGAGTACCTGCGCATTCTGGTGAAGTATCTGGCGGAGATGCCGGAGTATGCCAATGTTCTGACACCGGAGATGCAGGAACGGATGTATAAGGCGGCGCCGCTCCACGACATCGGCAAGATCAAGATCTCAGATGTGGTGCTGAATAAGCCGGGCAAGCTGACACCGGAGGAGTTCGAAGTCATTAAGACACACGTAGAATCCGGCGGCGAGATCATCGAAAAGACACTTACAGACATTGAAAGTGACTCCTATCTGAAAGTGGCACGGGAAATGGCGCTGTATCACCACGAGAAGTGGAACGGCACAGGCTATCCCTACCATCTTTCCGGAGAGGATATCCCGCTCTGCGCCAGAATCATGGCTGTAGTGGATGTGTTCGATGCACTGACCAGCAAGCGTGTCTATAAGGATGCGTTCCCCGTAGAGAAAGCGTTCCGGATTCTGGAAGAGTCCAGCGGAAGTCACTTTGACCCGAAGATCGTGGGGACATTCCTGGCACACAAGGAAGAAGTGACACAAGTTTTATTAAAATATCAGGATGTACATATATGAATGCGTTTTCCAGAACAGAATTACTTTTTGGCGCAGATGCCATGGAAAGGCTGGCGAAAGCCGTGTAGCAGTATTTGGTGTCGGCGGCGTTGGCGGGTATGCCGTTGAGGCGCTGGCACGGAGCGGCGTGGGCGCACTGGATCTGGTGGATGATGATACGGTCTGCGAATCTAATCTGAACCGTCAGATCATCGCCACCCGTGCCACCATCGGGATGCCCAAAGTGGATGCCGCAGAGGAACGGATCCGTCTGCTGAATCCGGACTGCCGGGTGACAAAGCATCAGAAGTTCTATTTGCCGGAGACTGCCGGGGAGTTTGACTTTTCCCAGTACGATTATGTGATCGATGCCATCGACACTGTTTCCGGAAAACTGGGGCTGGCGGAACAGGCGTATGCCAGCGGCACGCCGATCATCAGTGCGATGGGTGCAGGAAACAAGCTGGACCGACGGCGTTTGAAGTGGCAGATATTATGCAGACATCGGTTTGTCCGTTGGCACGTGTCATGCGGCGTGAGCTGAAAAAGCGTGGTATTCCCAGACTGAAAGTGGTCTATTCCAAGGAACTGCCGGCTGTGCTGCAGCGGCTGGAAAAGACAGAGCAGGGAAAGCCTGTGCCGGGGAGCTGTGCGTTCGTGCCGTCTGTGGCTGGCTGATCTTAGCCGGAGAGGTCATCAAGGATCTGACCGGTTTGCAGGCACATTTTTGATGGGAAAGGAATTGCTATGCTGACACCGCAGGAACAGGAACGCTACACCCGGCAGATCATGATGCCGGAGATCGGCGAAACAGGACAGGAACGTCTGAAAAACAGCCGTGTCCTTGTAATCGGCGCAGGCGGTCTGGGCAGTCCGGCAGCTATTATCTGGCGGCAGCGGCGTGGGGACAATTGGCATTGCGACGGAGACAGGTGGAACCGTCCAACTTACAGCGGCAGATCCTGCACCAGGAGTCTCGTCTGGGACAGAATAAGGCGGATTCCGCCGCACAGACGCTCCACGGGCTGAATTCCCACGTGGATGTGAAAGCGTATCCCTGCTTTTTGGATGTGCCTGCGCTGGAAAAACTGGTGCAGGAATACGATATGGTGATCGACGCAGCAGACCAGCTGAAAAATAAGTTTATGATAAACGATGTGTGCGTGGCTGCCGGAAAGTCCTTTGTACACGGCGGCATTACCGGCTTTTCCGGTCAGATCATGACCTATGTGCCGGGAAAAGGTCCGTGTTACCGCTGTATTTTCGGGGATATCCCGGCAGGGGATGCGCCTGCGCCGATTCCGGTGATCGGTGTGACCGCCGGCATCATCGGCACGATACAGGCGGCAGAGGCGATTCGCTTTCTGCTGGGCAGTGATACGCTGCTCACCGGAAAGCTACTGGTGCTGGACGGCAGCCGGATGCAGTTCCGGACAGTGCCGTTCCCTCATGTTTCCGAGGCGTGTCCGCTGCACAAGAAATGATACAGACAAAAGGAGCGACTTAGATATGATGAATCCGAAAATGCTGATGCAGATGAAATCACTGCTGACGAAGTTCCGGCAGAACCACCCGAAAGTGCCGATGTTCTTCTCGGCAGCGTCCCGTGCGATCAACGAGGGCAGTGTGATCGAGATCAGTTTGACGACGGCAGAGGGAAAAGAACTCTGCACCAATATGCGTGTGACCCAGGACGATCTGGAATGTGCGGACTCTGGCGGAGATGGCATCGAAGTGAGCATTTATTGAAATACAAAAAGAACCGTCATACCTTCTGACAAAAAGGCATGACGGTTCTTTTTGATGAGAACTTGTCTTCACAAGCATGTACACGTGTCTTTTCGGCAAATTTTGCTGCATACTGCGTAAAAAATACTTGCCGGGCGACTGCGTTCGAGGCAGGATTCTGTTTGGGAACAAAGGAGTGTTGCACTAAGATAAATTGCGACCGACAGCCGCCTGCGTATTTTTTCTTGTCTGCAATAAAATTATGCTCGAAAATCCACATATATTTCTTGTAAAGACAAGTTCTGACAATTGCTTTTTACCGCTGGAACAATCCCCGCTTTTTCGGCTTGGGTTCAGCACAGCGCTCTGCAATGATCTGCACCATTCGCCTACGTTTTCATACCGGAAACTTCCTGCATCTTGAACTTCATTCCGAATTCCTTTTCTACGGCGTCGATCAGATTGATATGCTCAATGCTGTCCAGTCTTCTACGTCGTTGGCGGTAGTCGTCTCTGTGATTACCAGAGAATCATCGTCGAAAATATCCTGGAAGATCTCGTTCAGTTTCTCTAAAATTGCCTCGTGTGTCATGCCTTCTGATGCTCCTTTTCATTTACTTGGATCACATGGTTCTGATTGCTGTACCCGGCAACATCCAAATGCCAGGTGCTGTCGCCGTTTTCGAACTGTTCCGTTTGGTGAAGCCAAACTTGCCGAACAAGTCCCGAACCATGCCGTTTTTTGCCGTCTGGTAGTAGTAGCCGCAGATGTTGCAGATGTTTCGCTCCCGGCACGCCGCCACCAGCGTGTCCAGCATCGCCAGTTCATATCCCGTTTCAACACACGGCAGCTCATGAGCCAAAGCTCAATGTGCAGCGTGTCTCCCGAGATCTCGCCGATCACGACGGAGACAATGCCGTTGTCGCCGAATTTATCCCGCAGCCGTCCGTAAAGTCGGATATGCTTGTCGTCTGCGGCGATCTGTTCCATCTCGCTCTGGGTATAGCGCCGTGTGGTCAGATTGAACTGGTTGCTCTTATTGGTCAGCTGGACGATACGGGGAAGTGCCACCGGGTCGAAGTCCCGGATCTCGGCGTGCATATCCAGCCCCAGCAGATAGTCGGTGTAGTTGGCGTAAGTCTGCTGCATCTGCGCACGCTGTGCGTTGGCACGGTACATCTCACTGCGGTTGGCATCCGCCGCCGAAAAAGTCGTCGTTTCAAAATAGCCGGCATGATCCAGGACACGGATGCAGTCCGTGGGACTGTCGAATGCCGGAACGGCGATGCCGGGGATCTGTGCGGAGACAATGTCCCGTTCTGCCGGGTTGTCATCCACAAAGACAAAGCTTTCCGGCAGCAGCGAAAGGGTTTCTGCGGTGTGCAGCAGGTTCTGGTCTTTCGGTTCCCAGTTGGCACAGATGGTGACAAAATCCTCCTCATGCAGCACAGAGTCCGGATGGGACAGCCCCAACTTGGCGTTTTCCGGCTCATTTTTGGAGCATACGGTCAGCAGCACGCCCAGCTGTTTCTGTGCCTTGCAGTACTCCTGCACCTCTGTGTATGCCTCTGCCTCGGCAGTCTCCTGTCCGATGGCAATGCCCTCTTGTCCGTCATCGCCGATGACACCGCCCCAGAGCGTGTTGTCCAGATCCAGCGCCAGGACTTTTTTGTTCTTGCCGTAGATAGAGCGGATGATCCGGATCAGACTGTAGGCGAATTCCGGGACAGCGTCCAGAGTCATGGCATACTTGTACAGATACCAGTAGGAATCGTCGTGCCAGGCATCCAGCCCATAGCTTGCCGCCAGATAGTGCAGGTCATGGAGATAAAAGTCGGAATGGGATGCGGCATACTGTCCGAATTTGCGGTTCAGTTCCTGGATAAACCAGACCATGCCGTGACAGTCCCAGGCATCCCGGTTTCCCATGAGCCGGGTGGACGGCAGTTCAAAGTTGTTCTGGATAATGGGACAGTGATAGACTTCGTGCAGACGTTCCCACATCTGGCTGAAGTGGCTGAACTGGCGCTCCAGTGCATCCCGGACCTCCTGCTCCGATGCAGAAAGGGGCAGCGGTGCCTCGGTGATATTGCGGCTGGTGGTGTGAATGAAGATCAGGTCTGGCTGGAACGATTCCAGTTCCGGATTGTCAAACATGGCATCCTGCCAGTACTGTGCATATTCCGACTGATAAAAGGCAGGCTGAATGCCGCAGTTCAGCAGGAACAGTTCCAGCATGGAGATGATATCGTTTGTTGTTGAGCCGCCCAGCACGGCAATGCGCTTTTCCATGCGCTGGCTGCCGTCTGCCAGGAGGTCTTTTTTCAGTTTGCGTCGTTTTTTCAGCAGAAAGCTGCTGTCAAAGGGATATTCCAGTTCTTTCATTGTGAGACCTCTTTACTGCGTCCGGATGGTTTCCAGGCATTCGCTGTTGCCGCCGGTGGCGCTGAATGTGTTCATGGCGAACAAAACATCCGTTGCACCGACCTGCTGCATAAAGGAAACGGCATTCAAATCGAAATAGCGCATATCAATGACATAGATGTCCGAGAAGGACTGCGTCAGATACGGCACAAGCGCATTGCCGTAGCTGTCCTTCACGATGACAAGCGTCCGCTTGTTGGTGACATCGGTCTTGACGTGTGTGATCTTTTCGTCGCCGCCCATAAATATCAGATACCAGCTGACCGGTTCTACATTGTCCAGGGAGATCAGCAGCTTGCCGTCCCGTTCGTTGGTGAAGTTGGTGTCGTAATACTGGGTGGTGTACTGGTTGTGCGGCGTATAGTAGGTGAAATCTTCCGGGTTCTCCTGCAATACGACGCTCTTGGTAAAGGTGTACATACTGCCCAGATAGCCGGAAAGTGTGGTCTTGGTGTAACTGGACAGCGGCGCAAAGTTTACGCCGGCTGTCTTGGCAAACGCCTCTGCCGCATAGTAAGCGCCCAGGGGCAGCCAGTGGTGGTCGGTGCGTGCGTAGATGTCCTCGTCGGTATGCGCCGCCAGTGCCGCATATGCGTCCACAGCTTTGACGTTTTGCAGGTTCTCGTCAATGTGGTCGATGTTGTCCGGCTCGCTGCCGGTATAACCGGAATAGGAGTCCGGCAGATAAAAGGAAACTGCCGTAGGTGCGACCAGGGAATAGACGTTCACCTTATCGCCCAGCTGTTTCTTGTATTCGTTCAGTGTTGCGGCGTATTTTTCTCCACGGGAAAAGCTGCCGCCGTAGATGCTGATGGCACGCTTGTCCACCAAAACAATACCGTCTCCGATCTCAACAGGGTCTGCCTCCGGCTCAGTGGTGACAGTAGTGACCGTTGTGGTCACACCGGCGCTGTTTCCGCTGGCAACCGGTGCAGTGGTGGTGACATTGTCTTTCTTCTCGCTCTCCGTGTCTTTCTTGACCGGCGCAATGTTGCCGTAGAACTGCACCTTGTCTTCACCCTGCAAGCCCTGGTAGCTTTCCAGTTTGCTTATCATATGCTTGAAGTTGCTGCGACCGGGAACGGTGTCCTCGTAGTAGTGCATCCAGTCTGCGATGTAATCGCCGCTTTCCAGTGCGTCCATGGAAAAGGACGGCGGTGTGGCAAGCTTGCGGTTTTCTTCGGCGGATTCTGTGGGGCGATTGCCCACCAGCAGAAAGATGGAGCCGCCGAAAATGATGGAACCAATGGCAAAGATTCGGACGACTGCGCCCACCCGATTGGTAATCAAAATCTGTCGTTTCAGTTTATAGCGAGCCTTCCGCTCTCTGGCGGATTCTTTGTCCTCCGGCGTATTTGCCGCTGGTGCAGTTTCCGATAACGCCTCTTCGGCAATCTCAAACTGCGGCGCATCTTCCGTCGGTGCAGAATCCGCAGCAGGCGGTTCTTCCGCTGGTTCTGTCTCCGGCAAAGGCTCTTCCGGAGTTGTCGTTTCCTCTGTAGACTCTTCCGGCGGCACATCGGCACTTTCCGCTGCCTGCTGTGCATCGGCGTTGGCATTCATTGCCCGGAGACGGTCCAGATCCTGCTGCACCTGCTGGAATTTTTCTTCCAGCGCAGCGTCCAGATCGAAGTCGTTCTGCGGATTCGGGGTATTCGGATTGTTGTTGTTTTCGTCCATGACTGCCGTCTCCTTTCTTAGAACTTGGTGTATAGGAACGGGGTGTTCGTTGCGTCAACCATTAAGATACTGCTGACGATCAGCAGCCCGGCTGCCAGAACCGTACCCGTAACGGAAAGCGTAAGGTTGACTGCCGGATTTTTCGCCATCCACTTTTTGGGCAGCTCCAGCAGCGGGAAACAGCACAGTAGTGCAGCGATCAGCAGGAACAGGTTGTTCTGTACGGATGTCACCAGCATGGTGTCATACCAGCCTGTACCGTTCTGTCCAGCCATCGCCAGGAGCATATCGCCCAGCTGGTCGATGCCGCCGGTGCAGTAGAAAATGCCGAATCCCACAACGATAACGATTTTGTTGCAGATATGGCGGATGACTGCCGGGATCTTCTTCATGCCCTTTTGCCGATGCCCATTTCCAGCATGAGGAACAGCCCGTAATAAATGCCCCAGATGATGTAGTTCCAGCTTGCGCCGTGCCAGAGTCCGGTGCAGAACCAGACCAGGAGCAGACCGCCGATCTTCCGGCGCTTTCCGAACAGCGGCACATACAGCAGATAATCCCGGAAAAAAGTCCCCAGGGAAATATGCCACCGCTGCCAGAACTCCGTGATATCCTTGCACAGGAACGGGTGGCGGAAGTTTTCGTCCAGGTGGAATCCGAAAATGCGTGCAATACCGATTGCCATATCCGAATAGCCGGAAAAGTCAAAGTACATTTGCAGGGCATACAGCACAACGCCGTACCACACGCCCAGGGTGGTCTGTGAGGTGAAATCGTTCCCCAGGAACTGGTCTACGATGCCAGAAAGCCGGTCCGCCAGCATGATCTTTTTGGCAAGTCCCACGGCAATTCTGCCGAAACCGATGCTGATATCGTCCGCCGAAATGCGGCGCTGGTGCAGGTCTGCCTGCATGGTCTCATATCGTGCGATAGGTCCGGAAATGGTGATGGGGAAAAACGAAACGTACAGCAGGAATGTGAAAAAGTTCCGTTCCGACTTGACCTTGCCCCAGGCGCAGTCGATGAGATAAGAAACCGTGCGGAACGTGAAAAAGCTGATGCCCAGCGGCAGCGGCAGGTCTGGCACGGGGATGGACAGAGAAAACCAGTGGTTCAGATTTTCAATGAAAAAGCCGGTGTATTTGAACCCAACCAGTGTCCCCAGATTCAGAACCAGTCCCAGCGCCAGGAGCAGCTTTGCCGGCGTCTTGTCCCGGAATCGTTCAATGCCACGCCCCAGGACGAAATTCACCAGAGCGCTCGCCACGACCAGCCACAGGAAGGAAAGGTCACCGCAGGCGTAGAACAGCAGAGAAAAGACGATTAGCACTGCATTGCGGTAGGACGTTTTCTTCGTGGCAAAGTAGCAGAGAAAACAGATGGG
>ENA-OQEX01000508-OQEX01000508.1-human-gut-metagenome-genome-assembly--contig:-NODE-508-length-20455-cov-2.201397_pt1 | contig 20455 bp, 32 predicted proteins | sample MGYA00242802_ERZ504649 | MGnify/ENA primary metagenome ERZ504649 (study PRJEB26092, sample SAMD00036194) | human gut metagenome | host: Homo sapiens | study: EMG produced TPA metagenomics assembly of...
GGAGGAGAGGATTGATTGCACGGCGCGGTTGCTATAGTAATAGAAATACAGGTATTCATTCGGCAGCAAATTGCCGGAGAGCCGGACAAGCTCCGGGTCGAAATGTTTCATCTCCGTAGCCTGATAAAACCGGGGCGCAGCAAGATTTTGCCGGTCACGTCTTCGCCATCCACCCGGAAGGAATCGAACCACGAGAGGTGGTTTAATCCCCAGCAGCGCATGGTAAAGCGCTCGCGCTCTACCCCCAGCAGGCCGCCAGCTGCTTATGAAAGCCGCTCGGCGCATCGCACACGCCATAAACCATATCATAGCCCTGCGTGCGCAGCGCCTGCGTGACCAAACCGCTCGGTTGGTAAAATTAAAGATCAAAACATTTGGCTTCGCCACCCGGCGCGCGAGCTCGCAATAGCCGGTGAGGATCGGGATGCTGCGCAGCGCCATGGCAAACCCGCCCGCGCCCGTCGTCTCCTGACCGAGCACGCCGTGCTCAGCGCCGTGCGCTCATCAAAACGCGGCCTTCATCCGCATCGCCCCGGATGGTGGTGATGATATAATCCGCATCCCGGAGCGCTTCTTCCGCATCCGTCGTCAATATAAAGTGCAGGGCCGGGTTACACCGCTCGCCGACCAGCTTTGCGATCTTGCCATATTTATGCAACTTCTCAGCGTTGTTATCCATCAGCACAACCTCTGTAATCCCCGCTGCCTCCGCGCCGAGGGCGATTGATTTCGTCAAAAAGGGCGAGCGTACCCCACCGCCGCCAAGCACCGTCAATTTCATAATAGATCTCTTCCTTTCCCTTCCGTTTTCTTTCTCTCCCATTATACCGGCCCAGCCAAGCCTGTCAACGCCCCTTGGGCAAACAAATTCGATTTTTAACCGTATCTCATCCGGCCGATTCGTGGTATACTTTGAAAAAAGGAGCGATCAAACGATGCGCTCTCTTGGCCGCCGCTAAAATTGGTGTTTCAAATGAATATACAAGGGAGGTTTCTGATATGTATGAGCTCATCCGGGCAGGGGAACGCACCTATTATATCGACTGCCCAGTTAAAATCGGCCTTTTTCTTTTGGATAAAAGCCATGCTTGCCTCATTGATGGTGGCAGCGGAAAGGATGCCGCCAAAAAAGCACTTAAAATTTTGGACGCACAGGGCTGGCAGCTCTCCTGCGTGATCAATACGCACTCGCATGGCGACCATATCGGGGGAAATCAGCTGCTCCAAAAGCGCACGGGTTGCCAAATTTTTGCAAAGGGAATGGAGTGCGCTTTTACCTTGAATCCGGTGTTGGAGCCCGCTTTCCTCTATGGTGGTTTCCCTCCAAATGCATTGCGCAACCACTTCCTGGAGGCCGCTCCCAGCAACGCCCTACCGTTGGATAGCCAGGGCTTCCCACAGGAGCTGGAGGTGATCGACCTGCCCGGCCATTCCTTTGATATGATCGGCCTGCGCACACCGGATGACGTTGTTTTTCTGGCCGATGCGCTGGTAAGCGAAGAAGCGATCCAAAAATACCAGGTATCCTTCCTCTATGATGTAAAAGGCTATCTCGCCACGCTTCAAAAAGTAGAACAGATGCAGGCGAGGCTTTTCATCCCCTCCCATGCAGCAGCCACAGAGGAAATCGCCCCGCTCGCTCGCGCCAATCGGGAAAAGATTGTGCAAATCATTGAGTATCTGCTCAATCTGTGCCAGGCGCCTCACAGCTTTGAAGAAATTCTTCAGGCAGTGTTTCATCAGTATGCCCTCACAATGGATTGCAATCAATATGTATTGGTCGGCAGCACGGTGCGCTCTTATCTCGCGTATCTTTATCAACAGCAGAAGCTGTCGTTTCGCTTTGTATCGAACCGGATGCTGTGGCAAACGCAGCCGGAACAACAAGACGAATAAAATCGGAATAAAAGTTTGCTCCCAGATATTGACGTTCCCTTTCGCCAGCGATAAACTAATATCAATACAGCCACACATCAATTGAAAAAAGGAGAGAGAATCTTGAACGTATTTATGATTGGCGGCACCGGCCTTTTGGGCAGCGCCGCGGCCGCGGAGCTCATCGCCCGCGGGCATCAGGTCAAAAGCATCGCCCTGCCCCCCCTGCCGGAAGGCGCTCCGATCCCGGAGGAGATGGAAATCGTTTTGGGGAATTACCTGACTATGAGCGACGATGAGCTGCGGGAGAAGATGGCGGGTTGCGATTGCTTTATTTTTGCGGCGGGCGTGGATGAGCGTGTGGAATTCCCCGCCCCGGTTTATGCCGCGTATGAAAAATATAACATTCGGCCTGTCAAGCGTCTGTTGGGAATCGCCAAGGCTTGCGGCGTAAAGAATTGCGTTGTGCTCGGCTCCTATTTCGCCTATTTCGCCAAGGAGCACCCGGAGATGAATCTCTGCGTCAAGCACCCCTATATCCGCAGCAGGATTGCGCAGGAGCAATCTGCACTCTCGTTCGCGGATGATGAAATGAGCGTATGCGTGCTGGAGCTGCCCTATATTTTTGGCACGCAGCCTGGCCGTAAGCCTGTGTGGGTTATCCTCATCGAGCAGCTTGAAGGGATGGGCAAAATCACGATGTACCGAAGGGCGGCACTACGATGGTGACCGTCCGCCAGGTTGGGCAGGCAATCTCCGGGGCAGCGGAGCGCAACCGCGGCGCAAACTGTTATCCGATTGGGTACTATAATCTCACCTGGAACGACTTCCTGAAAATCGTCCACAAGGCGATGGGCCAGCCCAACCGGAAAATCATCAATATTCCGAAATGGTCTTTCCAGCTTTTTGGGTTGCATATGCGCAAGGTGTATCGGAATAAAAACGTAGAGGGCGGCATTGATCCCGTCGGCCTGGCGGATATCATGTGCATGAATACCTTCATCGACCCAATGGTGTGTAGAGCTGGGCGTCACAGGGGACGATATCGAATCAGCCATTTATGATTCTGTTAAGCTCTCTGTGGATGCCTTCCACGGCACGCAGGAGCTGCTGGGCATGAAGGGCGAATAAAGCTTGGAAATCGCTGTTATTGTGCGCCGCGGCCCATCTTGCCCTACAACGTTTTTAGGGAGCGGCGCACTTTGTCCTTTTGAACAAAGGATTTGCTCAAGAAAAGGATCTGAATCATGAAAAAATCATCTGCTTATGCGCAGTGCTGCTGTGTTTATTGACGACCGCTTCCTGCCATCACCCTGGTGAAGCGAGCACCTCCGGGCCAGCGTTGGAATCCAGCTCTCTTCCTCCTTCCAGCGAAGCGCCTTCCACTACGCTGGCAGCACCCTCCACCAGGGCTCGAATCGAAACAACCACCTCCAAGCCGCTTATCCTTTCAGGCAGAAAAAACCGGCCATATTTCAAAGCTATGCAGAATTTTTACTCCATTCCGATACCAATATGGAGGAGGACCCGGGCTTCCCTATTTTCGGCTATTATTTGATTGACTTGAATTTTGACCGTATTCCCGAGCTCGGGGTCTATCGAGATTCAGGCGGTTCTTTAGGAGGATATCTCAACTTTTACAGCTTTGATGGAAAGAAAGTTGCGCCTGTTTTGGAAGACGGCGGCGAGCAAGCCCGAAGCTCTACTCACACAAAAATTCTTGCTGATAAGAAAAATCAAAAGGTATACTTATTTAAAGAAATGTATCTGCTCCAAGGCAATAGCAACGGCCTTAACGGATATGTGAAAGAAATCAAAAGCCGCAATGGCGTTCCTCATGTTTGCAATATAATCACCTTAGATGTTGACCACGATCACTTGCAGAGAGAGGATCTTGAAAAAAGCCATGATGGGGAAGATCTCTATCTATTAGATACCGAACTGGATCACTGTTTACTGACAAAGAGATATTCCAACGGTAAATCAAAAGAAATCTCCTCCGCGCAGTATCTGAAAAAGAAAAGGCAGATCATTCCTGAAAAGAATTCCTTTGTAGATTTGCTCGACACCAAAGCACGGGTCGTATGCGATTCCATCATGGAATTGTCAGATAAAACCGGCCGCTCCCACGATAAAAAACTGACCTCCGAAGAGATCGACCTGTTGTTTACCAAATGGCTCGATCAGGCAAAATAGAAGCGGCTGCAAATTGAATCATCAACAGGAGGGGGGCTTTCCTTGAACATTCTCATCGAGGGCGCGCCGGAGCGCTATCAAGCCTATCTGCCGGAATTTGTCCCGCTCGACCGGCTTTCACTCACCTTCTGCCCACTCGGCAGCACCAATGAGGAGCGGCTCGCCTCTGCCCGGACGCGGAGGTTTTTCTGGTGGATGCGATCAGCACGGTAGACGGCGACCTGATCCGGCGAATGCCAAAGCTCAAAATGATCCATTCTGAGGGCGTGGCATTCAACGGCATTGATATCCAAGCGGCAAGGGAACGCGGTGTTTTCGTCTGCAACAATCAGGGCTGCAATGCGGGCGCTGTGGCAGAGCAGGCAATTTTTTTGATGCTGTCCCTGCTGCGCAGGGGGATCCCGGGCGACCGCGCCGTCCGGGAAGGCCGTCAAATCCAAATGAAGGAACAGGCCATGGTCGAGGGGATCACAGAGCTGGGGGATTGCAAAATCGGCTGATCGGCTTTGGGCACATCGCAAAGGCCACGGCGCAGCGGCTGGCCCCCTTCGGATGCGAGCTTTTTTATGATTCCGCCCATAGAAAAGATCCGGAAACGGAAAAGGCCTTTTCCGTAACCTATCTCCCGCTCGGCGAACTGCTTGCGGCCTGCGATATCATCAGCCTCCACGCGGCTGTCACGCCGCAGACGTGCGGCATGGTAAACGCCGCCTTCCTCTCCCAAATGAAGAACGGCTCCTATCTAATCAACACTGCACGCGGCGAGCTCGTCGATCACTTGGCCGTGAAAGAAGCGTTATTTTCCGGCAAACTCGCAGGCGCTGGGTTTGACACCCTCTCCCCAGAGCCCGTCCCGGCGGATCATCCGCTGGTGAGGCTGCCGCCGGAAGTGGAGGATCGCGTCGTTTTTTCGCCCCATCTCGCGGCATCACCGCCAGCAGCTTCTGCCGCGCACACCGGCATATGTGGTCAAACGTTGTGCGCGTTTTCAATGGTTTCCAGCCAGACAGCATTGTAAATGCTCTTTAATGTGCCAAACAAAAAGCCGCCGCAAAAGCATCTTGGGGATGCTTTTGCGGCGGCGTGCTGTTTCTCAGCCAAACCGGGCGGCATATTGGTGCGGCGTGATGCCATAGGCTTTGCGGAAACAGGTGATAAAATAGGCCTGCGAGCAAAAGCCCAGGTAATAGGCCACCATCTTCTGATCGCATTCCCCACGCAGCATCGCCTTTGCGGTTTCGAGCTTCCGCTCAATAATATATTCCCGCAGCGGCTTGCCTACATGCTTTTTAAAAAGCTTTGACAAATAGTCCCCGCTGAGGTTCACAAGCGCCGCCAAATCGGCGAGGCGGATTGATTCATGCAGATTCCGATCAATATAATCCAGGCACTTTCGAATTGCCGCCGGGCAATTGCCACGGGCATTTTCATGCACTAGCCCTGTAATTTCCAAAACAATTTGATTCAGAAAGCTGATGATTTCCTCCCCGGACGTGAATTGATCGATCTGCATAATATAGCGATCAGATAGGTTAAACGCCTGCATCTCATTCAAAACCACCCTGGATGGCGTATCTGGTCCCCAAACGTCACACAGCACACCGCCCAATACTGCATCTGCCGGATGGAATTGGTGGAAAGGCGGCCCACAACGATGCCTGATTTGATATATTGCCCGAGCAATTGTTTAACCCGCTCAACGTCTCCCTGCTGAATCGCCGATAAAAAAGCGGTTTCTTCCCGGTAAGAGGTATGCGCCATTCCGCTTTCCCGCTGTTCAAAGGATGGATCATCCGCCTGGGGTAGAATCTGGATATTCAGCAGCTCGCCCTGTTTCATTTTCATAACCATCCTTTCGCGCCTCAGGCGGTCTTTGAAATGATCCCTCATTGTGAGGCCATTATACCTAAAATCATGTTGAAAAACAACGGATTATTAAAAGAAAAAGCTGAAAAACAATATGCAACTGCAAGCGCATTCTGCTATTCTAATCACAATAGCTGATTTCATAAAAAAATCGGGAGGGATTTTGAATGATTAGCAAAACCAAATACAAAATTGAAAATAAGGAGATTGAAAAAATTTTCCGCGCAGCGGGAATCGGCGGGATTACCGGCATTTCGCCTTTGGGCGCGGGGGAGTATAACGCTGTGTTTTCCGTATCCACACGGGAAAAAGAATATGTGCTCAAGATCGCGCCGGCGCAGGAGGCTCCGGTCATGACCTACGAAAAAGATATGATGCGCGCTGAAGTCTTTTGGTATCGTCAGATGCGGGAACATACGCCCATCACTGTGCCCGATGTTTACTTTGAGGATTTTGAACGCAAGCAGATCCCTACGGATTATTTTATCATGGAAAAGCTTTCTGGGAAACAATTGGATCAAATGAAATTTTCGGGTTCTGAGCAAGTGCAGTCCAATTTTATTACGGCGACCATGGCGGCCCAGATCCACAAAATTAAAAACGATCAGTTCGGTTATATCCAAAACGGCTTGTATGACAACTGGTATCAAGCAATTCGGGCTATGACGCAGTCGCTTCTGGATGATTGTGCGCGAGCGAAAAAAAAATCAAAACGCGGCGAAAAGCTGCTTGCCTGTATCGACCGATATCAGGATGTTTTAAAAAAAGCGGAATGTTGCATGGTCAATTTTGATATTTGGTGGCCAAACATCATCTGCAACCGGGAAAACGGTGAGATCAAATATGCATGGATCGACCCGGAGCGCAGCTTTTGGGGCGACCGGATCGCGGACTTTGTGTGCCTCGAATATCAGAAACCCCTGGAGAAGAAAAAAGCTTCCCTTGCGCTTATAATGCCGTCGCGGATGAACCCATCCGCGTAACGCGAGAGGAAAAATCCGCTATGCCGTGATGCAGGGGTATCTGGGCCTGATCCAGGAGGTGGAAAAATATTACCGCTACACGCCAAAGCACTTCGGTTGGTGGCGCAACGTTTTCTCCTCCGCATGGTTTTACAAAAGCGCTTTCGGAGGCTTGAAATAAAAATGACGGAAAAAACAAAACGAATCGGGAGCCCTTCCGCCACGGCCGCATTGGGGGAAGAGCCAGTTCCCCGCCTGGTGCTCCGCTTTGCAGCAACCACCATGGCCGCCCTGCTGCTCAATGCCGTCTATACGCTGACAGATACGCTGTTTGTCAGCTGGGGCGTGGGTGAAAACGCCATGGGCGGCGTGTCCGTCGTATTTCCGTTTGTAATTTTACAGGGTGCAATCTCCACCGCCTTAGGCGGCGGGCGCGGCATCGATCATCTCCCGAAAGCTGGGCGAGGGCAAAAAGCAGGAGGCGGGCGAAGTCACGCTGAATGCAATGCTCGCCTTTTACAGCTCCGCGATTCTCATCACCATCCTTGGCCTTGCGTTGCTCAATCCACTGCTTGAGGTGATGGGCGTTACGGGAGAGCTCCTGCCTTATGCAAAACAATACTTTACGATCCTGCTCGCGGGCAATGTGTTTTCCACCGGCTTTTCGTCTATCATCCGCGCCGAAGGCAAAATGCTGTATGGCCTGCTCATCTGGGTAATTCCTATTTCGATCAACATCGCTCTGGACGCGGTATTCATCCTTGTGCTGGGCTGGGGTGTGCGCGGCTCTGCGCTGGCAACGGTGATCTGCCAGTTTGTCAGCTTTAGTATGTGTGTGCTGTTTTTTCTCCGCTTTACAACGCAAAGTTTCAGGGGCGCAAAATGCAGCCTACACAAGATACGTGAGATCCTTGCAATCGGATTGCCCTCCCTAATCCAGATGGGAAGCCTCTCCATTCTGTCCGTCGTGCTAAATAACCTCCTGCGGGAGGCCGGCGGGACAATCGCAGTGACTACCTATGCCTACATCAGTAAGATCATCACCTTTGCCATTATGCCCTTCACGGCAATCACGCAGCGCTCAGCCCCATCGTAGGTATAACTTTGGTGCAGGGAAGCCGGAACGTATCCGGAAAACCATCCGCTTTTGTACAGCGGCCAGCCTTCTCTACGCTTTGGTCCTGCTGCTCATTATGGAGGCCACGCCGGGTTCCCTCATCCGCTTATTCACTGATAACCGAGAGCTGATCGCCCGCGGCGGCGAGGGGCTGCGTATTCTGGCGGCGGCGCTCGTTTTCGTGCCTCTGCCAATGTTATCCGGCGCGGCGTGCCAGGCCATTGGGCAAAAGCTATGGGCATTCCTTCTATACGCCGCAAATCTGGTGTTTTTTATCCCCACCGCATTTCTTTTTGCCCCCCTGCTTGGTGTAACCGGGGTATGGTGGGCCTATGTGGCGGCAAATGCGGCCTCGGCCGTGCTTGCTCTGGTAAAAATAAGGCGCGACAAGGTGCTGTAAACAATTTCCTTGGGCAATTTGATAAACGAAAAGGGATGGTGCAACATGCTTTGCACCATCCCTTAAAGAATCCCTTTTATAATGTTCAGAAATCCAGCCTTTTTTCGATAAACGCCGTCAGCTCGTCGATCGGCAGGCGTATCTGCTCCATTGTGTCGCGGTCACGCACCGTCACACATCCGTCCGTCTCGCTGTCAAAATCATAGGTCACGCACATCGGCGTGCCAATCTCATCCTGCCGGCGGTAGCGTTTGCCGATCGAGCCGGCGTCGTCATACTCTACCATAAACCGCTTTGCAAGCAAATCATGCACTTTCATCGCGCCCTCGCTGAGCTTTTTGGAGAGCGGCAGGATGGCCGCCTTCATCGGCGCAAGTGCCGGATGCAGGTGCATCACCACGCGGGTGTCGTTCTTTTCCGCATCCACCACTTCCTCATCGTATGCGTCACACAGGAAGGCAAGTGCCACACGGTCTGCACCGAGCGACGGCTCGACAACATAGGCAGGTATTTTTCATTCGTGGTCTGATCAAAATATTCTAGACTCTTGCCGGAAGTGTTCTGGTGTTGTGTCAGGTCGAAATTCGTGCGGCTCGCAACACCCCACAACTCGCCCCAGCCGAAGGGGAAAAGGTATTCAAAATCTGTCGTTGCATTAGAGTAGTGAGAAAGCTCCTTCTGCTCATGGTCGCGCAGGCGCAGGTTTTCATCCCGCATGCCGAGGGAGAGCAGCCACTTGTGGCAGTAATCCTTCCAGTAGGAGAACCATTCCAACTCTGTGCCCGGCTTGCAAAAGAATTCCAGCTCCATCTGCTCGAATTCTCGCGTGCGGAAGGTAAAGTTGCCGGGGGTAATCTCATTGCGGAAGGATTTGCCGATCTGGCACACGCCGAAGGGGATTTTCTACGGGTAGTGCGCTGAATATTCGGGAAGTTGACGAAAATGCCTGTGCCGTTTCGGGGCGGAGATATAATTCGTTCTTTGCATCCTCCGTCACGCCCTGAAAGGTCTTAAACATCAAATTAAACTTACGGATATCGGTAAAGTCGCACGCGCCGCACTCCGGGCACACAATTTTATTTGCCTTGATATAATCGGACATCTGCTCAAAGCTCCAGCCAGCGGGGTTCACGCCCGTGTCCTCAATAAGCTTATCGGCACGATGCGCGTTTACAGGCCTTGCAATCCATCAGCGGGTCGGAAAAGCCGCCCACATGGCCTGAAGCCACCCATGTTTGCGGATTCATCAGAATTGCAGAATCAAGGCCAACGTTATAGGGGCTCTCCTGCACAAATTTTTTCCACCATGCGCGTTTAACGTTGTTTTTAAACTCCACGCCCAGCGGGCCGTAATCCCACGTGTTCGACAGGCCGCCATAAATTTCGCTGCCGGGATAAACAAACCCTCTCGCTTTGCACAGCGCGACCACCTTTTCCATCGTCTTTTCCGTATTCGAAAGCATACTATTGGCCCCTTCCAAATTCTTTCCTATTCTTCCGTAAAATCATAGCGGAAAGGCCCCGAAATGTCAAGGCGGAACTGGATTTGATCAAAACGAAACCGGCCCTGTGGCCAGCTTTTCTAACCATTGCCGCAAACGTATGGTTTTAAAGGATGGGGGGAACCCTTTTTAGCCGTTTTCCTGCGCTATCGATTGCCGTTTTTGCTCCGTTTGCCCAAGAAGATCAGCCCGACGCAACCCAGCATAGGCCAGCAGGGCGGCGGCCGTGAACGGCATGCCGTCGTCCCCGGTATCAGGGGTAGCAATTTCCGTTGTTTCTGTGGGGGCGGAGGTATAAGAAGGCGCCTGCATGCTCTCCGCCGGGAGGGAAACGGTGGGTTCTTTCGCGCTCAAAGGCTGCTCCGGCAGAGAAAAATGCCAGGTTCCTCCGCGTGTCGTCTCCTGCGCTTCCGCCCGCAGGAGATGATCCATTTTCGGATTGTCCGCGTCTGGTATATAATGCACCGCTACCACCTCTTGAAAAAGGTGTGTGACAGGCAAAGAAAGTTCTGTCAGGTTTTCTGGCGCTACGAGAATAAAGCGGTCCCCCTGGTGAAGCGTTGTCACAGCGGAGCCATCTTCATCCAACACCTGTATACCGTTTTCCGGATGGATGGCGATGCTGCCATCCGCCTGCGTCAGGGTAAGCGTTTCAGAGCGGTAAAATCCCCCCTGAAGCCGGAAAGACGGGCTTTCAGGCGAAAGCAATACAGGATGCTCTTGCGGCGTTTGATTTTCAGCCGCCTGTAGAAGATCCTTGATATAACGCGTGCGGATACTTCCGTCGCTCGAATCAATCGGCCAACCTTCAATATAGGACCAGATGGCCTGCTGCGTGATCACGCGGGCGAAATCGTCAGAAACCCCATATTTTTTTGCAATCCGAGGCCGTCAAAGGGATATCCGGCATAGAGAAGCGCCTCCATCCCGGCATCTTCATAGGATTCCGCACGGTGAAAGGGCGTATTTTGGGGCAGGGCGGACTGGGCAAACATGCTGTAAGCCTCTTCCCCATTCACCGTGATTTGTGGGATAACTCCGGCATCCGGTATGGAGCGCTCCCCCTGCGACGCGCCGAGCACTGTGCCTGTGCCCCTGCGAGAAGGGAGAAGGCCACCGCAAAATGAATGAATAGACCGGCTATGGAAAAGAGCTTTCCGATTTGAATGCGTTTCATGATTTTATCACCATTTTCCGTTTGTTTTTGTATCTTGATTTTTGCATCAGTGTACAGGAATACACTGATGCTTTGTTCGATCGAGATCATTCTTTGGATTAGCATATCCAATGTGGAAAAAGATATTTTTGTGTCGGACGTAAAATCATTTGGCAATTTTAAAATTTTTATGAATTGGCGCCCGCTATATTGCAATGTGCAGTACCGTGTGATATATTATAGGAACAAAAAGCTGCATTCCGATTTTTCCGGAAAGCAGCTTGTAAACATTGCGAAAGAGGGGAGCAAGCGGCTTGAACGTACAATTCAAAAAAGGCGCGCTGGAGCTATGTGTGTTGACTCTGCTGCGCCAAGGTGAAAAATACGGATATGAGCTTGCAGAGGCGATCAGCGGTGAAATTTCCATCTCTGAGGGGACGATTTATCCCATTCTGCGCCGCCTGCGCAATGAGGGGTATTTCGAGGTAACGCTGCGGGAATCCCCGGAAGGGCCGCCGCGCAAATATTACCGTCTGACACAGAAGGGCATCCAAACGCAGGAGGAGCTTTACGCGGAATGGATGGAATTTTCGCAGCAAGTCAATCATTTGATTGGAGGGATCCAATATGACGAAAAATGATTTTTTAAACACGCTTTACCAGTCGCTTCTATATCTACCAGCCAAAGAGCGGCAGGAGATCCTTCAGGATTATGAGGAGCATTTTGCAGCAGGCATCGAGGAGGGCAAGGCGGAAGAGGAAATTTGCCGCGCGCTTGGCGATCCAAAGGAAATTGCACAAACTTACCTGCAACAAAACAAAGCGAGGCCCGGTGCTTACAAGCAGGATTCCCCCTCGAATCCTGCGCCTGTGAGGAACGCAGGCACAGCCGCGGCACAGCCTTATCCGATTCCTCCGGACAATGGTAATCGGGCTCTTTTTACCGTATTGCTGGTTTTGGATATTGTTCTGATTGCCTTGCCAGGCATCCCAGCCGGATTCGCTTTGGCGGCGGCCGGGGCGGTTGTGTTGGTTGCAAGCATAGCAGCCGGCATTTTTGCATCGTCCGCACTGCTGGCGCTGTTTTTCATCTCATTGGCGGTTGCGCTTGTCAGTGCCGGCGTGCTGGTAATCCTCTTGATTGTGTGGAGCCTGCGCGCCTGCTATCGGCAGCTTCGCTGAGGAAGGGAGCAAATATTTTATGAAAAAAGCCTGTATTGCCCTCACGGTCATTTTCTTATTATCATCGTTGTTAACAGTTTGCTTTGGCGCCGCCGTCGGTGCGCGGGAAATCCGCAGCATACTCGATGGGGACAGTAGCTGGAACCACCTGCTCGAGTCCATTAAGAGCTGGCATGAGCACGGCACAGGGCAATTCCTTGGGGAAACCCACATGCAGTTCCCCGTGGATTCTAGCAAACCGGTTTGCCTTTTCTTCGATTTTGCAAAGGTATCTGTCCTTTCCACACCGGATCAAAGCGCTTCTATGTATGTGCGGTATTATGGAAAGAATTCCGTGGACGACCTCTCTTCTCTCCCCTATGCGGAGCAGGAAGACGGAGCGCTTCATCTAGGGCTTCATTTGCCCGATCAAAATTCGTTTACAGAGATCACCGTTGAAATTTATCTACCCATGGCAAAGTATACCGCTTTGAACGCTGAGGTAGGGTAGGCAGCCTAACGGTTGAGAACATGCAGTTTGGCGCGCTTGTATCCTCTGTGAAGGTGGGAAATACTTGCTTGAAACGCACTTCGGCCGATTCGGTAAAGCTAGTGGCCGCAACCGGAAACCTTGCCTGGGAGGATGGCAGCCGCGTATTGAAATCGCTCTCCATGCATACGGAGGTGGGCAACATCCAGCTTGCCTGGGCCACAGGGATGGGTTTCGGCTGGCGTATCAAATTGGAAGCGGCAAATTAAAAAATCAGTTTGAGGGAGCGGTAACCGAGCAGACCGGCTCCCAGCACGCATCTTCAAAAGGAACTCTCACTTCCGGAGATGAAAGTCGCGCAATAGAGCTGTCTGCTTCCACCGGGGATATCTCGCTCACCTCTTTTTCCACCAAGGAATAGCGGCGTCGGATTTTCATTGAAAGCCGCTTGCTCTTGCAGAGCCTCATAATAATAGACGCATGCGCTGGAATAATTTGAAGTAAACTATCATATGTTAAGGAATATGCACAGCCTTTCCGAAGCTTGACTTTTCGGAAAGGCTGCGTTATATTGCGCTATATATAAAACGATGGCAAACCGTTGCGGAGAAAGAAGGGTATCTCAATGCCGTATGAATTTTATTTACCGACCAAATTGTTGTATGGGGCGGGCTGCCTGTCTGCGCTCGGGGGCTGTGCACTGCCCGGCCGGAAGGCTCTGCTCGTCACATCCGCTGGCCAATCCGCCAAAAGGCACGGCTATCTCGGCCGAGTGGAAGAGCAGCTTACCCAAGCAGGAGTGCGTGCTGTCCTCTATGACCAGATCACGCCAAACCCGACCAAGGCAGAAGTAATGGCGGGCGCGGCGCTCTGCCGGAAAGAGGCTGTGATTTCGTTTTGGGCCTGGGTGGCGGCAGCAGCATCGACGCCGCGAAAGCTATTTCCGTGATGGCAAGAAATCCGGGCGATTATTGGGACTATGTTTCCGGCGGCACAGGGAAAGGTAAAGCTGTACCCAACGCGCCGCTGCCGGTTGTTGCGGTGACTACAACCGCCGGGACCGGCACAGAGGCCGACCCATGGACGGTAACGACCAATGAAGAAACGCAGGAAAAAATTGGGTTTGGCTATGAAAAAACGTTTCCTGTCCTCTCCGTTGTCGATCCGGAACTGATGGTGTCCGTTCCCCCGCGGCTTACCGCCTATCAGGCTTTGACGCGCTATTTCACAGCACGGAGGGGTATCTCAACCGCACAGCAAGCCCAATCAGCGATTTAATGGCGCTGGAGGCGATTCGCCTCATTGGGAAAAGCCTGCCGCGTGCGGTGCGGGATGGGGCGGATTTAGAGGCGCGCGGAGATGTTGCGCTGGCAAACACGCTCTCCGGCATGGTTGAAACCCTTTCCGGCTGTATCTCTGAGCACTCAATTGCCCACGCGATGAGTGCGTATCATCCAAAGCTACCACACGGCGCGGCCTGATTGCGATCAGCAAGGCATATTACCAAAAACTGATCCGGCTGGGCGCCTGCCGGGAGCGTATGGCCGCTATGGCACGCGCACTCGGCAAATCAGACGCGGAGCGGCCGGAAGATTTTTTGACCGCCTTAGACGCGCTGCAAAAGGAATGCAGCGTGGATGGGCTGGCGCTCTCTTCCTTCGGCATGTCGCCGGAGGAGTTTCCCGCCCTTACGCGCAACGCGCGCGAGACGATGGGCGGCTTGTTTGAGGTAGACCCGGTCGCGGTCAGCGACGGGGATGTGCTGGAAATTCTTTCGGACGCCTTCTACTGAGCCGCTTCAGAAGGAGCTGACGGGATGATCGCCGTGTATTTGCTCTATGCTTTTTCCGAGCTGTTGTCTCTGGCGCTTGGCCTGCTCCTCTGGAAAAGGCACTCCGCCTTCCCGGATTTTCGGCTCGGCTACCACGTGGCGGAAGCCATGCAGGGGGAAGCACAGTGGAATGCTGCCAATGCCTGCGCAGGTAAGGTGAGCTTATTTGGCGGGTTGCTTGCATTTGTGTTTTTTCCGGCTGCATGCCTGCCCCTGAAATTATCCACTGGACGCATGGCGCTGCTTTATTGCTGCATCTGCCTTCTATGGGCGCTTTCCGTTTTAAGGATTCCCCTATACTGCTTGAGAAAAAAATTTCCGAGCAACGCAAAGAAATAAGCAAGGCCGCGCCGGGTGTCCGGCGCGGCCCATTTTCTCATGGACGAATCCTCAGAATGTGTTATAATACTGTTGAATGAAAACTTCACATGAGCGCGGCGAGCAAAAGCGTTTCCTCCAGCTTTTCATAAATCCGTTCAAAGCTGCTCAGGGGCAGCGGGTTCTCTCCCCTGCCGATTTCAAAGGTGAAGCCCGGGCGCTCAAATTCAGAGAGGAACCAATCTTTGAAGCCGCCGTGGCTTGCGAGGCCGTCATTTTCTACCAGGCGGTAACCGCTGGAGGCGCAAAAATTTTTGCCATCATCCTGCCGCGCTGCGGCGTATGTTCGCCATACTCCCAAAAGATTTCTTCCCCCTGGCTGTGAAAGGCCAGCGCATGGCGAAAGGGATGGCTTCGGCACAGCCGCACCAGCGCCTGCGTTTCCGGCTCGCTTTCCGGAGCAGGGCCGCCATATTGCCGGGGCGCGGGTCCGGTAATTCCAGATTCCCGCTCCATTTGGTGCAGTGTTTCCCAACCGGCGTCAAAATTATGATTGATATCCACACCGCGCGCATTCGCATTCCATCTGCTGAAATCGCCGCCGCTGATTTGAGTTGCAAGCGCTTCATAGGGCCCAGCTCCCTGCGCGCCGCGTAACGCAATCTGAATGCCATCCGGATTAACGCAAGGCACGATCATCATGCCCCGGCCATGCAGCGCATCCTGAATCGGGATAGCGGAAAAGTCGTCCCCCTCCCATACGGCCGTTGCCGTGCGTTCAAAAAACCGCAGCAGTAAAAGCGGGGTCAGCCATTCCTGGCCATGAAAGCCCCCGGTATAAAGCACTGGATTTTCCTGCGGGCCGATGGAAAGCGTGTAAATAGAGCGCCCACCGAGGCTTCTGCCGCACACGCCGAGCCTCGCATGTGGGAAGCGGCGTTTTAACGCATCCAGCATCGCGCGCACGGTTTCATAATCGGGCTCTACCGCCCGAACGATTTGATCCAAGCGTGATTCCTCCTGTCCTTCAGGCCTAGGCGCCTCTTCACAATATATATGCCCGGCGGCCTGCGTTCATGCGGTGGCGGGCGGAAAGGACCCTCTATGAACTTAAAAGAAGAAACCCTTGAAAAAATACGATCTATACCGGCCGAATCATCACGGTGCGCAACGATACCGCCCTTTTACCAAATGGGAAAAGGGCCTCGCGCGAGGTAGTGGAGCATCCCGGTGGCGTGACAATCGCCGCCCTCACGCCGGAAGGAGAGCTGCTGTTTGTGCGGCAATACCGTTACCCCTACGGCGAGGAACTGCTTGAGCTGCCTGCTGGGAAGCTGGAGCGCGGCGAAGACCCGCTGGAAAGCGGCAAGCGTGAGCTGCGCGAGGAGACGGGAGCGCAAGCGAAACACTTTCGCGATATCGGCAAATTTTACCCTACGCCCGGCTATTGCGGCGAAATAATCCACATGTATTTTGCCTCCGGCCTCACATTTGGCGAGCAGGCCCTCGATGCGGACGAATTTTTAACCGTGCAGCGCATCCCGTTGGCAAAAGCGGTGCGCATGGTGCTGGAGAATGAAATCCGTGATGGCAAAACGCAGGCAGCTGTGCTGAAGGTGGATGCGTTGCTGCGGGCTGGGGCACTTGAAGCATAAAATATAAAATAGAGAGGAAGGCAAGCGGAGCATACTCGCTTTGCATAACGATGGCAATTGAAACTGTAAGAGCATTTTTGAAAGAACAGGGTCTGGAAGGACGCATCCATGAATTTGATTCCTCCAGCGCAACCGTAGCACTGGCCGCTGAAGCGCTGGGCACCGAGCCCGCGCGGATTGCAAAAACCCTTTCCTTTGTCAATGGGGATACCTGTATTTTGATTGTTGCAGCAGGTGACGCCAAAATTGATAACCGAAAATTTAAGGACTTTTTCGGCAGGAAGGCGACGATGCTCGCTCCGGATGAAGTGCTGCGCCTGACCGGGCACGCTGTGGGCGGCGTATGCCCTTTGCCCTGCCGGAAGGGACGGCTGAGGTCTATATGGATATCTCCCTTCAGCGGTTCAACACCATATTTCCCGCGGCGGGCAGCTCCAACAGCGCAATTGAGCTCTCTTGTGATGAGCTGGCCGCACTTTCCGCCAGCAAATGCTGGATTGATGTGTGCAAGGCTGGCAGGAAGAAGAAACAGCATAAAAGGCGGTGGTAGTATGCAGCGGCAAACGCCGCAGCGCAGGGCGATCCTTTCCGCGGTGAGCGCGGCGCAATCGCCTTTGACAGCAGAGCAGGTACATACCGAGGTTTGCAGCGCTTTCCCAAGGCTTGCGCTGACACAGTTTACCGCAGTCTGGACGCCTATGTGGACGCAGGGCTTGTGCGGCGCAGCATCTATGATGACGGAATCGCCCGCTATGAAATCGCAGCGGAGCACAGGCACTTTTTAACGTGTACGTCCTGTAAAAAAAGCGTTCCCTTGTCTGTATGCCCCTTTGAACAGCTCGAAGAACAATTGGTGCGGGAAACCGGCTTTCAGATTTCCGGCCACAAGATGGAATTTTTCGGGCTTTGTCCAGAGTGTGCAAAAAAAATGGATCAAGAGCGTAGAGGCATGGCTGTTAAACAAGATTGATAAAAAGGAGCCAGCTCATGAAAATACAAATAAACCGCCTCACCCTGCCCGCTGACCGACGCATCCTTGTGACAAGCGATATCCACGGGCAATTGGGTCACTTGAAAGGCGCGCTCGAAACGGCTAACTTTTCAAAGGACGACATTCTGTTTATCATAGGCGATATGATCGAAAAGGGGCCGAACAGCCTTGGCGTTTTGCGCTATGTGATGGAGCTGTGCGAAACGCATACCGTATATCCGCTAATCGGCAATGTCGACGCCCACCGGCTGGAGATGATCGGCCGGTGGCATATCGCGGAGATTTATCCCTACCTCAAACATATGCAGCGCCATTGGGGCGGCTGCCTGCTCTCGGAAATGTGCGAAGAGCTCGGCATCCGCATCCGCTCCCCGCTCGACCTGTTGGCGGCGCGCACCAAAATACAGGCCGGTTTTCAAAAGGAGCTTGATTTTCTGAAGTTCCTTCCAACCATCATTGAAACGCCGCATTTCATTTTTGTGCACGGGGGCCTGCCCACGCAGGAGCTCTCCACATTGGAGGGCACGGATGCGCATCCATGCTTAAAAAACGACGCGTTTCTGGAGAAGGGGCTCCGGTTTGCGAAATATGTCGTGGTCGGCCATTGGCCTGTAACGCTGTATAACGACAAGATCGACTGCGCGAACCCGATCATCAACCGGGAGCAGCATATCATCAGCATAGATGGCGGATGCAGCTTAAACGCACCGGGCAGCTTAACCTGCTGATCATTCCAGCGGAGGATTCGGAGGAATTTACCTTTGCAAGCTTCGACGGCTTTCCGGTCAGGGTGGCGCTGGATCCGCAAGAGGGATCTGAGGACCCGTTTTGCCTCTTGTATACCGATAACGCCGTTCGGCTTTTGAAGCGTGAGGCGGAATTTTCACTCGTGGAACATCGGCATACCGGTCGCAGGCTTTGGGTTCTAAACGAAGATCTCTATGGCAGCGGGAAAGCCATGCACTGTGATGACAGCACGGATTACCGTATTCCGGTTCGCCCGGGCGACCGGCTTTCGGTCATATTGGAAACCTCAAAAGGGGCACTGGTTAAAAAGGACGGCGTATCCGGCTGGTATTGCGGCCGGTTGGAGGAAGCCAGCGAACCTGCCCTGTTGTAAAACTTTCAAAACATTTCTCCGCGTGCACAAATTGGCTTTGCATGATTTGCGCACGCTTTTTTACGCAACCGCTTCACCGCTCTTTTCGGCAGCAGCAAAATCTGATAGAATAGAACCAACTGGAGAAATCAGCTTTTATCAGGCCAGATGGATGGATGCCAACGTTTTATCACTCTTTCAATTTTTAGGGAGGGCATTATGCCGGAAATCAAAAAGGAGCAGAAGGCGGCAGCACCCTGCCCGCTTTATAAGAAATGCGGCGGCTGCCAGCTGCAAAACCTAAATTATGAGGAACAGCTACGCTGGAAAGAGCGCCGGATGATTGGCCTAATGGGCCAATTCGGCCATGTAGAGCCGGTGATCGGCATGGAAAGGCCGTTGCATTACCGCAATAAGGTGCAGGCGGCCTTCGGGCTCGACCGAAAAAAACGGATCATCTCAGGCGTATACCAATCAAGCACACATCGGATCGTGCCGGTAGACCGCTGCATGATTGAAAACGAGGCGGCAGATGCGATCATTGTAACAGTGCGCCGCCTGCTTGCGGATTTTAAGCTCCTGCCGTATCACGCGGATACAGGGCGCGGCTTTTTACGGCATGTATTGGTGCGACGCGGTTTTTCGACCGGGCAGGTTATGGTAGTACTGGTGACGGGGTCGCCGGTTTTCCCTTCCAAAAACCATTTTGTCGGTGCTCTTCTCAAAAAGCACCCGGAGATCACAACTGTTTTGCAAAATATCAATCCTGGCAGGACGAGCCTGGTGCTGGGCACACAGGAAAAACACTCTTCGGCCCCGGGTTTATCGAAGATGAGCTGTGTGGCTGTGTGTTTCGCATTTCTGCGCAGTCGTTTTATCAGATCAACCCGTGCAGACGCAGGTGCTTTATGAAACAGCGATGGAATACGCGGCGCTCTCCGGGCAAGAAACGGTGGTAGACGCCTATTGCGGCACCGGCACGATCGGGCTGATTGCCGCCAGGCGCGGCGCAAAGCAGGTTGTCGGCGTGGAAATAAACCGCGAGGCTGTGCGGGATGCGATTGCAAACGCAAAGCGTAACCAGATCAAAAACGCCCGCTTTTATTGCGCGGATGCCGGTGCGTGGATGCGCGATATGGCAGCGGCCGGCGAACAGGCAGACGTTGTGCTGATGGACCCCCCGCGTGCCGGGAGCGACGAGGCCTTCCTCTCCTCCGTGCTGACGCTTGCGCCGAAGCGAGTGGTTTATATCTCCTGCAACCCGGAAACACTCGCACGGGATGTGCTCTTTCTGACAAAACGCGGGTATCGGGTGCAGCGGATACAGCCGGTGGATATGTTTCCTTTTACAAATCATATTGAGGCAGTCGTATTATTGACGCGTCAAAAAACGAACGCAAAGCATGGCAAACCTCCCGCAGTCGCCAAATGAGCGGTTGTGGGAGGTTTGGCTTTTTTATACTAAAAACCGCAGCAGCTTGGCAGCATAGAAATGATTACCTTTCTGCTCAACACTTTTTGATTCGTTAAAATAATAAAAAACCAATAGCCTTTCATTCAGCTATTGGTTTTCTGTTTTAGAAGGGGTAGACACTTTAGATGCCGTTTTAAACGCGAGCACTTTGCCCGGAAAAAGAAATGAGTCCGAACGCAAATTGCGTCCAGACTCAGTCTGGTGGGAGAGGGTGGATTCGAACCACCGAAGTCAGTGACGACAGATTTACAGTCTGTTCCTTTGGCCGCTCGGGAACTCTCCCATATATGAACTTTTTTATAACGCACGCCCTTTGCACGGCTTGCGGGTGAAAACAGGTGGAGCTGGTGGACGGACTTGAA
>ENA-OQEX01000509-OQEX01000509.1-human-gut-metagenome-genome-assembly--contig:-NODE-509-length-20444-cov-7.099818_pt1 | contig 20444 bp, 23 predicted proteins | sample MGYA00242802_ERZ504649 | MGnify/ENA primary metagenome ERZ504649 (study PRJEB26092, sample SAMD00036194) | human gut metagenome | host: Homo sapiens | study: EMG produced TPA metagenomics assembly of...
CCGCGAGGGTGGTCATTTTGGTGCAGGCCGCGGCGGCGCTGGCCGCCCCCCGCCGTGAGGGCGGCAGAGCCTGCCCGGGACAGCGCACCCCGTGTATGGCAGCCCAAGCTCCCGTCCGTTCCGATAACATGAGTTTTGAGGACATGATGAGCCGCTTCAAGAGCCAGAGCGAAGAGAAGATGGCCGATCTTGATCACGAGACCAATAACCGCCGCGGCGGTGGTTATGCGCCTCGCGGCCGCGGTGGCCGCCGCTGAGCGGAAAGGCCTGCGCTTTTCAAGCCTGATCAAAATAACGGAAACAGACCTGTCTCATTTGATCGGGCAGGTCTGTTTTTCCGTAATAAAAGAAAGGAACCACAATGCCTGCAAAATTTGAACTGATCGCGCCCTGCTTTTTTGGGTGTGAATCCACTGCAAAATTTGAGCTGACCCGCATCGGCGCAGAGAATATCCGCGTGGACGATGGCCGTCTGAGCTTTGCCGGCGGCGCAGAGATGATCGCTGCTGCAAACCTTAATCTGCGCACGGTGGAGCGCGTGATGCTGCTGCTGGCCCGCTACAGGGCCGCCACCTTTGATGACCTGTTCGACGGCGTGTACGATATCCCGTGGGAGGAGCTGCTGCCCGCAGACGCAGCCTTTCCGGTCACCGGCTCTTCGCTGAACAGCCAGCTGTCCAGTGTGCCTGCCTGCCAGAGCATCATCAAAAAAGCTGTGGTCAAGCGCCTGATGGCAAAGCACCACACCTCTGTGCTGCCGGAGACCGGCGCGGAGTACAAGATCCGCTTCATGCTGCGCAAGGATCAGTGTGAGATCATGCTGGACACCACCGGCGACGGCCTGCACAAGCGCGGCTACCGCCGCAACGCCATGGAGGCACCCATCCGCGAGACTTTGGCGGCTACCATTGCAGACCTTGGCCGTGTGCGCCGCGACAGTCTGGTGGAGGACCCCTTCTGCGGCAGCGGCACGCTGCTGATCGAAGCTGCTCAGAAAGCCATGAACATTGCCCCCGGCTGAAGCGCCGCTTTGCCGCCGAGCGCTATGGCTTTGTGCCGGCAGCCATCTGGGCCGAGCAGCGTCAGAAGGCACTGGCCGAGGCCAAGCTGGATGTGGGCTTTGAAGCCTTTGGCTATGATATCGACCCTGCCGCTGTGGCTCTGGCCAACGCCAATGCAAAGCTGGCCGGTGTGGAAAAGCGCTGCCACTTTGAAGTGGCTGATGTGGCCGACTTTGCCGCGAAGCAGGAGGCCATCGTGCTGACGAATCCCCCGTATGGCGAGCGCATGAGCACCATTGAAGGTGCTGCAAAGCTGGCCCGCACGCTGGCCGGCAGATGGAAGCACACCCCTGTGCAGGCGTGTATGCGATCACTGCCGATATGGATTTTGAGACCCATTACGGCAAGCGTGCCAACAAGCGCCGCAAGATGTACAACGGCATGATCCCCTGCCAGCTGTATATGTACTACAGCGCGCCCAAGCTTGAGCACACTGCAAAGCCGATGCCGAAGTCCGGCTTTGATGGCAAGCGCACTGCACCGAACCGCTTTAACAAGAAGTAATTGAAAAATGTTACCTGCCGCACCGGAGCTGTCCAGTGCGGCTTTTTACATTGCAGCCGGTAATTACCGGAAAAAAACAAAGCGGGGCCTGAATTGGCAGGAGATGGAAATGGACGCAAATACAGGAAGTTTTACGCTGTGTTCCGTGCCATGTGCGGCAAAGATGAGACAAATTCATGCTCTTTTTACAAAGGATGGTTGAACCCGGGCTGAAAATGGATTATACTTACCTTATTATTCTGCGGTTCTTCCGAGGAGGAAAAGGTGCGTATGAAGGGTAGGATGCGGCCATATCTGCCGGAGCTCACCATCCGGGATTACAATATCTACCTGCGCTATCTGCGCGGGGTGCGACGTCAGCTGTACGAGGCGTACGGATTATATTCCTGCCATCTGCTGCGGAGCAACGGCGTGCTGTTTGCCATCCTTTCGGACAGTCTGGCCGGGCGGCAGGCCACTTGCCAGCGCAAGCGGGTCCCGGGCACACTGGCCTGGCGCAGGCTCATGTGCCAGACCCAGGGCATCCGGTTGGCCGCACAGGTGGAGGTGCTGCTGGCTGGCACAACCTGCAGGACCGCAAATACAGCGAGCTGCGGCCGCTCAAGCGCCTGCGCCGTGCGGTGGACCGTCTGCTGCTGCGCCGCGCCTATGAGCGTGCCGTGCAGGAGAACCCGGCGCTGGAACGGCTGTTCGTGCAGGAGCGGGATCAGGCCGTGGTGCAGATGAACCTGAGCGCCAAGAACTACTCTCTTGCCGCTGAACCCATGAGCAACATTTACGGTGCACTGTATTCCACCCTTGCCACCGACGACCCCAGCCAGCGCAAGAGCATGCGCTACATCGGCAGCAGCATCGGCCGCATTTTTTACCTGCTGGATAAGGCTGAGCGCTTTGAGATGGACAAGAGCAGCGGCCGCTACAACGTGTTCGTAGTCAACGACCTGCGGGGACAAGCTGCGGCGGTGGAGAATGCCCGCCGTCAGGCACTGGCTGCCGCCAACGATCTGATCCGCGTGTACAGTATGCTGGACATCAAATTGAACCGCGGCCTGCTGGATAACATCATGCTGCTTGGCCTGCACCATGCGGTGGAACCGCTGGAAGCCGGTGCTGAGCGCGAAAACTGGGAGATCCCATGAAGCAAAACCATCAAAAAGCTGGGCCATGGCTTACTGCGGCATTGTGGCGGCGCTGTGCGTCGCACTGATGCTGCTGGGAGCTGTGATCCCCATTGCCATGTTCATTGCGCCTGCAGTGGCAGGCTTCCTTGTTGCCACGGTGTGCGTGGAGTGCGGGATGCAGCTGGCCTTGACGGCCTATGCGGCAGTCAGCCTGCTGGCACTGCTGTTCGTGCCGGATAAGGAAGTAGCGCTGATCTTTGTGTTCCTGCTGGGGTATTACCCGCTGGCAAAGCCGAAGTTTGAGCGCATCCGCCCTGCGGTTCTGCGCATTGTCTGCAAGCTGCTGCTGTGCAACGGCGCAGTGCTGGCCATGTACGGCTGGTATTTCTGCTGGTGCCGGCAGGCAGCATTTCGCAGGAGCTGCGCACCACCGCGCTGGCTGTCTCGCTGGCAACGCTGGTCATGGGCAATGTTGCCTTTGTGCTGTACGACCGGGCATTGCATAACATGCTCATGATGTACCGACTGGTCTGGCGGCCGAAACTTCATAAAACTTTGGGCTGGCGCTGAGCCAGCCTTTGTGCTATAATGGGGCATCAGAAAGGGGAGAGCGCAGCACACAGGTAACGCAAAGCGCCGGGCCACGCGGGTGACAGCCGCGAGGGTGACGAGGAGAGGAATCATCGAAAGATTCGGCGGATGTTTCTCCGGCTGAGGGCTAGACCAGCCGCAGAGAAGGGCAAAAAACGGCAGCAATACCGCAACAGATCCCTTCAAAGAAAGCCATACAAGAACATAAACTGTACTAGGAAGCTGACTGGATATCACTGCGCCTTTTTGCGCGGGAACGGTCGGTATGGAGGTGTTTTGTATGTGCGGCATTGTTGGTTATGTCGGTAAGCGCAGTGCGCAGGACGTGCTGCTGGATGGTCTGGAAAAGCTGGAGTATCGCGGGTACGACTCCGCCGGTGTGGCGCTTGCGCTGGACGGCGGCATCCGCGTGGTAAAAAGCAAAGGACGGCTCACCGCCCTGCGGGAAAAGCTGGCGGCGCAGCAGCTGGCACAAAGCTTCTGCGGCATCGGCCACACCCGCTGGGCTACCCATGGCGAGCCCAGCGATGTGAACAGCCACCCGCATTCGACCCCGCGCGTGAGCATTGTGCACAATGGCATCATTGAAAATTACGGCCTGCTCAAGGAGCGCTTGGCCGCAAAAGGCTATACCTTCCAGAGTGAGACGGACACCGAAGTGCTGGTAAAGTTGATCGACAGCTGCTATACCGGTGACCCGCTGCGTGCACTGCAGCAGGCGCTTGCCAAGGTGCGCGGCAGCTATGCGCTGGCCGTGCTGTTCCGGGATTACCCGGACACCATTTTTGCAGTCAAGCGGGAAAGCCCGCTGATCGTCGGCTGGGGCGAGGGCGAAAACTTTGTGGCTTCGGATATTCCGGCACTGCTCAAGTATACCCGGAAATACAGCGTGCTGGAAGAAGGGGATATGGCCGTCTGCACCACAGAGGGCATCCGCTTTTACAACGAATTTGGTGAGCCAGTGGAGCGCCAGCAGCTGACGGTGGACTGGGATATGGAAGCTGCCGAAAAGGGCGGCTATCCCCACTTTATGCTCAAGGAGATCAACGAGCAGCCTGCGGCCATTATGGCCACGGTCAGCCCCCGTGTAGAGGACGGACTGCCGGTGCTGCGCATCCCGGAGCTGACCGATGAAGTGCTGCGCGGTATTGGCCGGGTGCATCTGGTGGGCTGCGGTACGGCTATGCATGCCGGTATGGTGGGCAAATCTGCCATCGAAACGTTGGCCCGTGTGCCCGCCGAGGTGGACATTGCCAGCGAGTTCCGTTACCGGGATCCCATTCTGGAAAAGAACGATCTGGTCATCATCATCAGCCAGTCCGGCGAGACCAGCGACACGTTGGCAGCGCTCAAGCTGGCCAAGAGCCGCGGCGTGCCGGTGCTGGCCATCGTGAATGTGGTGGGCAGCTCCATTGCACGTGCCGCAGATTATGTAATGTACACCTACGCCGGGCCGGAGATCGCGGTAGCATCCACCAAGGCGTATATGGTGCAGATGTGCGTGCTGTATCTGTTTGCACTTCGGCTGGCCTATGCTCGCGGACGGCTGAGCGAGGCAGAGACCCGCCGCTTTACGGCCCAGCTGCTGCGCGCACCGGAGGTCATCAAGCCGCGCCTTGCAGATTGTGAGCAGATCAAGTACCTTGCCAGCCGCTATGTGAACACCCAGAGCTGCTTCTTCATTGGGCGCGGGTTCGACTATGCGCTCTCGCTGGAGGGCAGCCTGAAACTCAAGGAGATCAGCTATGTGCACTCGGATGCCTATGCAGCCGGTGAACTGAAACATGGTACCATCAGCCTGATCACCGATGCGTGCCGGTGATCGCACTGGCCACCCAGAAACAGGTGTACGAAAAGACCATTTCCAATGCCAAGGAGACCCGCAGCCGCGGCGCAAGGGTGCTGCTGTTTACCACAAAGGATGCTGTGGTGCCGGAAGGCGTGGCAGATGCCGTGATCCGGCTGGATGAGTATGAGGATATCCTGATGCCGCTGCAGCTCATTGTGCCGTTACAGCTGTTTGCCTATTATATGGCTGTTTTGCGCGGCTGTGACGTGGATAAGCCGCGCAATCTGGCCAAGAGCGTGACCGTGGAGTGACGGCATAAAACGCAGCCAGAAAGCCCTGCACGAAACAGAAATAAAAAAACAGGACCTGCGCTGAATCACTGAAGTGCATTCTGTCAAGTAGAAAAAAATAATATAAGGTTTTTGTTCGCCGTTTCCACAAGGAGACGGCGAATTTTTTGTGCAAAATCGGTATCAGGCAGCTCGGTTCATAGCACCGACATGAGCTGCATCGACATCTGGATGAACAGACGGTGCTGGTAACGGCGGTTGTTGCAGCAGTCAACAGTGAATAGTGATTGTTCTTTCTTGACATGAAAATACCCCCAGAGTACTCAGAGTTTTTGTCTCTGTCTACTCTAGGGGTAGCGTATCACATGGAATGCCAGGGCATTGTGATTTATAGATTATTTGTTTCGGCAGGAGATGTTTCCGATGCAGACGTTTCTACCGGAACATCGTCCTCCGTGTCACCGAAGTTGTCGTGGTAAGTCTGCAGCAGGTCGATCTCCTTGTTGCGCTTCAGGCCGTAGATGACCAGCTTTTTGATCACATCATAGATGACTGCAAACAGCGGCACACCTACGATCATGCCCACAAAACCCCACAGACCGCCGAACAGCAGGATGGCGAACAGTACCCAGAAACTGGAAAGACCGGTGGTGTTGCCCAGGATCTTGGGGCCGATCACGTTTCCGTCCAGCTGCTGCAGCACCAGAACGAACAGGACGAACCATAGCGCCTTGATGGGGTTCTGAATGAGGATCAGCAGGGTGGCGGGCACGGCACCGATGAACGGGCCGAAGAAGGGGATCACATTGGTCACGCCGATGATCACGGAAACCAGAAGGGCACTGGGGAACTTGAAGATCAGGCAGCCGATATAGCACAGCACGCCGATGATGGCGGAATCCATGATCTTGCCGTTGATGAAGCCGCCGAACATCTTATCGGCGTACTTCACTTCTTCCTTGATCAGCTCTGCCAGCGGGGCTTGAAGATGCTGTAGAGCACCAGCTTGGCCTGCTGCACAAAGCGCTTGCGGCTGGCCAGCATATACACGGCCACGATGATGCCGATGATCAGGTTCTTGGCCATGGTCACTACGTTCAGCACACCCACTGCGGCACCGCTGACGATGTTCTGCATGGAGGGCAGGAGCCGGGTCTTGATCAGATCGTCGATATTGGTGCTGACGGTAGCATAAGCAGAGTTGAGCATGTCCATGATCTGCTGGTTGTTCTCAATGAACTCCACATGATTCGCCCACTGCACGAACTTTGCAAGGTTGCGCTGCGCAGTGTAGTACAGGGTGGTCACGCTGGTAATGAGCTGCGGAATGATCATCATGCACAAAGCGTAGATGAGGAGCAGGCCGAACAGGATGGTCAGCGTAACGGACAGCACATTGACCAGACCATGCATCTTTTCCGGGATGAACCGGCGCAGAAAGCTCTCGATGGTGTTGCATACAGGTTTGAGCAGGTAGGCGATGACGGCACCGTAGATGAATGGCATCAGAATGCCGGTCAGCGTGGAGATGGCATCACCAAAACCATCGAAGCGGTAGATCAGGAAAAAGAAGATGATGCTCAGGGAGATCGCTCCAAATCCTGCCAACATCCCGTAGAGATAGGGCTTGATGTGCGGCTTTTTGTCCATCATGATAGACTCCATTTCAGCCGCGGACAGCAGGAATCCCCGCGGCACTTATCAGATTTTGTTGCTCCTGCGCCAGATGTGCATTTTTTCGGCTTCCTTGATCAGGTCTTCACGGAAGTCGGGATGTGCTACGCTGATCAGAGCTTCGGCCTTTTCCCAGGTGGTCAGGCCCTTCAGGTTCACGCAGCCGTACTCGGTGCACAGGTAGTGGATGTTGGCACGGGTATCGGTGACGATGCTGCCGTTTTCCAGAGTGGGACGGATGCGGCTCTCCAGCTGGCCGGTCTTCTTATTAAAGAAGGTAGAGGACAGGCAGATAAAGCTCTTGCCGCCCTTGGAAAGGTATGCGCCCAGAACGAAGTCCAGCTGACCGCCGGCACCGGAGATGTGCTTGAGCCTGCAGTCTCGGCGTTCACCTGACCGAACAGGTCGATGTCCACAGCGTTGTTGATGGAAATAAAGTTATCCAGTGCGGAGATGCTGCGGATATCGTTGGTGTAGTCCACGGGTGCAGACATGCACTCCGGATTATCGTTCAGGTAATCGTACATTTTCTGGGTGCCGGCACCGAAGGCGTAGACCTGACGGCCCTTGTCCAGCTGCTTGCATGCACCGGTGATCTTGCCGGCCTTGGCGATATCCACAAAGGCATCCACATACATTTCGGTGTGCACGCCAGATCCTTCAAATCGCTCTGTGCGATCAGGCTGCCGATGGCATTGGGCATACCGCCGATGCCCAGCTGCAGGCAGGCACCGTTGGGGATCTGAGGAACGATCAGGTTGGCAACCTTCAGATCCACTTCGGTAGCAGCACCGGGAGCGGCCATCTGGCCGATGGGCGGGTTCTCGCCTTCCACGATGCCGGTGACCTGAGAAATGTGGATGCAGTTCTCCATGCCGCCAAGGCAGCGGGGCATGTTCTTGTTGACCTCAACGATGATCTTCTTGGCTTTTTCGCACACAGCACCCAGATGAGATGCACTGGGGCCGAAGTTGAAGTAGCCATGCTCGTCCATGGGGGTCACCTGGAACACCGCCACATCCAGCGGATCCGGGCTTTCGCGGTAGTAGCGGGGCAGCTCGGAATAACGGATGGGGGAGTAGAAGGAGAAGCCCTGTGCAATGGCCTTGCGCTCAATGCCGCCCATATGCCAGCTGTTCCATGTCATGTGTGCAGCGGGATCGTCGATCTGGAAGATCGCGGGCACCCACATCAGGATGCCGCCGCGGAAGTTGACACCTTCCAGCTCAGGCAGACGCTTTGCGATCTCGGCATCCACCGCCACAGGGGTGTTCACAGCCCAGCCGTAATCCACCCAGTCACCGCTTTTGACCAGTGCGGCAGCCTGAGCGGCGGTCATTTTCTTCTGAGCATACAGTTCCGTAAAATCCATTATAAACCATCCTCTCCTATAATAACATAAAGGAATTGTAAATTTATCATTTACTCTTCCTGCACGGACAAATCTTTGCAGGATGTTTACCACCTGTTGGCAATTTGAACACAGCTCTGACACAGGCGGATGATATCCTGATAACCAGCAGAAGGCAGCTGTCGGACAGGGCAGCAGATCTGCACAACTTAGTTATAACATTAACAATGTGTAGAATCAATAGTTTATCGAGAAAATTTTGACCGACTGGCAATATGGACAAAATTCGAGGAGTTTTTGGACGATTGTTTGGTACTGGAAAACCAAAATCTTTGCAAAAGGACTTGATAAAATTTTGACGATATGGTTTACTTATAGCGTAGCAAGCAGCTGCGATGCAGCACGGCATTGATTGTTTAAATTTTAACGATAAAACGTACAGCTTGCACAAAAATCTTGCACCCAAGACTGGAAAGTGCTATCATGGCAGAACCAAAACGCGCTTTTCACAGCGCTCAAGGAGGACACCAGACGATGGCAACAGCAGTTTATCCCGGTTCGTTCGATCCGGTCACAAAAGGGCATCTCGATATCATCAAGCGCGCAGCAAAGATCAACGATCATCTGATCGTGGCGGTGCTCAACAACAGCGCAAAGAATCCGCTCTTCACCGTGGAGGAGCGCGTAGAGCTGCTCAAGGAGTGCTGCAAGGGCATCCAGAATGTTTCGGTGGAGAACTTCGACGGCCTGACCGTGGAGTTCGCCAAGAAACGGCACGCTTCGGTGATGGTGCGGGGCCTGCGGGCGGTGACGGATTTTGAAAACGAGATCCAGCTTGCGCAGACCAATCACGCACTGATGCCCGGCATCGAGACCATGTTTCTGGCAACGAGCATCAAGTGGAGCTACCTTTCTTCCACCATTGTAAAAGAGGCAGCTTACTACGGCAGCGACATCAGCAAATTCGTCACACCCAATGTGGAAAAAGCGGTCAACGAAAAGTATGCGCTGATCCGGCAGAAAAAAGACCCCGAGACCTAATTAGTAAAAGCGCTTACGGGCGTTTTGATAAAAATGGCTTACGAAAAGTAACACATACACAATTCAGGAGGCTATTCACATGAAAAAGATCGTTATCGCATCTGCATGCCGTACCGCTATTGGCAAGTTCGGCGGCACTCTGGCAAACGTTCCCGCAGTTGAGCTGGGCTCCATCGTCATCAAGGAAGCCCTGAACCGTGCAAACGTCGCACCCGAGCAGGTCGATCATGTTTACATGGGCTGTGTCATTCAGGCTGGTCTGGGCCAGAACGTTGCACGTCAGGCTGCTCTGAAGGCTGGTCTGCCCATCGAGACCCCGGCTGTCACCGTCAACGTGGTGTGTGGCTCCGGTCTGAACTGCGTCAATATGGCTGCTCAGATGATCGAGGCAGGTGATGCTGATATCGTGGTCGCAGGCGGCATGGAGAACATGGACATGGCTCCCTTCGCACTGCAGAAGGCTCGTTACGGCTACCGCATGGGCGCTCCTATGGGCAAGAGCGAGATCGTGGATACCATGGTCAACGATGCTCTGTGGGATGCCTGCGGCTTCAACAAGCACATGGGCATGACCGCTGAGAACGTCTGCACCAACGAGACCTATCAGAAGAAGTACGGCTACAGCCCCATCACCCGTGAGATGCTGGACGAGTTCTCATACAACAGCCAGCTGAAGGCTGACAAGGCCATCAAGGACGGCGCTTTCAAGGACGAGATCGTTCCCGTTGTGATCAAGGGCAAGAAGGGCGACACCGTGTTCGATACTGATGAAGGCCCCCGTCTGAGCGCTCCTGAAGTGCTGGCAAAGCTGAAGCCCGCTTTCACCAAGGACGGCATCGTGACCGCCGGCAACTCTTCCGCCATCAATGACGGCGCTGCTGCTCTGGTCATCATGAGCGAGGAGAAGGCTAAGGAGCTGGGCGTGAAGCCTCTGGCTACCTGGGTCGCCGGTGCTTTGGCTGGCGTTGAGCCGGAAGTCATGGGTCTGGGCCCCATCGCTGCTACCAAGAAGGTCATGGCTAAGACCGGCATGAGCGTTGCTGACATGGATCTGATCGAGGCCAACGAGGCATTTGCTGCTCAGTCTGTGGCTGTCAGCCAGGCTCTGAACTTTGATATGAGCAAGGTGAACGTCAACGGCGGCGCAATTGCTCTGGGCCACCCGGTCGGCGCTTCCGGCGCTCGTATCCTGGTCACCCTGCTGTATGCTATGAAGCATCGCGGTGCACACAAGGGCCTGGCTACCCTGTGCATCGGCGGCGGCATGGGCTGCGCTACCATCGTTGAGATGGACTAAGTTCCACCTCTTGGAATCCTGACTGAATGACAGACCCGGACGGGGAAGGGAACCGGAGAGCCTTTCCTCCGTCCGGGGGCTGTTTGTGATAATTGATAAGATTTGAATAGGAGTTTTCACAATGGCATTTGTAAAAACCGAGGTGCAGGGTGCAGTTGAGATCATTACCATCGACCGCCCCAAGGCACTGAATGCCCTGAATCCCGAAGTTCTGGCAGACCTGAAGGCAGCTTTTGAGGCTGTGGATCAGGAGACTGTCCGCTGCATCGTTCTGACCGGCGAAGGCGACAAGAGCTTCGTGCAGGTGCAGATATCGGTTCCATGAGCACCATGACCAAGGCAGAGGGTGAGGCCTTCGGCAAGCTGGGCAATGATGTGTTCCTGATGATTGAGAGCTTCCCCATCCCCGTTATTGCAGCCGTGAACGGCTTTGCACTGGGCGGCGGCAACGAGCTGGCTATGAGCTGCGACATCCGCATCTGCTCTGACAACGCTGTGTTCGGCCAGCCGGAAGTGGGTCTGGGCATCACCCCGGGCTTCGGCGGCACCCAGCGTCTGGCACGTCTGGTCGGCATGGGTATGGCAAAGCAGCTGGTCTACTCTGCACTGAACATCAAGGCGGACGAGGCTCTGCGCATTGGTCTGGTGAACGCTGTGTATCCTCAGGCTGAACTGATGGAGAACGTGCTGAAGCTGGCCGGCAAGATCGCAAAGAATGCACCCATCGCTGTACGCAACTGCAAGAAGGCAATCAACGGCGGCATCAGCCTGCCCATCGAGAAGGCTGTTGAGGTCGAGGAAAAGCTGTTCGGCAGCTGCTTCGAGACCCACGACCAGAAGGAAGGCATGGCCTGCTTCCTGAGCCGTGAGAAGCCGAAGCCCAAGGCAGTGTTCACCAACAACTAATCCATCACTACATAATTTTTGATATTAAAGGAGAGGTTTCCTATGAAGATCGGTGTTATCGGCGCTGGCACCATGGGCCAGGGCATCGCAAAGGCATTTGCACAGGTTGAGGGCAACACCGTTGCTCTGTGCGACATCAAGCAGGAGTGGGCCGAGAATGGTCTGGCAAAGATCAAGAAGGGCTACGAGAAGCTGGTTGCCAAGGGAAAGATGACGCAGGAAAAGGCAGACGCTATCGTTGCTGCCATCACCCCGGGCCTGAAGGAAGACCTGTGCGCTGACTGCGATCTGGTCGTTGAGGCTGCTTTTGAGGATATGAAGGTCAAGCAGACCACCTTCGGCGAGCTGGATAAGATCTGCAAGCCCGAGTGCATCTTCGCTTCCAACACTTCTTCTCTGTCCATCACCGAGATCGGCAAGGGCGTTAGCGTCCGCTGGTCGGCATGCACTTCTTTAACCCCGCAGACGCATGAAGCTGATCGAGGTCATCGCAGGCTGCAACACTCCCGCTGAGACCGTTGAGAAGATCAAGGAGATCTCTGTTGCCATCGGCAAGCAGCCGGTTCAGGTCAATGAGGCTGCAGGCTTCGTCGTCAACCGCATCCTGATCCCCATGATCAACGAAGCTGCTTTCATCAAGATGGAAGGCGTTTCCGATATCGCCGGCATCGACACCGCTATGAAGCTGGGTGCCAACCACCCCATGGGTCCCCTGGAGCTGGGCGACTTCATCGGCCTGGATATCTGCCTGGCTATCATGGACGTGCTGTACAAGGAGACCGGCGACAGCAAGTACCGTGCATGCCCGCTGATCCGTAAGATGGTCCGCGGCGGCAACCTGGGCTGCAAGAGCGGCAAGGGCTTCTACGTTTACAACGCAGACCGCACCAAGACCCCTGTTGACCAGCTGTAAATTCTGATAAACGTTTCTCCCGACCGTGGAAAAGCGGCCGGGAGGAATTTGTTTGCACCGGGCAATTCCGGTAAATGAAAAAGACCCGTTAGGAGGATATAGCGATGGATTTTACTCTGTCCAAGCAGCAGCAGATGGTACAGAAAATGTACCGCGAGTTTGCTGAGAACGAAGTCAAGCCCCTGGCAAAGAAGGTTGATGCGGAAGAGTACTTCCCCAAAGAGACCGTCGAAAAGATGGGCAAGCTCGGCATGATGGGCATTTATTTCCCGACTGAGGTCGGCGGTGCAGGCGGCGATGTGCTGTCCTACGTCATGGCAGTGGAAGAGCTGAGCAAGGTCTGCGGCACCACCGGTGTCATCGTCTCTGCTCACACCAGCCTGTGTGCTGCTCCTATTTATGAAAATGGTACTCCCGAGCAGAAGGCAAAGTATCTGCCCAAGCTGTGCAGCGGTGAGTGGCTGGGTGCTTTCGGCCTGACTGAGCCGGGTGCCGGCACCGATGCACAGGGTCAGCAGACCTTTGCAAAGCAGGACCCCGAGACCGGTGATTGGATCCTGAACGGTTCCAAGATCTTCATCACCAACGCCGGCTACGCAAACGTCTTTATCGTTATTGCTGTCACCGATATCGTGCCCGACAAGAAGGGCCGTCCCACCAAGCAGTGCTCCGCCTTTATCGTGGAGCGCACCGACCCGGGCTTCTCCGTCGGTAAGGCTGAGGACAAGATGGGCATCCGCGGTTCTTCCACCTGCGAGCTGATCTTTGAGGACTGCCGCATCCCTGCTGACCGTATGCTGGGTGTGCGTGGCCGCGGCTTCCAGCTGGCTATGGCTACTCTGGACGGTGGCCGTATCGGTATCGCATCTCAGGCTCTGGGCATTGCCGAGGGCGCTCTGGAAGAGACCGTTGCTTACGTCAAGGAGCGCAAGCAGTTCGGCCGCAGCATTTCCGCATTCCAGAACACCCAGTTCGAGCTGGCTGAGATGAAGGCACGCGTTGAGGCTGCAAAGTATCTGGTCTACGCTGCTGCTCTGAAGAAGCAGGAAGCAATGGACGGCAAGAAGGTCCGTTACAGCGTTGAGGCTGCTCAGGCAAAGCTGATCGCAGCCCGCACCGCAAGCGATGTGACCCGCCGCTGCCTGCAGCTGTTCGGCGGTTACGGCTACACCCGTGACTATCCCATCGAGCGCATGATGCGTGATGCCAAGATCACTGAGATCTACGAGGGCACCAGCGAAGTGCAGATGATGGTCATTTCCGGCGCGCTGCTGAAGTAAGGGAGGCAAGAGTTACAATGAAAGCAATTGTTTGTGTAAAGCAGGTTCCTGATACCTCCGGCAAGGTGTCCGTCAAGCCCGATGGCACTCTGGACCGTGCTTCGATGGCTACCATCACCAACCTGATGACCTGAACGCTCTGGAGGCTGCTCTGAAGCTCAAGGACGCTACCGGCTGCGAAGTCGTTGTTGTTACCATGGGTCCCCCGCCGGCAGAAGGCATGCTGCGTGAGCTGCTGGCCCGCGGTGCAGATAAGGCTGTTCTGGTCTCCGGCCGTGAGTTCGGCGGTTCCGATACCTTCGCAACCAGCCAGATCCTGGCTGCTGCTGTCAACAAGATCGGCGTTGGCCCCGAGGACGTTGTGTTCTGCGGCCGTCAGGCAATCGATGGCGATACCGCACAGGTCGGCCCGCAGATCGCTGAAAAGCTGCATCTGCCTCAGGTCACCTACGTGGCAGACATCCAGAAGGATGGCAACACCCTGACCGTGAAGCGTATGCTGGAAGACGGCTACATGATGGTCAAGGTGCAGACTCCCTGCCTGCTGACCTGCATCAAGGAGCTGAACCAGCCCCGTTACATGAGCGTGAACGGCATCTTCACCTGCTACGACAAGCCGATGGAAGTGTTTGATTACAACGCACTGAAGGACGATCCGCTGATCGAGGTTGATACCATCGGTCTGAAGGGTTCTCCGACGAACGTCTTTAAGTCCTTCACTCCTCCGCAGAAGGGCGCAGGCACCATGCTCAAGGGCGACGATACTGCCGCACAGCTGGCTGGTATCCTGGCCAAGAAGCACCTGATCTGATGAAAGGAGCATAGGATTACAATGGCTGATTTTAACGAATACAAGGGCGTATGGGTCTTCTGCGAGCAGCGCCAGGGCGCATTGATGCCCACTGATTTCGAGCTGGTGAGCGAGGCCCGCAAGCTGGCTGATGAGCTGGGCTGCGAGGTCACCGGTCTGCTGCTGGGCGACAACGTGGAAGGCATTGCCAAGGAGCTGGGCGGCTATGGTGCCGATAAGGTCATGGTCTGCGACAGCCCCCTGCTGAAGGATTACACCACCGATGCATACGCTAAGGTCGTGTGCGACATGGTCAACGAGTACAAGCCCGAAGTCCTGCTGATCGGTGCAACCAACATCGGCCGCGATCTGGGCCCCCGCTGCGCAGCTCGTCTGCACACCGGCCTGACCGCTGATGCTACCCATCTGGACATCGACACTGCAAAGTACATCGATTTCCTGAAGGAGAGCTCCACCATCGACCTGTCCAAGCAGAAGTTCGATATGGAAGACCGCAACCTGAAGATGACCCGTCCCGCATTCGGCGGCCATCTGATGGCTACCATCATCTGCCCCCGCTTCCGTCCGCAGATGTCCACCGTGCGTCCCGGCGTTATGAAGAAGGCTCCCTTCGATCAGGCCAAGGCTGATGCCTGCCAGATCGTGAAGCCCGCATTCGCTCTGGCTGCTGAGGACATCAAGACCGAGGTCCTGAGCGTTGAGAAGGCCGCTGAGAAGCTGGTCGATCTGATCGGCGCAGACGTGATCGTCTCTGTCGGCCGCGGCATCAGCAAGGATGTCCAGAAGGGCATTGAGCTGGCTGAGCAGCTGGCTGCCGCTTTGGGCGGCGGCGTTGTGGGCGCTTCCCGTGCCGTCACCGATGCAGGCTGGATGACTGCTGACCATCAGGTTGGCCAGACCGGCAAGACCGTGCATCCCAAGATCTATGTTGCTCTGGGCATCTCCGGCGCTATCCAGCACACCGCTGGTATGCAGGACTCCGAGTGCATCATCGCTGTCAACAAGAATGAGGGTGCACCCATCTTCGGTGTTGCCGACTACGGCATCGTGGGCGACCTGTTCAAGGTAGTTCCCGAACTGATCAAGCAGATCGAGGCAGCAAAGGCTGCTCAGTGATCGACTGACGCGAGATCTTTTTATAGCATAGCCTGAATTGTGGGAGGGCGGCTCTTCGGAGCCGCTCTTCTTTTTATGTAAGGAATACGGCACAGCACAGATGGCCTGAAAAGGCTGCCTGTGCTGTTTTTTGTTGCAGAAAGTACAGCCAAAGGCCGGCTGCAGCCCAGAAAAGGGCTGCGGGATGGGAGGGAAGTGGAACGGAAAAGCGCACACAAAAGTCTGTTACACTTTGAAATATGCATATAAGAGAATAAACATACAGAAAAATGCATGAAAAGCGCTGCAGAAAAGGTGTAGAAAAACAAAATGCAACACGTTAAGTGTGACGAAACAATCCTGAAAACGGTGAAGTGCAACACAGACGTAACAAATTTACGGTATCTTGGATGAACCTGTTGCGCTTGTGAAACGTTTTCGGAACGGGAAATTTTGATTTTTTGCATTTTCTCTCAAAAAATCGACAGAAACCCCTTGACGATGAGATGCTATTGTAATACTCTTGTTGCACAAAAGCAACACAATTGAAACGGAAGAGTTGCAAACGTGTTGCAGTACGCATTCACATGAATGCAAAAAAGCTTTTATATACAAAAGCTTGCGGAGGATGTCTTATGAAACTCGAGATGCGTGCCCTGAAGAATATCGCAGCAGCAGCTATGACTCTGGCTGTGGTTTTTGGTGCTGCATCTCTCAAGCCCGTTACTGCAAACGCAGCTGAGGCTTCGGTTTCTGCCTCCATCGAAGAAGAAAATTCCTACATCAGCTTTCAGGACGAAGCTTATCAGAACGAGTTCCTGCGCCGCGTAAACAACGAGCGCGCAAAGGCTGGCCTGAAGCCCGTTCAGCTGGGCGACAGCAACCACAATAGTGCCGCTCAGGAGCGCGCCGAAGAGATCGCAACCGTCAATTCTCACGTTCGTCCCAATGGTACCAAGTGGTACACTGTTCTCAGCGAGTACGGCGTGACGGATGCCGCTGCTGGCGAGAATGCCGCATGGGGCAGCGTTTCTCCTGAAGAAGTCGTGAATGCCTGGATGAACTCCGAAGGCCATCGCGCAAACATTCTGGATCCCGAAGCTCGTGCAATGGGTGTTGGCTACTACTACAACAGCTCCAGCACTTGGGGCCATCAGTGGATCCAGCTCTTTACGAAGTGATCATCTGCTTTCTTCTAACAAAAGATCGGCTGAGCTGCAAGGCTTGGCCGATTTTTTGTTGCGCTTTTTTCTGGCAGAGGACATGCGGGCAGCGGTACCGGGAGCTGGCCTTGACACAAAAACGTATGCGGCAGTGGTTGCACAACGGACGATTTATGTTATACTTGTTTTGAATAACATGCAGGAGGAACCACAGTGGAGGATTACCGCACCATCCATGCACGGCCACAGGAGAATATGAAGAAAAGAAGAGCCGCTTCATTGCGGCGCTGTCATTTGCGGACAGCGAGGAAGCTGCCGTTGCATTTCTGGAACAGGTGCGCGCGGCCAACCGCACCGCCCGTCACAATGTGTATGCCTACCGCCTGCGGGAAGGCAACCGGGAACGCTATTCAGATGATGGTGAACCGGCCAAGACGGCGGGCACACCAGCGCTGGAGGTGCTGCAGCACAGCGGCCTGACGGATCTGATCGTGGTGGTGACCCGTTACTTTGGCGGCGTGCTGCTGGGCACCGGCGGCTTGGTGCGCGCATACACCACGGCTACGGCCCGTGCACTGGAAAATGCCGAGGTGGTCACGGTGCGCAGCGTGGTGGAGCTGCGCGTGACGGTGGATTACTCCCTTTATGAGCGTGCATCGCTGCTGATCGATGCGGCGGGAGCAAAACAGGCCGCGCCGCAGTTCACGGATCGCGTGACCCTGTGCTGGCAGATGCCGGAACACACCGAAGGCCCGCTGCTGGAACAGCTGCGGGAGCTGACGCGCGGCAGCGCGCAGGTGACGGTATCCGACCCGTTCTACGCACCGTTCTGAACCCGGCAGCAGCAAAAATAAAAAAGCAAGCATTATTTTGCGAACCGACAGGCTTTTTCCCCCTTCGACAAAGCGGGTGTGCTACAATTGCCGCAGACGCAGCAATTGGGATCGGCTGTGCCGAAACAGAGAGGGGGAATGGCGACAAAAAGGGAGGGCGACTTTGTATGGATGTACGTCAGCGCACAGAAGAGATCGAACATATGACCTTCGCGCCGTGGGCTACCTTCAGCGACCAGAGCCGCGGCCGCATGCTGCCGGAAGAGCAGGACCCGATCCGGCCGGTGTTCCAGCGTGACCGTGACCGGGTGCTGCACTGCAAGGCGTTCCGACGGCTCAAACAAAAGACGCAGGTGTTCCTCTCGCCGGAGGGAGACCTGTACCGCACCCGACTGACCCATACGCTGGAGGTCTCGCAGATCGCGCGGACCATTGCCCGCGCCCTGCGGCTGAACGAAGATCTGACCGAAGCGATCAGCCTTGCCCATGATCTGGGCCACACGCCGTTTGGCCATGCCGGGGAGCGTGCGCTGAATGAGCTGTGCCCGGACGGCTTCAAGCACTACATGCAGAGCCTGCGTGTGGTGGACAAGCTGGAAAAGGACGGCCGGGGCCTGAACCTGACGTGGGAGGTGCGCAACGGCATCGTGACCCACACAAAGGCACCTGGGCGGCAACGCCGGAAGGGCGCATCGTGCGCATGGCGGATCAGATCGCCTATGTGAACCATGACATTGAGGACGCGGTGCGCGCCGGTGTGCTGGACCCAGCCACCCTGCCGAAGGACTGCACCGCCGTGCTGGGCCAGACAAAATCTGCCCGCATCACCACCATGATCAACAGTATCCTTGCCAACAGCGATGGGGATGTGAAGGTGGGCGCAGAGGAAAACGAAGCCTTCCTTGCGCTGCGGGATTTCATGTACGCCACCGTGTACGTGGACAAGACCGCCAAGCGGGAAGAGCAGAAGGTGGACAAGGTGATCGGGGAACTGTACGATTACTACCTGAACCATGTGGACCGGATGTCCAACTTCTACATCCAGCTGGCTTATCAGGAGGGCGGAGAACGCGCAGTGACCGATTACATCAGTGGCATGAGCGATGAATTTGCCATCCGCACTTTTGAGGAATTGTTTGTGCCCCGGAAGTGGCATGTCCTATAAATCCGAAAGGTCGTTTGAAAGATCCATGATCCCACACGAATACATTGAAGAACTGACCCGCCGCACCGACATTGTGGAGCTGGTGGGCAGCTATGTGCAGCTCAAGCGCAAGGGACGTTTGTATGGCGGCCTGTGCCCCTTCCACAGCGAAAAAACGCCCTCATTCTACGTCTACCCGGACACCCAGAGCTTTTACTGCTTTGGCTGCGGCGCAGGCGGCGATGCCATTACCTTTACGAAAAAGATCAACAGCATCGATTACCCGGAGGCCGTTAAGCTGCTGGCAGCGCGGCCGGTATGCCGGAGCCGCAGGAGGACGACAAAACAGGCCGGATGCGCAGCCGCATCCTCTCCATGAACAAGGAGGCGGCACGGTTTTCCACGCCTGCCTGAACTCCACCGTGGAGGAAGCCCGGCAGGCCCGTGCCTACTGGCGGCGGCGCGGTCTGGACGACAAGACGATCGTCCGGTTCGGGCTGGGCTATGCGCCCAACGACGGACAGGCGCTGTATCAGTTCCTGCGCGATAAGGCTACAATCAGCAGGAGCTGGATGCCAGCGGCCTGTTCAAGCGCAGCGCGTCCGGCCGCATCTACTGCCTGTTCTGGAAGCGGGTGATGACCCCCATCTTTGACCTGCGCGGCAACATCATTGCGTTTGGTGGGCGCGTGCTGGACGATTCCAAACCGAAATATGTCAACAGCCCGGAAACGCTGGTGTACCACAAATCAGAGACGGTGTTTGCGCTGCAGATCGCAAAGCGCAGCGCGGTGCGCCGGTTCGTGCTGTGCGAGGGCTACATGGACGTGATCAGTATGCATCAGGCAGGCATCGACACAGCAGTGTGCGCCTGCGGCACGGCCCTGACCCCGGAGCAGGTGCGGCTCATCAGCGAGTATGCTGACGAGGTGATCCTGAGCTACGATTCGGACGAAGCAGGCCAGAAGGCCACGCTGCGCTCGCTGGAACTGTTCCGCAACAGCCCGGTAAAGGTGGGTGTGCTGCAGATCCCCGGTGCAAAGGACCCGGACGAGTACATCAAAAAGTATGGCGCAGAGCGGTTCAAGGCTCTGCTGGATGGTGTGGGCAATGCACTGGACTTCCGGCTGGGGCGTCTGCGCAGCCAGTACGATCTGGCACAGGATGCCCAGCGGCTGGAATACGTGAAGGAAGCTGTGAATATGCTGGCAGAGCGCTCCAACCCTACCGAGCAGGAAGTGTATGCGGGGCGTCTGGCTGAGGAGACCAACATCTCCAAAACAGCTATCATGACCCAGCTGGAGACCGCCGTGAAGAGGGCGGGCAGCAAGCACCGCTGGGAGAAAAAGCAGCAGGCGCTCAAGTCCGGTGAGATGAATCGAATCAACGTGCCGTACAGTGCAGGCGGCAGTCAGGCGCTGGGCATTGCCAGCGCACAGCAGCGACTGCTGGCGGCCATGCTGCGGGAGCCGCACTATATCGATCTGGTGCAGGGGCAGCTGACCGCAGAACAGTTCGTGCTGCCGCAGCAGAAGGAGCTGTTTGAAGCCATGCTGCGCTGCCGACAGGAGGGCATTGAGA
>ENA-OQEX01000510-OQEX01000510.1-human-gut-metagenome-genome-assembly--contig:-NODE-510-length-20431-cov-9.841509_pt1 | contig 20431 bp, 23 predicted proteins | sample MGYA00242802_ERZ504649 | MGnify/ENA primary metagenome ERZ504649 (study PRJEB26092, sample SAMD00036194) | human gut metagenome | host: Homo sapiens | study: EMG produced TPA metagenomics assembly of...
GATGAGACCCAGGACACCGTAACGGTGGGCGCCGCCCACCGTCAGCGGCCAGAGCATGGGGGCACGCCCGGTCCCGTTCCGAACCCGGAAGCTAAGCCCCATCGCGCCGAGAGTACTGCGGGGCCAGACCGTGGGAGCCAGGGCGCCGCTGACCGGTGGACGGCACCGAGCCGTCGGATGACTTGAAGAAGGGGGAGCCTCGCGGCCTCCCCCTTTTTTGCGTTTTATAGAGAGCTGTAATACAAGAACTCGCCTTCTCTTAGCTTGTCTTACTGTTTGGCTGTATTTTGAGTCCTTCTTTTGTATTTGCGCGATAATAACTCCCATTGGCGTTAGGGAGGACTTGATGTTTACCGTTTTTGTCTTGGGCAATATTGCTTCGGGTAAGTCGACTGCCTGCCGCTATCTCGAATCTCATGGCGCCATGCTCATCGATCTGGACGAACTTGCCAAATCGCTGTATGTGCCAGGCTCCGATATCGTCAATGCCCTCGCGGAAGAATTTGGCTGGGATATTTTGGACGAGGAGGGCGGCGTTCGCCGTAACATCCTCGCTTCTCGAGCTTTCGCTTCTCCTGATTCGGTCGCACGGCTCAATGACCTTGTGCACCCCGTTCTCATTGAACAGCTTTCGCTTAGGATTCTCGATCCGGTTTGTTGTACGGTTTCGTCCCCCCGTTATCCCTTTGCGGTTGTCGAGGTTTCTGCCCCGACTGGTTTTGAGGATGCTTTTGGCCTGGCTGATGAAATTCTGGTTATCAGTGCTCCTTTGGCAGTTCGTCGCGATCGTGCCATTCATCGTGGTATGGAGTCCTCTGATTTTGATGCTCGCTCTGCATGCCAACCTGATGAGGCTTCGCTTTGCAATCTCGCTACGACGGTAATCGATAATGCGGGAGGCGATAATTCGCTCTTTGAACAACTGGACGCATGGCTTGTGCGCCATGGCTTCGGGGATGTAACGGATAAGGAGGAGGCCGATGCCTAAGACACGTTTCTTTACGTGGTATCGCGTTGCGCCACTTGCCGTTGTGCTCGTCTTCGGCTTTATTTCGCTCGTCTACTCGTATGCTCCTGCCGCCTTCTTTAAGCCTTTGTATCCAATTGACTACGAGGCGTATGCAAAGCAATCGAGCATTTCGCACAATCTTGATCCATATCTGGTGTGTGCTGTCATAAGTCGGAATCGAATTGGGATCCCGAGGCTGAGTCGAATCAAGGTGCTCGGGGATTGATGCAGCTGATGCCCGAGACTGCCCAGGATATGATTGCCAAGGGTCTTGTCGATGGTAGCGAGTATTCCGCCGACAACCTTAACGATCCCGCTACGAACATCGAGTTTGGCTGTGCGTATCTTTCGTATCTTCTAACGTATTTTAACGGGTCGACTGACAGCGCCATTGCCGCCTATAACGCCGGCATGGGCAATGTCGACGGATGGGCGCAGCAGAGCACGTCGCTTCATAATGCAATCACCTTTCCCGAGACGCAGGCGTATCTGATTCGTGTCAATAATGCCTGGGTTCGCTACAAGACCCTCTATCCCGATCGGTTCGTATAGGACTATGCCTGCCGCCTGCGTATACTGCAGATATATGAGTTAGGAGTATCCATGGCGGAATTTGAAGTTGAGCGTGTTGGAGGAGAGCTCAAACGTTTTGGCGTTGAGGCTCTGAGGTGCCGTTTGAGGTCGTGTCTCCATACGAGCCGCTGGTTCCCAGCCTAAGGCCATTGAGTCGCTTGTGCAGGGTGTGAGGGACGGAGATCGCTATCAGGTTTTGCTGGGCGTGACTGGTTCGGGCAAGACCTTCACGATGGCTAAGACTATTGAGGCCCTGGGGAAGCCGACGCTGGTCATGGCTCCCAATAAAACGCTCGCCGCTCAGCTTGCGAGCGAGCTCAAAGAGTTCTTTCCCAACAACGCTGTGGTCTACTTTGTCTCGTACTACGACTACTATCAGCCCGAGGCGTATGTGCCGCAAAGCGATACATATATCGAGAAAGACTCCTCGATTAACGAAGAGGTCGAGATGCTGCGCCATCAGGCGACCGCATCGCTGCTATCTCGACGCGATGTGATCGTTGTCGCATCGGTCTCGTGTATCTATGGCATTGGCTCTCCTGAGGACTATGCGGGTCTGGCTCCAAACGTCGACAAGAAGGTGCCGCTCGAGCGCGATGACTTTATCCATGCACTTATCGACATTCAATATGATCGCAATGACTATGACCTGGCGCGCGGCACGTTCCGCGTGCGCGGCGATGTTGTCGACGTGTATCCGCCTTATGCCGAGCATCCGTTGCGGTTTGAGTTCTTTGGCGACGAGGTCGAGCTGATTGCCGAGATCGATGAGGTTACCGGTGAGATGCTTCGTGAGTACGAGGCCATCCCCGTATGGCCGGCATCGCACTACGTGACCGAGAAGCCGAAGGTCAAGGCGGCTCTGAAATCGATCAGCGAAGAGTGCGAGAAGCGCGTGGCGGAGCTCAAGGCGACTGATAAGTTGCTCGAGGCGCAGCGTCTGCAGCAGCGCACCGATTATGATCTTGAGATGCTCGAGACGATGGGTTTTTGCAACGGCATCGAGAACTACTCGCGTCATCTGGACGGTCGCAAGCCGGGTGAGCCGCCGTTTACCCTAATCGATTACTTTCCCAAGGATATGCTCTGCATCATCGATGAGAGCCATGTGACGGTGCCGCAGATTCGCGGCATGCACGAAGGTGACCGCTCGCGTAAGGTGACGCTGGTGGAGCATGGTTTTCGCCTTCCTTCGGCACTCGATAACCGCCCGCTTCGTTTCGATGAGTTTGAGGCAAGGATACCCCAGTTTATCTATGTTTCGGCCACACCGGGCGACTACGAGCTGCGGGTGAGCCAAAACGACGTTGAGCAGATTATTCGTCCAACCGGTCTGCTCGACCCAAGATCGATGTGCGTCCGGTTCGTGGGCAGATTGACGATCTTGAGGACGAGATTCGCGAGCGCGTTGCCCGCAAGGAGCGCGTGCTGGTGACCACGCTCACCAAGCGCATGGCCGAGGACCTGACCGACCATCTGCTTGATGCCGGCATTAAGGTCAATTACATGCACTCCGATACAGCGACGATGGACCGTGTCGAGATCCTGCGAACGCTGCGCGAGGGCAAGATCGATGTTCTCGTTGGCATCAACCTGCTTCGCGAGGGCCTAGACCTTCCCGAGGTCTCACTGGTGGCAATTCTCGATGCGATAAGGAAGGCTTCTTGCGCAACCGCCGTTCGCTGATTCAGACGATTGGCCGCGCGGCCCGTAACGCCGATGGCGAAGTCATCATGTATGCGGACGTTGTGACCGATTCGATGAAAGAGGCCATCGAGGAGACGCAGCGCCGTCGCGAGATTCAGATGGCATATAACGAAGAGCATGGCATTGTGCCCAAGACGGTGCGCAAGGCCATCAACGACATCTCAAGTTTTATTGCCGAGGCCGAAAAAACCGTGGGTTCCAAGGGGCGCTCGAAGGGCGACTCTCTTGGACATGGCGCATTCTATACGCCCGATGAGTCGGGCGAGGGTGGCGTGCCGGAAACGGTGGCGCCCGAGCAGACACTTGCGGAGCAGTTGGAAGAACTGCCGCATGACGAGCTTGTGCGGATCGTCGAAACCATGGAAGAGGATATGCGTAACGCTTCTGCTGCCATGGACTTTGAGGAGGCGGCGCGCCTGCGCGATGCCGTCGTTCAGATTCGAGCGATGCTCGAGGGTGCGTCTGAGGACGAGACGATCGAGCGCTTACGTTCGCAGGCCCGCAAGGGTTCCACGTTCGCATCGGGCAGAAAACGCCAGGGTGCACGGTTTAAGAAATAGTGAACAGGCCCCGAGTTCCCTGTGGAGCTTGGGGCCTGTGTCTTTTGCGCGCTGGAATTCGTGCGTTAGAGGTCTGCGATCAGGCTTCGGCACAACGGATGCCGTCGGTTGCCGCGCTCATGATGCCGCCGGCATATCCAGCTCCCTCACCACAAGGATAGAGGCCCGGGGTCGACACGGCATGGCACGTTCGGTCTCGGGTGACAGTGACCGGTGAGCTCGAACGAGTCTCCACGCCGGTAAGAACGGCGTCGGGGCGGTCGTAGCCGCGTAGCTTTTTTCCGAGTAGGGGAAGTCCCAGGCGGAGCGACTCGACGATATGCTGCGGCAGGGCTTCGTCAATTGCCGTCCAGGTCACACCGAGCGGATAGGTGGGCTTTACCTTTCCGGGCGCCTTACTGGCGCGTCCTGCGAGGAAATCTCCGACGAGCTGTGCTGGTGCATTCCAGTTGGAACCGCCCAGGCGATAGGCGGCCGCCTCGCAGGCACGCTGGAGCTCGATGCCGGCGAGCGGGTCATTGTTGGGAAGGTCCTCAGGCGTGACGTTAACGAGCAGGGCGGCATTTGCGTTGCGTCCGTCGCGGGCATTGAGACTGGCCCCGTTGACGCACAGATGGCACGGTTCTGAAGAGGCGGCAACAACCTGTCCGCCGGGGCACATACAAAACGAGAACACGCTGCGGCCGTTGGGAAGATGGGCAACAAGTTTGTAGGGGGCCGCCCCGAGCGCTGGATGTCCCGCCGAGGCTCCATATTGGGCTCGGTCGATGTCGCGTTGCGGATGCTCGATGCGAACGCCCATGGCAAAGGTCTTTGTGCGAGGGCCACGTTGTGGCCCTTAAGGAGCTCAAAAATATCGCGAGCAGAATGCCCGCAGGCGAGGATGAGGTGATTTGTCTCGATTGGCTCGCAAGCGGCGTATTGGGACGATTGGACATCAATACCGGTGATGGCGCCAGACGCGTCGATGCGAATGTCGACGAGCTTCGTTCGATAACGGACGACACCTCCGAGCTGCTCGATGCGCTGGGATATAGCGGTGACAACCGTGGGAAGGATGTCGGAGCCAATGTGCGGCTTGGCATCCCATAGAATATCGCGGGGCGCGCCCGCTTCGACGAAGGTTTCGAGGATAAGGCGATGGGCGGGATTTTTGGTTCCCGTATTGAGTTTGCCGTCCGAGAAGGTTCCCGCGCCGCCCAGGCCAAACTGGATATTGCTCTCGGGGTCGAGGATGCGCTCCTTTAGAAAGAGGTCGATCGCCTGCGAGCGGCGAAATGCCGGGTCGCCGCGCTCGATGAGCAAGGGCTTAAGACCTGCTTCGGCGAGCGTAAGCGCAGCGAAAAGGCCGGCGCATCCGGCACCGACAACGACAGGGCGTTCTTGAGGTGCGTCGGAGGCGGGGGAGGGGAATGAAGGCTCATCGTCTTCTATCGCGCGTACGCGCGAGCGGTCACGCTCGGCAACGCTGTCGACCGCTTCTCGCTCGAGGTGGGGACTAGTCAGCTCAACACGAAAGCTCAGGATAAAATGGACGTCTCGTTTTTGCGAGCGTCGATTGACTTGCGGTGGAGCTCGATGGACTTGATCTCGGAGTCCTTGCAACGTAGGACGCGCTTGGCGACTCGCTTGCCAACAATGAGACAGGCATTTTCATCGTTGGCATCATCGAGCGACGCGTTGACTTGGGTGATTTCGATCATCGAGGTCTCCTTAGAGGCAAGAAAGAGGCCGTCCGGTATCCCAGGCGGCCCGAATGCGTTTTTGATTATAGACTGCGCGGCTACAGGCTGCTTGCAGCGCGAATGCCCGAGATCCAGGCCCACGCAAGGTTAAAGCCTCCGCAATCGGCGTCGATGTCGAGCGCTTCACCGCAGACGTAAAGCGGGGCGTCGACAACGCTGCGCGCGCGTAGGCTGGGTGTTGAGATGCTCTCGACAGATACGCCACCACGCGTGACCTGCGCTGAGCGCTCCTCGGCTGTTCCCTTGACGAGCAACTTAAAGTGCTTGAGGATCGAGACCAGGTGGATGACATCGTTGGAGCCTGGATGGCACTGCTCGAACGCTGTGCAGACGACGCGGGAGAGTTGCGGGGCGAGCATGCCGTCGAGCCAACGGGGATCGCGGGGCGAAAAGCCGCCGAGCAGCTCAACGCGCCGGTTGAGCATATTGAGCAACTCGTCTTTGGAGAGGTCGGGGAAAACGTCGAGCAGGATCGTATCGCCGTGCTGGATACGACGAGAGAGGTTGAAGACAGCGACGCCCGAGATACCGAAGGTTCGAAACAGCACTTCACCGTCTTCGTGCCAGAGCTCATTATGATTGCGGGCGAGCGTCAAGCGGGCGCGGACGCGCAGGCCATCCAACGTCTTGAGCGCCGCCCGATCGCCAAAGACCGTTGCCGATACGGGGCAGAGGATGGGGCGCAGCGAAGTGAGGGGGAGGCGAAACGTATCGGCGATACCGGTGGGGTTGCCGCCCGTGGCGATAATTACGGCATGTGCCTGCAGGGCCTCGTTCTTGCGAGGGACATCGGCGAGCGCTTTCCGAAGCGAGCGGAGCTCCGATTTTCGGTCGTCGTGCTTTTTTGCCTTGAGTGCCCGCGCCGGACGGTCTATTTGGAGTGCCCAGCCTTCGGAAGCTTTGTGCGCCGAGGCAACGTTGGCTCCGCAGATTAAGGTGATACCTAGGCGGTCGCAAACGCTGAGAAGCGCGTCGCGCACCGATTCGGCGCGAAGGGAGCGCGGGTACAGCCGGCCTTCCTCGGAGGTTGTCATGATGCCCAGCGAGGAGAAGAAACCCATAAGCTCTTGTTCGGGCTGGGGGCCCATGACGGATTCGACGAATGCGGGGTGGTTATACCGCTGAGGATCAATCGATTCGTTGGAGAGGTTGCAACGGCCGTTACCGGTCGCAAGGAGCTTGAGGCCGCAGGCGACATCGCGCTCAACGATGCAGACGCTTTTGCCAGCGCGTGCGGCCGTAATGGCGGCGGCGAGGCCTGAAGCCCCGCCGCCGATTACCAAGACGTCATAGAGGGCGCTCGCGTTCACTTAGGCCTCGTCGGTCTCGTGCGGGGTAATAGCCTCGACGGCAGAGACTGCCTTGGGCAACATGCCATCGGGCAGCGCAGTCTCGACCTCGCCCTTATCGCAGGCCTCGGCGAGTGACGGATTAATGGGAAGCTGACCCAAGATATCGAGGTTGTAGCGCTCGGCGACCTCGGGGAGCTTGCTCTTGCCGAAGACCTCGATCTTCTTGCCGCAATCAGGGCATTCGATATAGCTCATGTTCTCGACAATGCCCAAAATGGGAACGTCCATCTTCTCGGCCATGTTGACCGCCTTGGCGACGATCATCGAGACCAGATCTTGCGGGCTCGTGACGATGACGATGCCGTCGACGGGCAGCGACTGGAAGACGGTGAGCGCGACATCGCCCGTTCCCGGAGGCATGTCGACCAGCAGGTAGTCGATGCCCCACGAGGTCTCGCTCCAGAACTGCCTGATGCGCCGGCGATGACCGGACCGCGCCAAAGGACGGGGTCGGTCTCGTTTTGGAGCAGCAGGTTGGAGCTCATGACCTTGACGCCGTGCTCGGAGATTTCGGGCAGCATAAGGTTGCCAAGGGCATGGACGTGGCGTCCGCTCATACCGAACATCTTGGGGATAGAGGGACCGGTGATGTCGGCATCGAGGACGCCGACCTTGTGGCCGTGACGGGCAAGTTCGGTTGCGATGGCGCCGGTGACAAACGACTTGCCGACACCGCCCTTGCCGGAAAGCACGGCGATAACGCGCTTGACCTCCGATAGCGTATTCTCTTCAAATTGCGACGGCGTTGTTTGTCCGCCGGCGGCCTGTGCGTGCTCGCAACCCATGTATGACTCCTTTGTATATGTTGGGGCCGGGCCCCGCGATGTGACACGAGCGTCATTGTACCTCGTTTGCGAGCGGGAGTCATTTGCGATGCATTTGGGCCGAGCGTGCTTGCAATACGATAGGTCCAAGCGAATGGGCGGGCTTACTGAACTTTGCTGGCGAATTCGAGGTACTGCATGCGCTGCAGCTTGTCGATCGTCGAGGCGTATGGGCTGTCTTCAGATTCCAAGTCGTAGCGCAGTCCGTCGGCACCAAGATAGCCGGCGACATTGATGGTGGGCACATCTGACCTTGTTGCAAGCAGGGCCTTTTGGTAGTCGGTGAGCGGGGCGCCGATCTTATTAAGGGTAATGGCTGCAATCTCGTTTGCTCCGACGGTGTTGTAGACGTTGAGTTCGGTATTGCCGGCGATTTCATAGTTAGCCCAGACGAAATAGGTCGACTGATAGATACGGAAAGCGTGGCTTGCCGTATCTTCCTGAGGGTACAGCTCGTCGTTGAGAGTCGTTGCGGCGCTCGGCTGATGGTCGCCAAAAAAGACAAGAACAACCGGTCTGCCGATATTGCGGAGCTCGTTGATAAAGTACTCGAGGTCCCGGTCGGATGCGTTGATGCAGGTGAGATAGGTGTTGAGCGCGCTGTTGGCGCCCTCGCTGGCTCCCTCGATCCAATAGTTTGTCAGCTCTTCGGCGGGAACGGTGCCATAGTCGTAGCCGCCGTGATTTTGCATCGTGACGTCAAAGATGAACTGCGGGGCTTCGTCGGTTCTAAGCAGGTCGAGTATCTTGTCGTAGGTGGCGTAGTCGCATACGCCGGCATGGTAATAGGGCGCACCTTCGAAATCGCCGATTGAAAGAAAGTCTCCAAAGCCCAGCTGCTGATAGATTTTATCTCGATGGTAGTTGACGGGGTTTTGCGGGTGCATAGCGGTGGCGGTATACCCAAGCTCTTTAAGGTTCTTTGCCAGGCTGTTGACGCCATTCATCTGATACAGCTGATAGGGGATTTTGCCTAATCCGACAAAGGCCGTTGTCGCTCCGGTCAAAAATTCGAATTCGGAGTTAGCCGTTCCGCCACCGGCGACCGAAGCGAGCATGGTGCCGCGAACAAGTGTGTCGGGAAGCGAGTTGTAGAATGCGGGGCCGGTGTACCCGGCCGTCTGGAGCTGCTCAAAGCACGAAAGGTCGCTAAAACTCTCGTTCATGACGGCGACAATCGTCGGCTTGATTTCATTGAACTGGGCAACGGCCGCCGCGCGCTGTTCGCTCGAGCCATATGTGCAGTCGTAGACGGCGGCGAGCTCCTGCTCGATGCTCTGCGCCTCATCGGGCGTATAGTCTTCGGGCTTCTCAATGGGCAACTCGTTGACCATTTCGGTGAACGAAGTGATAAAACCCTGAGACGCATACGTGGTGATGGGCTGCCAACGGTCAAATCCAAAATCCAGCGCCTGCTCCAAGTCGATGTTGGAAAAGCCTGAGAGCCCCACAACGGTCACTAACAGAAAAGCACAGAGGTTAGCGGCGATAGCGGGGAAGACATGGGTGGGCGTACGGAGCTTTCGCGGTCGGATGAGCGAAAGAAGCCCCAGGGAAATCTCCAGCAGGGCGAGAGAGGTTACGATTCCGGCGGTAAAGGTAAACTCGTATCCCTCACTCACTTCCATTGCGGTGCCAAGGGCCAAGATATCGCTTGGCAGGATGGCTTCGTCTTTAAACGTTATGACGAAGTGCTCGGCAATGCCAAGGATGCAACAGACGACGGGCACGAGGGCCATGACGCCTCCATGACGCTGTCCCACCAAATAAAGGGAGAGCAGAACCGTCGCGAGCAGCCCGACGGAAAACCCGAATGAGTTGGCGGGAATGCGATAGAACGTTTCGTTGCAGGCAATTTCGAGTGAAACGAACGAGAGCGCTGAAACAGCGGCGATGACAAGGATGTCACGGCAAATACAGGCAACCGTTCCCGTCGCAAGGTCGGTTTGGTCGATAAGTCCCGAAACCAAGGGCTCGACAAGAAGCATGACGGCGGCAGCACCGAGCGCCGAATAAGAAAGGACCCATAGGGAGCTGCCCTCATTTACGAGCAATTGATTCGTAACCCATGCAGCTACCACGCCGAGCGGGATGAGGAGCGTCGCGCACCAAAAGACGCGGGCAATGGGTGGCTTTTCGTTGCGTTTGATTGAAAAATACACGCGCACGACGACGGCGGCCACGATAAGGACGGCGATGAATATGGGCAGATTGGCCATGTCGCTCGAAGTGATTTCAAGGGGGATATCTTCGGTCATGGACGTTCCTCTGGTACAGCAAATTAAGTTCAGTATTAGATTACTGTAACCTTTCCACGGCATTTCGAGAAACAAAGCGCCCGATACGCAAAGCTAAAGGTCTGCGAATCTTGTATTACGAACATCTGTGCGCGTCGAGTGCGCTAAACTCATCGGCAGTATGATTCGATGCAATAGGAGGCAAGGAGCTTCCATGTCTGATTCTTCTATCGTTATTCGCGGCGCTCGTGAGCACAACCTCCGTGATATCGATGTTTCCATTCCGCGTGACCAACTCGTGGTCATTACCGGTCTTTCTGGCTCGGGCAAGAGTTCGCTGGCATTTGACACTATCTATGCCGAGGGCCAGCGTCGATACGTCGAGAGCCTTTCGAGTTATGCGCGCCAGTTCTTGGGCCAGATGGACAAACCCGACTTGGATTCAATCGACGGCCTTTCGCCGGCTGTCTCAATTGATCAAAAGACGACATCCAAGAACCCGCGCTCGACGGTGGGCACCGTAACCGAGATTTATGACTACCTGCGACTGCTGTTCGCCCGTGTAGGTACCCCGCACTGTCCCGAATGCGGCCGCGTCATTGAGCGCCAGACGACCGACCAGGTTGCCGACAAGGTCTTGGCGGCGGGGGAGGGCCGCCGCGCGTTTGTGCTGGCACCGGTGGTACGCGGGCGAAAAGGCGAGTACACCAAACTGTTTGAGGACCTTCGCGCCGAGGGCTTTAGCCGCGTGCGTGTCGACGGTGAAGTGCGCTCGCTCGACGATCCGATCGATCTGGACAAGAAGTTCAAGCACGATATCGAGGTCGTGGTCGATCGCATCGTGATCCGTGAGAACTCTCTGGGCCGTATCGCCGAGTCTGTTGAGCAGGCGACTGCGCTGGCGCACGGCAATGTGAACGTATACTTGCTGCCCGACCGCGACGCTCCCGAGGGGACCGAAGGCGAGTTGCTGGAGTATTCGCTGGCGTTAGCGTGCCCGGAGCATGGGCACTCCATCGATGACCTGCAGCCGCGTGATTTCTCGTTCAACGCGCCCTATGGCGCGTGCCCCGAGTGCGATGGCCTGGGCTTTAAGAAGACGGTCGATGCCGAGGCCCTAATCGAAGACCCCTCGAAGTCGATCGCCGACGGGGTCTTTGGCAGCCTGTTTGGCAACTCTAACTACTATCCGCAGATTTTCGCTGCGGTCTGCAAACACTTTAAGGTGAGCGTCGATACGCCGTGGGAGGATCTGCCTCCGCGGGTGCGTCGCGCGTTTTTAGACGGCATGGGCGACCAGAAGATTTCGGTCGACTATCAAAAGCTCGATGGGCGCCGCAGCCAGTGGGACACCAAGTTCTCGGGCGTGCGCAATATCCTGTACGAGCGCTATACCGAGACGACGAATGAGAACACCAAGGCGCGCTTGGAGAAGTACATCCGCGAGGAGCCGTGCTCGAGCTGCCACGGCGCTCGTTTGCGCCCCGAGATGCTCGCTGTTACCGTAGGCGGTAAGTCCATTTACGAGGTCTGTTGCCTATCGTGCCGCGAGTCGCTCGAGTTTTTTGAGGGCTTGGAACTCACCGAGCGCCAACAGTTTATCGGCGGGCGCATCGTCAAGGAAATCCTGGAGCGCTTGCGTTTTCTGGTCGATGTCGGACTCGACTATCTGACCCTCGATCGTGCCTCGGCGACGCTTTCCGGAGGCGAGGCCCAGCGCATTCGCCTGGCAACGCAGATCGGCGCGGGTCTCATGGGCGTGCTCTATATTCTGGATGAGCCCTCGATCGGTCTTCATCAGCGTGACAACGAGCGCCTGATTAAGACGCTCGAGCGCCTGCGCGATATCGGCAATACCGTTATCGTCGTCGAACACGACGAGGATACAATCCGTGCCGCCGACTACGTGATCGACATGGGGCCCGGCGCCGGCGTCAACGGCGGACACGTAGTCGCGGCGGGAACGCCTGCCGATATCATGGCTTGTCCTGAGTCGATGACGGGCGCTTATCTGACCGGCAAACGAATGATCCGGGTGCCTGATGAACGGCGCAAGCCCGGTCGCGGCTGCCTTAAAATTACGGGCGCTCGAGCCAACAACCTCAAAAACGTTACCGCCAAGATCGAGTTTGGTACGCTTACGGTTGTTACCGGCGTGTCGGGATCGGGCAAGAGCTCCCTGGTTACCGATACCATTGCGCCTGCCCTTACGAATGCCATTCACCGTTCGACGCGCCCTGTGGTCCGTATAAGAAAATCGAGGGCATCGAGTGTATCGATAAGGTTATCGATATCGACCAGTCGCCGATTGGCCGCACGCCGCGTTCCAACCCTGCTACCTATATCGGCCTGTGGGATGATCTTCGCGCGCTGTTTGCGAGTACGCCGGAGTCGAAGGCGCGCGGCTACTCGCCGGGTCGTTTCTCCTTTAATGTGAGTGGCGGGCGCTGTGAGGCGTGCAAGGGCGACGGACAGATCAAGATCGAGATGCACTTCCTTCCCGATATCTACGTTCCCTGCGAAGTTTGCGGCGGTAAACGCTACAACCGCGAGACACTCGAGGTCACCTACCGTGGCAAGACCATCTCGGACGTACTTGACATGAGCGTGGCCGAGGCGCTGGCCTTCTTTGGGAATATCCCGCAGATCAAGCGCAAGCTCCAGACGCTGTACGATGTAGGCTTGGGCTACGTGAGCCTGGGCCAGCCCGCCACGACGCTCTCGGGCGGCGAGGCGCAGCGTGTGAAGCTCGCCAAGGAGCTTCATCGACGCCAGACGGGCAAGACGTTCTATATTTTGGACGAGCCGACGACCGGTCTTCATTTTGAGGACGTCCGCCAGCTGCTCGATGTGCTGCAGCGCTTGGTCGATGCGGGCAACACGGTGCTGGTGATTGAACATAACCTTGATGTCATCAAGGTTGCCGACCGCCTGATCGATATGGGTCCCGAGGGCGGTAACGGCGGCGGAACCGTCGTGGTTTCGGGCACACCGGAGCAGGTTGCGGACTGTCCGCAGAGCTATACGGGCAAGTTTTTGGCGCCGTTGCTCAGGCGTGACCGTGAGCGTCAGGCTCAACTTGATGCTCAATAAATAGGCGATTCAGTTTATGGGTGCCATCGACTCCTTGTGATTCGATGGTGCTTGCTGTGTCGAAGTGACGTATGCAGCCGAATTGGACATATACTTAAAATTTGCGTCCGAATGCGAGGGAAAGGATATGCCATGGCAAAGGCTGTAAAGACGCCAAAAACCAATGCGATGCGCGAGCTGGAAAGCGCCGGCATTTCCTATGTTCTACATACGTACGAAGACGATGGTGATGAGTCGGTGGGCCTGGGGGTCGCGATTTCGGAGCAGCTTGGCGAGGAGCCCGGTCAAGGATTTAAGACCTTGGTCTGCGTGACGCCGTCCAACGACTATGTCGTGTGCTGCATCCCTGTTGCCGACGAGCTCGATTTAAAGTCCGCCGCGCGTGCCGCGGGGGAGAAGTCCTTGGCCATGATGCATGTGAAGGATTTGCTTGCGGCGACTGGCTACGTTCGCGGCGGCTGCAGCCCGGTCGGTATGAAAAAACGCTACCGGACGCTCATTGATGAGACATGTGTCCTTTGGGATACCATTTTTATTTCTGGAGGCAAGCGTGGTTATCAGCTCGAGCTGGCACCCGATGATTTAATTGCATTTTGCGGGGCGACGGTTGCCGCGATTACGAGAGAGGACTGAGCGATGCCGCAGGAAGAATTGAAGCGCGGAGCTCATTTTGCAAAAGAATCTGCGTCTCAGGCACCCTCATCCGAAGCCTCTTCGTCGCGAGATGACACTGACGACATGGGCTCGTCGGACTACTCCACGGTTGGTCGTTCCGCCGGGCTTATGACCATCCTGACCATCGTGTCTCGCGTCACCGGTTTTATCCGCACGTGGGCAATGGCGGCCGCTATCGGCATGTCGCTACTCTCGTCTTCCTATCAGGTCGCCAACAACCTGCCCAATATGCTCTACGAACTCGTGATGGGCGGCATGCTCGTGACGGCGTTTTTGCCCGTGTACATGGGCGTGAGGCGTGAGCAGGGTCGCGAGGCCTCGAACGAGTACGTGGGCAACCTGCTCGGCATTCTGCTTTTGGTACTGGGTGGCATTTCGTTGCTGGGGACCGTGTTCGCCCCGGGCTTTATCTGGACGCAATCGTTCCTTTCGGGTGACGGCGGCAGCATGGATACCGCTGCGTTCATGTTCCGTTTCTTTGCCATCCAGATTCTGTTTTATGGTTTGGGCTCGGTGTTTTCGGGCGTCCTCAACGCACACCGCGACTACTTCTGGTCGACGTTTGCCCCGGTCCTCAACAATGTGATCGTCATTGCGAGCTTTATGGCTTTGCGCCCGTGTCCGCACAGTTTGGCGAACGTGCCGGCATCATCTTGATTGCGGCCGGTACGACCCTCGGTGTCTTTGTTCAGATGGCATGTCAGATCCCCGCGCTTGGCAAGCACGGCGTGCATCCCCATATCCATATCGACTTTAAGGACCCCGCACTGCGCCAGACGATTGCGCTCGGTATCCCGACGCTGCTCGCCACGGTGTGCATGTTTGTCTCGACTTCTATCACCAACGCTGCTGCGCTGGTGGTCCAGCCCGAGACTGGTCCTTCCGTCATCGCCTATGCGCGCCTGTGGTACACGCTGCCCTACGCGCTGATTGCCGCCTCGCTTTCGACGGCGCTCTATACCGAGCTCTCTCACGACGCACAGGAGAAGGATTACGACAGCGTCCGCACGGGCATTTCGCGTGGCGTCGCCCAGATGCTTTTCTTCCTGATTCCATTCGCGCTGTACCTGATTGTCTTCGCGCGTCCGCTCAACATGATCTACTGCGCTGGCAAGTTTGATGAGTCCGGCGTGGCGCTGGTGTCCGAGTTCCTTGTTTACCTGGCGTTCTCGCTGCCGCTCTACGGCGTGGTCGTATTGATGCAGAAGAGCTTTTCTGCCTTGCTCGACATGAAGCCCTATAGCCGCTATTGCCTGTATTCCGCCATCGGCCAGGCCGGCTCGGTTCTGCTGTTTGGCGTTGTGCTGGGCTTCGGTATGCCCGCAATCGCGCTTTCGCATGTCGTTGACTACGTGGTCTTGGTCGGATGCTCACTGTGGTGGCTGCGCCGTCGTCTGCATGGCCTTCAGGTCAAGTCTATCCTGCATGGCGGTTTCTTCGGCCTACTGTTCGGTGGCTTGGGCGCTGCCGCGGGCGCCGGCGTCATGTGGGCACTTGAGCACTTTGTCGGAGCGCTTGGCAGCTCGATCCTCATTACCCTGGGCTACGTTTGTGTTGCAGGCGTCGTCTCGCTCGCTGTAACTTTTGGTCTTGCCTTCGTCTTTAAGATGCCCGAGGTCTCGGCGCTGCTTCGTCGCAAGTAGGTGCGCGTGGCAGGTCACGACAACATTCCAACACTTGCCGAGCAGGTTTCGCGCGTTCCCACGCAACCCGGCTGCTACCTTTGGAAAGATGCCAAGGGTGATGTCATCTATGTGGGCAAGGCAAAAAACCTGCGTGCCCGTATGCGTCAATACGTGACGCTGCAGGACGAGCGTCAAAAGATCCCGCTCATGATGCAGCTGGTGGCGAGCTTCGACTATATCGTGGTGGAGACCGAGCACGAGGCATTGGTGCTCGAGCGCAATCTGATTGGCCAGTACCATCCGTACTTTAACGTCGATCTCAAAGACGATAAAAGCTATCCCTTTATCGCCATTACCAAGAGCGACTTGTTTCCGGCTATTAAATACACGCGAGAGCGTCATAAACCGGGAACGCGCTATTTTGGCCCCTATACCGATAGCCGTGCGGCGCGTGAGACCATCGATACGCTACGCAAGGTTATTCCTATTTGCTCGGCATCCTGTGCGGAATGGCGCCGCTGCCGCCGCATCGTCGAATCTCATAAGGGCGAAGAAGACATCGTCAATATGATTTGCGCGCAAAACGGGCGTCCCTGCTTTGACTACCATGTCGGGCGCGGGCCGGGCGCATGCATCGGCGCGATTTCCCCTGCCGACTATGCCAAGAACGTCAAACGTGTCGAACGTTTCTTGTCGGGCCATCGCAAGGATGTCGTTGACGAGCTTACGTCCGAGATGACGGAGGCAGCCGAGACGCTCGATTTTGAGCGTGCGGCGCGCGTCAAGCGTCGCCTGGAAGTCATTAGGGGCCTGGACGATCGCCAACAGGTCGTTTTTCCATCGAGCGTCGATATCGACGTCATCGGCTTCTATCGCGAGGAGACTATCTCTGCCGCCTGTGTCTTTGTCGTTCGCGAGGGCCGAACGGTTCGAACTTGTGAGTTCATCCTCGATAAAGGCCTGGATGTCGACGAGGAAGAGCTTCAATCGGGCTTTCTTAAGCGCTATTACGACGAGACGGCTGATATTCCAGCCGAGATCAATCTCTCTGTCGAGCTTGAGGACGCCGAAGCGTTGGGGGAGTGGCTTGCGGGCAAGCGCGAACGCTCTTGCCATCTCCATAGGCCGCAGCGCGGCGAAAAGCACCGCCTGCTCGATATGGCTTCCAAAAATGCGCGCCATGCCCTCATGCGCTACATGATGCGCACGGGGTATGCTGACGATCGCACTAATCAGGCGCTCCTGGAGCTCGAAAGCGCGCTGGCGCTGCCTGCGCCGCCGTTGCGCATCGAGTGCTTCGATATCTCGACGTTGCACGGCACCTTTACCGTCGCTTCGATGGTGGTATTTACCAACGGCCGTGCCGACAAGGGCCAGTATCGTCGCTTTAAAATTCAGGCCGAATTGGACGAGGCGAACGACTTCGTATCGATGTCCGAGGTTCTGGGGCGTCGCTATGCTCCCGAGCGCATGGCGGACGAGCGCTTTGGCTCGCGCCCCGATTTGCTCGTTGTCGATGGCGGCAAACCGCAATTGACCGCTGCAATTAAGCAACTTGAGGCGCTTGGCCTCGATATACCAGTTTGTGGCTTGGCAAAGGCCGATGAGGAAGTTTTCGTGCCGTGGGACGAGACCCCCGTCGTGCTGCCGACCGGCTCCGCTTCGCTTTATCTGATCAAGCAGGTTCGCGATGAATCCCACCGATTTGCGATTACGTTCCATCGCGAGTTGCGCGATAAGGCTATGACGGTTTCGGTGCTTGACGACGTTCCGGGCGTGGGACCCACCAGAAAACGTGCCATTATGCGCCATTTTGGCTCGATGAAGCGTTTGCGCGCGGCAAGCGAGCAGGAGATTGCGGAAGTTCGAGGCGTTCCGGCCGATGTCGCCAAAGCGGTCCACGAGGCACTTGTTGCATGGAATGCCGAGCGCGCCCAAGCATCGGCCAGCCGTTCCGAAAACTAAACGCGCTTCTAAACAACTGATATACATGATTGGCTGATTTTCAATCATTTATTTCGCGGCGATTACCTGCTGATTTCGGGTTTTATTAACGCTAAAACGTTTGACTAGCCATGGTGAATAACCCTGCTATCCTGCGGGTTGACGAAGACTGATATCTCACCTCGTCGATACATACTGTCTGTCGAATCGTTTGTCAATGAATTCGGTGAACGGTAGTAAATACCGTTCAAGCGTATGTATGTATCGGTCGCCGAGCGCGGCACCCAAGTTGGGTTTGTCGGTAGGTAAGGTATATATCGTCCGCAAGTTGCGCGGGGGCAAGTCTAGGTGCTCCCGGGTAAGATTCTCTATTGATAGGAGAAGACATGGCCATCATCAACAAGGGTATGTCCAGGCGTTCGTTCCTCGGCCTCACCGGCAGCGTCGCTGCTGTCGCAGGGCTTGGTCTCACCGGCTGCGGTGGCAGCTCTAGCGACGAGGGTTCCGCTTCCGGTTCCACCGATTCCGCCAACCGTGGCGGCGGCGTGATCACCGCTGGTTCCGCTTACGCTCCGTCCAGCTTCGACCCCGCCAGCACCGGCTCCGCTGTGGGCCTGGGTGCTAACTGGCACGTCGTCGAGGGCCTCTACGGCATCGATTACCACGACTACAGCACCTTCAACGAGCTCGCCACCGACGACCCCAAGTCTGTGGACGACACCACTTTCGAGGTTACCATCCGCAAGGGCGCCAAGTTCTCCGATGGCACCGAGGTCACCGCTGACGATGTCGTTGCCTCCTACACCGCTTGCGCCGCTTCCGCTACCTATGCTCCGTTCTTCCAGCCCTTCGAGTCCATCGAGGCTAAGGACGCCAGCACCGTGACGGTCAAGACCAAGGTCCCCAACTTCTCTCTGCTCAAGGATCGTCTTGCCATCATCCGCGTTACCCCGGCCACCCAGACCGAGGAGGATCGCGCCAAGCAGCCGATCGGCTCCGGCCCCTGGATGTACGACTCTATCTCCGATACCGAGATCACCCTGGTTCCCAACCCCGAGTACAACGGTGAGTATGCTGCCGAGGATAAGAAGATCCAGTACAGCATCCTGACCGACCCCACCGCTCGCGTTACCGCTCAGCAGGAGGGCTCCACGCTCGTTATGGAGCTCGTTACCGCTGACGCCGTCGACCAGCTCGAGAGCGCCGGCTGCAAGATCGATAACGTTCAGGGTTTCGGCACCCGCTTCATCATGTTCAACGTCGCCAAGGAGCCTTGGAACAACGTCAAGGTCCGTCAGGCTGTCATGTATGCGCTCGACACCGAGAAGATGGTCAGCAACACCTTTGCCGGCCTTGCCACCGCTGCCAGCTGCTACCTGCCCAAGAGCTTCACCAATTATCATGAGGCTTCCACGGTGTACAAGACCGACGCCAAGAAGGCTAAGAAGCTCATCGAGGAGTCCGGCATCACCCCGGGTGCCATCACCCTGCGCACCACCGACAACGAGCAGATCAAGGGCATGGCCGCCCAGGTCAAGAACGACCTCGACGCTCTCGGCTTTGAGGTGACCATCCAGACCGATACCTCGCCGGCCACCTACGCTGCCATCGACGGCGGCGAGGCCTACGATATCCTCCTTGCCCCTGGCGATCCTTCCTGCTTCGGCGCTGACCCCGACCTGCTGCTCAACTGGTGGTATGGCGACAACGTCTGGATGCAGACCCGTTGCCCGTGGAAGGAGTCCGCTGAGTGGCAGAAGCTTCACGGTCTCATGGACGAGGCTCTTGCCGCCGAGGGCGACGAGCAGCAGAAGAAGTGGAACGAGTGCTTCGACATCATCGCCGACAACGCCGTTCTGTACCCCGTTGTCCACGTCAAGACCGTCTCCGCTTCCTGGGACGATCCGTCCACCGCGCCCAACGGCGAGGCTCTCGACGGCTTCAAGGGCATCGGCACGACGAGCATGTCCTTCAGGGGCGTTGCGACCGTCAAGGCGTAAGACTCGCTTGAGTCTGTATGCAGGATGTCGGCCGTTGGGACCGTATCCTCATAGTTGAAACAAAGACCCGGGCGGCAACGATGTCGCTCGGGTCTTGTAATGAGTATCCGTACTCATATACCAGTTGGTCCTACCGACAAAAGAAAGGGGAGAGAACGTGAACAACTTGCTACGTTTGATTGGAAGGCGTCTTGTGGCGCTGCCGATCATGGCATTGGGCGTCACCGTCCTGGTGTTCTTCCTTATGTCGTTCTCCAAGACCGACCCCGCCTACACGGCGTTGGGTGACGGTGCCTCGCCCGAGGCGGTTGCCGAGTACCATGAGAAGTATGGTCTGGACGACCCCTGGCCTGTGCGCTACGTGCGCTATATGGGCGATTTGATTCATGGCGACATGGTACCTACGGCGCTGCCCGCAACTCCGTTGCCAAGCGCATCTCCACGGCCCTGCCCGTCACGATGCAGCTGACCTTCATCGGTCTTGCCATCGGTGCGGTCGTTTCGTTTTTGCTCGGCGTCATCGCGGCACTGTATCGCGACAAATGGCCGGACCAAGTGATCCGCGTCTTTTCCATCGCCGGCTTGGCAACCCCGTCGTTCTGGCTTGCCGTTCTGTTGATCCTGCTGTTCTCTTCCTACCTTAAGGTGCTCCCGGCATCGGTGCTCTGCCTCACTTCACCACGAATCCGGTTGGCTATCTGGGACGTATGATCATGCCCGCTATCGCCTTGGCATTTCCGCTGACGGGCCAGATGACTCGTATCGTGCGTACCGCCATGGTCGAGGAGCTCGACAAGGACTATGTCCGTATGGCTCGTGGCGCCGGCGTTCCCGAGAAGGTCGTCGTCGGCATCAACGTTCTTCGCAATGCGCTGATCACCCCGGTCACCACCCTCGGTCTTAAGATCGGCTACCTCATGGGCGGCGCCGTCGTCATCGAGGTTATCTTCAACCTCCCCGGCATGGGCACTGCGATTCTGCAGGGCGTTCAGGCAACGAGGCGAACCTGGTTCAGGCGTCGTTATCGTCGTTGCTCTTGCCTTCATCATCATCAACATCGTGGTTGACATGCTCTACCTGCTCATCA